>Ga0335072_10007277_pt1 | contig 16129 bp, 12 predicted proteins | sample Lox_Sample_21_FD_206725 | JGI IMG/M metagenome (GOLD analysis project Ga0335072, IMG submission 206725) | Soil microbial communities from Loxahatchee National Wildlife Refuge, Florida, United States - Lox_Sample_2.1 | ecosystem: Environmental > Terrestrial > Soil > Wetlands | place: USA...
CTCAAGATCGAGCAGGGGAGCGCACCATCGCCGCACCGCAAAGCCGAGCTGGCTGTCGAAGGCCGTGGTACCCGGCGGCGCGGCGTCGGCTGACTCCGACAGCAGCGACTCGATGCCCGCCTGATCCAGCTCTCCGGTGACGACGCCGTGGACATGATGATCGATCAGGCGCACCTAGAGCAACCAACGCGCGCGCGCAATGACGACCTCGTCGGGCTGACCGTGCGCGAGCTCGATCTCAGCGCGCCTGGAGGCCGTGAACGTCATGAGGAGCTGCTCGCCGGCAGCCTTGCGGAGGTCGTCGTTGGCCTCCAGGGCGGTCATGGCCTCGCCGAGGCTAGTCGGCAGCCGCACGGCCCGATCGGCCTGCGGATGACCGGGCGCCGCCGGGTCGCCACTGACCTCGGCGGGCAGCCGGCTATGGCGGTCGGCAGCGGCCAGCGCCACCGCGAGGACGGCCCCGGTCACCAGATACGGGTTGGCACTGAGGTCGAAGCATTTCAGCTCGACGTTGGCCGCACGGGGCTCCGACGCGCTGGCCGCGATGAACCTGAGGGCTGCCTCGCGATTCTCTGTCCCCCAGACCTGGTAAGCCCCGGCCCACCGGGACGGCTGCAGGCGCAGGTAAGAGGCTGGAGACGGCGCGCCGATGGCGAGCAGGGCCGGCAGGGCATCCAGAAGGCCCGCCATGATCGACTCGCCGGTGTCGGTCAGGCCGTGTCGGCCGTTGCCGCCGCTCAGCAGGTTCCGCCCGTCATGCCAGAAGCTCGTATGCAGGTGACCGCCATTCCCGACGTTGTCGGTGAAGACCGCGGGCGCGAACGACGCGCGGAGCCCGTGCCGGGCCGATACGGCGGCGATCACGAACTTGACCAAGAGGCAGGTATCGGCTGCCGCCACCGGGTCCTGCGCCGCGACAGACACCTCGAATTGCGCGGGGCCATATTCGGGGTGAATCTGCTCCACCCGCACACCGGCTGCTTCCAGGGAATCGAGCACGTCCCGGATGTAATCAGCTGCGTTGGTCAGGCGGCTGAGCCCGTAACCCGTCCCGCCGAATGCGGGCTCAAAGTCGTCGGCGTCGTGGCCGACCATCCACTCGATCTCGAACGCCATCAGCGCACTGATGCCCATGCTCAGGCCCGCGGCTACCTGCGCACGGGCGAACGAGCGCTGGCAGCACGCGTAGACAGTGCCGTCCTGGTGGAACCGGTCACCCGGCGCCCACGCCCAGCCTGGCGGATCGGCCAGGGCCGTGAGCCGGTCGAGGTCGGGCACCAGCCGCAGATCTCCGTCCGGCCGGTCCAGCGGGGACGCCGGGTCGATGCTCCCGTCGCTGATGAACGCGTCGATGACCGGCGAGAAGCCGAGGCCGGACTCAGCCGCGCGGGCCAGGCCGCTCAGCGGCACTACCTTGACACGCGCGGCGCCGCTGTGGTCCACAAACGTCGTCGCGACGCTTGAGGCTGTGCCCTCGAGCTGCCGCTGCAGAGATTCGGCCCGCCGGGCGTCGGCGGCCCGTTCTTGCTCCCCGCGGAACTGGCTGAACGTTCGGGTCAACTGATCATCCCTTCACCGCACTATGGCATGTCAGGTTGCTGTCTCGCCCGCAACCGCCACCCCGTCGGCCGCGGTTCCGGTCGGCCGGGCGAGGCCGTCGGCGCGCATCAGCATCTCTCCAGCCCGGCGAGTGGCGGTCGGCCTCAGCAGGACCCAGATAATGCCGATGACGAACCAGCCGATGGCCACGGAGGGCCCCCACCAGGCGGCGCCGGTGGGCAGCGGCCAGATGTTCCGGAACAGGGTGTAGCCCAGCACAATCACGCCGAGGACGGGAATCGTTATCTCCCACCGGCGGACAGTGGTCTGGCCGGAGAAGAACACCAGCCTGACCATGCCGATCGTGGCCAGGATGTATACCACCAGGAGGATCAGCGTGCCGATGGTCCCGGCCTGCGCGAAGAGCCCGAACGGCGTACCGCGCAGCGCAGCCCAGGTGAAGGCGACGACCACGTAGACGGCCAGTACGACTACCGCGGACGAGGCAATCGGTGTCCGGCGCTGCTCCGACACGCGGCTGAGCCGCCACGGGAGCACGCCATCGCGGCCCATCGCGTACACCAGTCGCGCGGCACCCACCGTGCACGCCAGCGCGCAGCTGAACGCCGAGACCATCGCGCCAACGGTGATGAGGTTGCCCAGCCAGGACGCGACGTAGGCGGTGCCGAGGTCGCCGATCAGCGAGGTGGAGTTGATGAACGCGGTCACGCCCTTAACCGATGTGCCGAAGCCCATCACCTCAACCGCCGTCACGATGAAGAAGTAGATGCCGCCGAAGATCGCAACACCTAGGATGGCGCGGGGAATATCCCGGTTAGGCCTCTTTGTCTCCTCGCCCAGAGTGGCTGCCGCCTCGAAGCCCGCGAAGGACAGGAAGCCGAACACGACGCCCAGGAAGACCGTCGACAGCGGAGTCCCAGTCGGCAGGCTGAAGATCTGCGATGTTACGCCGAGCTTGCCCGGCCCGGAGTGCCCAAGCAGCTTGGCGAAAATGATCGCGATCACGATGAGGATCAGGATGACGGTAATGGTCTCGGCCGCCAGCAACAGCCTGGTGCCGCCGCGGGCAGGCGTGATCGCAATCCACCAGATCAGCAGCATCCCGAGCAGGCCGATGAGAAAGCCCGACCAGGTCGGCGCATTCTTCCAGATGCCCAGCGCGTTCAGGAAGTTCGAGGCGAAGCGGCCGCCTGCCATCGCCGTGGTCACGGCGTAGAAAGTGTAGGTGCCGGTCAGCGCCCAGCCGGAGATAACGCCGGCCTTCGGACCGAGCGTCGCCCCCACGAATCCGTACACCGAGCCTGAGTGGTGGAATCGCTGGGTCAGCCGGACGAAGGTGTAGGCGACCAGCAGCACACCCACGAACGCCAGAGCGAAAGCCACCGGCACGGCTCGGCCGACCGTCGTGGCGGTGCCCTGCGGATTGATGCTCGCTGCCATTGACGGCGCCATCAGGGCCATGGAAATGCCGATGGCCTCCCACACGGTGAGGTTACGGCGAAGCTTGGGCTGTCCAGCCGCGAGGACCGGCGCTTGTGTTGATTCGGTGGCCATCTGCTCAGGCACCTCCTACTGTTGCCCGGAACTAGCCCGTTCCCTACTTGAATGTAGGGCAACCGACGCGTCGGCGGAAGCTCTCGCTATCGCATCACGATGCGCCCCAGACCGATTCCAGTGTTCGGTAGACGTTGCCGCCGATGACGGCCTGGATCTCGGCGTCCGAGTACCCGTTCAGCACAAGCCAGTCGCAGATGTTGGCGAAGTTCTCGGTAGGGTTCTCCACGCCGTCGACGTAGCTGACCGGATCGAAGTCAGGCCCGCGGGTGGCAGCGAGGCTGAGCAGGTGCGCGAAGATGCGATGCAGGGCGACATGGTCCCCGTAGAGCGTGTCCGGCCCGAACGCGACGTGCTCGATACCGACAAGGTCCGCGCAATAGCGGAAGTGGTCCATCACCGACTCGATGCTGTGCCGCGGGTGCGCACGAGAGAGCGTAGTGTGCGGTGCCGCGGAGATCCCGATGACGCCGCCGGTGTGAGCGACCGCGCGCAGCACGTCGTCCGGCTTCATCCGTGGCGTCTCCCAGACAGCGCGCGCGCCGGCGTGCGTGATGAAGACCGGCTTGTCACTTCGCTCGCAGGTGTCAAGCGCAGTTTGGTCGGAGGCATGGGATACATCGATGGCCAGGCCAAGCTCGTTCATCCGGGTGACCGCGCGCCGGCCGAAGGCGGTCAGCCCGCCGTCGGTGGCCTCCGACAGGCCGCTGCCGAGCGCGTTGGCGTCGGAGTAGGCAATTCCGATCTGCCGTAGGCCGAGACCATAGAGCACGTCGAGCCGGTCGAGCTCGTTCTCGATCGGTGTCGCCGACTCGAGCCCGAACACTAGGCCTACCCGGCCGAACCGGTATGCCTCGTCGATGTCGGCCACCGACCTGATGACCATGAAACCGCTCGCGTGCGCCAGGTCGGCTTGCCGCATGCCGAGATCGGTGATGACGTCGTTCCAGCGCCATGGCGCGTTCCCGGTGACGCAGGCCGTGCCGTCCATCATGTTGTCGAAGATGATGTTGATCCCGGACGCGCGCATGCCAGCGTAGGCCGCGTGCTGCCGCCCGGTCCTGTTGTATGCCGGGGTCTGCCCCATATCCCGCGGGAACCGGACCGGGTGGTCGTGCAGGCTGATGACGAGACTGTCGCGCAGCAACAAGCGCGACCTCTCGGCTTGCTCAGGCGTGAGGCTCGCGCCAGCATACGGCGGCACCCGGCCGAACTCCGGCGCCAGCTCGAACTCAGGAAACGACCCGGGCGGCAGGTAGGAGTAGGCGGTATACGGCGCCGCCGATGGCGGCGTGACTGGCATGTCAGGCATTGGCCCGTCCTTTCTCTTCCTTGGGATGGCAGGGCTCGGTGGGATTCTCGTGTCAGATGGGGCCAGTGTGATGTAGATCACATGGTGTATTTACGTATTTCGGTCCTGACTGCCCGGTTTTCGTCGTCCAATATCTGTACAGATAGCACCCAGGCGTTCGTGTGATGTTGCCCTGAGTAACACTCCGCCCTGACCCTGCGCCACATCCGCGTGCTCTGTCCCGCTGGCCTGTGCCTGGCCGCCGGAGGAAAGTCCTGGGTCACCACGCAGCGCTGCCCCCGGCGCCGACTCAGGGTTTGTCTTGGCTTCCCATCGCTCGACTCGTCACACGCCCCGTCACGCCGGGCGGCCTGCGCCGCGGCACGCGAGCGGATATCGTCGCGGGCCAAACGGGCTGACGCTGGCGGTCGCAGCCGCTGCAGTGGCCAGCGCGTCGGTCGCGGCCAGCATCGGGGTGGGATTCTCGCTCTCCGCGGCGCCCGGACCGGCCTCGGCCGGCCAAGCGGCCGGAAATGCCAACCGCCTGCCGCTGGGCCTGACCTCTCCGTCAGGAGCGCAGCGCAGGGCTGGGTCGGGCAGACCGGATTCCGCCAGCGCAGAAGCGAAAGGGTCAGCTTCAGGAAAGCCCGCCTCGGGGAAGGCCGCGTCCGGGAAGACCGCTGCCGGGAAGTCGGGCCAGCACAAGGTTCCGGCAACTGCCGCGCAGAAGAGCGCCGCCACCGGCCACAAGGCCGCCGGCAAGTCCAAAGCTAAGCCCTATCTCATCTACGACTCGGTCGATCCACAAGCGATTCCTGCCGGGCAAGTGGTCGCGACCTATGCCACCGGGGCCCACCCGATCCCAACCTCGGCGGTAGCCGGTCGGCGCAGGGTGATCTGGATCGACACGCTGGGGACGGACCCGTCGGCGAACGAGCTAGACATCGAGCCTGGCTGCGCGTCGCCTTCGCAGGCGGCGGGCTGGGTCCGCGCGCGCCTGACCAGCCATCCGGGCGCCACGGCGATCCTTTACTCCTCGATCTCGGAGTGGTCGGAAATTCGGGCAGACGTCGCCTCGCTTCCGGCATGGATGCGCGCCAAGATCCGCTGGTGGATTGCCGATCCCACCGGCTCGCCACATATGGTGCCCGGCGCGCAGGCGACCCAGTGGTACTGGGGACCGAACTACGACATCTCGACCGCGCTTCCCGGTTTGACTTGACCCGTCAGCCCAGCTGCAAGATACACGGTGGCGTGCGCGCATGCAGATGCCTAACATCGGGCGATGACCCGTGCTCCGGAGCCCGTAACAATCAGTGAGATGTCGGCTGATGACCTGGCCGACGTCACGAGCCTGTGCGCTCGGGAACTCGTGCTGGACCGCGATGCCGCAGCGATTCCCGGCATCCTGGGATAACCGGGTGCTGCGGGCCTCGCGTGTCCGCGGAGGATCGGCTCGCGGACGAGGCAAGCGCGAGCATGGGTGGCGCGCGTGGCCGGGGCAGTCGGCGGGAGCGAGGTGCTGGTACCGGCCGGCGGCACTGAACGGCAGCGACTTCACCAGCCTGATGCGCGAGGTGGTCATGCGCCGCGGCACTGACCAGACGCGGGCCCAGATCATGCGCCGCTATCGCTGCGCGCAGTGATGCAATTCTTCAACTCAATCGGTGCGCCGCGGCCTGGATGGTCATCGGCTTGGCGTACCTGATTTACCTGTACCTAGCCCATCCACAGCGGGTGATCGACGTGGGCCTGATCCATCTGGACGGCACGGGAGTGGAGTCGGCTGTCGCCGAGCCAGCCTCGTAACCGGACCCAAGACCGCCGCGAGGTCTGGAAAGCAGACCTGTAGTCGCATAGCACCACAAAAAACCGCAGTGGCTCCGCCCCCGTGTCCCCGCAAATTCATCAGGGATCGCCTGCAGCCTAGCTATACGTTCTGACGGCAAGAATTTGCCATTCCGGCCGCGGAGTAATCATCCGACAAAATGCCCGTCACATGGTGGTCCTGCCACGGAAAACCGCCGCGTACATAGGCCGGAAGCGGGAAATGGGAGGGACGCGAAGGGGGCTTTCGACCTAGCACCGGGGGAATACATGCATCACAAGCTCGATGTCATGGCTGAGAAGGGCTATGTCATCCTGGATGATTACGACGGACCGCCGATACCGCGGACCGAGTGGGAGTCGCTGGAGTACATGGACTGGAAAAGCGGCGGCGACACGAACTTCGCGCCGCTGGCGTCGGCCAATGGCGACATGGAGTGCCGCGGTTTCTGGGATCACGGAAAGGCAGACAAATACGGGGTCTGGACCGCTAACCGTGAGCTCGCGCCGACCATCGCCGGTTACGTCGAGAAAATCGGCGGAAACTATGGCCGGGTGCGGGTGATAAAGCTGAACCCAAGCGATGAGGAGACTGCGCTTCGCCAGCTGCACATGGACGACAACAACCGGCTCAACCCGGAGGGAACCGGCTGGGTCATCCGGTCCTGGCTGGAGCTTGACGACACAGCAGAGAAGTCCATGTTCATCCTTCGCGAGGATAAAACGGACCCTTCGACGGAGACCCGGATCCGGTTGCACCCAGGCATGCAGCTCGTCATCGATACAGAGCGGCTGTGGCACGTGGTGTGGCACCCAGGCCCGAAGCCCCGTTATGCGCTGATCACGTCGTGGGAGAGCGACAAGACAATCGAGAACTGGATCAAGCGCGAGATGGCAGGTAAGCGTCAGCTGCTTGGCACGCGCCGGTAGCTGATCCGGGCGCGGCGCTGCCGGACAGTCGGCCGGCTCGCCGCGCCCCGATCGGGCGCCCGCCAAGTTTCAGCAAGTACAGGCGCCAAGTTTCAGCAAAGGAACTTTCGCGCGGCCACTTCCACTGCGCGCCGGGGAATAGCTCCGGTGTCCAGATAAGCCGGTGTCCAGATATTGGCGAGCAGCAGGCCAGAGGCGGATGTCGGATCCCCGGGGGAAGGCGTGACACTGTCCTCAGCCAGCGTAGTAGCGGTGAGCCTTGCCGCGGCGGCCCGTAGGGCCCTCGCGGTCTCAGCTGGAAAGGCTGCGCGGAGCAGTGCGCGAGGTCTCCACCGCGGGGATGGCACCGCGATGCCCGGACAGGTCGCCCTGACCATCGATCCCGCCACGCTGGCCAGCCTGGCGGCTGAGATTCCGCGCGGCGCCGTGCTTGTGACCGGGTCCAACGGCAAGGGCACGACATGCCGGATGCTGGCTCAGGTCATGCGCGCCGCCGGCCTGCATCCGATCGTCAACGAAGAAGGGTCGAATCAGCAGTCCGGGCTCGCCACCGCCATGGTCGCCCACTCGGCTATGACCGGGCACCTGCCTGCCGACCGGCAGGCAATGGGCCTGTTCGAGGTCGATGAGGGCTCATTGCCTGAGATCTTGCGGCACATATGTCGGCCTAGGGCCCTGGTCTTCACGAACATCTTCCGCGACCAGCTCGATCGGTATCTTGAACCGGCCTATACCAAGGTGCTGCTGGAGCGGGCAATGCAGACCTTGCCCGCAAGCACGGCGCTCGTGCTCAATGCGGATGACCCAAGAATCGCCTGCCTTGCGCCAGGCCTGTCCAACCCCAGGATCTACTACGGCATGGACGATACCGATCCTGGCCGCGAAGCAGCCGATCCCACGTCGGACTTCCCGCGCTGCCCGCGCTGCGATGGTGAGCTGTCCTACACCTGCGTCTACTACGCCCACCTCGGCCACTGGAAGTGCCAAGGTTGCGGACTGGCTCGCCCGCAGCCGCAGGTCAGCGCCACCAAGGTTGACCTTATGGGGCCATCATCCGCCCATCTGCAGGTCGTCACGCCGACAGCAGAAAGCGTGCTGGAGATTCCGCTGCCCGGCTTGTACAACGCCTACAACGCTCTGGCCGCAGTTGCCGCTGCAGAGGAGTGCCAGCTGCCGGACCGGTCCTTCTCAGCAATCGAGCGGATCTCAGCCGGCTCACTCCGGATGGAGAAAGTACAGGTACCCGGCCACGACGTCTACCTGGCGCTGGCTAAGAACTGCAACGGCTATACCGAGGTGCTACGTGCCATACTCGGTGACCGGAAGCCGAAGCGCGTGCTGCTCGGCCTCAACGACTTCCCCGGCAAGCAGCCGGACACGTCATGGATCTGGGATGTCGACTTTGCGTCGCTGACGGGCTTGGTCACCGCACCGGTCGTCTGCGGGAACCGTGCCGCCGACCTAGCGGTCCGGCTGAAATACGCCGGATGGATCGAGACCAGCCACGATGCCTACCTTGCCGTCGAGCCTGATCCGGTACGCGCATTCAAGCTCGCACTTGCACGTACGCCGCCCGGCCAGCCGCTCTGGGTCGTTTCCACTTCGGTCGTGCTAGGGCAGCTGCGGCGCTGGCTGCGTCGCCAGGGTTACGTCAAAGAGGTCTGGCGACAGCAGGGAGGTCCAGCGCGGTGGCGGGCATGAAGATCTCTCTGGGATACCTCTACCCCGACATCATGGCCACCTACGGTGACCGCGGAAACGTCGAGACGGTCGTGCGCCGCTGCGAATGGCGTGACATCTCGGTAGCTGTCACAGAACTGCGGCTCGGCGAAGCGATCGTGCCCAAATCGCTGGACCTGATAATGATCGGCGGCGGCGGCGAGGCGCAGCAGCGCCTGATCGCGCCCGACCTGTACAAGGTCAAGGGAGCCGGTATCCGGGAGGCAGTTGACCTCGGGGCAGGCGCGCTCGCTGTCGGCGGCGGCTATGAGCTCCTTGGCCGCTTCTGCCAGCTGGAGCTCGGAGCGGAGTTGCCTGGCGTTGAGCTGTTCGATGCCTGGACAATGCGGCAGAGCGCGGTTCTTGGTGATCATTCGGGCACGATCTCGGACGTGCGCGCCGATCGGGCTATCGGAGAACTGGTCGTGCGATGGGGTGCCACGCTGCTTGTCGGCTTTGAGAACCATGGGGGAGGCACCTACCTCGGCCCGACTGCTCGGCCACTGGGCCAGGTGCTCACCGGCCACGGCAACAATGGCGACGGCACCGAGGGCGCGATCCGCGGCAACGCGGTGGGGACTCACCTACGGGGCCCGTGCCTGCCAAAGAATCCCGCGCTGGCGGACTTTCTGATTGGCGCAGCGCTCACGCGCCGCTATGGTGCCGCAGATCTGCCTCCCCTCGGTGACGATCTCGAGCGGGCCGCGCACCAGGCCGCGATGCAGCGCGCACTCGGAGACGGGCGCACGATGCACGGCAAGCTGCGCAGGGCTGCTCTCGCCAAGACCGGGCTCGCTCATGTGCGGGCCGGCCGATGACGACGGCGAAGGACGAGTCTGGCGCCCCCTCCGCCGAGACGGCCATAGCGCCGGCTCAAGAAAGCCCAGCTGCCCCCGTCAGCCAGGCGCCGCCAAGGGGCAAGCCCAGCCTGGCTCGTTCCAGCGGCGTCATGGCGCTCGGCACGATCGGCTCGCGGTTCACCGGCTTCTTGCGTACAGCCGTCCTGCTGTACGCGATCGGCACACAGGGCCTGGGCGATGCTTACAACGTCGCGAATAACCTTCCCAATGCCGTGTACAACCTCGCGCTCGGCGGCATCCTCACGAGCGTTGTCGTGCCGCTCCTGGTGAAGGCGGCCAAGCGCAACCGTGATGGCGGTGAAGCCTACGACCAGCGGATCTTCACGCTTGGCGTGCTAGCGCTAGGTGCGATCACCGTGGCCGCCACTGCGGCCACGGTGCCGATCACGGCGATCTACGGGCATGGCATGGGCAACGCGGCCACTTATCACCTGACGGTGATCTTCACCTACTTCTTCCTGCCGCAGATCTTCTTCTACGGAGTGAGCTCACTGGCGGGCGCCATTCTGAACGCGCGCGGCAGCTTCGCATCCCCGATGTGGACGCCGATCGTCAACAATGTCGTGGTCATGCTGGTCGGCATTGCGCTGATCGTCACGGCGGGCACGCACCGCACCCCGCAGAACATCTCGGCTGGGGACGTCCAGTTGCTCGCGATCGGCACCACACTCGGCATAGTGCTCCAGACCGTCGCGATGTGGCCGTCCCTGCGCCGCGTCGGGTTCCGCTGGCGCCCCCGGTTCGACTTCAGGCGCGCCGAGGTCGCCGAGATCGGCCGCATGGGCGGATGGATGTTCTTTTACATCGCGGCGACCCAGATGTCTTTCGTGACCACGACCATCGTGTCGAACGACGCTGGAGCGCGCGTGTGCGCGAGTTGCGCGGGTGCCGGGTACGCCGCCTTCAGCAACGCATGGCAGTTGTTTCAGCTGCCCTACGCGATCGTAGGCGTCTCAGTGATCACGGCCATGCTGCCGCGGATGAGCGCCCACGCGGCGGCGGGCTCCCATGAGCTCCTCACCAGGGACTTCTCCATCGCAACCCGCCTGTCCTCGGTGATCATCGTGCCGTCGGCGATGATTCTGGCGGTGCTGGGTCCGCCGCTGGCGCAGGGCATATTCGGCTACGGCAGTACGTCCGCTGCCTCCGCTCGTTACCTCGGCGTCGTCTTCGGCGTGTTCTGCCTAGGGCTACTCCCGTACACGCTTTTCAACCTGCTGCTTCGTGCGTTCTACGCGATGCATGACAGTAGGACGCCCGCCCTGGTCGGTGGCGCTTCGATGGCCGTCAGGGTGGCGGCGAGCTTCACGGCGCTGTATGTCCTGCCGCCGGCCGATGTCGTCGCCGGCCTAGGCGTCGGATTCGGGCTGTCGAGCCTGGTGATGGCGGTGTGGCTGTGGTGGATCCTCAGCCGGCGCGTGGGCGGCCTTGACACGCACAGAATCAACAGGACGCTGCTGCGGATGCACATAGCGGCCATTCCGGGGATGGTCTTCGCCATCGGCGCCTCGATCCTGATCAGTCACTTCGCGCCGGACGGGGCCATAACGGCCCTCGCGATCGTGGCCGTGGGCGGCGGCGGCGGCCTGCTGCTGTACTTGCTGGCTGCCTGGAAGCTCAAAGTTGCCGAGATCGGCGAGCTGACCAGGCATGTTCGCGCTCGGCTAGGCAGCTGATGCGAGCCATAATCGAGGCATGACGAGCTACGAGGAGATCCTCTACCAGGTCGAGGACCCGGTTGCCACCATCACGCTCAACCGCCCGTCGGTACTGAATGCGTGGACGGACCAGATGGGGTTCGAGGTGCGCCATGCGGTCAGCCAGGCGGAAGCAGACCCCCGCGTGGTCGGCATCGTGCTTACCGGTGCCGGGCGCGGGTTCTGCGCCGGCGCTGACATAAAGCGGCTCTCAGCGATCAGCTCAGGCGATCGGCGCGTCGAGGCGCCGGCCGATGATTTGCTCGCTGAGCCTGGCGACCCGTCGTTCGGCGACGACCTGCACCTGGGGACCTATGCCTATCTCATGTCGGTTCCCAAACCGGTTATCGCTGCTATAAACGGGCCAGTCGCTGGCATGGCCGTACCGATCGTGCTGGCATGCGACCTGCGCTTCATGGCGGAGGAAGCGGTGCTGATGACCGCGTTCGCGCAGCGCGGCCTCGTCGCCGAATGGGGCATTAGCTGGCTTCTGCCGCGGCTGGCTGGTCCAGCGGTTGCGCTTGACCTGCTGTTCTCCTCACGGAAGGTCTCCGGGGCCGAGGCAGCAGGCCTCGGGCTGGTTAACGCAGCGCTGCCAGTGGCAGAAGTTCTGCCGCACGCGCAGCAATACGTGCGCGACCTGGCCGCGACATCTTCGCCCGCCTCAATTGCGATCATGAAACGGCAGGTCTACCAGCAGATGCACGTCGGCCTACTGGCGGCCGAGCGTGAGGCACGCGACCTGATGATGGCGAGCTTCAGCCGTCCAGACTTCCGCGAGGGCGTCAGTTCCTTCCTGGAACGCAGGCCTCCGCAGTTCGAGCGGCTCGCCGGGCAAGCCGCTGCGGCGCAGCTCGATCACGCCTGACCGAGCGTGCGATAGGCCCTGTGACCGAGTTCATACCACTCTTCCGGATTTCGGGCATAGTCCGCAGGGCGCTGGGCGTTAACAGCAAGTAACCGAAAGCACCCAGCACGTGATGGTTGCCCCCGAGGCAACGCCACGCCCTGCCCCGCGTCACATCCGCTCCAGCCTGCCGCCATGCGGTCGGCCGGTCGGGCTTGGGTGCCCCGCCGAGCGCTCCCCCCGCGCCCGACGAAAGGCTCGGCCTTGCGCCCCCGATTCCCATCAGCAGAGTCCCTCCGCGGTACCCGTTCCGATGCCCGGCGTGCCTCCGGAAGGAGGATCGGCGTGGCCACCGCGACGCTGGCGGCTATCGCTGGCGTGGCAAGCGGCGCTATGGCCGGCCCCGCTAGCGCACTCGCCGCAGATACGAGCCCGACCTCGGCGGTCCGGGTCCAAGACGCTGTCGTCCGGTCCAGCACGTCTGCAGCGTCGCCGCTCGGCGGCGGGATGCCTGGCCAGCTCGGCCGGTCCCCGCTTGCCGGGCAGCCAGGTCCAGGCGGGCCGTCTCCGCTGGCCGCTGCGTCCAGCCAGCGCGGCCAGTCTCCGCTGGCAGTCGTCTCTTCGCTCTCGGGCCCGTCTCCGCTGTCGCGGCAGCCTGTCCACCCAGCGCCGCACGCTACGCCCACGCAGCAGGTGACCCCCGCGCAGCAAGCGGCCCCCGCGCCGCAGCCGAGTTCGTCGGCAACGCCGCCCGCGAACGGCGGTAACAGCCAGGCGCAGCCCGGCCCTCAGCCGCCGCCGACGTCCGGTCGATTCACCTTCTACGATTCGGTCACGCCGCAAGCCATTCCGCAGGGACAGATCGTCGCAACGTATTCCACCGGAGCGCACCCAATCCCTGCCTCTGCGGTAGCCGGCCGTAGCACCGTGATCTGGGTCGACACCCTGGCCACGGACCCGTCGGGCTCGAACGCCCTCGACATCGAGCCCGGCTGCGCCTCGCCCTCGCAGGCCGCAGGCTGGGTGAGCGCGCGCCTGACCGCCCACCCGAACGCGACGGCGGTCCTGTACACCATGATCTCGGACTGGTCGGAGGTCAAGGCGGACGTCTCTACGCTTCCGGCGTGGATGCAGTCTCACATCCGGTGGTGGATCGCCGACCCAACTGGGCAGCCGCACATCGTGCCGGGCGCCGACGCCACCCAGTGGTACTGGGGCAACAGCTACGACATCTCACTCGCCAAGTCCAACTTGTTCACCTCGTAGCGCCGCGCCAGATCAACGCCACCGCCAGCCCGCCGCAGATTCGCGGGCTGGCGGTGGCGCATGCGCGCTTTCTAGATGGCCGGCTGATCAGGCGCTAGGCGTGTCCTCGAGCGGGATCGCCTCGCGAATCCAGGTCGCGTCCCCGGCCCTGAGCTGAGCGTCGTGGTCAGCGCACAGCAAAGTTGTGAGCAAACTCCCGCGGTGGCTGATCCGCCACGCTGTGACGCCGAGATTCGTGCATGGCATGTGCCAGCTCGTCACGGTCATCATGTCCGGCGAGACTAGCTTGCGCCCCGCGCCGCACATTCCGGTGAACTCGCTGCACCGCGAGCAGAAACCGAGCCGGGCCGCAACCGGATCCTGGCTTAATAACCCGCAATCCGGGCAGGCGGGCCGGATATCAGTTGGCTCTCCGGCCGTCCGCGCGCGGCGGATCAGCCCGAGCCTGCTGCGTACGTGACTGCTGCCGGATCCGCGAGAGGCACTACGAGACACAGCGACGCCGCCCTTCGTCACACCGCGCTTCCCCCCACTGGTAAAGGCCGGTGTGAATGCAACGTTACGGTCAGTGTCCGTCGGCATGCGTCGTCTGAACGATGTACGTAGATATGTAATCTTCGACGGCGGATATGTAATCGCCGCCCGGCGCGGCTAGAGGGTTTCGAGCGCGTCCAGGTCGAGCGCGTGCCGGGCATGGCGGCGGGCCATCGTGGCAAACATCTCGTCGCCCCGCGCAGTCTGCTGGACGAACATGGCCGCGACGATGTCCATGACGATGCCGCTGAAGGCATGCCGACGGTAGCCAGTCCAGCAATCGTGCCAGCTCAGCTCGACGCCCCGGCTGAGCAACCCGGCGTGGTAACGCCGCACCAGTGCTTCCTCGTACCGCCGTCGGGCTGCCACCGGCAGGCTGGACGCGAGGAAGTAGGACAGGTCGCCAGTAGCCGAGCCGAAGCCTGCTGTCTGCCAGTCGAGAACGACCGGGCGGTCACGGCCGAACAGCAGATTGTCAGCGCGGAAGTCGCCGTGCACGATAGTGCGCGGCCCGTCAGAGCCGGCCAGGTAGTTGTGCGCATGCGGCAAGAAGTCCTCGATGAGAGTGAACGTGCCCTGCTCGAGCCGGTCGGCGTATCGCTCACGAAAGCCCGGGTACAAGTCGGCGATCGCGGCCGCCAGCAATGCCGCAGCCTCGGGTCCTGAACGGTTCAGCCAGGGCAGCGCAGCGAGCTCTGCACGATCCCAGCCCGCGGCGTGCAGCGCGGCCAGCTCCGCTATCGCGGCAGCCGCGTCATCCGGATGCAATCCGGCCAGCTGGTCGCCCGGCGCTGCTGGCGATACGTCCTCGAGCAGCACGACGTACTCGTCGGGGCCAGCGTCATAGGCGGCGTAATAACACCGAGCCAGCGAGACCGGCAGGTCAGGTGCAAGCTGGTCGTAGAAGGACGCCTCGATCTCGTAGGTGCGGAACGCTCGCGCAGCGCCCCGGCTGGCCAAGTCGGCTGCGGGCACCTTGGCGATGAGCGTCGGAGGCAGATCCGCAGGGCCGTCATAGGTCAGCCGCAGCCGGTAGCTGTCTGACACCTGCCCAGTGCCGACTGCCTCGGCCTCGACCGAGGTGACAGTGGTCGCGCCCAGACGGTCTGCGAGGGCTCCGGTCATGAACTCGATGGTCAGGCCACTGCCGCCGCAGACCGCGGTCGTCATCGCACGACCTCGCCGTCAGACTCGCACAGGTAGCTCCAGCCGTGGTCACGCCAGCCAGGCGGCTGATTCCACTCGGTCCAGCCGTACCCGGCACGGCCATCATCGGCGGTGAACTCGCACAGTGCGCGGGGGAAATGCGAAACCCGCCCGTCGGGCGAGGTCATCGCGATCGGGGCGAAGGCAAGGGGGACGGCCGTCATCGGCGTGCCGGGAAGCCGCAGCCGGGATTGCCGGGGGAAGTCGCCGGGGCCGAAGTCTGTGTGCGCGCAGAACCCGGTCAGATGGCTGACCTCGCCGCCGGGAGGCATCTCGAATGACGGCCAGCCGATCGCGAAGCCGATGTTCGCCTGCATGCCGTGAAACGCAGTACCGTCGGCGAGGCGACCGGAGGACCACAGCCAGGAGACTTGCCACCAGTCGCGCTCGCCCCAGCTGTGATCGCGCTCGCCCCAGCCTGAGACCTCGACCTCGTCTTCGCCGACCCGGATTACCCCGGTCACCCGGCACGGGATCTCGTAGCGGGGCAGGTCCTTATATGGGTACACGCCGCCCTCGGTGACCCAGTCCAGGTCCATACCGAGCCGTACGGGCGCGGCGGCGGCAAGGCCGGTGTAGGCAGCGGCCGGCTCGGGCAGCAGCGCAGCGGTAGCGTCCAGGGTGACCTTGGCCCCGCGCAGCGGCTCCGTGATCTGCTGCCTTCCGCGGATGGCCGCTGTCTGCACTGCGGCACTACCGGACGCGGGCAGTGGCACCGCATTGTCTGCGACGAGCACTGCCGGCCGGCCAGGCCGCACCACGCACGCCCAGTACCAGGCGCGGTCCCAGTTGGGGTACAGGCCGAGGCGGACATAGCCACCCACTGATCCGTCCGGCG
>Ga0335072_10007279_pt1 | contig 16126 bp, 14 predicted proteins | sample Lox_Sample_21_FD_206725 | JGI IMG/M metagenome (GOLD analysis project Ga0335072, IMG submission 206725) | Soil microbial communities from Loxahatchee National Wildlife Refuge, Florida, United States - Lox_Sample_2.1 | ecosystem: Environmental > Terrestrial > Soil > Wetlands | place: USA...
ACCCACGCCCTCAATCAACGGCACCGGTTCGGAAGATTATTTTCTCGGGGCGTGGGATTTCGGAGGGCATCCGTTTTCTTATGGGCTTTACGGCGCGCCGGTAGTCGGGCAGGAAGTCGCCGGCGGAAGATCGTCGGTGTACAGGTTTCATCTCGATTCGCCGATTCCGTTTACGAAATCGCTGCGCGCAACGATCGAGCACGGACACGCCAATCATCGATCGGACAATTATTTCTCGGTCGCGTATTGGTATCAGACGGAGCCGCATGCGGCGTTTCCCCCGCTGCCGCCGCCGGAGGAGAGAATTCCACGAATCTATCCGGTGGGTGGACCGGGAAATGCCGGAAAGTAGTTCTTCTCGGTTGAGCAGCGACTGTTATTCTGAGCCGCGCTTCTTGCGGCGAAGAACGTGTTCAGCTCCTGCAAAATGCAAAGGTCCTTCGGCCCCAAAAAACGCTCGCGTCAGGATGACAAGCGAAAAGGATATTTGAACATTTGAGACGGACGCCTCAAGGCCAGCGCCTCAGGACTGAGGACTCGGGACTCCCGGCCAAAAATTAAGAGTTCCGAGGTGGTGTTAGGATCATTCGTCTCGGCCAGTAGCTCGCGTTTGACCCTCGCTTGACCTGCTGTCGCGGCATCCCTTGCGGGGCGCTGCGCGCGATCTTTGCTTGGGCTCCGGGCTCACCGCCAACCGGATAAATCAACCTAACGCCTCGGAACTCTATCCTGCCTTTGACTTGGTCTTCCTGTTCTCCTCAACCAGCACTTTGCTATAGACCCTTGCTAACCCTCCTTCTCGGCTTACGCCGCGAAGGTGATTGCGCTTGAGCCCCGGACGCTGCACCAATCGGAAAAACCTAGAAGCTGTCAAAGAACGATCCTGTTTTACGCTTTCTAATTTTGCAGTCAATGGAAATTGCAGGTTTGCAAGTATCGATTTTTCAATTGAGTGCAGGCCATCCACAGGGGGATGACCGTATTTTGTGCAATTTTCGCTTGCGTTTCTTCGAAAAGCCACGTCCAGCGCGGAATTTGTGCTCCTGCATGGATCGAAATCGATACGAAATGGGCGTAACAGTTCGGTTGCGGAATTGTGAAAATCGAGCGAATGCCTTGCTGGAGGCTCAATTTCATGCTCATTGAAGCGTTCCGCTTTTAGTGCCCGGAATGATACGGATGTCCTTTCAAGATCGTGAAGGCGCGATAAATCTGCTCCAGCAGTACGACTCGCGCCAACTCATGCGCCAGCGTCATTTTTCCGAGGGAGATCGTGTGTTGCGCACCGGATTTGGCCGCGTCGCTGAAGCCATCGGCTCCGCCGATAGCAAACACCAGCGGCAGCGGATTGCGATCCTGATAGTCGCCAAGAAACTGCGCGAACTGCTCGGAGGTATATTCGCGGGCGCGTGAATCCAACAACACGAGTGTTGCCTTCGCGCTCTTATCGCGTGAGTTATGCCCGCAGAGAGCGAGCAAAGCCTCCTCATCGCGCACAGATTTCCCTTCGACTGCAACGTATCGGGAAATTCGCTTCAGATATTCTTCGGTCAGGCTGGCGGTCGCAGGCTCTTTGGTCTTCCCGATCCATGCAACCGTGATCTTCATCGTGGCACTGAGAGTCGGACACGTTACGCGGTCTTTCTTTTTCTCTTCTTCGCTGCGCCCGTTCTCGCCACGCGCGCCGCGACTTCCAGCTTGCGCTTCCGCGCCGGAGCTTTGAGGTCCGAAGGCTCCAGGCGCCGCGCCGTTTTCCAGAGCCGCTCCAGATCGTAAAACTTCCGCGCCTTCTCGGAAAACACGTGGACGACAAAATCGACGTAGTCGATCAGCACCCACTCCGCCTGGTTGTAGCCTTCCACATGGGTGGGACGCAGGCCCGCGACCTTCAGACGCATCTCGACTTCGTCGGCAATCGCCTGTATCTGGCGCGGATTGGTTCCGCTGCATAGCACAAAGTAGTCAGTAAAAGCCCCCGACCCTTTTTCCATTTCCAGGATGCTGAGTTCTTCGGCCTTCTTATCGAGGCAGGCTTGGATGGCGGCGGTAACCTGTTTCTTCAGATCGCTCTTCTTCATTCCTTATTGGTCGCCGGTAACTTCGGCGAATGTATTGTACCCGAGCTTCTACCCGCATCTTTTCAAGCCAGGTAAATTCCGGTGGCTAGCTGGATTTCTTGGCGGCAGCCAATTCGCGCAGCTTGGCCATGGTCGCAGCCGAAGGATCTTTCCGCTTCGGATTTTTCGCCCGGCGTTTCGGCTTGGTCGAATAGTGATTTTGGGACATTCGATTCTCTCCTGATTGCCACTCGATATTACCCGCTGTTGGAATCTCTCGGCAATGCCCGTCCAGAGCAACCAGAACTGGGATTAAACGACCACCGATTCTCTGTATTCCCCGAAAACCCGCCGCATGGCGTCGGAAATCTCTCCCACGGTCGCGCAGGCTTCGACAGCGGCGATAATTCGCGGCATCAGATTCGCTCCCGCGCGCGCTGCGTCTTCGACTGCGGCCACCGCCGTCTTCCACCGTCCGGCGTCGCGTTTTGCCCGCAGCGCCCGCACTCGCTCGATCTGCTTGGTCTCAAGATCCGGATCGATGCGCTGAATCGGAATCGCCCGCTCCTGCTCGACTTCGAAGCGATTCACGCCGACGACGATCGATTCCTGATCGTCGACCCGGCGCTGATATTCGTAAGCCGCATTCTGAATTTCCTGCTGCACGAATCCGCGCTCGATCGCCTTGAGCATTCCCCCAAGCACTTCGATCTTGCCCAGATATTCCGCCGCACGCTGCTCGATTTCATTCGTCAAGCTCTCGACATAATACGAACCAGCCAGTGGGTCGATGGTCTGCGGCGCGCCCGATTCGTAGGCGATGATCTGCTGCGTGCGCAGGGCGATGCGCGCGGCCTGCTCGGTCGGCAAGGCGAGCGCTTCATCGTAAGAATTCGTGTGCAGCGATTGCGTTCCGCCAAGCACCGACGCCAGAGCCTGAATCGCCGTGCGGACGATATTGTTCTCCGGTTGCTGCGCGGTCAGGGTCGATCCTGCCGTCTGGGTATGGAAGCGCAGCATCCACGCGCGCGGATTTTTCGCCTTGAAGTGCTCGCGCATGATCCGCGCCCACATCCGCCGCGCGGCGCGGAATTTCGCGACTTCCTCCAGAAAATTGCTATGCGCATTAAAAAAAAACGACACTCGGGGAGCAAACTTGTCGACCTCGAGCCCAGCCTTGATCGCTGCTTCCACGTACGCCATGCCATTCGCCAGCGTGAAGGCCACTTCCTGCACCGCTGTGCACCCGGCCTCGCGCATGTGATAGCCGGAGATCGAAATTGTGTTCCAGTCGGGCACGTTTTCATTCGTCCAGGCGAACATGTCAGTGATCACCCGCATGGCCTGCTGGGGCGGATAGATATAAGTCCCGCGCGCAATGTATTCCTTCAGCACATCGTTTTGCACCGTGCCCGAGAGCTTGCCAATGTCAACGCCTTGCCGCCGCGCCACAGCGACATAGAGCGCCAGCAGAATCGATGCCGTCGCATTGATGGTCATCGATGTAGAAATCTTCGTCAGATCGATGCCATCGAACAACCGCTGCATGTCTTCGATCGAATCGATCGCCACGCCGACCTTGCCGACTTCCGCGGCCGCCAGCGGATGATCCGAATCCATGCCGATCTGCGTGGGCAAATCGAATGCGACGGACAAACCGGTCGTTCCGTTCGCCAGCAGATACTTGTAACGTTTATTCGATTCTTCGGCATCGCCCATGCCGGCGTACTGCCGCATTGTCCACAGCCGCCCGCGGTACATGGTGGCCTGAACGCCGCGAGTGAAGGGATATTCGCCGGGATATCCAATTTCACTCTCGTAATCGGAGTGCTTCAGATCGGCCGCGGTATACAGCGGCTTCACCGGAATATGCGATGAGGTCTCAATCTCGGGTGACGATTCCGAACGAGTTGTCGGCTTCGATTTCATTTAATGCAGTTCGCCTGTCATCCTGAGCAAGCCGCTTTTGCGCAGCGAAAGATCTGGGCGAGCCGCGCGACGCGGCGTGTTTTGGCGCCACAGTGATCGCGCGTTTGGCTCGCTTCCTTGTCAAACTGCACTACCGACGCGTGAAACGAGAATTTTGCCCAAACTGGCAACTGCCCCCGTCCCTAACCACTATCTTTTCCGGTACGCTCTCCCGAAAGAACTCACTCCGAACCACGCGAAAGTCAGTGTGAATGCCAGAGCAGCCGCAACATGCCCGGCGCCAGCCTGTCCCACATGAAATTTGGCGTACTCGCGGAAAAATCCGAAAGCGCCAAATCCCGCCATGGCCAGAAACACAGTTCCCATGACTTCAAGCCAGAGTTGGTGCGCGACTCGCCGGAAAGTTCCGAGCGTGGTTCCAATGGCCCGTCTGGCGGCACTGATCGTGCGGTTGCGGCCGGCCTGCTTACCCGCGACACGCGCCACCACGCCGAATTTTTGCCAGGTGGAAACTTTGCTCACGTCCTCGATTTTAGCAGTCTGGAGCGCTACAATGACGCAACAGCCGCCAAAGGCGAACCGTTCTTTCAGCCACGGCATCTAAGGAGCGAGGGGGAATCGTGGATCCGCAACTGAAGCAATTGATGAAAGAACTCGGCGACGCTATCAACGAATCGCTCTCGGACTCGGAGCAGATTTCCGAAGTCGTCGCCCGCATCAAAGACGGCGGATACGATATTTTCCTCGTTCTCGAAGCCACGATCGGCGTGAGCAAGCAGGGCGAGAAGCCTTCCGACAAGACCTCGATGATCACCACCCTGTCGACGAATCCTGAATTCAAAGTCAGCGATCAGGACTTGAAGTTCCTGAAATCGCTCCGCATCAAGATCGACGAAGAGACGAAAGAGTGATTTTGAAGTTGTTCGGAGCACCCAGGCCGGTTTCTCGGCCTACGCAGTTTTCCGCAGGCCGATCCCGGTTGGATTACTGCGGTTGTAAGGTTTCGTCGACCACCACTTTTCCGCCGCGGTCGGTGGAGATCACTTTGTGCACCGGCACGTACCCAGTCATGGTGATATCGATCACATAATTGCCAGGATCGAGCGCCACTTCGAGCGGCGTGTTCTTGTCCATGATGTGCTCGTTGATCGCCACCTGCGCACCCTTGGGCTGCGTGCGGATGCTTACGACGGATTGTCCGGGCTGGGCCTTTCCGCCGAAGAAACGCGACATCTTGCCAACCGTGCGAATGTCATCGACGTTGCCGAGCGGGCGCAGCGTGGGCGCGAAGTTGAACGTCTGGCCAAGCACGAATTGCGTGCTCATGGTCTCGTCGATGTATCCCATCTTGCGCACCAGCACCACATGCTGGCCCCTGTTGACACTGACCTGGCCGGGCGTTTTGACGCCGCTATCGCGTCCGTCGATATAGACGTTCGCGCCGCTGGGGTTGCTGTTCACCACCAGCGTAGCCATTAGTTGCGAGAGATGGACCACGACCGTCGCGCGAGTTCCGGAGATGATATTGACCTGCCGCGTGTCGGCGTTATATCCGGGCTTGCTGACGGTGACGGTATGGGTGCCCGGAGCAAGGTTGGTCAGCGCAAAAGGCGTGACATAGCTTGAGTCGGCGCGTCCGTCAATTTGAGCTTGCGCCCCTTGTGGGGTGGAATCGAGCACGAGTTGTCCGGGGACGATCGCCGGAGCCACGGGAACCGCTTTATGTCTGGCAGACCGGCTTCGCGCACTGCGGCTTTCGTGCTCTTCGGATGCTTCCGGTTCGGTGGCTTGTTCGGTCTGAGCCGGAGCTGCCTCTTGCTGCTGAGGCGCAGGTGCTGCCGGCTCGCTCGTCGCGGGCTGCGACTGCGTTTCCGTGACGGTCGGGGCCGGAGCGTGGCTCACGTTCGAGTCGTCGTCCGAGTTTTGCTGGTGAACGTAGATCGTGACCCCGATGCCGATGGCGAGGATGAGGGCGGCCGCGCCGCCGAGAGCATAGCCCATCAGCTTGGGCGGAACGCTCTTGATCTCATTGATGGCCTTCTGGGCGACTTCGCGCGTCTGGACTTTCGGTTTCTCGTCGCGCTTGGGGGCGCTTGGTTTGGTGCTGCTCTTAAGGGGGGTCGCTTTCGGCGCCGGAATCGGTTCTGGCTCGGGTTCTTCGACCGGTGGCGGAGGCGGTGGCGCGATATACACCTCTTTCAACGGAGGCAGTTCGGTGATATCGGAGAAGCTTGTGCCGGTGCTAGCCGCCGGCCCGCCTTCGGCCATCATGGGATCGACGGCGATGCTGGGCTGCTCGGCTTGCGGCTCGGAGGTTTCGATCTCCGGCTCGGCGGTCGCGGAAGACATGTAGGAAGAGGACGCTTCCGCCGCGCTAACGTCCGCGGAGATATCGGACTTGCCTTCGGGCTCGATCTCAGGTGATGCGCTCCAACCGCCAGTGCTGGCAGCGGCGGCTTTCGCCTTCATTGCCGGGGCGATTTCAGTCCGCGCGGCCGCAGTGGCGTTCCTCAGGGGGCTGGGTGAAATGATCGGCTTTGGCACTTCCACCCGCGCAGCCGGAGCCGGTTTAGCCGGAGCCGGTGAAGCGGGCCGCGCCGTCGGCTGCGAAGCAGAACCGACGAACTTCGATTGCGCTGCGGCTTGCACCTTCTTGGGAGCGATAATTCCTTTTGGCGGCGCTGCCGTCTTCGCAGCCGCGCTTGGCCGCGATTCCTTGCATTTCTCCAGGTCGTCGAGCAGCGCTCGGCCGTTCGCGTATCGCTGCGCCGGATCCTTGGCCAGCGCCTTCATAATTAAGTCGCTGAGCAACGGATGCACTTTCGCATTGAGCTGAATTGGCGGAACCGGGGTGCTTTCGAGCACGCATTGGCGCAGGGCTTCGATGCCATCGCTATCGAAGGCTTTGCGTTCGGTCACCATTTCGTAAAAGATCGCTCCCAGGCTGAAGAGATTGGAGCGACCATCGGTCGGCTGGGCCTGGACCTGCTCCGGCGACATGTAATGAAGCGCCGAGGGAAGTCCCTCAGGCACATGCTGCAGGAAATTGCCCACGCTCGAAACGCCGAAGCTCAGAATCTTGACGGTGCCATCCCAGCCGCACATGATCTTGCCCGGCTCGAGGCTGTAATGAACGATGCTGTGCGACGCGGCATGATCGAGGCCGGCGCAGAGCTGGCGGCCGATATCGAGCAGATCCCAGATGGAGAACCCTTCTTTGCGCGACAGCATGGTGGCGATGCTGTTGCCTTGCACGTAGTCCATGGCGGCGCAGAACACGCCGTCGATTTCCCCCGCGCCGAAAACCGGAGTGATGTTGGAACTGTTCAGAACTTTCGTCTTTTCCGCTTCGTTCAGCAGCGCGGCTTCCAGGTCCGAAGCGGCATCGCCGAACGCACTCAACTGAATCGCTTTCAGCGCAACCGTCTGTCCGGATTCGGGGTCATTTGCTTTGTAGACGGTACAGGTTGGCGATTTCGCCAACTCACTCAGAATCTCGAAGGGGCCGATTTTCGTGGACATTTCTGCTAGCTCCATTGCATGGTAAAACGTTCGCGCCGCCGCGAACGATCGACCGGCGGAGACCCGGGGGATAGGGTGTCGTTAGCATATCTCTATGCGTTCTCATCTTCGAGTTACCAAGGTAAGCGCAGGCTGCAGGTTGAGGCGGAACAGGTTTGGCCATGCTTGCGAAAAACCGAGGAGCGGCTGAGGCGGCTGCACAATCCGGAAAAACGTTTCCCTCCCAATTTTCAGCCTTGCTCAGCGTAACCTCGACAGCTCCGCGCGGGTTTTAATTACTAGGAGAATCCAGCGGGGGTGACATTTGTCATCCGGGTGCTGTGACGATCTCCACTGGCGAAGCCAGATCAAGCCAGGCAGACTAAGAGTGCTAAAAAAACACTGGGTGATCCAAAAAATCGTTTATGTATTGGTTGCTGATCGTGTTCTCCGTCGTCTATGCTTGGTGGGCTGGGCGTGCCCTCATCCTCGGTCCGCTTCCCTTCGTCTTGCAGGAGTAGTTTATGACGCTGACCAGGTTCGTTACCAAAAACGCGTTTCGCAACAAGCGGCGAAGCATTCTGACCGTGCTCAGCATCGGCTTTTCTCTGCTCCTGCTGACCTTCATGATGACGCTTTGGCACGCCTTCGCGCTCGAGGACGGGAGCGCCGAATCGTCTGAGAGACTGGTCGTACGGCACCGGGTCTCGCTTACGTTCACCCTGCCGATGTATTACCGGGATAAGATTCGCGCGATTCCCGGGGTCGTAGCCATCGTCCCCAATTCGTGGTTTGGCGGAGTCTACAAAGACCAGAAGCCGGAGAACTTCTTCGCCCGCTTCGGCACCGATCCCGATGAATTCTTCAAGGTATTCCGCGATCTCAAAATGCCCCAGGATCAGATCAAAGCCTGGCAGCGCGATCGCCAGGGCGCGATCGTTTCAGATTCTTTGGCGAAGAAGTATGGATGGAAGCTTGGTGATCGAATCGTGATCCAGGGCGATATCTATCCGGTGAATCTTGAGTTGTACATTCGCGGGATCTATCACGCCGACCCCGATCCGCAGTCGCTTTATTTCAACAGCAAATATGTGGAAGAAGCGGTTCCGTTCTTCAAGGGGCAGGCGGGCACATTCGATATTCTGGCGGACGATCCTGCGGACGTGAGCAAGATCGCGAGCGCGGTCGACGAGATGTTCCGCAATTCGCCGCAGCCGACGAAAACCGAAAGCGAAAAGGCGTTCGGGCTCGAATTCGTGGCCATGATGGGCAATGTTAAGGCGTTCATTCTCAGCATTTGCGGCGCGGTGTTGTTTGCGACCTTGCTGGTTTCGGCGAACACCATTGCCATGTCGATTCGCGAGCGGACGCGCGAAGTCGCCGTGCTGAAAACGCTCGGATTTACCAAACTGGGCGTGCTGGTCCTGTTTGTGGGAGAAGCCGTGGCTCTGTCGATCGTTGGAGGCTTGATTGGCGCTTGCCTGGGGCGGGCCATGGTGTTTGGCTTTGCGCACGCCCCACAGATGACATTCTTTCCGCTGAAAATGACGACCGCCATCTGGTTGATGGCCCTGGGAGTTTCGGCGCTGGTCGGATTGCTCAGCGCTGCGATCCCTTCCTACCATGCTTCGCAGGTGAACATTGTGGATGGACTGCGCCACATCGGGTAACAGTTAGGACGACAGTATGACACTGGGAAGTTTCGTTGTGCGCAACGCGTTTCGCAACAAGCGGCGCAGCCTGCTGACCATGATCAGCATCAGTTTCTCACTCCTGCTGCTGACGCTGATGATCTGCATCTGGCGCTCGTTTTACGTGGATCAGGTCGCGCCGGAAGCGGCCCGGCGGTTGATTATTCGCGACCGCGTTTCGCTGGCTTTTTTTCTGCCGGAGTTTTATCGCGCAAAAATTCGCGCTGTGCCCGGAGTGACCGCCATCGCGCCGTTGACATGGTTTGGCGGGAGATACATTGACGATCGTCCGGAGCACTTTTTCGCGCAGTTGGCGACCGATCCCGACGAATATCTCAAAGTGGCATCCGACAAGATCGTTCCACCGGATCAATTAAAAGCCTGGCAGCAGGATCGGGCCGGAGCGATGGTCGATGTGACCCTCGCCGAAAAATATCACTGGAAGATCGGCGACAAGATCACGCTGCAGGGAACGATTTTTCCGGTCAATCCGGAATTGACGATTCGCGCCATCTATCATCGCGATCCACCCCAGAATGCGCTCTATTTCAATACCAAATATCTGGAAGAAGCGGTGCCCTGGATGAAGGGCCAAGCCGGATGGTACGGCGCGCAAATCGATTCGGCCGATGACGTCGCGCGGGTGTCGAAAGAAATCGACGATATGTTCCGCAACTCGCCCCTGCAGACGAAAACGGAGAGCGAAAAAGCGTTTCAGCTGGGATTCGTGGCGTCGCTCGGGAACGTGAAGGCGTTTATTCTCGGAATCTGCGGCGCGGTCGCGTTCGCGATCATGCTGGTGTCCGCGAATACCATGGCCATGTCGGTGCGCAGCCGCATCCGCGAAGTCGCTGTGCTGAAAACGCTCGGCTTCACGCGACAGCGCGTGCTGTCGATTTTCATCAGCGAAGCGGTCGCGTTGGCGCTTTCTGGAGGGGTGCTCGGACTTCTGTTGGCGATTCCGGTAATTGCCGGATTAACGCATCAATTCATCGGGCTGGGAATCCCGCTCGACATGAAGGTTAAGGCGCCGACGGCGGCCATCGCGTTGCTCGCATCGTTAATGCTGGGATTGATCAGCGGATATCTGCCAGCGTATCGCGCGTCACGGATGAATATTGTGGACGCGCTCAGACATATTGGGTAGCGTCCTGTGGCGTCATCCCGAGCGGAGCGCAACCGTAGCACGCTCGGGATCCTCGGCCCGCTGGCAAAAACGCAGGCCGTCGGGATGACGCAGGCCGAGTTAGAGAATGAATTTATGGCGATACCGATTAAATACAATGTTCGGAATTTGAAACTGCGCAAGGGCCTCACCATCATGACGGCTCTCGGCATTGCGCTCACCGTCACCACCGCGATCTTTTTGATGGCTCTGGTCGCTGGACTGAATCGCGCATTCGTCTCGAGCGGCAGTCCACTCAACGTGCTGGTGATGCGCAAAGGCTCCGAGTCGGAACTGACGGGAGGGTTTGATGCATCGCTGTTTCCCACGCTCAAAACTCTGCCCGGCATCGCCAAGGATAGTCACGGGGAGCCCATGGCTTCCGGCGAGTGGAATGTGGTGATCGTATTGCCGCGCAAAGACGGCACCGGGGAGGTGAATGTCACCGTGCGTGGCATGATGCCCGATGGCCTCGAGATGCGGCAATTACCCGATAAACCCGGCGGTCCCCCCAAAGTCAAACTGGTGGAAGGGCGCTGGTTCGAGCCGGGACAGCGCGAAGTCGTAGTGAGCAAGTCGATCCGCGAGCGTTTTGCCCATGCCAACATCGGCGACACCATGCAGTTCGGCAAGGGACCGTGGAAAGTGGTGGGGGTTTTCGATGCCGGAGGCTCGGCCTACGAATCGGAGATTTGGGGTGACGTGAACCAGATGGCCTCAGACTTCGACCGGCAGGGAGGATTTTCGTCCGCCTATTTGCGGGCTACGGATCCGGTTGCGGCGGATGCTTTGACGAAGCGCGTGTCCGACGATCAGCGGCTGAAACTCGATGGCATGCTGGAGACGGATTATTACGCGAAGCAGACGAGTTCAGGCACGCCGATCAAAGTCATCGGATTTGTGGTCGCTATCATCATGGCCGTGGGATCGATTTTCGCGGCCATGAACACGATGTATGCGGCAGTGGCGTATCGCGGCCGTGAAATCGCGACGCTGCGCGTGATGGGATTTTCGCGGCCTTCGATTCTGACGTCGTTCGTGCTGGAATCGCTGATTCTGGCTTTGTTAGGAGCATTCGTCGGAATTCTTTTGATGTTGCCGTTCAACGGCATGCAGACGGGAACCTCGAACGCCGTGACATTCAGTGAAGTGGTGTTTGCGTTGCGCATCACGCCGCAAGTGGCGATCAATGCGATTGTGTTTGCGCTGGTCATGGGATTCGTTGGAGGACTGGCGCCGGCATGGCATGCATCGCGACAGAATATTTTGAACGCGCTGCGAGGATAAAAGCGGCTCCGCCTCAACCGCGTCGTCGCGAACATCAGACGAGCAGCCGCTAACAGAAGTGCAACTTGGAAAGAGCATGATTCGTATTTCTAATTATGGCAATTGATACCAAGCACGACGATTTGCAGAGCCTGCGCATCGACCGCTCCCAGCGCGGAGACAGTGGCGGTGACGCACCCACATGGGCGAAGCGCTACATTTTGGGCGGTATCGCGGTCGTGGTCATCCTTGGACTTTCGGCGCTGGCGTACCGAACGTTTTCCTCTCCTACGGCGGAAGTGGAAGTGGTCCGCGCGGCTGCGGTCACGAACGGAAATGACGAAGGAGCGATCGTGCTTTCCGCGACCGGGTACATCGTGGCCCATCACACAATCAACGTGAACTCAAAGGTCACGGGGCGCCTGGAATGGATCGGCGTGGAAAAAGGCGACAAAGTTAAGGAAGGTCAGGTGCTGGTGCGGCTGGAAGACCAGGAGTTTCGCGCTTCGTATGATCAGGCCAAAGGCGCGGTCGAGAACGCGCGCGCCTACCTGGAAGAGCTGCAGCACGGCTCGCGCCCGGAGGAAATCCAAGAAGCGCAACATAATCTCGACGAAGCCCGGGCCACGCTGGCCAACGACAAGATCACGCTTGATCGCACGCAAGAGCTCGCCGCCGCCGGGGTCGATTCCAAACAGCAGCTTGATGACGCGACCGCGAAATTCCAGTCGGATCAGGAAAAAGCTGATTCTCTGGCGAAAGCATTCGAGCTGGCCAAGATCGGTCCGCGTCCGGAGGAAATTGCCCGAGCGCAGGGAGCGCTGGTAGAGGCGGAGGGCCAGCTTGATTACGCGAAATCGCAACTCGATGCCACAGTAATCCGCGCGCCAGTAACAGGAACGATTCTGGATCGCACCGCGGAAAAAGGCGAATTGATTACCGCCCAGTTTGCCAGCGCGGCGGCGGGCGGCCCGCAGGGGTCGGTTGTTTCACTGGCCGACTTGAATGATCTGCAAGTCGAACTCGACATCGCGCAGGCGGACTTCGCACGTCTGTTCCCCGGGCAGAAGGCGTTGGTCACAACCGACGTCTATCCCGATAAGGTCTACGCCGGCGAGATTGCGCAGATTTCGCCGGAAGCCAATCGGCAGAAGGCGACGGTGCAGGTCAAGGTGCAGGTGCTGCATCCGGATCGCTATCCGGGGATCGAACTGCGGCCGGAAGAGAACGCGACGGTGAAATTTCTGGCCAATGACTCGCCGAAAACCGCGAAGGGCCCGACGGGCGTGTTTGTGCCTTCGGCGGCGATTCGCGACAAAGATGGAAAGAAGATTGTGCTGATCGCGTTCAACGGAAGGGCGGTCCAGCGACAGATTCAGATTGTCAGCGAGCGCAGCGATGGAGCGCTCGTCGATGGATTGGTCGGAGGCGAAGACGTCATCACGACTGCGCCTTCGACTTTAAGGGACGGAGACAAAATCAAAATCAAGGGGTAAGCATGAGTACCGTTGCAGAAGCCAAAGTAGCCACAGGCACCCAGGTTGTTCAGGTGCGCGGAGTCAGCAAAATTTTCAAACGCGACGCCTTCGAGGTGAAAGCGCTTGACGATGTTTCGATCGATATCGCGAAAGGCGAGTTCCTTGCCCTGATGGGACCATCAGGATCGGGCAAGACCACGCTGCTGAATATGATCGCGGCCATCGACCGGCCGACTTCCGGCGAGTTGCTCGTGCAGGGACAGGACATTTTTCGTTTCAGCGATGCCCAGATTGCACGCTGGCGTAACGAGCACATCGGCTACGTCTTCCAGACGTTTAATCTGATCCCTGTGCTGACTGCGTTCGAGAATGTCGAGTTGCCGCTTCTGCTGACGAAACTCAACTCCCAGCAGCGCCGCGATCACGTCATGACCGCCCTCAAACTGGTTGGATTGGAAGACCGCGTTGATCATCTGCCGAAACAGCTCTCCGGCGGACAGGAGCAGCGCGTCGCGATTGCCCGCGCTATCGTGAGCGATCCGACTTTGTTGCTGGCGGACGAACCTACCGGCGATCTCGACAGCCATTCCGCAACCGAAGTCCTGGAGATCCTGAAGCGGCTGAATGAGAATTTCCAGAAAACCGTCGTGATGGTGACGCACGATCCGCATGCGGCTTCGTACGCGCACGTGACGCGGCATCTGGAAAAGGGGATGCTGCTGCCGCCGGCGTAATTTTTCACCACAGAGGCGCAGAGAGACAACCGCTGGGCCACGGATTTACGCGGATGAGCACGGATTTTCATTCGCTGCGGCCATCGATATTTTTCGTGCGGCCGATAGCATCAGATAGACAGACGCAGTTCCAGCGTTACAAAAGCTTCGAGTCTTTTTTGGCTTTTCGCTTTCTTGGAGCGCAGCCGTTCTCTTCTGAAAGATTCGCCACATTAGAAACTCTTAGGCCACGCTGCAAGCCATCATTTCCTTCAAGCAAAACCGCCGTGGTTCCGATAGTAACTATGACGGAGCCACAATTGCTTGCCGCTGCAAAACCCGTCTTGTCGCGCCGGCCTTTGCGCGTGTTGCTCGTCGGCGAGAAGGAAGAAGACTTCTTCCTCATGCGCGACATTTTGCAGAGCGCACGCGCAACCCTGGCCACCGAACTGGATCACGCGCGTTCGCTCGAAGAAGCCGAAGCCATGCTGCATGAGCGCCCCTATGGCCTGATCCTGTTCGAGCACTCCACCGGAGACGCACGGGTCGTCAACTTTCTGGCGAAGTTTCTCCATGGGGGACGCTCGATCCCCTACATCGTGCTGACCGAAGACGCGGACGAGCAAACGATTGTCGAAGCTATCGGCGCGAAAACCTGGAACTGCCTGACCAAGTCGCAGATGGACGGAGCCACGCTGATCCGCACGATTCAAAGCACGCTGGAGATGCACGTCCTTGAGCAGGGCCAGCATGCCGCCGAGGAATCTTTGCGCAAATTGTCGCTGGCCGTCGAACAGTCGCCCGATATGGTGGTGGTGACCGACCAGAATGGAATCATTGAGTACGTGAATCCCGCGTTTGAAGCGCTGACCGGCTACACGCCCGATGAGGTTCACGGCAACACTCCAAGAATGCTGAAATCCGGCGAGCAGGGCGCGGAAGTGTATCAGGGATTATGGCGCACAATTCTGGCGGGGAATGTTTTTCGCGGCATCTTGGTGAATCGCAAGAAAAGTGGAGAACTGTATCACGTCGAGCAAAGCATCTGTCCGGTTCGCGATCCCCGAGGAAAGATCACGCACTTCATCGCCACCGGACGCGACCTCACCGAGCGGGTTCGATTGGAGGCCCAGCTTACGCAGGCGCAGAAAATGAATGCGGTCGGCCGGCTCGCCGGCGGCGTGGCGCACGATTTCAATAATCTTCTGACGATTATCACCAGCTACTCGGAGATGGCGCTGGATGAGATCGCTCCCGGCACCGCTCTGGCCGACAAGATTCAGCAAGTCTTGCTGGCGGCGCGCCGGGCGGCGGAGTTGACACGTCAATTGCTGGCGTTCAGCCGCAAACAGCCGCGTGCGCTGCGCGTGACCGATCTCAACGACGTAATTGCCGGGATCGCGAAAACGCTGCCGCGCCTGATCGGCGAGGATATCGAGTTCAGCTTCACCCCCGGAGTGGAACTCGGACGCGTGCGCGTCGATCCGCTGCAGATCGAGCAGATCCTCATGAACCTGGCGTCGAACGCTCGCGACGCCATGCCGCAAGGCGGACACTTCCGCATCGAAACTTCCAATGTTGTGCTCGACCAAAGCTACGTCGCGTCGAAGCACGTCGACATTCCGGTGGGGCGCTACGCGATGATTTCGGTCAGCGACAACGGAGAAGGAATCGCGCCCGAACATTTGCCCCACATCTTCGAACCGTTCTATACCACGAAGGTCTCGGGCCACGGCACGGGACTCGGCCTCGCCACGGTTTATGGAATCGTGAAACAGAACAAAGGCTTCATCTGGGCCTACAGTGAAGCGAAGCAGGGTGCGACCTTCAAAATCTACCTGCCCTGTGTGGGAAACGCCTCTGCTCCGGAAGCGCCTGAGCCGAAAACTCAGCCCGCCGCTCGCGGTACAGAAACCATTCTGGTTGTCGAAGACGAACCGGCAGTCCGCGAGGCCAGTACGGAATTCCTGCGCATGCAAGGCTATAACATTCTTGACGCCAAAGACGGTTTGGATGCTCTGGCCATGACGAAGCGCTACAGTTCGCCGATTCATCTTATTCTGACTGACGTTGTCATGCCGAACATGAGCGGCGGTGAGCTGGCCGAACAGATCCGGCATCTGCGCCCCGGAATCAAGGTGTTGTTCGTTTCCGGATATGCGGGCCGGACAGTGCTTGACCACAAAGTGGTGGATGTGGATGCGAATTTCCTGCAAAAGCCGTACATGTTGAAGCAGCTTGCCGCGAAAATTCGCGAGGTGCTGGCCAGCGAAGCAAATTAAAAATGGGGTGCCCCACTTCTCGCCGCTTTTGCGGGAAGTGGGAT
>Ga0335072_10007280_pt1 | contig 16126 bp, 15 predicted proteins | sample Lox_Sample_21_FD_206725 | JGI IMG/M metagenome (GOLD analysis project Ga0335072, IMG submission 206725) | Soil microbial communities from Loxahatchee National Wildlife Refuge, Florida, United States - Lox_Sample_2.1 | ecosystem: Environmental > Terrestrial > Soil > Wetlands | place: USA...
TTCATGGGGATGGATCACCGATACACCGCCCGCGCTGGCGCGCCGGGCGATCGCCTGGCGGTACACGTCGAGAGCCGCCGGCACGGCGAGGTCGCGTTCGACGCCACGCTCGCGCTGCGCCGCCACGAGCTCACGCGGCGCTCGGCGGCGCGGCTCGCGCTCCGCTACCCGGCCGCGAACGTCCGCGTGCTGGCGTTGATCTACGGGCATGCATTGGGCACGGCGCTCGCCGGCGCGCGCGTCCACCGGCGTCCGGAGCCAGGTGCGGCGTGATCGACCGAGTCGCCAGATGGCTGGTCTCGCTGCTGCTCCGCCGGATCCGGACCGGCACGCTGACCGTGATCGAACACGGCGCGCGGCGCGTGTACGGGTCGGGGCCGCCGGCGGCGACGATCCACGTGCGCTCGGCGGCGATGTGGCGGATGGCGCTCCGCGGCAGCCGCGGCCTCGCCGACGCCTATGCCGACGGCCTGTGGGACTCGCCGGACCTCGCCGCGCTCGTCAGCCTGGCCGCGCGCAACGCGGCCGGACTCGATCGCATGCGCGCGCTGGTCGCTCCCGTACGGGTCCCGGCGCAACGCGCGCGCGCGTACCTGAGACGCAGCACGCGGAGCCGTAGCCGCCGCGACATCGCCGCCCATTACGACCTCGGCAACGAGCTGTTCTCGCGAATGCTCGACCGCACGATGAGTTACTCGTGCGCGGTGTTCGAGGAGGGCGCGGCGACGCTCGAGGACGCCCAGCTGGCGAAGCTCGAGCTGATCTGCGACAAGCTCGACCTGCACCCGAGCGACCATCTGCTCGAGATCGGGACCGGGTGGGGGGCGCTCGCCGTCCACGCCGCGGCGACGCGCGGGTGCCAGGTCACGACCACGACGATCTCGCGGGAGCAGCACGATCACGCGGTGGCCGCGGTCCGCCGGGCCGGCCTCGAGGACCGCGTCACGGTCCTGCTCAGGGACTACCGCGACCTGACCGGGAGCTACGACAAGCTCGTCTCGATCGAGATGATCGAGGCCGTCGGGTGGCGGCACACGGGCGCGTTCTTCGCCAAGTGCTCGGAGCTGCTGGCCGACGACGGCGCGATGCTGCTCCAGGCGATCACGATCGACGACCGCGCCTACGAGATCGAGAAGGCGTCGAGGTCGTTCATCAACACGCATATCTTCCCGGGCGGCTGCCTGCCATCGCTTGAGGTGATCGTGCGCAACGTCGCCCGCCGCACCGATATGCAGGCGGTCGGGCTCGAGGACCTGACCCCGCATTACGTGCAGACGCTCCGCTGCTGGGAGCGGAACTTCGCCCAGCACGCCGGCGCGCTCGCGGACCTCGGATACGACGAGCGCTTCCGGCGGCTGTGGACGCTCTACCTCAAATACTGCGAGGCGGGCTTCGCCGAGCGCCGCATCTGCGACATCCAGCTCACCCTCTCAAAGCCCCGCCACCGCCCGGCCCGACTGTGTAGATTTGGCCCGGGCCGTTTGACAAATACTGGGCAGGAGGGGCAGACACCATGGCCAAACGAGGCTTCCACCCGGAGGATGGCCTCCGGCTGAGGACGGCGACGGACCCAGACCTGTCTCCGGACGGCCGCCGGGTCGCGTTCGTGGTCACCGACACCGACGTCGAGCGCGATCGTCCGCGCGCTTCGGTGTGGGTCGCGCCCGCCGACGGCTCCACGCCGGCGCGCCGGTTCAGCGAGGGTCCGGCGGACACCAGCCCGCGCTGGTCCCCGGACGGTCGCTGGCTCGCCTACCTCTCGACGGGCGACGACGGAAACGGCCGCGCCCACGTTCGCCTGGCGCCGCTCGACGGCGGCGTGCCGGCGCGGCTTGGCGACCTGCCGGGTGCGGTCAGCGAACTCGCGTGGTCGCCGGACTGCACGCGGATCGTCGTCGTCTGCCGCGTCGGAGTGCCGGACCCAGCCACGGCGAGCGCCGCCGAGCGCAGCGCGCCTCGCGTCGTCCGAGGGCTCGCGGCGCGCCTCGACGGGGTCGGATGGCAGGAGGGCCGCCGTCATCTGTTCGTCGTCGATGTGCCGGGTGGATCGGCCACGCAGCTAACCCGCGGCGACTACGACCACGCACACCCCTCGTTCTCGCCGGACGGCGACACGATCGTGTTCGTGTCCGACCGAAGCGCCCGGCGCGACGATCGCCAGTTCCGCGGCGACGCGTGGGTGCTGCCCGCCACCGGCGGTCGGCCGCGGCGTCTCACCAACGGCAAGGGCCGGGTCGCGTTCCCGGTGTTCTCTCCAGACGGGAATCAGGTCGCGTTCGCGGGCCAGCTCACCGACGCCTGGAATGCGGATACGCACGTGTTCGTCGTCGCCGCCGACGGGAGCGGCGAACCACAGCCGCTCGCGCCGGAGCTCGACCGGCCGGTGGTCCTGTTTCCGGGCCTGCCCGCCCCGATCCGCTGGATCAGCGACCGCGAGCTGCTGATGCTGGTGGCCGACCACGGCGCGGTCACGCTGCACCGGGCGCGGGTCGGCGAGCGGCGGAGCCGCGAGGTCATCGGCGGCGATCTGGTCATGGATGGCGTTGCCGCGCGGGCCGGCCGGCGCGAGGTCGCGTTCACCGGCTCGTGGCCGAACCGGCCGAGCGAGCTGTACGTGAGCAGTACCGCCGGAGCGCCACCGGTGCAGATCACCAACCTCAACGACGACATCGCGGCCGAGATCGAGTTCGCCGAGGTGAAGCGGGGAACGGTCGCGCGTCCCGACGGCACCGAGGTCGAGTACTTCTTGCTGCTGCCTCCCGGCCGCAAGCCCGAGCGGCTGCCGCTCCACGTCGAGATCCATGGCGGCCCGCACGCGTCGTGGCCGTCCGGACGGTGGCTGCACCTGCACCAGGCGCTGGCCGCCGCCGGGTACGTCGTGCTCTTGCCGAACCCGCGTGGCAGCACGAGCTACGGCCAGGCGTTCACGAGCGCGTGCACCGGCGACTGGGGAGGAGGCGACGCCGACGACATCGTCGCCTGCTGCGAGCACCTGATCGAGCGCGGCGTCATCGACGGCGGCCGCATGTTCCTGAGCGGCGGCTCGTACGGCGGGTTCATGGCGACCTGGCTCGTCGGCCACACCGACCGGTTCCGCGCCGCCACCGCGTCGGCCGCCGTCATCGACCAGACGAGCATGGTGCTCACCACCGAGATAACCGACTTCGACGTGTTCAACATGGGCGGCCTGCCCTGGACGCGACGGCACGAGTACGAGCTGCGCTCGCCGCTCACGTACCTGCCGAACGTCACGGCGCCGGTGCTCGTCGTTCACTGGGAGGGCGACCTGCGCGTGCCGATCAGCCAGGGCGAGGAGCTGTACAGCGGCCTGCGCCTGCTCGGCAAGACCACCGAGCTGGTGCGCTACCCGGGCGGCTTCCACATCCGGCGCACCCCGTCCCAGGCGGTGGACTACGACGAGCGGATCCTCGCGTGGAATCGCCGGCACGACGTCCGCCGGCGCGCGAAAAAGCGGGCGGGCTCCGGAACCGAGCTTTAGACTCGATCGCACCGTGAGCGGAGCGGAGCGACTGAACGCGGCCACGCTGCTGGACCGCAACCTCGAGGCGGGCCGCGCTGAGGAACCGGCGTTCCTGACCGCCGGCGGTTCGCTCACCTACGGCGAGCTGGCGTCGCTGACGGCCGCGGTCGCCTCCTACCTCACCGACGTCGGCGTCGAGCGCGAGCAGCGGGTGCTGATGATCCTCGACGACTCGCCGGCGTTCCCCGCGACGTTCCTCGGGGCGATGCGGATCGGCGCCGTCCCGGTGCCGGTCAACCCCATGGACCGGGTCGACAACTACATCTACTACCTCGACGACAGCTACGCGAGCGTGCTCGTCGTCGAGGCGTCGCTGCTCGGAGGGCTCGAGGCAGAGCTCGAGTCGCGACTCGGCCTGCACGTGCTGGTCGTGGACGGCGACGCGGGGCCGCACGCGAGCTTCGACACCGTGGCGCGAGAGCGCGGCGGCTGGGGGGAGTTGCCCCCGGCAACCGACACGCACCGAGAGGACATGGCGTTCTGGCTGTACAGCTCCGGCTCGACCGGCCGGCCGAAGGGAGTCGTCCACGCGCACGGCGACATCGGCGTGACCGTCGATCGGTACGCGCGCAACGTTCTGGGGATCTCCGCCGAGGACGTGTGTTACTCGACGACCAAGCTGTTCCACGCCTACGGCCTCGGCAACGGGCTGACGTTCCCGCTGTCGGTGGGGGCGTGCGCCGGGTTGGTCAAGGGCCGGTCCACGCCCGACCGGATCTTCGACGCGGTCGCCCGGTACCGGCCGACGTTGTTCTTCTCGGTCCCGGCGCTGTACGCGGCGATGATCAAGACGCCCGGAGCCGGCGACGTCGACTTTTCCTCGATCCGCGCGTGCGTATCGGCGGCCGAGGCGCTTCCGGCCGCGGTGCTCGCGCGCTGGCGGGCGCTTGCCGGCGTGCCGATCCTCGACGGGATCGGCTCGACCGAGATGCTCCACATCTACTGCTCGAACACGCTCGACGACCTCGCGCCCGGGACGTCCGGACGACCCGTGCCCGGCTACGAGTTGCGACTCGTCGACGAACGCGGGCTCGACGTCTCGCCCGGCGAGGCCGGCGACCTGATGGTCCGGGGCGACAGCTGCGCCGGCTACTACTGGCACCAGCGAGACAAGACGCGCCACTGCATGCGCGGCCAGTGGTTCCACACCGGCGACCGCTACATCCTCGACGCCGAGGGTCACTACGTGTACCAGGGGCGCTCGGACGACATGATCAAGGTCGGCGGCCTGTGGGTCTCGCCGGCCGACGTCGAGGGTTGCCTCGTGAAACATCCCGCGGTGTCCGAGGCCGCGGTGATCGGAGTCCACGTAGATGACCTGAGCCGGATCAAGGCGTTCGTGATCTGCGCGGCCGCCCCGGATGATCCCGACGCGCTCGCCGACGAGCTGCGGGGGTGGTGCAAGGAGCACCTGCGCCGTTACGAGTATCCGCACGTGGTCGAGTTCGTCGAGGACCTGCCGCGCACGCCGACCGGCAAGGTGCAGCGCTACAAGCTGCGCGAGGCCGAACAGGTCAGGACGACGCTGGCGGGATCGACCGCCGGATCCTCAGATTGACCAATCGGGTTCGCGGAAGGCAAAGCTAGCTCCCGCTCGCCACGCCTCGAGCGCCGCGTGAGGGGCACCAACGAACCGCACCAGCGATAGCAATGAAAACGGCGGGCGAGCGCCGTCGGCTGTGATGCTCGCCGGAATGTCGAGACTGCTTGCCGGCTGGATGAGATACGGCGCCGCGACCCGCGCGCCGAACAGAACCGCGTTCCGCGTGCCTGGAAGCGCCGCGCTCGGAACGATCGCCCCGGGGAGCTCGGCGCGGAGGCGGGCGGCGAGGCGCTGGCAAGCTTCGCGGTCGTCGCTGACGAGCTCATCGGGTGTGATGCCATAAGTGCCGGCGCTGTCGAAGCCGATCTCCGGGAGGTCGTCGAGCGTCACGTCGAGTGCCCACGTGCGCATGCGGAGCTCCCGGACTTGTGCGTCGGAGCGGAGGTCGGCTCCGCGCATCAGTTCCGCCAGCGGACCGAGGGGGTGTAGCGACAGGTACTGCGTCGGTGTGTCCTCGTCGCCACGGTGGAAGCGTCCAGGCTTGGACGCCGGCACGGTTGGCAGTGGCGTGGCGTAGGCAGCGAAGCGGTAACAAATCACGGATCAGTCGGCGAACGTGCTCCGCATCGAGCCTGCGGCGCGGAGCAGCGCCGGTTCCTCGGACGGCTCGCCGAGGAGCTCGACTGGCCGGCGCCCGCCGAGATCAGTGCGTGGCCAGTCGAACCAGTCGACCGTGCCGGCCGGGGTCAGCACGAACCGCAGCTGGTTGACGATCCGCGCGACCAAGTGGACCTTCCGGGCATCGTCCCCGTCGGGACGCGCCTTCTCCGTCGGTGAGAGCCACCGCTGCAGCTGACGGGAACTCACGCCGAGCAGTCCCGCAAGCTTCGCTTGCGATACCTCGGTCCGCTCGGTCAGCCACAGGACGATCTCTTCGGGGCTGCGCTCATCGCTGACGGGCTCCCGCTCCGCGATCGCCGCGAGGGATTGGCGGATTGTCTCGAGCGCGATCCTGAGCTGGTCGCGTGAGGCTGGCGACTGCGGATCGCTGAGCGCATGCTGGGCGCTCACCACCGCGTGCAGCACGACCACCGCGTGCCTCGGGTCGATCGTCTCCCACTGCGGCACGCTGGTCTGGTCGATGCCGGCCGCGATCTCTCTTACCGCGTCGGCGATCTCCGGCGATATCGTGGCCTCGGTCGCCAGCCGGTCGTTCAGCCGCTGGACTTCGGCCGCGGCCTTCGCGGGCTCGCGAAGGCCGACGATGCGTTCGTAGACGGCACTCATGTCAGAAACCTTTGTCGCATAGCTGTCACTATGATACGACGTCCATACGACAGGATCAACGAGGTACTCATCACATAATGTATGCAGAGACCATGAAGCGCGATCAGCCTCGGATCCTCGTGACATGCTGGCGACGGCCGCTGCCCACCTACCTCGGAGAGCGCACGATCCTCGACACGCTTGACCCGGCGTACGCCGCGCGGGTGTTCGAGGCGGGTGGCCTACCGCTGGTGGTGTCCCGCCCTCCAGGTGGTGAAGCGCTCGATGACCTCCTGTCGATCGCCGACGGGCTGGTCCTCACCGGCGGAGGCGACGTCAACCCCGCGTCGTACGGAGCCGACCCCGAGAACGTCGACGATCCGGACGCCCGCGCCGACGCCTGGGAGCTCGCGCTGATCGCGGCCGCGCGGGAGCGCGGGCTGCCGACGCTCGCGATCTGCCGTGGCGCGCAATTGCTCGCCGTCGCGCACGGCGGGCGGCTAGCGCAGCGGCTGTCCGCGGCCGACGGTCATCGCGAGCTGGACGGCCTCGCCCCGGAGCAGATCCTGGCGGCCCGCCACGACGTCTCGTTGCTCGCGGGCTCGCGGGTGCAGCGCGCGCTCGGCGGCGACTGTGATCGGGTCGCCGTCAACACCATCCATCACCACGAGATCGCCGACGCCGGCGAGCTACAGGTGACCGCGACCGCGCCCGGCGGCGTGATCGAGGCCGTGGAGCCGCGGACGGACTGGGCCTGCGTCGGGGTCCAGTGGCACCCCGAGAAGATGGCCGAGCCTTCGCAGCGCGGACTGTTTGCGCAATTGGTGTCGGCGACTCGCGCCCAGGCCGGGGTCGTCGCGTGACACTCCGCGGATACACCGCGCCGCTGTCCCCCGACGGGCGCGCCGGCATCGTCCCGCCGCCACCGTGGCACTACTCGGGCGACTTCCTGATCGCCGAGTACCGGACCGATCCCGATGCGGTCGCGGCGCTGCTCCCGCCCGAGCTCGAGCCCGCCGAAGACCCGGGCGCGGTCGCCGCGATCTTCGCCGACTGGCAGTCCTGCTCGCTCGACTTCCACGAGCTCGAGGACCCGATCCAGTCCCAGTACCGCGAGTTCTTCCTCGTCGTCGGCGCGCGCTATAACGGCGAGCCGGTCAGCCGCTGCGTGTACATCTGGGTCGACAAGGACTTCGCGATGTACCGCGGCTGGATCCAGGGCTTCCCCAAGAAGCTCGGCTCGATCCACTTGACGCGGCTGTTCGCGGCCGGCAAGGCGACGCCGCAACTCGAGGCGGGCGCGCGCTTCGGCGCCACCTGCACCGCGAACGATCGGCAGATCGCGCGGATGGTGGTCACGCTCGAGCAGGTTTCGCAGTCCGGCCCGACCGTGAACGACCCACCGATGTACAACACGCGCCATTTCCCCGCCGCGGCCGGCGTTCGCCCCGACGTGTTCGAGCTGGTCCGGTCCGGCGGTTATGACCGCGACGCGACCGAGATCTGGGAGGGGAGCGCCGAGCTGCGCCTGTACGACGACACGCTGGAGGACCTGCGGGCGATCGCGCCGCGCGAGATGCTCCGCGGTTACCGCTTCTCGTTCGGCTACACCGTCGACGGCGTCGAGGTCGTGGCCCAGCACCAACAGGAGGCGTTGATCACATGAAACGGGTTCGGATAGAGCACGACGGCCGCGCCATCCACGCCACGCTCGATGGCGACACCGTCACGGCCGACGGGACCGAAATAAAAATCAATCAAGTCACTCGCTGGCTCGCACCGGTCACGCCGAGCAAGATCATCGCCACCCATCTGACCTATCGCTCGCGCGCCGAGGAATACAAGATGGCGCGCATGCCGAGCCAGCCCTCGTACTTCATGAAGCCGCCGTCGTCGCTGTCGGGGCACCTCGCGCCGGTCGTGCGACCCGCCGGCTGCCGGTTCCTCAACTACGAGGGTGAGGTTGCGGTCGTGATCGGGCGAACCTGTCACCGGGTGACCCTCGATGAGGCGCTCGGCTACGTCGGCGGCTACACGGTCGCCAATGACTGGGGCGTCCACGACTTCCGCCACGCCGACCGCGGCTCGATGCTCCGCGTCAAGGGCCAGGACGGCTTCTGCCCGCTCGGCCCGGTGATGGTCGACGCCGCCGACGTCGACCCCGAGGACCTGACGATCCGGACGTTCGTCAACGGTGAGCAGGTCCAGCAGGGCCACACCGGCACCGACCTGATGTTCTCGTTCGCGTACCAGATCGCGGACGTGGCGCGGCTGATCACGCTAGAGCCCGGTGACGTGCTGCTGACGGGGACGCCCGCCAACTCGCGGCCGGTCGAGCCCGGCGACGTGGTCGCGGTCGAGATCGAGGGCATCGGCCGGCTCGAGAACACCGTCGTCCAGTCCGAGGAGGCGCTCGGAGCGGTCGGCGAGCAGCCGGCGGTGAGCGCGCAGACGTTGCACGTCGCGCTGACGATGCCTGAAGATGAAGCCGAACGACAAGTGGGGGTGACGTCATGACTGTTCCGCAGGTTCTGCATCCGTTTGCGGCCCCGGCCAAGCCCGCCGAGGACTACCTCGAGATCGTGCGCGGCGAGGGCTGCCGCGTGTGGGACGTGTACGGCAAGAGCTACCTCGACGGCACCGCGTCGCTGTGGTACTGCGCCGCCGGGCACGGACGGCAGGAGATCAACGACGCCGTCACGGAGCAGATGGCAAAGCTCGCGGCGTTCCACACGTTTGCCCGCTTCACCAACGCGCCCGAGGACGAGCTGGCGGGTCTGCTGCTCGAGCTCGAGCCGATCCCCGACGCCCGCGTATTCCTCACCTGCGGCGGCTCGGAGGCGATCGACTCCGCGCTGAAGCTCGCCCGCGCCGGTCACAAGGCGGCCGGCGACGGCGGCCGCACGGTCGTGCTGAGCCGGCACTACGCCTACCACGGCGTGATGCTCGGCGGCACCTCGGCCGGCGGCCTGCCCGCCAACCGCGATCCGTTCGGCACGCTGCTCCCGGACTTCTTCCAGGTCGATCGCGACAGCGTCGACGCGATGCGCGCCGCGGTCGCCTACCACGGCCCCGAGCGGGTCGCGGCGATCGTCGCCGAGCCGGTGATCGGCGCCGGCGGCGTTTTCCCGCCCCCCGACGGGTATCTCGCGGGGCTCCGCGAGGTGTGCGACGAGAGCGGCGCGCTGCTGATCTTCGACGAGGTGATCACCGGGTTCGGGCGGCTCGGGTCTTGGTTTGGTTCCCACCACTACGACGTCACGCCCGACCTGATCACGTTCGCGAAGGCGATCACGAGTGGTTACCTGCCCCTCGGCGGGGTGATCGTCGGCCAGAAGGTCCGCAGCTGGTTCGAGGACGATCCCGGCTACATGCTCACCCACGGCGGGACCTACGGCGGGCACCCGACCTGCTGCGCCGCCGGAATCGCGAACCTCAAGCTCATGCGCGCCGAGGACCTTCCCGCTCGGGCCGCGGCCGCGGGGGCCCGGCTGCGCGCCGGGCTCGACGGGCTGTCTTCTCACGCCGGCGTCGTCGACGTCCGGGGCGAAGGGCTGATGCAGGCGGTCGGACTCGATCCGTCGGTCGCCGCGGGCGCGTTCAGCGAGGCGCTGCTCGAGCGCGGCGTGATCGGCCGCGCCCTCCCGTACGCCAATTCGCTCGCGTTCTCGCCGCCGCTGATCATCTCCGACGACGAGGTGGATGAGCTTGTCGCGGCCACCGCGGCGGTCCTGGATGAGCTGGCCTGAGCCCGCACCTGCGCCCGACCGGCTGAACATCGCGAGCGTCGTCGATCAGGTCTACGCGGCGATCCGGGAGCGGATCACGAGTGGATCGCTCCCACGCGGGGCGCGGGTGCACCAGGAGGACCTCGCCGAGGAACTCGGCGTGTCGCGGACGCCGGTGCGGGAGGCCTTGCGGAGGCTGGCCGCCGAGGGGCTCGTCGAGATGCGGACCAACCGGGGCGCGCGCGTCGCGGACGTCGATCAGCACGGGATGCGGGTCTCGTACGAGGCGCGGACCGTGATCGAGCCTGGCGCGGCGCGGCTGGCGGCGGCGCATCGGTTGGAGGAGCCGCTCGCGCGGATGCGGGCGGCGGTGGCGGCGCAGCGGCGTTCGCTACGCAACGTCCAGCGCAGCTTCGAGGCCAACCGCGAGTTTCACCTGGCGCTGGCGGCGGCGTCCGGCAACGAGTTCCTGTCGCAGTTCGCCGAGCGTCTCTGGGTGGCGCGGATCGGCGAGACGATCTACGAGCGCCAGGTGCAGACGCAGGAGCGGATGGTGCTCGACGTCAGCGAGCACGAGCAGATCCTCGAGGCGATCGAGGCCGGCGACGGCCGCCGCGCCGAATCGCTCACGCGCCGGCACCTCGCCGACGCGATGAAGCGCTCGCTCGACATCCTCGGGGAATGAGCCCGGCGGTGGCGACCCCGGTGGCGTCGTCCGAGCGGACGCACCGGACCTGGCGTGCGCTCAGCGATGTCAAAGGTCACCTGCGCAAGTCGGCGCTGAAGCTGCTCGGCTACCTGGTCGTTGCGTACCTGATCCTCAGGCTGATCCCAACCCTGAACGAGGCGCTGCACAGCCTCAAGCAGGTCTCGTGGGAGTGGATCGTGGGCGCGATCCTGCTCGAGTTCCTCTCAGAGACCGGCTTCGTCATCGCCTGGCGGAGGATCGTCGACCCGGACGGCGTGCTCGAGGCCGACGGGCGCGGCTGGCGTATGGACCAGCGCGTCGCCTGGGCGCAGCTTGGGGGAGGGCTGGTCGTTCCCGGCGGGTCGCTCGGCGGCATGGGCGTCGGCGGCTGGATCCTTCACCGCTTCGGAATGACGACGGAGGTCATCGCCGAGCGGCAGTTCAATCTCAGCTTTCTGAACACGACGATCGACGCGTTCGCGCTCGTGATCTTCGGCGTGCTCATGGCGGTCGGCATCCTCGCCGGCGAGGACAGCCTGTTGCTGACGCTGTTGCCGGCGGCGCTCGCAGCGTGTGGGATCGCGCTCGCGTTGGTCATCGCCGGTCGTGTTCGCGGTCGCGGCGATCCGGCGCAGGCCAAGCATCCGAAGGTCGCCCGCACGATCCGCACGCTCGCCAACGCCGTCGGCGACACCAAGCGGTTGGTGACCGATCGCGCCCACCTGGTGACGGTGCTGGGTGCGATCGCGTACCTCGGGTTCGACCTGCTGATCCTGTTCCTCGCCCTGCATGCGGTTCACGCCCAGCCCGGCCCCACGTTCGCGGTCGTGCTCATGGCGTACATAATCGGCGCGCTCGGAGGGTCGATCCCGCTCCCGGCCAGCGTGGGCACGATCGGTGGGATCGCCGGCATGCTGATCGTCTACGGCGTTCACCACAACCCGGCGGTCGCCGCCGTGCTGCTGCACCAGGCGATCGGCCTGGTCGTGCCGCTGGCCGGCGGCGCCATCGCCTACTTCGTCATCCGGCGGAAGCTCGGGCCGGTGCCCATTCACTAGAGCTCGCGGCTCGCAGCTCGCAGCTCGGGGCTCGCGGCTCGCGGCTCGTCGCGGACCCTATCCCTCGTCCTTCCCCGGCGGGCCGCCGAGGGCGGCGATCAGCGCCGAGAAGCTCTTCCCCGCGGCACTCGCGATGTTGTCCTCATCGTCGGTGGGGTCCCACTGCCCAGCTACCTTCGCGTACGCCTTCGTGCGGACGCCGGCGCCCCATCCGATCTCGATGCCGGTCGGGTACACGGGGATGATCGTGGCGAGCGGCTCGCCGGCGCTGACCCTGTCGCCGACCCGCAGACCATCCACGGGCGTGACTCCCTCGGCGTAGTAGACGTAGCAGCCGGCGTCGGCGCCGTTCAGGAGTTGGTACTCGATGAACGCTCCCGGCCATCCGCTGTTGTCCGAGGCGACCTCGGTGATCCGCCCGGCGCCGATCGCCACCAGCTTGCCGACGCCGGCGTAGTCGACGCCCTGGTCGATCCGCTCGGGGTTCACGATCGCGGCCTCGAGCGGATTCACGTAGCCGGCGGGTGCGATCGCGAGCGGGCACTGGCGCCAGGCGGCCAGCTCTCGGTGCTTGCTCGCGGTGCGGGTCTGCGGGGCGGGCGCGGGCGCGGTTCGCGCCGCGTCCGCGGCGGCCGGCGAGGGCGAGGTCTGCGTGCCGCCGGTGGTGAGGACGATCGCGAGGATCGCCGCCGCCACGGCGAGGGCGCCGATGACCTTGGCGGGCAAGCCCCGCGTCGACGACCTGGTCAACCTGGCCCGGCGCGCCCGCGACGACCTGGCCGACTTGACCCGGCGCGCCCGCGAGCGCGCGAGCGACTCCCGCCAGGGATCACCATCGTCCCATCGGTCGGCGTCCTGCCAGGCGTCACCGCCGGCGCGGTCCCGCGCGGTATCCACAAACCTCCCTCGTACATGGCCTGCGGGGTTAGCTGACGGGCTCGCGCAGTGCGCTACGCCGAACTGCTCGGCGATTCGCCCCCACGATCACTCGGATCGCTGTGGGTCCCCCGTTCACCGCCCACGGATGGTCCGGTGATTCGGCCTGATTATGTGCCCCGGCAACCTATCACCGGGAGAAGCGGAAACCCAGGTTCTCAAGGGAGTCCGGCGACGGATACGGCCTCAAATTGGTCGGATTCGAAGTCCCCGACCAGGAGAGTCCTGCCATCGGGTTCGAGTGCCATCTCGCGGGGGAAGGCTCCGGTCGCGATCGTGCCCACGACCGCCGCGCGGTGCGCGAGCGCGGCGCTCGCGTCGACGACGGTGAGGCCGCTTCGGGCGCCGCTGGCATCGAACCGGTTCGAGTCGGCGGTGACGATGTCGTGCCCGCCGTCGACGATCGCGAGCCCGACGGGCGCCTCACCCACGCGAACGGCCGCGAGCAGCGCGTGGGAGGGATGCTTTAGTAGGTCGCTTGCCGAGAAGGCCAGGAGTTCGTCGCTTTCGCGTGCCGTCACCCAGATGATTTTTCCGTCAGCGGAGACGGCCACACGGACCGGGGAGCAGCGACCGGGAGCGCTCGCGACGACGCTGCGGGCCGGGTCGCGCACCGCCGTCGCGATGCTGATCACGCTCAGCGTGCCGCCGCCGCCGGGCTATCGCGCGGCCGCGCCCTCGCTCGTCGCGTACAGCCATCGTCCGTCCGGGGACACCGCCATCCCGACGACGGCCTGTCCCAGGCGTACCAGGCCGAGGTAGCCCGACTGGCGGAAGTGATCTGCCAGCGCCGCCCGCAGGTCGTACACGGCGACGCCGCCGCCGTACTCGATCGACACGAACGCGTAGTGGCCGTCCGGCGAGCTCGTGACTTCGATTGACCCCATGCCCACGTTGACGCCCGCGGGTGGCGCCAGCGTTCCTAGTACGGCGTTCCCGCCGCCCATCTCCGCGCGGCGAACGCTGATCACCGTGGCTCCGCGATCTCCGTCGGTGACCAGCAGGTAGCGACCGTCCCGCGTGAGCGAACTCCCGACGGCGTCGCTGCCTGAGAGATTGATCGTGCGGACCAGGCGCGGGGCGAATCCCGCGTCCGAGAACACCGCGACTTGCCCGCTGACGAGATCGAGGAACGACCAGCGTCCGTCCGGCGTCACGGCGATCCCGAACGGCGAATACCCGACCTGCTCGAGCGCCGTGCGTACCGATAGCGCCGGAGCGGCGACCGCAGCCGTGCTACAGCCGGGGCCTGCCGCTGCGACACCGAATAGTCGGGGCGTCGACTCCCGCGACGTGCCGCCGCACCCGGCTGCCACCAGCAACCCGGCCGCGAGCACCGGCGCCAAACGAGGCGCGCGCATACGGGCACCGTAGCTCCCGCGCGGCCCGATGCCCAGAAATTCAGAGTTCGCTGCGGACCGGGTTCGAGAGCGTGCCCACGCCCTCGACGTAGATCTCGACGGTGTCGCCGTCGCGCAGGTAGCGCTTGGGTGAGCGCGAGTCGCCGACGCCGCTCGGCGTTCCGGTGGCGATCACGTCGCCCGGCTCGAGTGTGACACCGGCCGAGATGTACTCGATCAGCTCGACGACCGAGAAGATCAGGTCGTGCGTGTTGGCGTCCTGCATGACCTCGCCCGACACGGTCGTGCGCAGGTCGATGTCGGCCAGGTCGACGCCGTCGGCCGACGCGATGCACGGCCCGAGCGGCGAGAACGTGTCGAAGCTCTTGCCGAGCGTGAACTGGCGAAGCGGCGTCTCGAGCTGCGCCCGCCGGCCTGAGACGTCGTTGATCGCGGCGATGCCGCCGACCGCGGCCCGCGCCTCTTCGGCGTCGGCCCGGTAGACCGGCTGTCCGATGACGATCGCGACCTCGCCCTCGTAGTCGGGGCGGGTCTCCTCGCGCGGGATAACGATGTGGGCGCCGTGCCCGACGAGCGACGAGCCGAACTTCGCGAAGATCACCGGGACGCCCGGGATGTCGAGTTGAGATTCTTCGGCGTGTGATCGGTAGTTGAGCCCGATCCCGATCAGCTTGCCCGGCACGACGGGGTGGAGCACCTTGACGTCGCCGGCTTTGTGGGTGGCGCCGTCCGCTTGATTAATGGCGTCCCAGGCCAGCGTCGTCGGCACGAAACCCAGGGGTCCGGCCGCGCCGGCATCGGTGATCGTCCCGTCCTCGCCCAGCGCCCCGATCCGGGTCTCGCCCTCCGGGTTCACGAACCGCACAGCCTTCACCGATCGGCCTCCTGTTCTTCGCGGAGCACTTTCATCGCGTTCACCGCACGCGGAATCCCAGCGTACGGAGTCGTCTGGAGAATCGTCTCCTCGATCTCGCTCCACGGGACGTCGATCGCGCGCAGCGCCCGGATGTGCGCCCGCACCTGCGGATCGCTCGACCCGAGCGCGGTCAGCACGGCGACGATGATCAGCTCGCGCTCACGCGCTGGCAGGCCGGGGCGGGTGTGGACGTCGCCGAACGCCCAGTCGACGATCCAGTCTCCGAGCACTCCCATACGGGCGAGAAACTGCTCCCCGCCGGGCTCGTCGTTCAGCTCGGCGAGGCGCTTCAGGGCGCGGGCCCGACGGTCGTCTTCGCTGTCTTGACCAGGTCCCAAAGCGCGGATACTGTATCCAAAATTGCTCCGCCGAATCCACCATGTGTGCCTGCGGACGGCCCACCTCGCTGATGCGGTTCAGCGCTGGTCGATCCAGTTCGGCCTGTCGGTGCGCGAGCTGACACCGGAGCGCGCCCGGCTCGCATGCGCGTATGAACCCTACTCGCTGGAGCTCGTTTTGTCGGACGTCCCGGGGGCCGACCACGCTGGGTTCGAGCTTGCGCGCGATGTGTCGCTCGACGACGCCGCTTCGCGTCTTGATGGGCTTGGGGTGGCATATGAGCTTGCTGCGGGCGCGATCTTGTTGCGGGATCCCGACGGGTTCGGGATCGAGCTCATTCCGTACGTCGCGCCCGATGATCCGCGGCCGGCGATCGCGCGCTCGAGCACCACGCTCGGCGGCTTTCATCCGCGCAAGCTCGGGCACGTGAATTCGCTGACGGGCCAGATGTCCGAGATGGTTGCCTTTTATTGCGACGTGCTCGGGATGGGGCTCACCGATCGCCTCGGCGACGAGGGCGTGTGGTTGCACCTCGGCGCCGACCACCACACGGTCGCGCTCGTCGGCAAGGGCTACTACCACTTCCATCACCTCGCGTTCGAGCTGACCGACTGGGGCGAGTTGCGGGTCGCGCTCGACCATCTCGCCCAGCACGGACGGTGGCTCGCGTGGGGGCCCGTGCGCCACGCACTCGGGCAGAACCTGGCCGCGTACGTGCGGATCCCCGAGGAGGAGTGCATGGTCGAGCTC
>Ga0335072_10007281_pt1 | contig 16124 bp, 23 predicted proteins | sample Lox_Sample_21_FD_206725 | JGI IMG/M metagenome (GOLD analysis project Ga0335072, IMG submission 206725) | Soil microbial communities from Loxahatchee National Wildlife Refuge, Florida, United States - Lox_Sample_2.1 | ecosystem: Environmental > Terrestrial > Soil > Wetlands | place: USA...
ACCTCTAGCGTCCCTCCCGAGCCAACGCCGCCTCTTCTAGTCCTGCATCATGAGCAAAGTCGAATATCTTCTCGGAGTCATTCCTCGAATCGTTCCATTTTGCATGGTGAGAAAGGTCGGGAGTGCTCTCCGGACATTTTTCGCTCAATCGCTTCGGATTACGAATGATCTCGAACATCCTCCTCCAAACATTCTATGCTAAGCATACAGGATTAACAGTAAGCTCGATCTTCGTCGTCTTTTCTGCAAGTCAGTGAAGCGAACTGGAGACGAACCTGCCTAGGTTGCTTTCAAGAATCGGAACCCCAATTGAATCTAAGCAAATAGATCCGATACTGGATCATTTGAATGGCAATCAGCCATGTCATTGTCGTAACATATCTCTACCCGAGTGCTGAAGAGGAGTCCATTCCTCTGCGGCATCTAGCGATACAATTATGCCATCCGCAAGCTGTCGTCGTAAGCGCTCTGATCGTTTCAGCACAACTGGCATCCTTCGGCAGCTCCTCGATTGATAGCAGCATTGGAGTAGTAATCTGAGCACTCATGGGTGAAAAGTAATGCTGTCTTGGCGTCTGGTAAGCTATGGGTGACTAAACTCCCGCCGCTTTGCTCTCCCCGCCAACCCAGCAGTGACCTATGGCTTTGTCTCTGTGAGAGCTGCGGAATATTGGAACATAGTTTTGGCCTTCACTGCTTGTTTTGTGTGCGTGTGGGTGGGGGGGCTTCTAATTGGGTCTATGAAGATGGACCGTCTGGAATTCTCAAGACATCAGGTCCGTAGGCACCCGAATGAGAGGAAACCGTTTGCTCACGTATTTCCGTTGTAATTAACTGCGCCTCGCCATCAGGCAGAACGGATAGCCTGCACTATGAGCGAGGCTTTGATAATGCCGTCATGACAATCAGATTAAGACTGTGACCGTCGCTCCTGGCAGCACTAGTAGGGATTATTTGAACGCTATATGTGATTTTCCCTACTGCATGATTCCTAGCCAGCACATCGCCGCCGATCATCTTAATGGCAGCCCCAGCAGTTCAAGCCTCAGGGCCCCAAGAAGTCGCCAAGAAATCTCCATGGAGTCACCCAAATGCAGCACTCACGCCATGGCCAACCCTTGAGGGTGCCGCCGGGCTCCAGCAAGGAGAAAACCGCCTCGAGCTCACTCCAATAGGGGACCATTGAAAGCACGCTACCGTATAAGTAGCATTCTGGGAATCCAGTCAAGTGGCTGCTTCGGCCCCCCCTGTAATCGCGGCCGGCGCTACTGCACCTAGAATTCATCTAGTACTACCCAACCGGACACGGGCACGTCTTTCAGCCAGCCATCCATCCCCATATTTTGCATTAGTGGCCGATCCCCACACGACACAATGTTTGCGGACGTCCTTCTGCGCTTTCCGCGATCTCATTCCTCAAGCGTTCGGGACTTACCTAGGCCCCATGGACCATCTCAATGAAGGCTGCTAGGCAAGCCACGAGAAGCCACTATGAAACAGCTCTGGCCGAAGCCATTTCGGTTAGAGCTAAGGAAGTTGAGTAGATATAGCCTCGTGCTTTCCTTCCTTATCTTGATTTGACCTCATGAAACTTTCCTTATGCTCTTTGCACATTTTCAGGCGCAGCTTCGACCTCTCATTGCCAAAAGCAACTTCATTCCTAGAGTTTCGACTCATTCTGTATGCTACTCGCAATTCCTGAAGCCCACGACCTTTATCTCTATTGCTTCGTCTTCCTTTCACCGCCCTAGCTCCACCATGGCTCACGCGAGCTCTCAGGCCGACGGCATCAATGGCCAGTTTGCCGCCAATGCCCCGAGACACACGCATGAAATACATCCACGCAATGAGGAAATGGATTCGGTCAAGAGAACACCTAACAGACTCATTCTCTGCTTTGACGGCACTGGAAATTCCTTCAAGGGAAATACCTCGGACACCAACATTGTGAAGCTTTACAATACGTTCGACCGCGATCATCCCCATCAGATGCACTACTATCAGCGTAAGTTCAATGGAACCCCCCTCACCCCCCCTCACACCCCCCACCCGCGGGGAGCAAAACGCCGGTCTTCCGCAGGTCAAGTATAACCATTGCTAACTCAAAACTTTCTTGAAGCCGGTATCGGTACCTACCCAGCTGATGGCTCTGTTAATGCTAGCTGGTGGGGCAAACTCAAGCGTTACGTCAGTCAGATGATAGACGAGGGCTTTGCCAACACGTTTGACTCGCACGTGATTGCTGGCTATCGCTTCTTGATGCGCTACTATGGGGCGGGAGACCGCATCTACATCTTTGGCTTCTCACGAGGCGCCTTCACAGCACGCTTCCTGGCACGGATGGTCAACAGCATTGGACTTCTGTCCATGGGCAACGAAGAGATGGTACCATTTGCCTACAAAATCTACCAGGACTACGAGACAGGCGTTGATGACGGATCATACATGAGATTGTTCAAGTCTAGCTTCTGTCGCAATGAGTACAAGCCCGGACAGGCACATGACGGCGAGAAGAGCGGCGTCAAGGTCCATTTCATCGGTCTCTTCGATACTGTTAACTCCGTGGGCACACTGGATGTACCATGGGGAAGGAAATTGAAAGTTCCCGAGGTTCTTGGAACCGCTGAACACGTTCGTCACGCAGTTGCCATTGACGAGCGCCGTGTCAAGTTCAAGGCCGCCCTTCTCGCCCAGGACAGCGTGGAAGTGACTGAAAAGGAGGACATAAAGGAGGTTTGGTTCTCCGGCAATCACGGCGACATTGGGGGTGGCTGGCCGGCCGAGAGCGACAAGGAAGTAAACAAGCGCAGTTCATGGCGCAAGTTCGTCGACCTATTCCACACCAAAGTCGACATGAATCCAACCGAGAACAAAGACGGCGACTATTTCCAGCTAAGCGATATTGCTCTCAAATGGATGATGGACGAACTCGATGCTCTGCCCAACGACAACGTCCGCTGGAACTCTGATGTCAAGTGCAGCTTCTTGGAACGCTTCAATCTCCACAGGGGGAAGGCCATCGCTTCTCGCATGCATGATACGCTGAGATTTGGTGGTGGTTGCTCAGCGGGCAACGTGTTGTTCTGGAACTGGTTAGGTATGCATAATCTCCGCTCAAGTCCTATGGCCAACCCCCACTGACATGACTGCTACAGAGTACCTACCTTTCGTGAAACGTTGGGAGCTGTACAAGTCGGGATGGAAGTATGTGTCCTTCCCCGTCAATATGGGCAATCCACGAGACATCCCAGAGAACGCACTCTTCCACCACTCTGTCATCGAGCGCCTGCGTCAGTTCCCCCGCTACAGACCCCGCAACGATATCTGGACTGGCGGCGAAATCAAGCACTTCAAAGATATCGACTTCCAGGAGCATGAGCATGGCCAGCAGCGTTCTACCAGAGAACCGCATTTCGTGTACCATGACGAGCTGACTATTGGCTCGGTGAGGGAGACGGAGAATTGTGAATATCCCGTCGGCGCGCAGAAGACGGATCGCATTTACACTGTGGCTCTACCGCCCGGTGGCAGTGGACTCCAAGAACAAGCCTGATGTCTCCGACAGCGGGAGGGACTTGCGCAACAGAAGATATGAAGATGCGTAAAGCAGGATTAATGGGTTTGAACTTTCCTTACCACCGCTCTATTCTTTTCCATGAGGTTTGGCGCTCTAAATCTGGGTGGGGTTCCGGCGGAGAGGGGGCGCTGTTATATTTACTCAGTCCTAGGTTGTGGATTAATCCTATTACGCCCTTGATCATCCAACATTGCTCGTAGCACTTTGGCTCGTCTGGATCACTTGCGGGCAACAGCGTAGGGCGGCGAGACTCCGTTGCGGCAGATATTGAAATTCAAAGGTGCTGTGGGCCGTGCATCAAGGACTCGAGGCTGCGGCCGGCTGCATACAATTTGTTAGAGACCGGTATTGGACTACCTCATACCAGGAGTTGAGGCTTAAATGCCACAACAGGAGCCTGCTCAGACTCTCACGTTGTAGTTCTAGGAGCTGCGTAGTCATTCGAAGGTCCAGATCGGAGCCAGTGATTGAAGCCAGAGCGTGATCTAAAAAGGGTACGCTCCCAGCCAACTGTATAGTGTAGAGAATGAGTCTTCCTCTGAATGTGTTGGGCGGCATTTTGGGGAAAGGGTACAACTCCAGTTTTCAGACACACGCCCATGAGATGCACGCCTATAAAGTACAAGCCCATGAGACATATGCCCGTGAGATGCACGCCTATAAAGTACAAGCCCATGAGACATATGCCCGTGAGATGCACACCTATGACGTGAATGACCATAAAGTGTATCCTCATGAGATGCACGCCCCCAAGATGTGGGCCCATGAGATGCATGTCTATGAGATGGACGCGCATGAGTTACACGCCTATGAGGTGCACGCCAATGAGATGCACGCCCATGAGATGCACACCTATGAGGTCATGCCTATGAAGTGTATGCTCATGAGACGCATGCCCATGAGATAATCGCAGAGGAGCCGGAAATGAAGTCGGTTATTAAGGACATCATCAAGGAGGTCGGTAGCGGTGGGGAGGTTGATCCCAGAGTATACCCCGGATAGCTCCCCATAACTGTAGATATTACTTAATAGGGATATATGAGTCCCCATGTCCCTAATAGTGATGAATCATGCTATGATAGAGATGTCTTGGTGACACCCTCGAAGGCGCTAGGGCCCAAATGTAACAACGCGTTGGCGGCTTCGGACCGATTAGCCCTTGCACGGTGGTATTAGGGCACACTACCAGGGCCTTACAAACTATTTATTGGGTAAAAACATATGAGCATAGTTTATCCCATCACTGGTCATCGGGTAACCCCCTTTAGCGTCCCTAAAAGAGCGAATATACTCGGTGTCGTTCTCAATAATGCCGCAAAATCTAAGTGAAGAAATTTCCCCAGGTCAATTTGGTGAGCATGATAGCTAGAGGATCCCAGCGCCCCCTGAAACAATGCACCCTCCCGATCTCCCACCTTATAAACGGTGGTGTGGTGGTCCATTTGTCAAGATCTGAGTTGCAACTTGCGAGTTTTTGCGCTAAGAGACAAAGGTCCCTATCGGCCGCCGCACTCAACCAATGGAGGGCGGACATGTCACGGAACGCCACGTCCCACGACCGCCTCGCCATCACACCTCGTGTACACTGTCCACCAAGTCCGGCTGCAAGCGTGCATTGGCCACGAAGCGGTGAAACCTTAATACAGCGAATCGTTCAATGGCGTTTCCTCATTCACTCATCAGGTCAGTACTTGAATCAGCTAGTATGTGGCGTTTAGAAAGACGCTTGTAATTGGACGTGATGGATAGTGTATTTCGCTCTGGTCGTTGCTTTTGGGGGCCAATTAGCGGGTTGCTTCTAACATTCGGGCCGTTGGCCGTTGGGCTGTTGCCTAAGGCACGTATATAATGAGTGTGAATGTGCTTGCGCCTCTCTCAGAGCTCTAGCATTCCAACGTTGCTGTTATCTAATTTCCTGACGTGACCTATTGCATGCGAATTCGGCAGTCGTCCTGAACATCGAATCAGGCCGGGGATGACGAGCTTCACGATCGAATCATGGACCTGGTATGGGTTTGCCGTGTCCATGGTGATCCTGCGATTGTACGACCTTGGCCTGCGTCCAATCTGTTATAGCTAGCACTGCTAATGGATATGCTGTAGTACTACCCGATTGTTACACTTTAAGTCTGTTCTCCGGCTTCAGATCGAGGACTGGCTCATGCTCTTTATCACGGTGTGTACCTACTGCATCCGCAACTGAGCACAATTTCTAAGAAACATTAAGTGCGTCTACACGATCCTGATCACCTTACTCAATTCCGATGCGACTGGCGAGACCAACCTCATAAATCCGAGCGACATCCCAAAGCTCACCAGTGCCGATATTATACGACAGACATGGGGGAGCAAGGTGATGACGATCGTCGAACAATGCATGTGCGCCGTACAATGGGGCACCAAGGCCTGTTTGCTCATATTATACTGGAGATTGACGCGGGAATTTAAGCGAAATATAGTTATAGCTGTGGCAGCTTACGTCGCGATCACATACATTGTCATGGAGAGCCTATGGTTCGCCTATTGGTGTCGCCCTTTCCATGACTACTGGCAGACGCCTACCGAAAATACGCAATGCGACACCGCGCTACATCTTCTGATCGTGAATATCTCTTTCAACTTGAGCACAGACCTGCTAATCATGAGCATACCACTACCTTTGTTGTTCCGGACGCGGATGGACCTCAAGAGAAAAATATTCCTGATATTTCCCTTCTTAATGGGCGTGTTCACGATGATCTGCGCAATCCTGTCGAAACACCTCTCATTCACTCAGCCGTTTAGCGCGGAATGGGTCTTCTGGTACTGTCGCGAATCTTCAACTGCTATGATCGTGACCAATATGCCTTATTCTTGGGCACTTATCCGCCGAGCATTCGGTCTCAAATCATTCTTCTGTGGTTCAGACGATACCATCATCCATAATATGCCAATTCATGGGCCACCGGTCGAAACTTCTGCGCACTACTTCAACACTAGCATTAGAGCAGGATCTGTGTCAAGGCCTCTAGATTCAAACTCGACAACGGTGGCATTGGACAAGCTTTACCCAGTTGACGATACAGCCCTTGAGCTGATCGAAGGGAGAGAGAAGCAAAGAAGTCGTGGTGATATAAGTATGGTGTGACTTTAAGGAGAAGGTATCCGTCGATGACGATGACTTGTAGCAGAAGACACAGATGAAGACGACGACGAAGAAGAAGAAGAGGAGGAGGAGGGGCAGCGAGGTCGGGTGGATTTTGAGGAGGAACAGCGGCAATAACGCGTATCATAGCAGAGGCGAATTGAGGTTCGCCGGTAAGAGGGCATCGAGGCGCAGGAATTACAGGAAAAATTGGAAGAGTGGCACGAGGTGTCTGTTGTGTCGAATCTACGCCGTCGAGGGAGGTTCCCATCCATTACACGATTGTCCGCGGAAAGAGGCGTGTGCGGTGGCTAATGCGGGGGGGTAGGGTTGAGGTTTCTACCCAAGGCCGATTTAGGGCAATCGGCCTCTTAGCGTAATTGGTGAGGAACTGGGTATTCGGACACAGGGTTTTTTTGCGTGGTCCCCTCGATTCGGTTAGTCAGCATCGCCGCTCTCGCTCAGGCGCCAGTCGGCCGGCACAGGTCGCTCACCCTCTTACTCAGGCTGTTCACCTTCTGCTCAGACCCTGCTCAGTCGCTCTCAGTCACATTCTTCTACTCTGTCTTCTGAGCCAATCATGCACCTCCTGACACGGCCTCTCGTCAAGTTTAGACGATGATGCTCGGGGTGCCCGGTTCCTGGCACCTAGGATCCCAAACCAGACCCTCCCTAAAAGGGGGCCATGTTATGCCTTCCATGACGTTCACGTGCAAAATACCCTTCCCTTTCTCTCTTGCCCTTACTTCTTGACCCCTCTGAATACCCGACGCCATCTGCAAGCCTACTGTCGCACTTGCCGGCGACGAAGCTGGACTAGAGTCCGTCATCTCCCGCCCGTTCAAAAGATGCGGCAGCTGGGGCAGAAAAGACCACGACGCCAGGAGCCCCGCTGTCACCGACAACATCCGCTCCTCTATCGGCCGGCTCTATTACTAGACCTGCAGCTCCATCAACAGCTAAGCCTAAGCCTAAGCCCTGACCGCAAGCCGGAAAGGCAGTGCTGTTGCTATCCCAGTCGCCGAACAAGGCATATCTCCGCCCGAGGCCTCTTCAGGGTGCTCACGCATCACTATTCCCCCTACCACCACTTCTCTTCCCCCAAGCGATACGACAAAGCGCTTTAGCCGTGCACGAGGCAGATGGGAAGAGCTGGGAGGAGCGCGAGGTAAGACGTCAGGCATCGGCAACTCGAGATGTATTCGGCACCTTGTGCCTATTTCCATCATGTTGGTAAGCCACGATTCATGATCAGGCGAGATTGTACTGGTACCCTCCAACAACAAACATGGCCATCTATAAATTCGTTTCCCGCTCTATGAACCCTTGTCCATCCATCAACTCAAGTCTAAGCCTCATGCAAAGCCTTTGCTGCAAAGGAGCTACATCAAGAATCAATCCCCACATTCACAGAGTCATCAAAGCACGTTGCGGCCCTGCCCGCCAGGACTTTACTCCTCTTCTCAGCCTCTTCGACGACACACTTAATAAAGTCGCTCGCGCCTCACAATATGCCAGACGCCCCTTCGCTCCTCGCTTCGACGTGAAGGAAGAAAATGAGTCATACTGCCTCGAAGGCGAATTTCCCGGTATTGACCAGAAGGACGTCTCCATCGAGTTCACAGATGAGCATACCCTCACCACGAGGGGTCGCTTTGAACGCCACGCGGAGTCCGGTACGCCTCCCGCGGATGAAGTCGAGGCTTCTGAGAAGCCTGCCATCCAAGAAAGCGCCGCCACTCCCGCATCTGACAACGGAGGCGTGAAACCACACCAACCCACCGTCGAGGACGAAGAAGCGCCTGCCAACGCATCTACTGTCGCTGAATCAACTCAAATCGCCCCAGCTCCTGCTGAGGAACCAGCTGAGACTGAGGCACTAAAGTCACAATACTGGATATCAGAACGCAGTATCGGCCAGTTCGAACGCAGCTTCAGCTTCCCTAAAGAATGGCATCCTCAGCATCGTGGTGCCAAAGGTTGAGGACCCCGAGAGCCGCCGCATCAACATTGAGTAGGGCTTCAACAATCGATACTGTCTCCTACTGCTGAGGACATGGCATCATCATTGGTTTGAGCATAGCATGGACGGATTACGGAACATAGCATAGTACCAGAGTTGTGGGAAGGTATTGTGTTGTACAATAAAACCTCGCTCTGCGAAAATCCCAATCTTAAATCCCCACCTCATGAATCCGCGTCTTCTTCGTAAATTGGCTACAATCCCAGGCGGCCCTTCCTTGTCCAGTTTCCTATAATCCTGCAAAATCAAAGTTGCCCTAAGCCATAGTACTCGTAGGCTCAGGGCAGTCGCGACGTAATTAGTTGCAGCTTAGCGTTTTACCCGGTCTCGTTGCAATACTTTTATTCCTAGCCCTAAGCTGGCGCTGAACGTACCACCGGTGTTTCATATTTGATAGTTCCTGCCGACAAAACTGGCAACTCGATGTTAGTTGACTTTACCTTTCGAATCTCCTTTCTCGATGACATCATCGTGGAGTTAAGGCGTGCATGCCGAGTACCCGCCTAAACATTGCTAGCCCCAATATCGTGGGCTGAAATACGTCTTTCAGCAAGAGAGGGCGGCCTGAGCCCCGAGCAGTTCACAGCCTTGTCATGCCCTGCTTCTGCTCTTTTTGTGTGAACTAACATGCTTCAACCTGTTCCCCTGCCTGATCATGGCCCACAAGGCTGCAATACGGCGATCGTGTCGCTCGTGGAACCATTGAGGTCAGAGGCCAGAACCATCATACTGAACAAGCCCTCTTTAAGAGAAGAGAATTGGTGCCGGCGCTTTGGCGAACTCACAGCCTTCGCATTCTCCTTTGCGTGTACGATGACATTCATCCTGCTGTTCAAGTAGTCGACTTTGAAAAAATGGCGGTGTCGGCTACGAGGCCTGACGCGCTGCTGAATCTCCTGAGCCTCTCATCGCAGCCGAGCCTTCTGAAGAGGAACCCTGTTATGACAGGCTGGTATCGCAATGAGTCCGAAGACGCGTGAGTTTCCGACCGCTTCCTCAACCCCGCCATCACGCATGTCTGATTTGAATAGCACCCATACTTACCCTGCCCAGCGCCCTCTCCGCTGCTTCTCTCGCGTACAACTCCGCCATCCAGTTCTTCTCCAGCGAACTCACACACGATGAATGCAAGCGCATCTGGCTGCGCGACAAGGTGTCGATGCAAGATGTCAAGGCTGCCGCCGACGATGCGCAGAAGGCATATGAGGCGCGGAGCCGCAAGAGCAAAGCACAGCTGCACCTGGCAGCTTTCTCGAGCAGGGTCATGTACTACGGGGTGATCATGGATACGCTAAGTCAGCATCATCCGGAGTATGTGAGCCTGGCTTGGGGTGCGGTCAAGTTCTTGTTTGTCGTAAGGTACCTTCTTTTGGATCATACATGTGTCCCGTGTTCCGTGGGCAGTCAATGTATCGCAGGAAAACCTGGCACTAGCCGGTAGACTTGAGAGTCGTGACCTATTATCTAATGATGCTTTCAGGGCGTTTTGAATTACGAAGAACTCCTCACGCAAATTGCCAAAACATTAACCCGCATCGCTGACGTACTGCCCCGATCTGATCTAACGACCATCCTGTATCCTACTGAGCGCGTGAAAGAAGCAGTAGCGCAGCTGTACGCCCACATAATCAAGTTCATTCAATTCGCTGTACGTTGGTACAAGAAAGGCAAGATCGCGCACAGTATAGCGGCAATATTGCAACCATTCCAAATCAGCTGTAAAGATATTGTCGAGGAGATTGCAGAGTGCTCTCGGCGGGTTGACAGCCTGGCTAGTGCAGCGTCAAAGGCCGAGTTGAGAGACCTGCACATAACAGTTCTGCAATTGGCTGAGATGGTTATGTGTTAGTCACCTCTTTTTCTCGTTGTGTCAATATCGTGACTCCATTGGCTGACTTTCTTCTCAGTAAGTCGTACATTGCAAACACAGGTCTCCACAGATGTTAGGGACCAGAAGCAGCAGATGTGGGACAACCAGATGTCGCAGATTCTAGCTCTTCCGTCAGTCAGGGCACTACCGTCACCATCAGATAGTTTACAGTTCCATCTTTCGGCGCGGAACCATCACCGAGCTCGGCAGCGGTATTCGGTGTCCTGTGCCAGCTTGGCTCCTGTATTGCAAAGTTGGGCTTCTGGGAGCTCCTCGGCCGTCCTTCTTGCTCAGGGGAAGAAGGATCCAAAGAGCGCAAGACATTTCGCTACTGACGTGATTGAAACAGTACGGGCATTACATGTTCCTGTCATATGGGCACTAGCAGGAGTCCGCGCAGGGAGCTTATCATGCTCTGATGTCTTTCGGAGTCTTTTGGTTCAAGCACTTCAAATCAGTAATCGAGTGTCTGTTGCCACCGATCGACCTTTGACTGCTTATGCTGTCGACGCAGTGGCGACGACAGCAGAATGGCAAAAGATCCTCGACCAAGCCTTGCTAGGGCTGGCCTTGGTGTACATTGTGATCGACACAGCACTCTTCAGAGACGCATCCGCAAGCGATCGCAAGCAAGCCTCCGATATTTTGAAGAACCTCGCATCATTCTCTGAACCTGGAACACCGAAAAAAAAAGTGATACTACTCTCTCGAAGTAGCCATGTCACAGTCGACCATGAAGTTCTCGAGGAGCTTGCACCAATTCGGATCTTCACGGATAATGAGTCCCACCGAGGGCTATCTGGTGGCACTATCACTGCCCGGACCAGGGATGGGCAGAGCTTAGGTCTCTCTCGTGGTAGAAATAGGTCATCTCGGATCGCAGATGTTGTAAGATCGGCCTTGATCTCGTCAGGTGCTCCAACTAGCCGACGAAGTATGGCTGGTGACGATTCTGCCAATGAATGACAGTGACTTGTACAAGTTCTATCTTTGCAAACATGGGATTGAAGACTCGATGTATTCTCGTGATGGACAACGAAACCGTAATTACAACGGGGTAGCCAATCCTCACCGAGTCACCGTAGGTTGTCCTCTCGAGCTATTTCTTCCTCAGTCATGTTCTCATGGACTTCCTTGAGATAAGTTTCGAATTCGCGCGCAGTTTTGATAGCTTGTTCGAGATGTTGCCAGCCAAGTTTCTGGTTGCGGAAAGCTGCCACTTGCCTTGCTGTCGTCACACAATTTCTGATCTGCCTGCCATTCATGTCGTCATTGGCCAGATCGTCCAAATGCCGCTCAAGTTCATTAATGTCAGCATCATCCTCGGCTTCCTCTAACATGTCGAGGAAGTTCCTCCAAATCTTCTTTCGAGATGCTCTACTCAACTTTGAGTAATGAAGAGCTACTTGTATGCGCGACTTGAACGCTGCATCGAATGATCCAACCCGGTTGCTTGTCAATATCAGGATTCCATCGTAGTATTCAAGCATCCGGAGGAAAACAGAGACCAAGCTGTTACGTTGGAGATCGGCAAGCTTTCGTTCTTCCAGAAATACATCAGCTTCATCAAGGAGCAGCACACAGCCCCAGATTCTCCCAAGGTAGAATATTGAAGTTAGGTACTTTTCCACCTGTACAGCATCTGTGCCTATATCTCCACAAGTTACCCGATAGAGCGGCTTTTCGGCCATCTCGGCGACCGTCTCGGCCGTGAGCGTCTTGCCTGTTCCAGGGCTCCCGTGCAGGAGTAGTATGAGTCCGTTGCCTTTGCCTGCAACGATGTCCTGCATCTTACCCGAGACTTGAACGGTGACAAGAGCTTGTATGAGTTCCTTCGTTTTGATTGGCAGAACCAGACGATCGTAGGCTTTCTTGTTCCAGCTTATAGCAGATATTGAATCGACGCAAAGACTGATCCATTCTTTTTCTCTGAAGTCAAAGCCATATATATTTGGAGGCATGATGGTGAGGTACTGGTCATTCAATTTCTGATCATTACTGATTGTATCGGGCCAGGTATCGAATCGCTGCCCCGCGATTTTCGATATCTCCTCCTCTTCCCGCGAAGGCTTGTGCAGCTTTGTGTAAGTTGATGTGTCAATCATAAATCGTATATGGCTCTGCACGGAAGCATCAGTTTTTAACTGGACGGATATTCAACCTGACAAATACGTACGTAAGTTTTCTCCCTGTTGAAATCTAGGCCATCATATTTCACCAATTGTTGGTATCGCAGTTTCCAGAACTTGTGGCCTCGGTTCTTCAATTGCCTGCTCAATTCTTCAGAAGCAGAGACAAGAGGGAATACCAGGAGTTTGCTGAGAGGCACTTCATTATGCCCGGCGAGACTAACAGTGAAGTCTTTGAACTTTCTTTTCAATTTTGTCCCGTCGTAATCCCATGACCAGCATTTCAAAACCAGAGCTCCACGCTTCATAGGCTCATCAATGACACGTTTGGGCCAATGCGCTAGCACGTATGCGATGTCGTGGATGCCTTTGCGAGAGACCACAATCTGATTCGGAACCCACAGCTTGGTCAGATGTTCGGCGGTTACCACGTGCTGCGCAAACTTTGCATCTGCATCATCGTACTCGGCTCCGTAATGTGCCTTTACATAAGACAGAAGACAGGAGACATGTCTTGCAAGCTCATCATCGGTTTGGCGCGCAAAATCTTCGAGCCGCGTGCGGTGATGATACAAAAATAGGTATGGTGCTAGCATCTCCCCGTCCATAGAGCCATCAAACGGCAAACAGTCCGCCATGTCGATTAGCGCCGCCCGGAGAATGTCTGAGACTATGTATATGGCCTCCGATTCTGGGCGAGGTTCGACTAAAACCGTGTCTCCATTACGATCATTCCTGGATGTTCGCATTCCAAGCGGCGAGGAGAGCACCCCGTCGCAATTGAAGCTTTTGAATACTATGAAAAGAATGTCGGGGTTGTCGAAAAGATATTCCGTGAAATTCCAGATAGTGTCTTGGCCATTTAGTTCCAGCCCTCGTCGGACAGGAATATCGACGGATAGCCCTGATCCATGCCGATGAGAGCGGTGACTGCATACGACTTTGTATAGTACTTGATGTCGAAGATCGGAGGCTCGAGTAGGGGTCGCCGCGGATGGGATAGATGCATTGCTTGTAGTCCTGCGCAAGTCATATTAGCTCTGTAGTTATAAGAGAAGATACTAGAGGGCGCGATGACCTTTCACGCTTAACTTCGGGAGCTCTCCCTTCACATTCTAGTGCCGCTATGGTATCATTCAGACTAGCAATTTCCTGATTTGCAAATTGAAGCTGAGCTTGCAGCTTATGCTGGGTGTCTAGAAGTTTGCTGATGAAGTTGGATACCGGATTGTCTTCGTATAAGTCAATCCCGAGGTCAAACCTGGCAACTCTGCTATATTTGGTTGCTAGGTCTGGAATAGCTGGACGGCTGAGTAGATCGTCGGATGGCTCTACTGACTCCTATATTCGCCAAATGTACTTGGTAAGCTGCTAGCGACTGACTCGGAGATGTAGAATAGCTGATTGCAGAATCCCAGCGGGTTTTGAAAATCGCATGGACTGCTTATTTGGAGACTCACCTTTTCTTGCATTGCCTCATGCAAGCTGTTATTCTTCACCTCATCCTTGTCCTTTGACAGCCCTTTGAACGCCTCACTCTCAGGCACGCTACTCTCGTCTTTTGAACCTCGATCCGTCTGCCCATAAGCCTGAGGCATTGTAGAACGCTGAAGTTCTAGATCTTGGCGCCACGGTATTGGAGAGTGTGACTGCTGTACCCAGGGAGGCTTCAAAGCCTCGATACACACCGATTCAGCGCTACCGCTCCTAGGTGAGTCGCTCCCTCTCCTTCCGCTATAATAGAACCCCTCGAGCGCCGTTCCCCACTCTAACGTAAGAGGGCTTTTTCTCTGCAGGTTCTTCAAAGCTTCTTCGTCGTCCTGTTTTCTTCCCTCAGTTCTGTCTTTTGAAATAGTGGAGTTGACAAAAATATTCAGATCCTCCGCATGGCGAGCATATCTAATCTTCACCACCATATCTCTGTTTTGGCCTGGATAATTTACTGGCAAAGGAGCCTAGATCTGCCATTGTCTGGGAAGACTGGTGTTGTAGGCTTTAATCGAATCGTCATTCCTATCGCTTAAGGCTAATAAAAACGGTGGGGGTACGTGTGCCAGAATGCCAAGCTTCCATCTCAGCCTTCCCGAGTTTGTGGCTCAGTACGGCGGCCAATAAGGACCTTTTATCTCATAGCGCAAAACTCGTATTTCACAACTCAGATCTCAATACACTTTACACAACTTCATCAATATTGATGCATTATTAGCGACAGCTAGGTCTTTGTGATCGCGATCTTCCGCTTGTTCGAACCCTGCTAATCTTGAAAGATTCCGACCTCATCCGACCTCGCCGCCGTCGAAATGGAGATCGATCTTACCTCGGCCGTGGGCCGCCTCTTTTACCACAACCCAACCTATTTCGACCTTGACATTGCTCGGCGGATCACAGAAGACCATAATATACACGTCTATGAGGCGTACGCCTATGAGGCACACGCCTATGAGGTGCACGCCCGTGAGATTCACGCCCATGAGGTACATACCCATGGGATGCAAGCTGTGAGGTACACGCCCATGAGGTACACACCCATGAGGTGCACTCCTGTGAGGTACACTCCTATGAGATGTACGCCCATGGAGCGCACGCCTGTGAGGTACACGCCCATGAGGCAGTGGTCCGCATTAGGTAGGCAAGCGTGGGCCCGACCCAAAAGCGTGCCCGGCCCCGGGCTTGAGGCTCGTTAGTTGAGGGCCATTAGGCAGGGGAAACCTGAGCCTGACCTAAAAGCTTGCCTAGGCCCGCCCATCGGGCCCGGGCTTGAGGCTTGCCAGTGAGGACCACTGCCGTGAGATGCACGCCCATGAGGTACACGCCTGTGAGATGTACGTTTATGAGATACACACCCTTGACATGCATGCCTGTGAGGTACACGCCTATACCATGCACGCCCGTGAGATACACGGCCATGAGGTACACGCCTATGAGGTACACGTACACGCCTATGAGGTACACGTACACGCCTATGAGGTGCACGCCCGTGAGATACACGGCCATGAGGTACGCGCCAATGAGGTATACGCCCGTAAGATGCACGCCCATGAGATACACGCCCGTGACATGCACAGTACACACTTATGAGATGCACGCCTGTGAGATAACACGCCTATGATATGCACGTTTATGAGGTACACGCCATGAGGTGCACGCCCATAAGGTACACGCCCATGAGACACACGCATGAGGTACACGCCATGAGGTGCACGCCCATGTGGCACACGCCCATGAGGTACACGCCCGTCAGGTACACGCCATGAGGTACACGCCCATAAGGTACATGTCACGTGAAACAGATACCATATTTGGTCGGGGGACCATACCAGAGCCATCTACGCCCCACATAGGTAAGGGGGTGGCGCTGGTTGCCCAGGCACCATCTTTCGTGTACATATATGCCCGAATCT
>Ga0335072_10007282_pt1 | contig 16123 bp, 19 predicted proteins | sample Lox_Sample_21_FD_206725 | JGI IMG/M metagenome (GOLD analysis project Ga0335072, IMG submission 206725) | Soil microbial communities from Loxahatchee National Wildlife Refuge, Florida, United States - Lox_Sample_2.1 | ecosystem: Environmental > Terrestrial > Soil > Wetlands | place: USA...
GAAGTAAATCTGTTGCTGATCGTCTTCAACCATGATTGCGTACCTAGGCAAATCTGCTCCCTCTGAGTGAGAACGTCACAGTCCCGCCTGATGCGGAGAGGTCGAAATCATATCCAAGTCGACTTGAGGCCAATTCGATTATTCGAGTACCGAGACCACGATGGCCTCTCTTGCTCGTTCGACCAGTCGCCGATATCTTTGTATAGTCAAAAGTTGTGCCCAAGAAGCGATTTCGAATAGTAATCCAGAACGTGCTATCGCCAACGTTAGTTGCGATCAGTATCTGACCCTCGCTCGTGTCGAGTTCGCGCGCCGCGTCGACAGCGTTGTGAATAGCGTTGGTCATAATTAGCATCAGAAGTCCAGGGTCGGTGAAGATTCCATCAGACGACTCCTCGGGAAATTCTAGTGTGAACATTGAAGAAGGATACTCGTCCGAAATGCAAGCATTTACAATCTCACTGAGTGACACCTGCTGCCGCTGCGGTAGTCGATGAGCAGCAGCTAAACTGCTCAGACCTTCTACGCGCCTCCGCAATGCTTCGATAGCGCTATTCGTTGCGCTGGAATCAAAATCTGACAACTCTTTGTCGGCAGAATAACGTACCCAGCCGATGGCGGGTTGCATCTCATGGCGGATGATGCCGGATAATTCTTCGAGTATTGCCGTCGTGTCTGGGTAACGATCCGTCGGATTCTCAGTTGAATGTTGTGATTGAGTTTCTTTATCGTCGATCCGTCTTAATGCGGAATCAATGGCCCGACGGATACGCGGGACACCTTCGTGAGCCGCGGCCTCAATCAGGCGACTGCGGAATCTCGGGTCGAGGTTTTCCTCAACCGCCCATTGGATTGCACGCATCCTCTCCGAGGGCAGTTCTGATGCGAGCTTCCGCAGAAATTCGTCCTCGTTCACGTATCAAATCCGTGATCACGGTAGAACTGAGCGCGGCGCCTGAACGCGTCTTCGCCACCCTCCATTAGTTTGGTGATAGCTTCAACAACCGCTGGTGCGTCGTAAGGCCCCGACGCCTCGACTTCACCACGGCGCCCGTCGCTAACAAGTTGGACAACTTTCGCAGCAGACCCAAGTACGGGGATGTTGGCATTGTGTGTCGCTATCACCGTTTGGGCATTAGACATGTTGCGCTTATTCAGCCCAACAACGACTGTGTCGACAAGGAAAGCGTTATCAAGGTGGTCTTCGGGTTGATCCAATAACAATGGGCGTGCATGTTCAGTTAGGAGAATTGGCAATGTAACAGCACATTTCTGGCCTGTTGAAAGTGTTTCGACGCTTTTTTGCATGGAGCCGTCTTGCAGTAAGAAATCGGCCATGTCATCGAGTTTAATGATAGACAAAGCCGATAAGGTTTCGGAATTACGGAGCGCGTCGAGAGCTCGGCTGACACGATCAGTCGACAGTTCGGTCGCGGCACTGGCCGCGTCGATATCCCCGCGCTCGACAAAGTCAAGGAGTTGCCGCGGCAGGAGATTTTTCGAGAAAATATCGGCGATTGAGCCATACCGCATCCCACTGCCTTGGAGCGACGCAATTAAAAGGTCCCGAAAAACCCGGGCATCGGCGAGGTGTTCAATCACAACTGTGATTCGTGAGGTCAGGTCCTGGGATACTGCGCTCGCAATATCTCTCCGACGCATATATAACTCTTCGTTGGCTTGTTCGGCCTTGTCGAGCAGACGGCCGCGCTGGGCGTGGAGCAAATTGTAGCGGGCGGTTAGCTCCTCAGATCTAGCTTTCTCGGCGTCAAGACGTTCGAGCTCGGCGCGAACTTTCCGTATCTTTGTCGTCAGCTCGCCAAGCCCGCGCTCCGCCGTGTTCAGCTCGCTTCTGATCGGCTCAGCTTGTGCGCGAAGCTCAAGTTCCACTGCTGCGCGCCTGGCTCTCGACTGATTCAACCGCTCTGAAGCAGCATCGATGTGCGCGTTTAGTGAGACAACTGACGCATGAAATTCAACGAGTGAGGGCCGAACACGAGTAATATCGTCAGGAGGTAGAGGAATATCGAGCAGTCTATTTGCCTGACCGAGAAGTGTTGCGTAGGTCTGAGTTAGATCATTAATTGAACTAACTGCGTATTCTGAAACGTTCTGCTGAGATTGAATTTCTAGAAGCGAGTTTTCGAGGGTGCGTAATATTTCTCGTTGGGTGGTGAGTGACGCTGAAGCGTCAGACATGAGGATTTTTTCCTCGTTGGTCAGGTTAGCGAGATCTGATTGAAGAAGTGCCCGTAGGTTGGTTCGTTCCTCAATCTCACGAATCTCGATACCCAGTGCGAAGAGCTGCCGTGTGATCGATGCGATCTCATCGATGTCACTATCGGCGAGATCCGATTTCGCGCGAAAGTCGATCAACCGAAGTCTGCTATCGGCGTCCGATGCAATTGATTCGAGCTCATTTTGGCCCAGTACCAAGGCCGTCTCGGCAAATTCAGGACGTCGCCCTCCACCTTCGGCGTCTACCACCAGCCGATAAGACGAATCGCCGTCCTCGATGTCCAAGACGACTTCGCCGTCTCCGAGCATCGACCGAATTCGGCGCACCTCGGCATCATGGCGCTTCTGGTCCGCGTGCGAAGTGCCGAGGGCGTGTCCGATCAATTCCAACAAAGTTGTCTTGCCCGCCCCCCGCGCGCCGATCACGACATTCAGACCGGACTCGAGCCGCACATCGAGGCCCTCTAAGAAGCCGCCCGTAACCCTCAGACGAGATATCCACACGCTTGCATCTTTGCTTATCGAGAGGCAGATCGCGGAGAGTGAGGGGCCGCGCCTCTCACAGATTTTGGAGTGCTGGCTCACCTTGGTGGGATCAGGATGTCTCCACGGTGGCGCGCGCACCATATAAGGCGGCAATTCGCGGGGCGAAGGTCGCTGGTTCATCGCGGAACCTGAACCTCATAGTAGGCGGAGTCCACGAGCGGTGGCCACCGCGACCAGGTCGTATCTCATAGCTGCGATGTCGGTCGACCACATGTAACACCAACCAATAGCGGCATCATCTATACGAGGTCAACTCCATTGTGCGCCCGCGATTGAGGCACTGGTTCGAACGCATCCAAGACACGCACTCCGAATGCCGGGACCATCGCTGACTCCACTTCTTCCATTGTCATCCAACGGATTTCGCGCGCTTCCTCGGTCGCGTACGGTTCACCCCTGTCAGGACGACAGCGATACACCAACGCGACGATTCCATGGGTGACGTTCTTGTAGACGCCGGTCAGTCGTTCGACTGTGACCTCAAGACCTGTCTCTTCTAGGACCTCACGCTCAACGCCGGCCTCGAACGATTCATCGAGTTCTAGGACTCCACCGGGCGCCTCCCAATTGCCGTTGTCATCGCGCTTGATCACCAGTACTCGACCGTCCTCGCGGACCACAATGCCGGCGACGCTGACCGAGTGCTTCGGGGTGGCTGCCATGGGAGACTCCTCCTCGGACCTGAACCCAGTAGTGACAGGGGACCTGTCGTTTCCCTAGACTAGTCGCCTAGACATGTAGGGGAAGGCTCTCAGGTGCTGCAACTTGGCCAGATCGACCGGGCGGAGGATAAGCCGCCGTATCGGCAGATCGCCAGCATGTTGCGTGACGCCATCAGCTCTGGCCAGCTGGAAGCGGGTGAACGCCTGCCCTCCGAGGCCGCGCTGATTGAGCATTTCGGGGTCGCCCGGATGACAGTCCGCCAGGCAGTGCAGGAACTGCGTTCGGAGGGATTGGTGACCTCCGAGCACGGTCGGGGTGTCTTCGTGCGACCAGCTCCCCCAATTCGACGCCTCGCATCCGACCGTTTCGCGCGGCGACATCGCGCCCGCGGCAAAGCGGCGTTCACCGCCGAAACGGAGAAGTCCGGCTACACACCTCACGTCGACAACATCACTGTTACGCGCGAGAAGCCGGATTCGGTTGTGGCCGAACGCCTTCGATTGATCCCTGATGACGAGGTTGTCGTTCGATCACGGCGCTACCTCGCCGACGGCCGACCAGTCGAAACGGCAACCTCATACATTCCTGCCATATTCGCCCAGGGCACCAAGATTGAACAGACCGACACCGGGCCAGGCGGCATATACGCGCGCCTCGAAGAGGCTGGCCACAGCCTCGCGCGATTCACCGAAGAAGTCGGCGCGCGAATGCCCACCCCCGAAGAACGCCGTGCCCTGCAACTCCCAGCAGGGGCGCCTGTTCTGACGGTGGTTCGAACGGCCTACGACACCAATGACGTGGCAGTCGAGGTGTGCGACACCGTAAAGGTGGCGTCGGCCTACTTACTCGAATACGACTTTCCCGCCCGCTGAGGTCTTCCCATAAGAAGTTTCGTTTGGGCGTTGCCGACTACTCCTCTAGACGACTAGATTACTTAGATACATCTAGTCCATCCCATGAAAGGTTTCACAATGTCGATCCCCAAATGGCTCCAGATCAGTCACGACCAGGTGTTCTCCCTCGGCGCGTTCCTGGTATCCGAGGTGACGCCGATGATCGACTTCGACAAGTCCTCCGGCGAGAACCGCGTGCAGGCGAGAGATCGCGACACTGGATTGCCGATGTGGCAGGTCGAAGTCCTTGACGGTGATCCTGCCGCACCGAAGCGCAGCCGAACGGTGACGATCAAGTTTGCCGCGCCAACGCAGCCGTCTGCACCCGCAAATTCCAGCGGAACACCCTTCACCCCAGTGGTTTTCGACGGGCTCATGGTGCTGCCGTACATCGAGAAGTCGGGCGACTTCTCCAGGATCGCCTGGTCGTTTCGTGCCTCCGATATGAGGGCGCAAGGCAAGCCATCCGCCGGCGCGGCGACCAGCCGGGGATCGGCGTGAATCCCGATCCGTACGCACCGCTCGATCCCGACACCCCGTTCCGGCTCGATCACGTCTTGAATTTCCTCGCCACTCTCGGTCTGTGCGTGGCGATCATCGTGGGAGTCATCGGCGTCGCCCTCATCTCCTGGCGACTGCAATCTCCCGAGACATACAAGGAACGGTCCGCAACACCGGTCCGACTTTTACGCTGGCGACTCTGGGCTTACGTCTCCTGGCGCAGGCTCTGCAAACGCTGCGGTCTATCCGCCTCCGAACAGGTCACTCGCCGCAACAAAGAAGGCCAGCAGGTCACCTCCACCCGCTGGTTTTATCCAAAGCTACTGGGAACAGACGTATCTCACACCACCCTGCGTCTAACGGTGCGAGCACGGATGGGACAGACTGTGGAAGACCTAGAGCGGGCCGTCCCTGCGATCCGCGACGCCGCAGGTGCACATTCGGCGCGAGGGGTCGTCATCTCGTCTGGGACGCTGCGGATCGAGCTGGTCATGCAGGAGGAGTTGTCGACGGTAGGTCACGCAGCACCTCCAACAGCGGTCGCAACATCGCGCGTCGCGCTTGGGCGGTGCGAAAACGGATCAGCATGGAGTTTGCCATTGAGTGGTCGGCACACCCTCACGGTGGGCTGCTCCGGTGCAGGCAAAGGTTCCGTGTTCTGGGGTATCGCTGGCAATCTCGGCCCCGCTGTTGCCGACGGTGTGGTGCTCCTGGTGGGAATCGATCTGAAGTACGGCATCGAGTTGTCGATCGGATCCGGTCTGTTTACCAAGATCGCCACTACGGAGGCCGATGCCGTGGAAACCCTTGCCGCGCTGGAGAAGCTGATGAATAGGCGCGGCAACGCGATGGCAGGCCGCACACGCGAACATAGTCCGACCACGGCCTCACCCCTGTTGGTTCTTCTCATCGATGAGCTGGCCGGAGTGACGGCATACATGAGCGACCCGGCCCTACGTAAGGAAGCGGCCGCGTCGCTGTCACGCATTCTCACCAAGGGCCGTGCCCTGGGCATCGTGGTGGCCGCGTTCCTGCAAGACCCACGCAAGGAAGTCCTACCGATGCGGGGACTGTTCACCCAAACCATCGCGCTTCGACTGCGTTCCCGAGAGGAAGTCGCGATGGTGCTGGGCGACGGGATGGCCGATGCTGCGCCTGCACACCGGATCAGCCCTGACAGACCGGGCACCGGCTACATCATCGCCGAGAACGGGCAAGTGACCAAGGTGCGAGCCGACTTCTGGTCCGATGCGCAAATCCGCACTACCGCAAAGCAATACGGATGTGCAAGGTCACCTGGAGGAAGGGCAGCTCAATGAGTTCCATTTTCGAACCACCCGACCAGGATCAGCTGGCGCGGTATGCCGATGACCTGACCCACCGCACCGCCCTCGTTTGTGGAGACAGATGGGACCAGTACCGGCGCATCTGGTCGTGCGGCGAAGTCATCGGCACCGCCCTGGTCCTGGGCGACGACGCCGAACTCCACCACTGCGGTGAGACAACGATCTCCGCCATGGAGCGGTGGGCATTCGACCTGTGGGGAATCACCGGCGGCCAAGCCGACACCGATGCCGGATTACCGCGTACACCAGCCTGGTTCGACTCGATCCGCGCAGCGAGGTGAAGCGATGGTCACTCACGGCCTACGGGAGGCACTCGTCGCCGCCGGCAACTTCCCCGAGCTGCTGACTGCCGAGCAGGTGTCAGCGCTACTCGGCGTCTCGGCGGCGACCCTCAATCGCTGGGCAGCGATCCGCGAGACGACCGGTGAGCAGATTGGCCCGCCCTGCTACACATTGTCTGAGCGGGTGCGCCGCTGGGACTGCGCCGAAGTCCGGTCCTGGCTGAAGCAGGTGCGTCGCTGATGGCCGGCAACACCCCGCGCGGCATCCGTAAACGGCTCAACGCCGCCGGGGAGCCTCGCTACCAAGTCCGTTACCTGGTCCGCGATCCTGACGCGCCATCAGGCTGGGTCGAAACGTCGGCCACGTTCCCGACCCTGCGCGAGGCAAAGGTGTTCAAGTCCGAACGCGACAACGAGGCCGCACTCGGTGCACGTCGGTTCGACCCACGCCTCGGCCGGACACCGCTGAACAGGGTCTGGGCGCAGTTCTCCGAGTCAAAGAAGCCCGCGGTGTCGGAGAAGACCTGGAGCGGCTATACCCAGCATTGGGAACTGCGCATCGCACCGCGGTTCGGCCATGTGCCGGTCGACGAGATCACCCGCGCCGACGTCCAGGCGTTCGTTGACGGCCTGAAGGTCGGCCCGTGGGCGAAGGTGTCCACACAGCGTCTCCTGCGTTCGATTCTCGATGTCGCACACCAGGACGGCCGAATCCACCGGAACCCTGCTACCGGCGTCTCGGCAGGCCGCATCCCCGAGCGAGAACGCCACCGCTACCTCACCGCACAACAAGTCCAGACACTCGCCATAGCGTGCGGCGATCAAGGCGACGTGGTGACGGTCCTGGCCTACACCGGCCTGCGCTGGTCGGAACTCGTCGGCCTCCGGGTCAAGGACATCGACCTCACCGCCCGCCGCCTCTACGTCCGACGAGCGGCACCCGAAGTCGAAGGCCACATCGTCATCGGGCCACCCAAGACCCGCGCCGGCATCCGAACAGTCCCGCTCCCCCAAGTCGTCGTCGACATCTTCAAGGGGCGCATCATCGGCCGGGAACAAGACGAGCCCGCCATCACCTCACCCAACGGCGCGATGCTCCGATCGAACAACTGGCGCAGGCACACGCACTGGAATAAGGCCCTTAAGAAGACCAACTTGGCTCCGTTGACCATCCACGATCTGCGCCATACCTACGCCAGCTTGGCCCGCAAATCCGGCGCTGACCTTCGATACGTCCAGAAGACGATGGGCCACTCCACGCCGACCGTCACCGCGAATATCTACAGCGACCTCTACGCCGACGAGCTGGACCAGGTCGCAACGAACCTCGACCAACTTCACGCGACCGAGATTCACACACCGAAGACCGGACAAGAACCGGACAAAGAAAACTAACAACCGAGTGCAAGACCCGTGTCAATGCAGGTAAAGAATGGTGGCCAGGGCCGGGATCGAACCGGCGACCTTCCGCTTTTCAGGCGGACGCTCATACCGACTGAGCTACCTGGCCGGAAGGCATCGGGTGCCTCGCGCGACGGCGACCCTGACGGGACTCGAACCCGCGACCTCCGCCGTGACAGGGCGGCGCGCTAACCAACTGCGCCACAGGGCCTTGCTGTTGCTCCGCGTCACCGCGTCGCGTACCCCCTACGGGATTCGAACCCGCGCTACCGCCTTGAAAGGGCGGCGTCCTAGGCCGCTAGACGAAGGGGGCCAGAACCGAATCTCTCCGGGGTACTCGCAACAAGATTACGCTGGGAGCCAAGCCAGCTTAGGGCACCATCGACCCAATCCTCAAACGAGCAGCGCCCGGCAACCAGTTATCCTGTCGGTCGCGCCCCTATAGCTCAGTTGGTAGAGCTACGGACTTTTAATCCGCAGGTCCTAGGTTCGAGTCCTAGTGGGGGCACCGAGAGCTGCCGCGGTTGAACTATACCGATCGGTGTACTAGCGTCCGATAGACACCTTTACATCGGAGAGTGCCGTGACAAACAACGACAAGACGTTGCGGAAGTTCCGCAGAGAACGCGCCGTCGGACGCGTGCTGAATCCGGCAGTCAAAGGGTTGAGCAGGCTTGGGCTGCGCACCGCGTTGGCCACCGAACTGGAAACCGTCGGCCGCAAGACCGGCCAGGCGCGCCGTGTTCCTGTTTCGGCCCAATTCGACCACGACGGGGCGTGGGTGATCTGTCAGCACGGCACTCGCTCCGGTTGGGGTCGCAACATCGCTGATAACCCCAATATCCGTTTGCGACAGGGCAATCGGTGGCGCGCCGGAGTAGCGAATTTCAGGCCCGATGACGACGTCGCGGCGCGCGGTCGCAAGTTCGGGCGAGTGGGAGCCAAGGTCGCCAAGGCGTTGGAGACAACTCCTGTATCGGTCAGGATCGACTTCACCGATTGACGCGACGGCGTTTCGGGGGTACTCCCGGCGCATGAGAGGAATATCACGCCGCTCGTTCGGGCAAATCGCAGCGGCTGCCACCGCGGTGGGCGTCGCCGGAATGGCGGCCGCGTGCGGCTCCAGGCAGCCGGCCGCTCCGCCGGCTTCGTCGGGACCAGGTGTGGGCTTGGTGCTTGGACACGAACAATTCACCACAACGCAGCTCGTCGACCAGGCCCAGGCGGCCGAACAGGCCGGATTTCGCTACCTGTGGGCCAGCGATCACCTCCAGCCTTGGCAGGACAACGAAGGTCATTCGATGTTCCCCTGGATCACACTGGCGCTGGTGGGCCAACGCACCAACCACATTCCGTTCGGCACGGGTGTGACATGCCCCATCTATCGCTACCACCCGACCACCGTCGCGCAGGCGTTCGCGACGCTCGCGCTGCTCTACCCCGGACGCGTATTCCTCGGCGTCGGCACCGGTGAGCGGCTCAACGAACAGGCGGCCACCACCCAGTTCGGGCCTTACCGAGAGCGTCACGACCGTTTGATCGAAGCCATTACGCTGATCCGACAACTATGGAGTGGTCAGCGAATTTCCTTCCAGGGAAAGTACTTTCAGACTAATCAACTCAAGCTCTACGACGTGCCGAAGTCGCCGCCCCCGATCTTCGTGGCGGCCAGCGGTCCCAAAAGCGCGCACCTGGCCGGCCAGTACGGCGACGGCTGGATCACCGAGGCTGGCGGCGTCAAAGACCAAAAGCTGGTAGCCGCGTTCCACCAGGGTGCACACGATTCTGGTCGCGATCCCGGTACGTTGGGAAAGCGAGCCGAAATGTTCACCGTCGTCGGCGACCGCAACGAAATCACCCACGCCGCAGAACTGTGGCGGTTCACCGCGGGTGCCGTCGACCAACCCAACCCCGTCGACATCCAGCGAGCGGCGCAAGGCAATCCGATCGATAAGGTCGTCCGCGGCTGGACGACGGGTACCGACGCCGCCACTCATATCGGTGCGGTGCAAGAAGTTCTGGACGCCGGTGCGACGCCGTTCATGCGCTTTGTGCAACAGAACCCACTCGATGGGATCGAGTTTTATCGCGCCAATGTGCTACCGCAGCTGCATTAACGCTGCCTAGCCGCGGACCGCGTTGAGGTACGTGATGTCGGCGAACGCTTGCGCAACATCGTCATCGGCGTAGACGAAGCCGTTGGCGGCGTGCATTTCAGCGACGGTGCGGTGCGATACCTGCCAACCTCGCTGGGTCAGGTATTCGATGATGTGGCTACGCTCGAAGTGGTAGACGAGATCGTTGAAGTCAACGACGTCGAAGCCGAGCTCACTCATCCGCTCGTGATGTGCCCGCCACCGCTCATCAGCGAACATCGTTGTGTCCGGGACGAATTCGCAACCCAGCTGGCTGCCGGCAACGCTCAATGCGGCGATGTTGTCGAACAACGCGTCTTGCGCCTCCGGTGGCAGATAGACCAGCAACCCCTCGGCGCTCCACGCAGACGGCGCGTGCGGATCGAATCCCGCGGCCTTCAGAGCAGCCGGCCAGTCGTCGCGCAAATCAACAGCGACGGTTCGACGTTCGGCGGTCGGCTCGGCGCCGAGCTTGCTCAGCGTCGAGGTCTTGAACGCGATGACGTCCGGCAGATCGACTTCGTAGACGACGGTGCCGTCCGGCCAGGGCAGGCGGTAGGCACGTGCATCCAAACCGGAGGCCAGGATGACCACTTGGCGGATACCGCTGCGCGTCGCATCGAGGAAGTAGTGGTCGTAGAACCGGGTACGCACCGCCATCCCCCGCGCCATCCGATCCGGATCGAATTCGTGTTCATCGGTGACCGGTATTTCGTTGTTCACCAGGCGGGTGTAGACGCCGATGCCGACCGCGCGAACCAACGGCGCGGCGAACGGGTCGTCGATCAGACCGGCGGCCGAGGACAACGCCCGTTGGGCGGCGACCATCGTCGCCGTCGCGCCGACACTCGTCGCCAGATCCCAGCTGTCGCTTTCGCTGCGTATGGACATTGCGGCTCCCATCTCGGCGTTTCAATAATATAGATCATCTAGATATCAGCCGAGGATGGGGATCGTGATGGACTTCGCCCAACGGACCATCGACCTTGCTCGCCAGAACGTCGCTGAGGGCGGTCGCCCGTTCGCGACGGTGATCGCCAAGGACGGCGAAATCCTGGCCGAGAGCGCCAACAAGGTCGCCCAGACCCACGACCCGACCGCACATGCGGAGATTCTGGCTATTCGGCAGGCCTGCCAGAAGTTGGGCACCGAGCACTTGATCGGCAGCACGATCTACGTGCTGGCCCAGCCCTGCCCGATGTGCCTCGGCTCGCTCTATTACTGCTCGCCGGACGAGGTCGTCTTCCTGACGACGCGCGACGAATACGAGCCCTACTACCTCGACAACCGCAAGTACTTCGAACTCGCCAACTTCTATGACGAATTCGCCAAGCCCTGGGATCAGCGACGCCTCCCGATGCGGCACGACCCCCGTAAGGCGGCGTTGGACGTCTACCGGGATTGGTGGGACCGCAATGGTCGCAGCCGGGCGGCGCAGTGACCGCGATACCTTGACACCGTCGATCGCTGCGCTACTATCTGCGTATGCATGCAGATAGCGAGAATGTCCGGTTGCCAGGCGACCAGGTCAGCCTGGTGGTCGAGGTGTTCCGGATGTTGGCCGATGCCACTCGCGTGCAGGTGCTGTGGTCGCTCGCCGATCGCGAGATGTCGGTCAACGAACTCGCCGAGCATGTCGGCAAGCCAGCGCCATCGGTGTCTCAGCACCTGGCCAAGTTGCGGATGGCCCGGCTAGTCCGGACCCGTCGTGACGGCACGACGATCTTCTACAGCCTGGAGAACGAGCACGTGCGACAACTGGTCGTCGACGCCGTCTTCAATGCTGAGCACGCCGGCCCCGGGGTACCGCGCCACCACCGCACCGACACCCCGCTGCAGGCAGTTGCCCAACCGAAAACACAACGAAGGAGATGAGGATCATGTCGCACCACGACCACACCCATGAAGGGCCGCACTCGCACGAGCACCAGCACGAGGGCGTCACTCACACGCACGCGCACACCGAGCACGAGCACGAGCACGTGGAGCACGAGCACACCCACACCCATGACGACGGAACCGAGCACACTCACGGACACGTGCATCAGTCCGGCCTGGAAGAACCGCACAACCACGCGCACAGCTGATCGCCGGCGCGCCCGCCGGCGATTGTTAGACGTTGGGGCAGTAGTGCTTTGGGCTGTCCCGCTCGTCAAGCGGCGGCAAGTTGCGCGCGGGGGTGTGCACCAGCGGCGTCGCGGCCGGGATGCGACCGGTGGCCCGGTCCCAGCCCGCCCGCGCCCGCGGGTGCATGCGGCTCCGGCGGGGCAGACACGCGAAGACCATACGCACGGTGTCACCGAAGCGGCGGTGTAGCCACTCGTCGCGACGCGACCAGGTATAGCCCATCAGCTCACGCACCGGCGGGTCGTAGAGCCCGACCGTGAGCCAAACGAAGAACGGCGACAACAACTTTCGTTGCAGAGCCCACAGCCGGTCCGGAACCCACTGCGCGAACGGCGGTTTGGGCAGCTCACTCAGGTTGAGCACCTCGCGTGCGGCGAAGTTGTTCTCCAGCACCTCGCGGCACATGTGGTCCCAGTAGACCTGGAAGTCCTCCCACGTCTTCGGCACCGGGCGCATGCTCATCCCATACATCCGGTACCACTCGATGTGTTCGTCGAACAGCTGGCGCTTCTGCTGTTCGGTGATGCCGCCGCAGAACCGTTCGGCCACATGGATCGTGCCGACGAAGAAGGTGGAGTGCGCCCAGTAGAAAACGTCGGGATTCAACGCGTGGTAGCGCCGGCCCTGGCTGTCGGTGCCCTTGATGTCGGTGTGGTAGTCGCGCACCTCGGCGCCGGTCTGCAGCGCGCGGTCGCCGTCGAAGACCACACCGCCGATCGGGTACAGCGACCGCAGCAACCGCGGCCAGCGCTCGCGGAAGAAGGTCGAGTGCTCCTCGACGGCCGCACCCAGTTGCGGATGCATGTTCTGCATCGATCCGGCCCACGGACCCTGCAGCATGCCGCGCCAATCACCGAAGTACTTCCACGTCAGCGAGTCCGGGCCCAGCGGCGGCGCGTCATACCCGAGCGGTGACACCGGGCAACCCGCTGCGACCGCGGGCGTGCTGGTCAGCGGGCATACCTCAGACGTATCTTGAGTCACTGGTCAACGTTTCCTGTCCGTGGCAGTCAAAATGACTACATGCGTTGTCAGTGTAAAGCCTAGGAGTGATGTGCCGTCCGGTCAACGCTCGCGTCGCTGGTCCGGCGTTCCCCTGGAGGATCGCCAGGTTCTCCGGCGGGACGAGCTCATCGCGGCCGGCGTGCAGTCGCTCGGCGGGGAAAGCGGTCCGGCCGTGACGGTGCGGGCGGTGTGCCGCGAAGCTGGACTGACCGAGCGCTACTTCTACGAAAGCTTCGCTGACCGAGACGAATTCGTGCGCGCCGTGTACGACGACGTCTGCACCCGCGCCATGTCGGCGCTGATGTCTGCGTCCACACCGCGCCAAGCCGTCGAGCAATTCGTCGCGTTGATGGTCGACGACCCGGTCCGCGGCCGGGTGCTGTTGCTCGCCCCCGCGGTGGAACCGGTGTTGGTCCGGTCGGGCGCGGAGTGGATGCCCAGCTTCATCGAGCTGCTGCAGGGCAAGCTGACCCAGATCAGCGACCCGGTGCGGCAGAAAATGATCGCGACCAGTTTGATCGGCGGCCTGACCGCCCTGTTTACCGCCTACCTGGACGGGCGCCTGGCAGCCAGCCGGGAGCAGTTCATCGACTACTGCGTAGAAATGCTGCTCAGCAGGGCTACGACGCACTAGAGGGCGCGACGCGAAATAATCTCGCGGCGCCGAAACTTGAATGTCACCGGCGTACACAGATATATTGACTGACACCGACAGACACAGATAACTGGGAGGCGTTGTGCCGGATCCAAGAGACCTGGACCTGTTGCGTGAACTCGAGCCGGTCGTCGAGAAGTACATGAACCGGCATGAGAGCATGCACAAGCCCTGGAACCCGCACGACTACATCCCGTGGTCGGACGGCAAGAACTTCTACGCGCTCGGCGGCCAGGACTGGGAGCCCGGACAGTCCAAGCTCACCGACGTTGCCCAGGTCGCCATGGTGCAGAACCTGATGACCGAGGACAACCTGCCGTCGTATCACCGCGAGATCGCGATGAGCATGGGCATGGACGGCGCCTGGGGCCAATGGGTCAACCGCTGGACAGCCGAAGAGAACCGGCACGGCATCGCGCTGCGCGACTACCTGGTGGTGACCCGCGCGGTCGACCCGATGGAGTTGGAGAAGCTGCGGCTCGAGGTGGTGAACCGAGGCTTCAGCCCGGGCCAAAACCGCCAGGTTCGAGACGACCTGTTCTGCGAAAACCTCTTCGACTCGATCGTCTACGTCACGTTCCAGGAACTGGCCACCCGCATCTCGCACCGCAACACCGGCAAGGCCTGCAACGAGACCATCGCCGATCAGCTGCTGGCCAAGATCTCAGCCGACGAGAACCTGCACATGATCTTCTACCGCGACGTCACCGATGCCGGCATCGAGATCGACCCAAACAAGGCGATGAGGTCGCTGCACCGGGTGCTGCACAACTTCCAGATGCCCGGCTACCAAGTGCCGGAGTTTCGCCGCAAGGCCGTGATGATCGCGGTCGGCGGCGTCTACGACCCGCGCATCCACCTCGAAGAGGTGGTGATGCCGGTGCTGAAGAAGTGGCGCATCTTCGAGCGCGACGATTTCACCGGAGAGGCCAACCGGCAGCGCGACGAACTTGCCGTGCTGATCAAGGAACTCGAGGCCGCCTGCGACAAGTTCGAGATCTCCAAGCAGCGGCAGCTTGACCGCGAAGCCCGCACCGGCAAGCGCGTCAGCGCAGAGGAACTGCACCAGACCGAGGGCACGCTGACCCTGAGCCGGCGGTAAACCATGCGGATCGGTCCCATCGAGCTGGCCAGCCCGGTGGTGCTGGCGCCCATGGCCGGTGTGACAAACGTCGCGTTCCGGACGCTGTGCCGCGAGCTCGAGCAGGCCCGCGTCGGCACCGTCAGCGGGCTGTACGTCTGCGAGATGGTGACGGCGCGTGCCCTCGTTGAGCGGCATCCGGTCACCATGCACATGACGGCGTTCTCCTCCGATGAGTCGCCGCGATCGCTGCAGCTGTACACCGTGGACCCCGCGACCACGTACGCGGCGGTGAAGATGATTGCCGACGACGGCCTGGCCGATCACGTCGACATGAATTTCGGCTGCCCGGTGCCCAAGGTCACCCGCCGCGGTGGCGGCGCGGCGCTGCCCTTCAAGCGCCGGCTGTTCGGGCAGATCGTCGCCGCGGCCGTCCGCGCCACCGAGGGCACCGACATCCCCGTGACCGTCAAGTTCCGCATCGGCATTGACGACGCTCACCATACCCACCTCGATGCGGGGGTGATCGCGGAGTCCGAGGGCGCCGCCGCGGTCGCGCTGCATGCCCGCACCGCGGCGCAGCGCTATTCCGGAATCGCGGATTGGGAGCAGATCGCCCTGCTCAAGCAGCATGTGCGGACGATCCCGGTGCTCGGCAACGGCGACATCTTCGAAGCCAGCGACGCGCTGACCATGATGGCCGTGACTGGATGCGACGGCGTCGTCATCGGTCGCGGCTGCCTGGGCCGGCCCTGGCTCTTCGCCGAACTCTCGGCCGCATTCACCGGCACCCCGCCGCCCGCATCGCCCACTCTCGGCGAGGTCGCCGACATCATCCGTCGGCACGGCGAGCTGCTCGGCGCCCACTTCGGCGAAGACAAGGGCATGCGCGACATGCGTAAGCACATTGCCTGGTACCTGCACGGCTTCCCCGCCGGATCCGAACTGCGACGCGCTCTGGCGCTGGTCAAAACGCGCGACGAACTCGACGTTCTGCTGGACAAGCTGGACCCCAACGTGCCGTTCCCGACTGCGGCCACCGGCCCGCGCGGCCGCCAGGGATCACCGTCCCGGGTGGCCCTGCCGGAGGGCTGGCTAACCGACCACGAGGACTGCACGGTGCCGGAGGGCGCCGACATCATGCACTCGGGCGGTTAATTCAAGGCGATCCCGAGATCGCGTTTCCGGGCCTGTCTCAGTACGATGTGGAACTTGTTGCAATACGCGATGGTGGCCGAGCCAGCTGCCACC
>Ga0335072_10007283_pt1 | contig 16123 bp, 11 predicted proteins | sample Lox_Sample_21_FD_206725 | JGI IMG/M metagenome (GOLD analysis project Ga0335072, IMG submission 206725) | Soil microbial communities from Loxahatchee National Wildlife Refuge, Florida, United States - Lox_Sample_2.1 | ecosystem: Environmental > Terrestrial > Soil > Wetlands | place: USA...
CAAGTCATGCTGTGTGAGTGAAAGTGAAACAAGAGCGGCCGTCGCAAAGACGGCAGCGGGTCTCCAGGAAAATGTTGATCAAGCGATCGATTATCGATCGTTGCGGTTGTTGCGTGAGCTGGGCGAAATGACCAGCGCTAAGAATGGCTCGGTGCAAATTCCCCGGCTCGTGGCCCTTTTAGTTAAGGAGGGCTCTATTCAGTCGTAAAAGCATCATCGGCGCATCTATTCTTCTTCGGGTACAGCATAGCTCGCCTCGGGGCCTCTGTGGGGATAGCTGTGGAATACCCTCGATTCAATATTTCAAGTAGTTATGAGAGCGTCTGGTTCGTATAACTCGACTTAGCTCGAGGATCATTGATGTTCATGTTTTGAAAAACCAATGCGAGCATACTGATGTGAGCTTGCGGCGTGCAAATCAGGGCCGCGAGTCGGATTCAACTCATTGCCCCAATGAGAGCACGAAATGCGCTATAAGAGTGGCGTTGCCGTGACGACGACCTGCATGCTGCCCTTACTGTCGAGAGCGTCGGAAGTGAAGATGACGGTCGCTTTTCCGATCGGAACCAGCACGGACGACTGCCAGCGGTTCTGACGGATGACCGGCTCGATGAGGGACTGATTGGGTTCCGCATTGCCGGAAGGCGCGATGCTGCTCACGTCGGCCGTCACCTCGAGACCGAGGTTGCGGCCCACCTCGTGCACCTGACTTACATCAATGTTGACGCCCACGTTCTGATATTGGAATTGCGTGTTCACTTGCGAAGACTTTGTATCGGTGAACGACGCGGTCGTGATTGGGACCTTGGAGTTGGTCCGGATTTCGGTATACGGGGCGTGGATATCCGTGCAGACGGTCGTGGTGTAGGTGCGGCTGTTCGTCGCCTTGCCGTCGGCGCCAAACTCCTGCACCACGAAATCGAGGTGGTAATAGCGCGCGGACGCCTCAGGTGTCTTCGCAGCCTCAGACGGCTTCGCCTGGTCCTGTGCTAGAGCCTGATGCCCGAACGTCAGTGAGAACAGCAGAAGAAAACAACCGATCATGACCTTTTGCATGGCTTCTCCTTAATTCTTGCCCTCGTCGGGCGTTGCAAGAGGGGGAATTCTCATGGAGGCGATCGCGAGTGGTACAGCGCGATTCTGCTCCTCGTCCAACACTGCCTTACGCTGTTTCTCCGGCACCCGCGTCACAAAAGTGACCAGAGCCTGCTCTTCCGGTGAAAGGGGTTGCGGAGTCGGGAAGACCTCGAGCTTGGCCGGCACCGGCAATGGATGCTTCACACTCTCGTGCGCGGCGCGTGCGTGGGCCTCGCGTGGCCGTTTGGTCGCCTCTGGCAAGATTGGCTCCGGTGCGGCTTCCGCCGTCATCGCGGCTGGTGGCCGAGCAACCTGCTGAGTCGTGGCATTGCTCTTCGATTCGGGTGCGACGATCCCGCTCTTGCGAGGCAGTGCGAGCAGGAGCAGCAGACACGCCGCGGCTGGCACTGCGATGGCCCACATCCATGCGCGGCTGCGCGGCTGCGCTGTTTGCGTCTTTGCTATGCGCGCCAGGATGCGTTCTTCAAGCCCATCGTCGGCGCCGGCATAGGTGGCAAGCGCCGAGTCGATCTGGCGGTCGAGTTCGTCGCGCTCATGCATACCGCGTCTCCTGCAATGCGCCGAGTTTCTGCTTCAGTACCTGGCGCGCGCGCTGCAGTCGCGTTCGCACCGTACCCTCGGGGATTCCAAGCACGCCGCCGATGTCGCGCGATGTCAGTTCCTCAAAAACCGAGAGAACGAGAGGCAAGCGCAATTCTTCGGGCAGGGCGTCGATCATGGCGTGCACCACGGCCTGTTGATTCGCCGCGATCGCCCGGAGTTCAGGGCCGGGCACGGGCGATTCCAAGCGGGGGGTCGCTTCCGGCTCGTCGATCGAGACTGCGGGCCGATGTGCGCGCGGGGCCAGATCCACCGCGGCGCGCCATGCCACGCGCGCCAGAAATGCCCGTTCGTTCTTGACGTGCTGCCATCCGCGATTGCGATAGAGCTTCAAAAATGTCTCCTGCACTGCATCTTCTGCGTCATGCGAATTCAGCAGCACCGCATAGGCGACGCGAAAGACAAACCGCGATTGACGCGCGACGAGCGCCGTGAATTCCGCCTCTGGATCGATGGTCAAAACGCGTGCGCTCCATGTTGCGGCTACCGGACGACTGCATCGGGGCGAAGTCAGCGTCGTATATCCCCTAAGACGGGTTATCGGCTTCGGGTGTTCGGAAATATTTGCAGCAAGAAGAAGCAGCAAGAAGAAAAGGCCCGCAGGCATTGCCCGCGGGCCGATGAGATGTTTTGAGGTGAGAGCTACGCCTTGGCGGAGGTCAGCGCTCCCAGGTCGGCGGCCAACTTCTCGGTCGAGAATGCCTCCAGGACGTCGCCTTCCTTGATGTCGCTGAAGTTCGCGATGCCGATGCCGCACTCCATGCCGTTGGTCACTTCACGCGCATCGTCTTTGAAGCGCTTCAGTGAGCCGATCTTTCCCTTGAAGATCTGTTCGCCGTCGCGGATCACCTTCACTTCAGAGTCGCGGCGGATCACACCGTCCTGCACGCGGCAGCCGGCGATGGTGCCCACCTTGGGAATCCTGAAGATGTTCAGCACTTCGGCGCGGCCCACGTAGTTCTCCTTGAATGTGGGTTCGAGCAGGCCCATCATCGCGAGGCGCATCTCGTCCTGCAACTCGTAGATGATTGAGTGCAGTCGGATGTCCACCCCTTCCTGCTGCGCCAGATCGGCAGCCTTGCGTTCCGGCCTCACGTTGAAGCCGATCACGATGGCATTTGAAGCCGCGGCGAGCAGCACATCGCTTTCGGTGATGGAGCCGACGCCGGAACGGATGACTTTGATGCGGACCTTCTCGGTTGACATCTGTACCAGGGAGTCGGCCAGCACCTCGACTGATCCGGTGACATCGCCCTTGAGAATGATCGCGAGGTCCTTCACTCCGGACTGGCGAATCTGTTCTGACAGTCCTTCGAGCGTGACGCGCGCGCTCTTGGCAAGCTGGGCTTCGCGCTCCTTCATCTTGCGGTACTGGGCGATGCCCTTGGCCTTGTCGCGGTCGGCGACCACGAGAAACGTGTCGCCCGCGTCGGGCATCGATTCGAGGCCGAGCACTTCCACTGGAGTGGATGGGCCGGCTTCATCGAGCGCGCGCCCGCGATCGTCGAACATGGCGCGAACCTTGCCGAAGGTGTTGCCCACAATGTAGCTCTCGTTGATCCGCAGCGTGCCGTCCTGCACGAGAACCGTGGCCACCGCGCCGCGGCCGCGATCGAGCTTGGCTTCGAGAACCGAACCCACGGCCTTGCGTCCCGGTGTCGCCTTGGGAGCCTTGATGTCGGAGACCAGGCAGATCATCTCGAGCAGCAGATCAAGGTTGAGCCGCTTTTTCGCCGAAACCTCGACGAAAACGGTCGAGCCCTCGCCGCCGCCCGCCCATTCTTCGGGGATCAATCCACGATCGGCGAGTTGCTTTTTCACGCGGTCAGGATTGGCCTCTGGCTTATCGATCTTGTTGACTGCGACAATGATCGGCACCTCTGCCGCTTTGGCGTGGTCGATCGCCTCGAGTGTCTGCGGCATCACGCCGTCATCGGCAGCCACCACGATGACAACGATGTCCGTCACTTTGGCGCCGCGGGCGCGCATGCGCGTGAACGCCTCGTGGCCCGGCGTATCGAGGAAGACAATTTCGCGGCCGGATGCCGGTGAGCCTTCCTTGGTGAAGCGCACCTTGTAGGCGCCGATATGCTGGGTGATGCCGCCCGCCTCACCCGCCGCCACATCCGTTTCACGAATCGCATCGAGCAGGGAGGTCTTGCCGTGATCCACATGGCCCATCACTGTGACCACCGGCGCACGGGGAACCTCGACCATTTCCACGTTCTCGGTGTCGAGCACTTCCTCGATGGCTTCGTTCTCGAGCTCCTCTTCGAAGCTGATTACATTGGCAGCTGCACCAAACTTGGCCGCCACGTCCTTCACCATCTCCGCGTCGAGCGACTGATTGACGGTCACAAACACGCCGCGCATCAACAGGGTTGCGATCAGGTCCTTGGCGCGGATGTCGAGCTTCTCGGCTAGGTCCTTCACACTGATGCCTTCGGTTACCGTGATCTCGCGCGTGATCGGGAGAGGTTCATTGCTGAATTGCGCTGCGCCGCTCAAACGTGGAGGCGGCACAAAGCCCTTCATCGGGCCTTCCTTGGTCTTTGGATATTGCTGACGACCGCTACGGCCCCTGGCCGACGCGCGCTGAGCACGCGGAGCCTCGCCGGGAGCCGGAACAGCTCCAGTTCCTGGACGAGGGCCGCCAAACCCTGGTCGCGCACCGAAGCCCGGTCGCGCGCCGAATCCCGGACGCCCGCCCGGACCTGGAGCACCACCCCCCGCAAATCCGCCGGGTGTGGAACGGGTCGGATGCTTGGGCCGAGGTCCGCTTGGAAACTGGCCCGGTGCACCGCCAGGTGCGCGCTGCTGGAAACCGCCGGTCCCGCCTGCGGGACGGCGATCGAAGATGGGTTTGCCGCGCTGGATACCACCCGCCGGCTGTCCGGGCGCGAGGCTCGCACTGGGGGCAACGACGGGCGCCTTGTAGACTGGGCGAGGACCCGTTTGCGGCATAACGACACGGCGAATCGGTGAAGGCGGCGGGGCCTGCTCGCGGGGTCGCTCAGCGGCCCGGGCATGGCTCGGGGCGGCTGGTGCCGGCGCCGGTGCAGCCACTGCCTCGGTCTCGGGCAAGGTCTTGCGCAACTCGTCGACCGCTTGCGCCACGACCGCTGCTGCCGGAGGCTGAACCTCGGCTGGAGCCGCTTGAGGTATCGCCTCAGGTTGTGCCGGTGGCTCAGCAACGGCGGGCGCTGCCGCAGCCTTGGCAGGGGCGGTCTGCGCTTCGGCAGGCGAAGTCTCGCGCGGGGGCTGCGCCACCGGTGGCTTCACAACGAACGTGGCGGAAGGTGGAACAATTGTGACCGCAGGACGTGCCGCCGCAGCACCGGCCGGGGCTTTGGCTACAACCGGGCCAACCGGCGGACGCGATGCGATCGCTGGCGAAGCAGGAGGAATAATCGCAGGAGCCGGGCGAGGCTGGGGAACTACCCTCCGCGGCTCCGGCTTGGCTGGCGTTGCCACCGCCGCTTTGGCTGGCGCCGCAATCGCAGGCTTCAGGGGTGCTGCCGGGGCAACCGGCTTTGCCGGCGTCTTCGGCGCTGCGGCAGTCGCGGGACGCGAAGGCGCATGGCTACGCCGCGCCTCTTCTTCCTCTTCATGCTTCTTGGCCAGAATGGCCTTCATCACGTCGCCAACCTTGGAGACGTGCGACAAATCAATCTTTGGCTGAATTCCCTGCGCAGTCTTCGAAGACGCGGCAGCGCCGTGGGCTGCCCCATGCAACCCCTGTTGAAAATGCGCGCGGACCTTGTCGGCTTCGTGCTCGTCAATCGAACTGGAGTGGGTCTTGCCCTCGGCCAGTCCGAGTTCCGCCAGTACATCAAGAATCTGACGGCTCTTGACTTCCATCTCTCGCGCGAGATCGTTGATTCGAACCTTACTCATCCGCCTCTTTTCGAATAGCCTGCCCAAAGCCCTTAGTCGCTCATAGCTACCTCAGTGCAATGGCGTGTGGAACTTCCATTATCTCTTGAATCGGCCTGAGTCGCGCCGCGCATATTACGCGCCGCCCTCTTTGCCCGATTCGTCCTGCTCGTCCTCGTTTGCCCCATCCGCCGCCGGAACGTTCTCGACAGCGAGTTCCGCCGCGGTCATGCTCTGCTCCTCGGCGGAGTCTTCAGCAAGTGATTCTGTAGTCTCGCCGGCACTCGCGAGGGCGTCATTCTCGGCTTCCGCCGCACGCACGCTCTCTGCTTCTTCGAGCGCCTCCTCGGCGTTTTCCGACTCTGCTTCCGCTGTGCCGGCAACTGCTGTTGCCGTTTGCACCTCGGATTGGCCCTCCGACGGAGTTTCCGTATCGGCTGCGGCCGATGCTGCCGCAGAGCCTTCTGACCCTTCCTGAGCGAGATCGCCTTCGCCCTCTTCGAAATGGCCGAAGTAGTGGCGCACAGCCACGCTGATGCGTTCCAGCGTCTTTTCGCCGATACCCGGGATCTCTTCGAGTTGTTCAGGCGTCATGTCGGCCAGACCCTCAACCGTGGTGATGCCGGCTGCCACCAGCTTCTGGATAATCGGTTCGCCCAGCTCCGTGACCTGCTCGATTGGCGTCGTCGGGCCGCCGGAAAGCGCCTGCATCTGCTGCTCCACTTCCTGGCGCTTCTCCTCTTCGCTCTTGATGTCGATCTTCCAGCCAAGCAGCTTGGCTGCGAGCCGGACATTCTGGCCCTTCTTGCCGATGGCCAGCGAAAGCTGGGTGTCGTCGACGATGACTTCAAGCTGCTTTTCGGTGAGATCGGCAATCGAGACACGGCTGACCTTGGCAGGTTGCAGCGCCTTCTCGGCAAAAGTTGTGATCTCTTCGCTGAACTCAATGATGTCGATTTTCTCGCCACGCAACTCGCGAATGATCGACTGCACGCGCATGCCTTTCATGCCTACGCACGCGCCCACGGGGTCCACATCCTTGTCGCGGCTCTGGACTGCAATCTTGGTGCGCTCGCCCGCTTCGCGCGCGATGGCCCGAATCACCACGGTGTTGTCGTAGATCTCCGGCACCTCTGACTGGAACAGGTTCTGCACCAGTTCCGGCGCTGCCCGCGAAACGATCACCTGCGGGCCCTTGGCCGCCCGGTCCACCTTGAGCAACACAACCCGGACACGCTCGCCAACGGTGAACTGCTCAAGGCGCGACTGTTCGCGCTTGGGACAGCGAGCTTCGGCCTTGCCGAGGTCGAAGATGATGTCCTGTCCTTCGATCCGCTTCACCGTCGCGTTCAGTACTTCCTTCTCGCGGTGCGCATACTCGTTGAAGACCGTGTCGCGCTCCGCCTCGCGCACCTTCTGAAAGATGACCTGTTTGGCCAGCTGTGCGGCAATGCGTCCAAGAGGGCTCGTGTCACGGTACATGCGGATCTCGCTGCCGACCTCAGCACCGGGCGCCAGCTCGTTGGCCTCCTCCAGGGTGATCTGGTTGACCGGATCCTCGATCTCGTCCTCGCCTGCGACCACCGTCTTGAATATGTATGCCGTGATCTCGCCGGTTTCCTTGTTGAGCTCTCCGCGCATGTTTTCCTGTGTTTTGTAATACTTGCGCGTTGCCAACGCGATCGCTTCTTCGACCGCGCCGACCACGATTTCGGGCTCGATGCCCTTTTCGCGGCTGAGGAGCTCGATGCTCTGATACAACATGCTGCCCATACTTTGCTTACTCTCTTGAACGGTTTAACGGCGAAGCCGTCGCGGCTTCGGCCGACGGGTTGAACTCGATCGGGCTCGTGAGTTCGCGCTCTACGCGACCCACGGCTCCTTCTCAGAACTCGGGGATCAGCTGCGCCTTCTCGATATTCCCGATTGCAATGTCAATCGTGCTGACGCCGGTCTTCCGGCTCCTGCTGTTTTGTTTCACGGCTGAAAGATCGAGCCTCACGATTTCGCCATCGCCGGCAGCCAATCGTCCCTGCCAATGACGATTGTTCCGGATCGGCTCAAAGGTCTGCACCTTGACCAGACAGCCCGCAAACCGCTGAAACTCCGCAGGGTTAGTCAGTTTTCGATCCAGGCCGGGTGAGCTCGCCTCGAGCGTGTATTCGCCTCCCGGGACCAAATCTTCCACGTCCAGCAAGACCCCAAAATCACGGCTGAAGGAGGCGCAATCATCATGTGTGATGCCGGAAAGCTGCTGAACGCTTAACTTGCCTTCCGCCAACCTGTGCGGGGCGTCTACAGCTCCTCCCGACACTTGATCTTTCAGTTTCTGCCGTCCTTCCGCATTCTTTTCAAGAAAAACACGCAAAATTCGTCCCTTTGCCGGGCCCGTAAACTCAATGTCTACAACGTCCAAGCCGTGTGTGGCAGCCACGCGAACCGCTGCCGCCCGGATTTCGTCCAGCTTCTCTGCCATCAATTCCCTGACGCTTGAATTTGCCCCAAATAAAAAGTGGGCCGTGAGCCCACTCATCTCTCCGCCAGCCGGCGTACTCACGGCGAATGCAGCGGACAAACTCGTTCGCATCTCTAGAATACGGCCGAATCGTCTGGAATTCAATGGCAACGAGGGAAATTCCAGGCTCGCCCCGGCCTAGAAAACGTTTTCATATGGCCCGAAAGTGCTCTTGCCGGGGTGCCCGAAACCAGAGAGCATGAAGAAGTTTCAATTATGATGCGAACTTCCAAGCAGAGAATCCTGCTCGCTCTATGCGCTATCGCACTCGGCATGGCGGCCGGTGCGCTGGGCGGCAACTGGTTGGGAGTAGCCATCGTGGTCAGGCAATCCGAGAGCCGACTCGACCAGTATGCGGCACGGATCATTCAGGCCGGCCAGACTTCTACCGAGGAGTCCCGCAAAGTTCTTGCGCAGTTGAATTCCTCGCCGTTCCCTTTTTGCTCCGAAGCTGAAATCACTTACTTCCGCGCGTTGGTTTACCGGTCACACTACCTGAAAGAAGCAGGCCGCATCAGCGACGGGACCCTCGCCTGCTCGACAACGCTCGGTCGAAGCCATCTCTCCGCGTCTCCATTACATCCTGACTTCGCCCAGAAGGACGGGACACTCGTCTACCGCAATCTGCCTGCATTTCGCCTGGGCGATGAGGACGTGATCACGGTCCAACTCGGCGACTCGTACGTCGTGTACGATCCATTCTCGGCCAAAGCGCTGGTCTCGCCGCTGATGCATTACACCATCACCGACCTCGATGCCCGCACTCACCAGAGCGGCAGGCTGGTGGGCGAGATGCCAGAGTTGGATGAGGGACGGCTGATATCCCAAGGCATGGCGCAAACTTCGACGACGATCTATGCCACTCGCTGCGCGGCCGATGGCATGGTATGCGGCACCGCCTACATGTCGGTTGCCGAAGCGACGCGCGCAAACCGGATCGAGCTGAGCGGCTTTATCGTTCTGAGCAGCGTTACCGGCGCTTTTCTTGGCTTTCTTTGTTTCCTCGTCCACCGGCGCAAGAAAGGGCTGCACAGCCAACTGCTCAAAGCGATCCGGCGCGATGAACTGGGAGTGGTCTATCAGCCGATTGTTGACTTGGCCAGCGGACGCCTAGTGGAAGCCGAAGCGCTTGCCCGTTGGAGCGACGACGACCGCCGTGCGGTCACTCCCGATGTCTTCATCAAGGTCGCCGAGGAACACGGCTTTGTCGGCTTGATTACAAAGCTGGTTGTCAAGCGCATTCTTCGCGATTTCGGCAGTCAAATGCGAGAGTCGAGCGACTTTCGCGTAAACGTGAACATCGCGGCCGCCGACCTCGCCGATCCTGCTTTTCTTCCCATGCTCGAAGAACTCCTCGGGCAGGCAAACGTTTCTCCTGCCAGCCTCGGTATTGAAATTACGGAGAGCTACACGGCACGCCAGCAAGTGGCAAAGGAGACCATCCTTCGCTTGCGCCAGCGTGGCCACGTAGTGCACATCGACGACTTTGGCACCGGCTATTCGAGCCTGGCTTATCTGCATGATCTCTCTGTGGACGCCATTAAAATCGACAAGGCATTCACGCGCGCGATCGGAACCGATGCGGTGACGGTTTCCATTCTTCCGCAGATCCTGAACATGGCCGATGTGCTCAAGCTGCGCGTGATTGTCGAAGGCATAGAGACGCCGGAACAGGCCGCCTACTTCGCAGCCGCCAGCCAAACCATCTACGCGCAGGGCTGGCTCTTCGGACGCCCGGTCCAGGCCGTGGAATTGCTCCGTCGCCTGAAGGCCATCGAAGTGAGCCTCGCCAGGAGCGAAGAGGTGCAGCAGGACGCTGAGCCGGTCTTCGCTGTCTCCGTCTCAAGCCGCTGAACTCCAGTCATTTTGCAGTCGGGCATTCGAGCGGTGACAATAGCAGAATGAAATCATTGCGCTGCGTTGCCTCTGTGGTGCTTGCCCCGTTCGTCCTGACAGCCGTTTCGTCCGCACTCGAAAAGCAGCCCACGAGCGCCTATAATGCGCGCCGTGTTGCCCTGGCTTCCGAACTCAAAGGAGGCGTCGCAGTGTTGTTCGCGGCGGAAGAGCCAGTGCTCGATTTCATGCCGTACCGTCAGGATTCTGACTTTTACTACCTCACGGGCTGGAACGAGCCGGGCGCGGCGCTGATGATCGTGGGTGCGTCTGATCAGCCCGGCCACGCGCGCAGCTATCGCGAAATCCTGTTCCTTCCCACGCGCAACCTTCGGACAGAAGCCTACACGGGTCCGAAGTTGGATTCTGCTTCGCCTGGCGTGATCAAGGCCACCGGCGTGGATTCAGTGGAGCAGATGACGGAGCTGCCGGCCGAACTGAACAAGCTGATCGCGACCGACCGTTCGATTGCGCAGAATGTGTGGACGCAGCCTGATGTGAAGCAAGCCAAGGCCCTGGTCGATTTCAGCGCCGCAACACTGGGCGTGGCTGCGCTGCCTGCGGCGCACGATGTGACGAGCCTGACGATGCCGCTTCGCGAAGTGAAGGATGCGGGCGAGATCGAGCTGCTCAAGAAGGCAAGTGCCGCATCGATTGCCGCGCAGCGCGCCATGATGCGCGACGTGAAGCCCGGAATCACCGAACGCGCGATCGCGGGGAAGATGACCGAAGTCTGGTTTGAGCACGGCTGCGAGCGTCCGTCCTATGCGCCGATTGTGGGCGCCGGCGCGAATTCCACGATCCTGCACTACTCTGTCAACAGCGGAACTGTGCAGGATGGAGACGTCGTGCTTGTCGACGCAGCATGCGAGTATTCGATGTACGCCTCCGACATCACTCGCACCGTTCCCGCAAACGGCCATTTCACGGCGCGCCAGCGCGAGATTTACAACATCGTGCTAGGCGCGCAGCAGGCGGCGATCGACGCGTTTGTCGCCGGCAAATCGAAGATCAACGACTTCTATCATCGTGATCCCGACTCGCTGGACGTAGCGGCTTACAACTACATCAACAGCCATGGCAAGGATCTGCACGGGCAGCCGCTCGGCAAGTACTGGCTGCATGGGCTGGGGCACATGGTGGGGATCGATGTCCACGACCCGGCACAGTACCCCGCGGTGCTCAAGCCGGGCATGGTCTTTACGATCGAACCGGGAATCTATATTCCGGAAGAAAAACTCGGCGTGCGCATCGAATGCGATTTTCTAGTTTTGCCCGATGGAAAGCTGCTCGATCTCGATGCCGGGCTGCCGCACACGGCCGACGAAGTGGAAGCAGCGATGCGCGATCAGTGAGTGATCTGAAGTCGGAGAGTGAGCGATGGATTCTCCCGACGAACTGGAACCCGCACAGCTTGAAGAACTCAGCAAAGTCTTCAGCGACCAGTTGATGGCCTGCCTAGATGAATGCGCGCACGGCAGGCGAGGCTTGTTCTCGGATGTCGAACTCACCACGGACGAAGAACACCGTCGCGCCTGGCCTGAAGCCGAGCGATTACGCGAGCTGGCAATTGCGCTTCAGTCCATCCTCAGCCAGGCCGGCGAGCGTAATGCCCTTTGTGACGAATTCCTCGATCTTTGTTCCATGCATGGCGAATATCATCCCGGTGAGCCGCGCCTCGCACGCACGTTTCTCGACCGCATCGGACGCGGAGAAGTGGGAACGCCAACTGATCCGGAAAAGAAGCCGTGGTGAGCGTGCGCACATTCCTCGCGCTCGTTTGTGGGAATCTTTCAACTGGGTGGGAGAACGCCGCACTCGCGATTCCGACATCGCAAGTGCGGACGCTACGCTCGGGCAGGGATCTACCAGCGAATGCCGAGGGTGATGGGAAGGACCTTGGTATCGGCTCCGACCGTCGTCACTCCCAGGCCGTTTGGGGAATGGCTGACGGCAGGACTGAAGGCATCGACGTAACGCACTTCCGCAAACAGCTTCATCTTGCTGTCGCCATACATTCCGCCCATGCGATGGATATACCCGCCACCAATATTGAATCCGCCCTGGTTACTCGAGAAGTGGCCGACGGTCTGCGGGCTGTAGCCATAGCCGCAGTAGAAGTAGCTGCAGTATTGGGTCGGCGCCAGGATGGTGAAGCTGGTCACCTTGCGATAGAAACCACCCCCGCCGACGACGTAAAGATCATTGGTGCTCTTCGGGAAAAGATCCACGGTTGGATCGACGGTGAAGGACCATAGATGCGCGTGTCCGCCGCTCGCGCCCGCCTCGGCAATGATCGCGCCGGGAATCTTATCGTCTATAAACTGGTATTCCAACAACGCGCTCAACATCTGATTGAAGCGATAGCCGCCTCCGACCGTGAAGTTGCCACCCCAGGTGATGTATTGCTTGTCGCCTGCCGGGGCATTGGCGCCGCCGCCCACTTCGTAGGTCAGGTGGCTCCATAAACTGTGCGACTGGTATCCGCCGTTGCGGTTGTAGCCGCCATTTCGGTCCTGTCCGCCTGGCGTGGCCACCGCCGGCGCTGCTGGCAGAGCCGCCGAATCGCTGCCGTCATCGGCCAGAAGCTGGCTCGAGGAACTGGAGTCGACTGAAGAAACGGTTGCATCGTGCGTGTTAGGGGAGGGTGCGGACTGGGCACTGGCGAAGGCGACGGAGAGGACCGCCAAAGCCGAAAGGACGCTCAGATGCCGCACGAGCGGCGCGGTTCTGGAGTTTGACATGCGTTTTGACCTCGTGTTGCGGTGATTGGGCCACTCACTCTTGCTCGGATGACAAGGGAATCTAGGACACGAGCCCGTTATAGCTTTAGACACCAAAGGGGTCCAGAAGTTGCTTGAACCATTCAGGAACCGGAAACGGCCGGAAGCGATCTCCGGCCGTTTGTTCCCCCCTGAATCGTGAACTTTAGCCCTGGATGTCGAACTGCTCGGGGTGCAGCGCCGGGTCGCTCTTTACCAGGATGTTCTTCCCCGTGAGCTCCTCGAAATCCACCAGCCAGCGGGCATTGTTTGCCTTCAGCACCTTCACGGTTTCCGGGTTCACCCGGAGCAGCACGTCGGGGCTCTCGAAATGGCGACGCATTTTGCGCATTTCGACGAAGATCTCATTGCACACCGTGGTGGGACTCTTCACCATGCCGGTGGCCTGGCAGGTAGGGCAGGGAACGCTGAGGGTGCGCTCAAGCGACTGCTTTACCCGCTTGCGGGTGATGGCGACTAGCCCGAAGTCATTGAATTGCAAGACCTTGGTAGGAGCGCGATCACTCTTCAGGGCCTCTTCGAGCGCGGCCATCACCTTGAAGCGATTCTTGCGCTCATCCATATCGATGAAGTCGATGATGATGATGCCCCCAAGATCTCGCAAACGAATCTGGCGAACGATTTCGGGGATCGCGTCGAGGTTCGTCTTGACGATGGTGTCTTCAAGGCGCGCTGTCTTGCCCACATATTTGCCGGTGTTGATGTCGATGGCAACCAGCGCCTCGGTCTGATTGATCACAATTGATCCGCCGCTCTTGAGCCATACCTTCGAACGCAAGGCCTTCGAGATTTCATCCTGAATGCCGAAGTGCTCGAAGAGTGGAGTCTCCTTGGTGTAGAGCTTCACGCGGCGGACTAGCGAAGGCGAAAAACGGTTGAGGAAACGCACGATCCGCTCGTAGTCTGCTTCAGAGTCGACCCAGATTGACGAGAAATTCGCGCTGACCTGGTCGCGCAGGATGCGCTCGATGAGCGACAGATCGTGATAGATCAGAGCAGGAGATTTCGAATCGTCGGAGCGCTGCTTGATCTCGTTCCAAAGGTGAATCAGGAAGCGCAGGTCGGCGCGCAGTTCCTCTTCGGATGCGCCATCGGCGGCCGTGCGGACGATGAATCCGCCGGATGCTTCGCCACGTTCGTGGGTGAGGATTCTCTTCAGCCGCTGGCGCTCTTCGTCAGAGGCAATCTTTCGGCTTACGCCGACATGGCTGACCGTGGGCATGAACACCAGGAAGCGGCCGGGCAGAGCGATGTGGCTTGTGATCCGCGCGCCTTTCTTGGCGATCGGTTCCTTGGCAATCTGCACGAGAATTTCCTGGCCCGGCTTGAGCAGATCACTGATGATCGGCAGGTCAGAGGTCTGCGCCGACCGGCGTGACTGGCTGCGGTGTTCACCTGGGCGGCCTCCGCGCCCGCGACGGCCCCGTCCGCGATCGCGGTCCCGATCCCGATCGCGCTTGGGCCGGCCCGGCAATGTTCCTGATTCCGGAACTCCTGCCGCCGCCACCGGTTCGTCATCCTCTTCTTCTTCTTCCTCTGTTTCGACCTCTTCGTCGCCGCCCTTGTCATCGAAGTCGAGCTGGATGCGGTGATCGAGGTGGGCTTCCTGCAGCATTTCCCCCAGCGCGCCCGACCGAATCTGCGTCTGAAGTGTTTCTTCTTCGTACTCGTCCAGATCGTGCTCTTCAGACTTGTGATGATGGTGATGATGAGAAATGTCGAGTTCCTCGCCCTCGATGACTTCCTCTTCAACGACGCCGCTGCCGGGTGAGAACGATGAAACCGGAGCCGTAGCCGGCGGAGGCGCAGCATTGGTTTCTGCGCGGTGCTCCGATTCCCCGGACTTCTTTTTCTTTCCCCCAATGCCGAAGAACCGAAAGCCGCTGGGAGGCAACGGATCGACATGGTGCGATGCCTCGCGATCCTCGTGCGACTCGGTCGATTCTTCAACCCTGCTTTCCAACTCGGAGCCTGGCTCCGCATCCTGCCGTATCGGCCCAAGAGTTTCTGAAGCAGATGGTTCGATCTCCTCGGTCGCAATCTCAGACTCGAAATGTTCAGGCGCTTCCGATCCAGGATCGTCCTCGGTGGACGTGCCTTCATGCCGGTCCCGCCAGTCCGACACCTCCTCGACCAGTTCCTCTTCCTCGATCAGGTCTGCTGCATCTGCGGCAGCACTTGCTTCTCTCTCTTCGATGACTTCCGGTTCGCGATTGCGGAGCCTCGCTATCGATTCACCGGGAAGCAGTCCGCTCCCGTCCCACTTGATCGGGGATTCGATCAGGGTCGAGGGCTTCGATGTGACAGCGGGTTTTGCGGCGACTGGCGTGGAAGGCTTGCTTTCCGGCTCAACGGCCGTGCCGCCGTACCGCGCGAGCGATTCGCCGGGCAGCAGAACGGAGTCGGAGCCACGTTCAACGCGGGAGGCCGGCGCCGGAGGCGCTGCCGGCTGTTCGGCGCGGGCAGCCCGACCTTCCTCCGCTGTCGATTCCTCCTCGGACTGCCCGGCCGCAGACGAATCCGCAGAAGCCGGCGCATTGCCGCGTCCGGCGCGACGGCGTCGCCGGCCAGGCCAGCGCCGGGCTCCCTGGCCCTCGGCGTGTCCCGGCTCGTATTCAGGTTCCGATCCGGAAGGAGGAGCTTCTGTTTCATCTTCGGCGCTGCTGGGTGGAGCGTCCCCCGTTGCGGCAGGATGTTCCAGGGCGTCGCGGTTTTCAGGATGCTCGTGGCGACGTCCTGAACGCTGTCCATTCCTATCGCCGCCATGGCGCACTTCGCGGGGAGCTTGGTTGGGGTGGCTGGTCGCGGCTCTTTCCAGTTCGTCCGATTCTTCCTGGTCTTCCAATTCAAGGAAATCGGTGACGTACAGGAAGGCATCGCGTTCCAGACCAATGTCGACGAAAGCCGACTGCATGCCAGGTAGGACGCGGGTTACGCGCCCGTTGTAGATTGACCCGGCGAGGGTATATTCATTTTCGCGTTCGTAGTAGATTTCCGCGAGTTGATCGTCTTCTAAAATCGCAAGCCGCGTCTCATGCGGCGTGCTTGAAATACAGATTTCCTTTGCCATCGTACCTTTCCGCCCGGCGGCTTTCGGCAGCCGGGTCCTGCGGCAAGGTCTGACGGAGAAGCGCGGAATCGGGAGGGATGGGAATCAGCGGAAGGAATGTCCTGCGGGTTGCTTGCCTGATCAGCTTCGCGATGCTGCCGGACGATCGGGGCGACGTCCAGCGGGCCGCGTGAGCAGGCGAAACGAACTTTCTGTGAGGATGATCCATCGGCAGAGATGTTGTGGCCGACGTCGCCAAATCCATTGGCCGGGCCGTTTCCGCAAAGCTCCTTGCATGATCATGCCTCG
>Ga0335072_10007284_pt1 | contig 16121 bp, 16 predicted proteins | sample Lox_Sample_21_FD_206725 | JGI IMG/M metagenome (GOLD analysis project Ga0335072, IMG submission 206725) | Soil microbial communities from Loxahatchee National Wildlife Refuge, Florida, United States - Lox_Sample_2.1 | ecosystem: Environmental > Terrestrial > Soil > Wetlands | place: USA...
GAGCGGGAGTTGAGACTGAAGCAGTGTATCATAGGCATGATCTTTTTCCATGCTGTGAGGAAGATAAGCTCTAACATATACGGTATTGAGTTCGTTTTTGTCGTTACGAATCTGAAGCTTTCGATCAGCATGAGGCTGAAGTATACCATCACGGTAGGATATGTCGTCTGAAACTTCAGAGAAAAGGCTGACATTAGAGTTGTTTCCGTGTGTACCAGCGACAGTGAGATATGCATTCTCGTAAATTGATGCCATCCTGGCTGCTTCTTGTTCCCAGTCATCTCTGTCATCCTGGATAATGCAGAGACTGTCGATCCAGAGAAACCTTATACCAAATCGCCTTGCAATAATAGCTACATCCCGAAACGATGCAGGCAAGGATTTCATGTCTATTCCGCGAAGGTTCTGCGCAATTGTCTGGGACGTCGTCATAACATGGGATTTGTAACCTCCCCAGCAATGGCTTAGACAAATGTACCTTTCAGATTCGCCAGAGGTTTCGTAGAGCCGAACAAAGGCATCTCCATCTTGTCCAACGTCCAAAACTCTAGTAGGTAACTGTTTCGGTGTATCAGTCCAACATGTGCTGTGTATCGTGTTACATTTGTCAAGCCATCGTTCGATTTGCTGAAATGAGGCGTCAGAGTCTGTGTTTGTTGGCAATATGTCCATAGACGACAGGATTTCGGGATAAGGATTTGGAGATCCTATAGAGTGAATGAGCATTCGTACAGTATGCTAAGAAAGAGATTAATGAATACGACGCCGACGACTCCTTCCATTCTGCGCAGCGGAAATGCAAAAGTCAAACATGGAAATTTTCACCTGAAGCTCAGGGTAATCATTGCTTAGAGATGCTTGCTGTCCAAAATGTCCTACTCTTCAAACGCCTTTCGAAAATGGACAGATAACTTACCTGGAGTCACAAAAAAGGTAAGGTGTGAACCATGCGATGCAGCAAACATTATATGTCCCCCCGATTCTATGCGATGGAATGCAAGTTCACTATTGGCATAAGCATCGCCGAAATAATGCTTGAGGGCTTCATGAAGGAATGCGCAAACGCGACAACCTCTCTCAGCAGATACTTTCAAAGCAGAAAGTACAAAATAACTGTTTCCGTCCGTTCTTGCGAATTGACATGTTGGACAAGAGTCTGTTACTCGGAGACGGTTCCACCTATATTCCCTAAAGGGGTCCCGGCGAGCACTTTGCATAATGAAGTTGTTGAAAAGTTCAAAGAGAGGGAAGAAGGTTAAATCGCAAGAGCTGAGAAGAAGGGTAAACGTGGGCTTAAATCGTAAGGTTAGCGAGCTAGTTGGATTCGGAAGGTACAAGCAGCGCGGGGCGCTTGGGTGCGGGGGCCCAGAAGTTGCGCCCTCGACCCGAAAATGGCGAGCGGTCTTTACTAGAGATGAATTGAGACAACCAACTCCTGGCTAAGTTTGCAAAAGTCGGGTCAGTTCTCCGGCAGATCCAGAGACACGAGCTGGCGTTCGGTGTTGCCAAATCAGCCACAAGACCACCTTACAACCTACATGGGCGAGTTGAGATATATATTAGGATTCCATGATTGGCATTTTTTTCGAGAGGGGCTTCTAAATGGACACAGCATCGATACCCCTCATTGCTGTATGAGCGGTCGCATTTCCCGCTGCCGCCCCAAGATCTCACCGGTCACAACGTACCAGACTGTTGGGCTTACCCTACTGAACGAACAGAAGACCAATGGAAAGGATCTCAGGAGTACCAGAAAGATACGACGAATCGTGCTCAAAGACCTTGTTCTGGTGCCCAACCTCCTTTTCATTAGCCATGCATACTCTGCATGGATTGGGTAGATGCCGCGTGTCTTGCCTGGGAGCGCTACCCACTATCGAATGTCTCTAGTGATCACGCTGGACCCATCAATGAGGCTCTGCTGAACCTCCACTGCTAATCAACAGTCTTGGGCTGCACATATTGCAATCAGCCTCTTTCGGCATTCCTTTATGAACGTACAACCTACCTATTTTCTTTGGTTGCACATCGCCGCAGACCCGATCCAAACCCATCACTGAGTCTGAAAGCCCGGACTTGTCTGGCTCCACCATGGTCGCTTCGCTACTTTCGGAGACCAATCCGGGGGATGATTTACTTCCATTCCCGTTACCTGTCCTTTCGCAAGAAGGGTGGGATGGGACAGAGCTGTCGCCTGCTACATATGTGCACTATCTGTCTTCATTAGAAATTGCCTCCGTCAACTCGGCCATCAAGCATTTTGAGTGTAGGCTACCCCCCCGGGCAACCTCTAGTCGTCTTCGTCTTGGCTGGTGGCATTACTAAGATTTTCAACCGATGTTAGACCTGCAGCTTGACCTTGCACAGATATGTCCCGAGACATTTCCTTTACCACTTGAACTTGCAGCACGACTGCGAGCTTTGTCAGTTGAATTGCACGACGGCATGGGATTTGTTGTTGTGCGCGGCTTGATACCGGACGACTACAATGAGCGCCAAAGCATCATTGCATTTGGAGGAATCACGTCGTACATTGGCCGCCAACGAGCAACCGACCCGCAGGGACACACATTAAGTATTTACCTTCTTCATATTGAAGCGTGGGAGGGGGATTTGCGCTAACGTCTACAACCCATAGTTCACGTTCGGGATGCTACAAGAGATACCAGGCCTCATCTGGAGCCAAACGAAGGAATGTTACTTCCCGGTGCTAAGGTACCCGATGCGCTGGTAGGTCTTACATTCCGGCTTTCATCACAGTCATCAAGATGCTAACATATGTTACGCGATAGAAGTTCCACGCTAATAGATATGCTGGTGATATCCTCGCCTTGTATCTGAAGGATCTCGGCCTCCGAGGTGGACGACAGAGATTAGCCAGCTTCCCAAAAATCTACCAAGAGTTACGTCAGAAAGCGCCACATATCATACGTATTTTGATGAAAGGCGACTGGCCCTGGGAATCTACGTAAGTCTAGAATGTTCAGAATGGGAGCGCAGCTGATCGTCCACGCAGTACACCTAAAGGAGAACCCAGCCTACGACCCGGGCCAGTAATGTGGGTCGCAAATGGCAAGCCCATAATCCAATTTACATATACACCTTTGATAGGATCGGAACAATCACCGAGGAACGGATCGCTGCCAGAAGTCAGCGTCAAACAAAGACTGGCGATGGAAATGCTCGAAAGCACAGCCTCGAGGTTCAGTCACACACTACAACGGGAACCGGGCGACATTCTCCTCGTGAACAATCTAAGCGTCTTGCACGCGAGAGATTCCTATAATGACGACAATGTGAACTCGGCACCTGGATCGTCGAACGGTGGAAGACACTTCCTGCGGCTGTTCGTCAGAGATCCAGAACGAAGCTGGGTGAAGCCAAAGCAGCTGCAGGCAGATTTGGACCAGGTATTTGCGCCAGAACGGGTCCAACATCTTCCCGTGCACGACACCGACCCATACTTAAGGTTTCAGTATCCAGCAGTTCATCACTCCCTAAGCGGTGGAGGGCCGGAACCCGGGAGGCCGGAACCGGGGCCTTCAGGCCCGAAATCGGAACAACAACGGATAACAAGTTCTGCTCTCGATCGGCTTGGGAATTTCCATGTTGTAGGCAAGGTCATCTTCCTGTGTAGCGCTTGATGAACAGAGTGAACAGTAGGCGTTATTCGGAATGTTGGAAGGTACAATAGCTGAATAGTGTCATCGTTAACCTTCTCGCGCGTGTAGTGGTACTGAATATCGATGTACTTGCTACGCCCGTGGTACACGGGGTTAACAGAGGGCGCGATTGCGGACTTGTTGTCTGCATAGACGGTGGTAGGACCTTCAACTGGGTATCCGATCTCTTGTAGTAGCAGGCGTAGCCATACAGCTTCTTTAGTAGCCGTACATTGCCCTATGTACTCGGCCTCGCATGATGACGTAGCGACGGTATGCTGGCGCTTAGAGCTTCGTGAGATTGGTCCTCCTCCTAGAGCAAAGATGTAGCCGGATGTAGATCGTCTACTATCCTCAGCGACGTTTCCACCTGCCCAATTAGCGTCGGTGTAGCCAACCAGTTGATCTCCCCCGTCTCTTAATAGACAGTGTCTAGACCGGGAAATGATAGAAGGGATCTGTAGATTCGTTTCACAGCGGCGTACTGAACGGGGCTAGGATTCGTACAGAACTGTGCGAGCTTGGTTACGCTGTCGCGGTTGATAGCTTCCCACCATTTAGCCGCAACCGGCCCGTTTATGGCTTGTTTGAATGTAGGCTCGGTGGTAGCAGTTACTTGAGAGATCGCCAGTAGCTGCGTGTAACACAGCGTACATCTCTGCGGCAGCATTCTCGCGTACCTTGCGTGTAGGCTTTATGGTGCGACGAAGGCGAGCCTGCACGGCTTCCGGTTCAAGTTCAGTATTGGCCTCGGCTTGCTGAATGTCTTCTTTCCACAGTGTCCTACGGAGATGGGTAAGCTTCAGAGCGGTAAAATAGCAGATGACTGCTCAGCCGGGAACTCGTTCGCGGGCTCGTGGTCATCGGGACTGTCAGGTAGACTAGAAATATAGTCATCAAGCGGCGTGCTATTGTCCGTGTCTTGCAGCCAGGACAGAAGTCCTTCATCAAAGGTGACGAATCGATTAGTCAGCCATAGGTCGAAGCTCCCCCGAATGCGTTTTCGCCGTCTGCAGCCAGAATATCGCCATCTGCGGCTAGGACGTCGCCTTTGCGAATAAATCCTTTGGTGGCACTACCTGTCGGTGTAGTTCCCGTGGTTATAGAGGCACCGCCGTGTTGCAACGCTCCAATCTGGTCAAGCTGGACGGGCAGTAGGCCGGCAAGTTATCTAGCTTCAGCGTTGCCATGTTGGCGCCAGCCTGCTTGCCTGCTTCCTTATTCTTGTCACCGTCCTCGATTTTCTTCTGGCCCTTATAGTTCTTACTCTTAGTGTTTTCTGAACAGTTAGCCCATTCATGCTTGTCTGTTTTGTGGGTTTTGCATTTCCAGTCTTTAGAAGTAGCTCCCCTAGTCTTCCCGGGGTCCTGTTGACCCTTATTAACCTGTGGCTCCTTCTCCTTTCCCTTTCCAGCTGTCAGTGCCGAACCGCGGTTTGTGTTAGACTGCGCCTCGTTATGCTTGATCAACTGTTCTTCGCTAAAAGGTTTCCGTGCATAGAGTCGAAATCGGGCGCATCGAGATCCTTATGCCGCACCTCGCGTGCCCAGGATTGAAAAGGTTGGCTGAGGGCTGAGGCCGCGTAGGAGTTGTATAACATAGTACGATTGTGGGAGGTAGACAGACTGAGCCTCTAGGCGCTCTTTGGCTGTGATGAGCTGGTTAATGAAGTCTCGCAGTGACTTACACCGAATAGTCGAGGTCGTGCATCTTCAGGGATATCTTGCTCGACCGATGGAAAGCCAGAGACGGCGAAGGTACTTTTTAGTTGCTTCCATACGTCTGTGGCGTTCTTCTTACCAATCAAGAGCTGGATGGATTGGGTGCAGCTATCATAGATCTCGCTCAGGGCGATTCCATTTAGCTCTTTCCATAGCTCGTATTCGTCGGTAAGGTGCTTTTTGAATTTCTTTCGATTAGAAGTAACCTTCTGTGTAGTCACCTCGTCTTCTTCAAGTGTTTCAAGAAGCCATTCCCTGCAGGCAGCGTTGATCGCCTCAGGATTGTCATCGTAGCTGTCCGGTGTGACCAGCGTTACGCCGTTGATGATCTTCCATGCTTTGAGCGTCTTCAAAGCTATCTCCGTCGAGACACTCCACATGCCATAGTTGTCCCTGCCAGTTAGCCTGGCCGGGCTTATGGGTCTCCGTAATGGTAGTCCTAGCGAGCTGGCCGCTGCAGGTGTACCGGTAGGGGTGTGTGTGGGCCTGGAGAGGGGAGGGTCCCTGTCGTGCAGGGGGTAACCCGAGCGAATCGGCGGGGGATTAGGTGTGGTTTCGGTTGCCTGCGCAACTGAACTTCGCTGCAGCAAGACTTGCCAAGCCTGATGGCTGGCATTGTGACTGGGCATCATTTCCAACATGCAATGTTCTTTCTGTGCTTTGCAATGCCTCGAGAGCGGGTTTGGTTCAGGAAGGCAAACTCGACAGCTTATCGGAGGGAAGGCGACTCCGGCTGTGGGGCAGCTTACAGATTCCTGCGTACCTGCCTATCTACAGCATCATCATCTTTACCTGCTGACCTCGCCGGCACCGACCAACGAGGGGTTTCTCGCATGGTTGCCAGGACGGCATGAACTCCATCACTCAGTTGGCTCCTACTCAAAACAGCTTTGCCTGGACGAATACCTCCACGGGCCCGCCAGAGGCAACCGTCGAGATTCAATTCGATGGCCTTGCCGGTTCCGGCGTCATCAACCTGGCCGCCACGGGAACGGCTTATGGCTCCCTAAGCCCTTTGACTGCGGATATGGCTTCGGCCGGTATACAGAACACAGGTGGCTACTTCCCTACCGCTACCTTTCCGACGAATACAACCACCCTGACATCAAGTAATTGGTTCACACTGCCACCTACAACGGCCAGCTCGTCTATACACCTCCACCATCATCATCAACGGCATCTCCCGTATTAGGTGACAGCCTAGGCAAGAGGAAGAGAAGAACTACGGGGAAGTATAAGGAGGGGTAAAGAAAATGAGGATCTTCCTTCTATGGGGCACTCGCCATAAAGTCAACATCAAGCTAGTTAATGCCAGTGAGGTCCGGTCTATATAGAAATAGTCAATGAGAGTCTTGTAACAGCTTGCCATACAATTGCCCATAGTAGGCCGTTATACATGACTCAGGCCGGAGTTGCCCTGACGCCGAAATTGCTGCCGAAGTTGCGTCTCTGACACAACCTGGGAATCCTGTTCTGACTTTTCGTGATCCGAACCATTCGCAGACAATCCCTTCACCTCGTCTGCAAATAGCTTTCCTGCACTAACCCACCATACTGCTTTCACCGTCTTTGGCCATTTAAGAGGCTTCTCCATAACGCTCCAGATATACATGCCGGATCCTAGAATTAGGGTGATAGACAAGCTAGCAGCCCAGTATATCTCAAAAGGAAGCCGCACTATAATCTGTCCGTCAGGAGGGTCCGGCCATTTGAACATTGGCGTGGTGAGCAGGACCTAACAGAAGGTTCAGTAAGTGAAAAATAGGAAAGGAGTGGTGGACACACTGCCATAAACGTGCCTGGAAGAAATAACGCTGTCAAGATGGCGATTAACTTCATATTGGCGCTATCTCTGGTGAGGGCAGCTGTAAGCTCCTTCTGAGATCGGCCTATGTCGGCCTGATCCTGTACTTCTGCGATCGACGTGAGGTTAAATTCCTATTACCATGTCAGCAGATTATCTCTGCCGTAAATGATTTCTTTGAACCGCGCACACCAAGTTTGTATGATACGTCGGAATTGTCAGTATACTTACAATCTGAATAAGCGACTGATATACTCCATCCAGTTGCGTGATCCTGTTATTGACTTTCTCCGCAAAGCTATTTATTGTCTTCTCAAGTTCGTCCAGAGCCTTGTCATCAGCCTCGTTTTCGTAGTCGAGATCGCTATACTGTGTGTGAAAATTTCCAGCAACGTCAACTTGGTCTTGCAGGATCCTATGAAACTGGGTCCACTTCTCTGCATCTTTCAATAGGCGTTCTATGAGCTCAGAAATTTTTCCTTTCCCAGCAAGAACTTCACGACGCTGTGAGGAGTGGTCAATTAGTAGATGGAACAGAATTGATAACTTAATTGAGTGGTATTCGCAGGATTCGGCTCACAAGATCAGTCAGATGCCTCTCTTCTAGGCTACATAGCTCCAACCACTTTTCCTTCAAATGGAGTATAAAGTGTGAGAAGAAGTCAATATGATGGTCTGGAATCGAACCATATGGTAACGTGCTGAAGTGGTCTATCGCCTTCTGGCCGATATCCGAAAACGGAAAAATAGTCCAACTGATCATGACTTTCTCGTCCGCGGACATCATGAAGGGCTCACCAAGGTTTGGATCTCTGAGCGGGAACCATATCCCGACAAAAAGTTTGGTGCCTTCCGATTTATTCGGTGGAATTTTTGGGGAAATTTTCAACTGGTAGGGTTTCGAAGAGTCATTCAGTTCGGCCATCAGGTCCTTAAATTCGGCGATCAGGTCCTTAAATTCGACGATCAGGTTCTCTTCCTTCGGGAATAAGCTTTGAATATCTGGTCAGGACTCGTTTTGAAACAGGGAAAATATATGACGCACAAAAGACGTTTCTTTGGAGTGCTAATTTTGGCTGGAGCACTTTCCTTTTTTGCAATGAACTGCACTGATTTCTCTCCTTCCCGTTCTTCAGACAACAACACAACATTTTGTGGCTTCTCAAATGCGTCACGCCAATCTTTCGCCATGATTCGTCTCGTGTGTGCGCCTTTGTTGAGTAGTAATCGAATGATTTCACCCTTTTTTTTCCGAATGGCCAAGTGTAGTGGAGTCCTATGACCAACATCCTCAGAGTCGACTTTGATATTTCGCGAAGAAATAAGTTCCGTTGCTATATCAAATTCCTCAAACAAAAGTGCGTGATGCAACGGAGTTCTTTTCCAAGGATCTGGAGCATTAGCATTATACCCTGCATCGAGGAGCGTTTTTACCAGTCTTTGGTTTCTTTTCTGCACTAGCATGCCCAAAGTAATGGTATCGCTATTGATAAGCAGCTCTACCACCGCCAGGTGTCTTTCAGACGCTGCCCACGACAGCGGCGTCCAACCTTCAGTGTCCTCCGATTGCGGGTTGACGCCTTTCGCGAGCAGCAGCAGCTTTACCACCGCCTCATGCCCATTCCGTGCGGCCAAGCACAGCGGCGTCCGACCATTGGTGGCGTCCTTCACGTTCGGTTCTATGTCATCCTTTGCAAGGAGCAGCTTCACCACCGCGATATGCCCGTATTCCGCGGCCCACGACAGCGGCGCCTTACCGTATGTATCCTTGGTATTCGGGTCGACGTTATCCTTTGCAAGGAGCAGCTTCACCGCCACGGTATGCCCGTTTTCTGCGGCCCACGATAGCGGCGCCTTACCGTATTTATCCTTGGTATTCGGGTCGACGTTATCCTTCGCGAGCAGCAGCTTCATTACTGCCTCATGCCTGTTCTGTGTGGCCCAGCACAGCGGCGTCCGATGAAATTTGGTGTCCTCAGCGTCTGGGTTGACGCCGTCTATATCGAGCAGCAGCTTCACTATCCCCTCATACCCATTCTGTGCGGCCCAGCACAGCGGCGTCCGACCATTGGTAGCGTCCCTTACGTTCGGGTCTATGCCCTTCTTTGCAAGGAGCAGCTTTACCGCCGCGATATGCCCGTTTTCTGCGGCCCACGACAGCGGCGCCTGGTCGTGTTTATCCTTAGTGTTCGGGTTAACGTTATCTCTCGCGAGAAGCTGCTTTATTACCGCATCATGTCCATTTCTCGAGGCCCATGACAGCGGTGTTTGGCCATCGTGGTCCTCAGGGTTGAGGTCCACGCCGTCCTTCGCGAGCAGCAGCTTCACCACCGCCTCACACCCGTCCTGTGCGGCCAAGCACAGCGGCGTCTGACCATAGTTGGTATCCTTCACATTCAGGTCGACGCCATCCTTCACGAGCAGCACCTTCACTATCTCCTCGTGCCCGTTCCTCGAGGCCCATGATAGCGGTGTTTGACCATGATGGTCCCTAGAGTTGAGGTCCACGTCGTCCTTTGCGAGTAGTAACTTTACCACTGCCTCGTACCCATTACCTGCGCCCCAAGACAGCGGCGTCCGGCTGTTATCGTCCCTAGCGTCCGAGTCGATGCCATCCTTCGCGAGCAGCAGCTTCACCACCGCCTCGTGCCCGTTCCGCGCTGCCCAGAGCAGCGGCGTCTGACTATCTCCGTCCTTGTACTCCAGCTTAGCGCCATTCTTGAGTAGTAGTTTCACCACTGCCTCATGTCCGTTCGCTGCAGCCCACGACAGCGGTGTTTGACCATAGTGGTCCCTAGAGTTGACGTCCACGCCGTCCTCTGCGAGTAACAACTTTACCACTGCTTCATACCCGTGGCCCGTGGCCCAAGACAGCGGCGTCCGGCCGTTATCGTCCTCAGCATCCGTCTTGACACTGTCCCTCGCGAGGAGCAGTTTTACCGCCGCGGCCTGCCCGTTCGCCGAAGCCCATGACAGCGGTGTTTGACCATGTTGGTCCCTAGAGTCCGGATTGACACCATTCTTTTCGAGCAGTAGCTTTACCACTGTCTCATGACCGTTTTCTGCAGCCCACGATAGTGGCGTCCGACCATCATCGTCGCTAGAGTCTGGACCGATATCGCCCTTCGCGAGCAGCAACTCCACCATCGTCTTGCGCCCGTCCCTTGCGGCTCTCCACAGCGGCGTTTGACCAAGCATACTGTTCTTGTAGTCTGGATCGATTTCGTCCATCGCGAGTAGTACTGCCCGCCATAGCGGCATCTGATTATTGTTGTCTTCAAAGTCTAGAACGATGCCATACTTCGCGAGCAGCAGCTTCACCACTGCCTCATGCCCGCACTCGGCAGCCCGCCATAGCGGCGTCTGACCATCTCTGTCCTTGGACTCCAGCTTAGCGCCCTTCTCGAGCAGCAGCTCCACCACTGCCTTGTGCCCGCGCTCGGCAGCCCGCGACAGCGGCGTCTGACCATGTTCGTCCCTGGACTCCAGATTAGCGCCCTTCTCGAGCAGCAGCTTCACCACCGCCTCGTGCCCGTGCCCGGCAGCCCGCCATAGCGGCGCCTGACCCTCTCTGTCCGTGGACTCCAGCTCGGCGCCCTTCTCGAGCAGCAGTTTCACCACTGCCTCGTGTCCGCTCGCTGCAGCCCACAATAGCGGCGTTTGACCATATTCGTCCCTAGACTCCAGGTCAGCGCCCTTCACGAGCAGCAGCCTCACCACCGCCTCATGCCCGCGCTCGGCAGCCCGCGACAGCGGCGTCCAACCCTCTCTATCCTTGAACTCCAGCTCGGCGCCCTTCTCAAGCAGCAGCTTCACCACCGCCTCGTGCCCGTTCTCTGCAGCCCACGATAGCGGCGACCGGTCATAAGTATCCCTGACATCTGGATTATATCTATTCTGGAGTAAAGCTATAATCACTCCAGTCAGTCCAAAGTATGCCGCAAGGTGTACTCCTGTCATTTGTCTTGGCACTCTTTGGCTGTAGCCGGAGTAGCTTCTGGAAGCCAGCATAGCCTGACTGGCGGCGGACACCTTGGCTTCACTCTCGAGAAGGCCTAGAATCGGCTTTTCCATCTCTGTCGAAGCCGCACGAGCATGATCCCCCCAATTTCGGGCAGCATAGTCATAAAGTGGATGTAACCGTAGTTCTGCCTCAAACTCTTCATCCGTTAGACGGAATCCAGCTGCGAAAACATCAAATGACAGATAGGTAACGCAAGTCGCCGCGATATCCGTCTGGGCATTAGGAAACCAAGATGTCTGGATCCGTTCAAAAAAGTCTTGCGTAGTATAGTGTGCTAAGCGAATTATGTTTCCTTCATCAACAATAACCAAGCCAGCACATACGGAAACCATGTCTTCGATCTCCGGAAGATTCTCTTCATCAAATCTGGGCTCACCAACCTCGACAGCAAGGGCATGTTGAAGTTCTAAAGTAGTCAAGGGTCTCCTGGCGCAGGTAACCCATGACAGAACCTGCTTGGCAAGCTGTCGGCTTTCCTCTGTCTGACATTCAATTCTCTCCATTGCCTCATAGTAAATCTCGTCTAAGTCTTTCATTCCCTGAGTTAGGTCCTGTAAGGCCCGCTTGATTTGCCTTAGTGACTGCTGGTTTGTGAGAGAAACCATATATAGCTGTGCAAGGAGGAACCTAAGATCAACATTAATCAAGTCTATACCACAAGTTAGTGGAAGGATGGGCATACATTCCATCCGCAGCTTTCACTATTTTTGTTCTGATGGTGTCTTGAAGGCCAGGATATTTCGAGATAATTGATTTTAATGTCGTTGATTGTGATATCTGCTCATCCACATACTCCAGCACATCTTCATCACTAGCACGAATCTCCAACATCATGCTTCCTTGAAAAATTGCCATGACCTCTGGGATAAACCGTGAAGTCGCAAAGAAATTCACTTCGGTCTCAACTTGAAGGTTGAAGATTTCTGACAATAGCCTCGAGCGATCTCCACCAAAAACTTGACATTCGTCCAGCGCATCGATGATGATGAACACCCTTGAGTAATTAGCGACGACGGAATATAATACTCTCAAGATTTCGACAAGTGGGGGGCTGGTTCCGCGGTCCCTGTGGTGCTTATAAAGGCTCTTTATGCTTTCAGGCATAGAAGGTTGCTTCTGAACCAACTGCTTTAGTAAACTCTCGAGTAGATCTACGAGCTTCTGCTTTTCCCGCCGTCTGTAATTGCAATATATGTACGCGATGCCGATATTGATGTCGTTCTGAAATTCGGTCAAGAGATGCTCGACAACAATAGACGTTATCACTGTCTTGCCTGCTCCTGGAATGCCTGGGCAGAACAACGTTTGCTTGCTTTGGCTGACCCAGTTCTTGAATATATCCGAATTCAATAGCCATTGCCCTGATCCTTCTTGTCGTCTGCTGACGATCTCACTCTGCCGGGGAGCATAGTCAGTTTTGGTGAGCCAATCGAGAATGACCTGACGATATTCTCGATCTTGGCGATCATGCAACTGATCCATGGCGTCCTTCCTTGCCAAAGAGAGTTGACTGATGGCGACAATGTTGTTATTGTTATTGTTACTACCTGTGTGGCAATAACGACACTGTGTTCATGGTCACGATGAGCGTTGGCTTTCAGTATAGGCGACTTTTGCTACTGTTCTCCAGCTTGCCAAAAAACATCCGAGAGTAGTTTGGCGATGCTCCGAGCCAATTTGAGGCAATCTCCGATGAGTGAGTTGACCTGTCCTGTCAACGTCCTTCGAAGTGTCGACGATGTCCTTCCTAAGCGGGAACTCACAAGCCAGCAGAAGACCGAATTAAACAATGTAGCTGAGGGATGTTTCAATGTCCTTACCAAACTGAAAGAAACATTGGAAAAGTATCAGGAGTTGGATTCTGACCCAAATACCTTCGGCAGGACGTCTCGAGGAAGTGTGGAAGAGATTGAAGTGGGAGCTAGAAAACATAAGGGAGCTTCGAAGCCGCATCACCCCGAATATCTCTTGGCTTAATGTGTTCTGTGGGCCACTTGGTAAGTAATTGGTCTCCTCCCTATTGGGGTATGTAGGTGAGGTGAATCTACTCAGCTTCGCGAGGATTTGTGGGTAGGGTCTGGACATTGCGCCTAGCATGAACACGTCAGGCTTGTATGCAATGCCAGATTCCAGCTACTTCGCAAAAGAAAATCAACGAATCATGAAACGCCACGTGAAGGATCGATTGGGCGCAGCGTTTCGCTACAGCTTTCTTGTGGGTCTTCTGCATAGGTGGTGAGATTTTCCTCGGGTTTAGCTTAATTCTGTCGCGAAAATCACGGTGCTGGGCGTGGTTTTCTTACGTACAAAGTCACTGCTAGGCCAGCTCAATCCAGGCTGCCACGTGCTACCCCACTTCACTACTGCAGGATCAACTGCCAGTAGGGCTCGCCGTCACTGAGGAGATGTGAAACTAAAAGGGAACCTTTTGCAATTCGCCCTCACCGCCTGCCGTATCCGCCATGGCGCCGGAGCCGGCCTCCTGTCCGCAAGCTAGAAGAGGAATAAAGCTCAAAATCCTAGACAGACGATACGAGTTTCTTCCTTACAAAGTAATTGCTAGACCAGCTTGAGCCTAGCCACCACGTACTACCCCACTTCAACTTCTGGAGGATGATAAGGAGCTGCAGGATCAACTGCCGGTAGGGCTCGACGTTACTGAGAAAGGGTCGGAGTAAGGGGTGCCCTTTGCAACTCTGTCGGAGCCGGCCTGCTGTCCAAAAATACTGGTTCGTTATGGCCCAAGCGTCAATCCCCCACCAAAATCAATAGGAAAGGTGATAATTGTAGCACATCGATCCAAACACATTCTATAACGATTCTAAGCACTGTTAAGAAATAGAAACAAACAAGCATCATCACGTAACCCTGTCCTGCCTGCCAGAATGCCCTTAGCAAGCTACCGACCCGCTAGTACTTCACACCCCCTCTTCATCCTGGTGATGAGCCTTGCTGGCAGCTCGTGTTGGGTAATCCTGTCCTCGGAGATACCCTTGATGATACTGAGGATATCTTTTTACTGAAGGAAGACCGCTAAACACCCCTCAATGGCCTCCGCGCAGCCGGGCTCGCGGAGCTCAATGGTAGCTGGTACTATGAAGGAGGAATCACAATGATCTAGGGCCGAGGCGTGCCCGGGGAGCACGCTTACGGGGTTACTCCAGTCTTTTTCTATGCCCTGCACAGGCAACACGTCCAGCCTTGGCAGAATTTGCCTTCCTGGGTAACCACGCCTAAAGTTTAGGGGCTAACCCCCGGATGGAAGGGTACCTTCCCGGGCAATCACACCTAAAATTTAGGGGCCAACCCCCCGGATGGTTCCTTCCCGGGCAACCGACTGCCTAAAGTTTAGAGGCTAAGTCCCCGGAAGACACTGTCCAAAGGCTGCCTAGACTGATAGCCTGGCGAGCTCTAGTTAGCACTGCGTAAGAGGAAGCGGCATTACTGACTAATTGGAATACTATGAAATTCAACACCAAGGTGTCCTCTACAGAAACAGCGACAGCGAGGTTGTGGTAGGTAGATTGCATTAATATGGGATTATTGTCACGTTTGCCAATGATTGTGGTGGGGGATTGGTGCTCGGGCCACAACGAACCAGTATTTTTTGACGGATTTAAGGCTCAAATCCTAGATAGATGAGCGGAATGTATCTCACAGGCCTACAGACTTCGCAGGTGTATATACCTAGGCAGCATGTATTTCACTTTGGTCGGCGTGTACTTCACTCTGGGCGTGTACCTTATGTAGGCGTGAGATGTATGCCTATGAGATGCCCACCTACGAAATACACACCAGAGAGATGCGCCTGCGAAATGCCTACGACATGCACACCTGAGAGATGCACGCCTGAGAGATGCACGCCTGCGAGATGCCTACGAGATGCACACCTGGAGAACTTGAAGAGGATCACGCACTCTCGCTGGATGCAGCGGGTTGTGGACGCTCTAAGAGTGCTTTGGCTCGGAACATGATGTTTCGGTTCAGCGATTTCATCATGGTGCTTTCCGCCGCCTTTGAATTGTGGGAAGATATATGCAGGCAGACGGTAGGATCGTGGATGGACCCAGAAAATCGAGACGAGCGTAGTTATGCCCTGAATCTCTCTGGACATGCCGAGCTTCGGAATCTCTCGAGAATGGATTCACAGACTGGAGCGTTGAGGGTCATGGCGGCTTGGAGCAGTGCTGTAGGCCGGACAACGAGCAAAATGGAAGACGAGCCAGTCGTCTTCGCATCTCTTTTAGGTTTAGACGTGGGCGAACTGCTTGTCACTCCCCCGGAACACAGGCAAAAGAAGCTCTTTTCACTACTCGACGAGGTTCTCCAGCATGTCATCTTTCATGACGGAGCAAGAATTCCCGAGGACGGTTGGCGATGGGCACCCCTTCGGCTTGATTCGATTACCTGGAAGTTACATTCTCCGATTCTTGGCCGTCGATGCGGCTCAGATTTCCTGGTGACGTTTCCTGGCCTACATTTGTTGGAGGCAGAGAGACTTGAGGGCGTGCCTTTCTGCGTGATGGATACTGTAGACAACATGGAATACTTTCTTTCTCGTGAAAGACCACAAGGCGGATGGCGGCGCCGCTGGAGATGCAATGTGGGAGCGTGTGCGGCCCTCGAAGTCGGTCAAGGTATGCACTGGTTTTGACCCACTTGCCTGAGGACTACGAAGATGCTTATGGCCTTTTTGTCACAATCACAGGCGAAAAGGAGGGCGTTATCTATGTAAAATACGTTTGCAGGGTTTTGTTCAAGCAGATTGGAGAAGTTGACAGGCGTACATTAGAGGCATTTTTGTACCCATCTGCGCCCTTGTCTATATCTGCGCGGGGCACCAATGAATCACAGCAATGGTGCATTGGGTAGGAAGATACCTATGGAAAGAATGGAGGCATTTTCCCCAG
>Ga0335072_10007285_pt1 | contig 16121 bp, 14 predicted proteins | sample Lox_Sample_21_FD_206725 | JGI IMG/M metagenome (GOLD analysis project Ga0335072, IMG submission 206725) | Soil microbial communities from Loxahatchee National Wildlife Refuge, Florida, United States - Lox_Sample_2.1 | ecosystem: Environmental > Terrestrial > Soil > Wetlands | place: USA...
TTAAAAAAAAAAAAAAAAAAAAAAATCAGCCTTTTGGAGAAGCAACCTCGCTTTTCTATATCACAACAACTATCCTAAAGCCCGGTGGCAATCATAGATCGAAAATGGTAGTTCGTTCTCTTGATGTTCTTATGGTGAAGACTTCCGAACATTTTACAAACTTGATTCTAGATTAGAATGTTTCCTCATTCTAGCACGGCCCCCTTGCGAGAGCTTGATTTCTAAGCAGTGAATTTTCTTCAATCATTGCCACGATTTAGTTCTTCAATTCTGGAAATCTACTTGGCCGGGTTTTAGTGATGCACAGAGACGAGAAGAATCGGGAAACTCTTACAATGTATGAACAAAATCCTCTGGAAGTCAAGAGAAATTAAGAAAGCCATCTTCGACCGTTCGGTAGTGTGATTCTATCTAGTTGAATATCGAATTGTTGATTTTTTTGATGTTCACCATCAGAAAAAGGCCAACGCAGCACCTGGCAAAAAGCTTGGCAGACGTTAGGAAACGATTGGTCTTTATATCGGATATAATGGGGAATTTCCTAATCCCTGTTAGCGGAATAACACGATGGTTTTTCCGATGTCAATCGACGCGTCTCCGATCTCGTGCTCAGAGCTTCCTCAAAGCCTCGACGCGTAATTTCTCACCTAGCACACTTCACATGCAACTGCCTCGAGCATTGGCGTCCTATCATGGCGACTGATCTTTCGGAGTCTGCCAGCCTTTCCACACCTCATGGTGTCATTGAGGATATATCGCCTCTGGAGCAGGACTTGCTAGATGAGTACGAGAGACTGGCGGACAACATGAAGAAGGTAGGCTTTTTTGCCTCCGCAGACATGCCCCACACAGTCCACTACACCGCAACTGCTATGTCCTGCGGTAATCTTTGCAAGTGGCAACTGACATCATAGACAGCTTGCTGGACTGCTTGACACAATGGCTACGGAACCCACATCCGAGATCCTTGATGGCTTAAGACAACTGGAGCGGAAAACAAGCCTGGTGTTCACCTTGCTTAAAGCGAGCGTGTACAGCATTGTCTTGCAGCAAGAGATTTACTCGGGTGATCAGACAGGCGGTCAGGCAGATTAGTGGGTCACGAGCCAGGAAAATGTTACCCTGAAGGATCGTAAATGGTGTTAAGGAGTTTGGATCGGAGTATCAATGGGTTATCGTGGCATACAAGCATTGGAAAAGGTGCTGAGGAATTTCGACGGCTCGTGAAGGACCAAAATATGAGAATTGACAGCTACCATTCGGCACGCTCTATGCATGTTACGCCTACTATATGCAATCGGCCCTACTAGTACATATGATCGCACACATGAACAAAGCATAACCGATGCTCATGCAGTCTCCAGCTGTTCAGGTATACGCTGGTTCCCTCCATAGTAGACTTTCCGTACGTCCACAAGCTTCTTCCCCCTCCCCCGCGCAATCTCATCTGGAATTCGCTGGTTTAGCAGCGCTTCGAGGGTAGCTTTGACGGTATTCATCTTGTTCCGCCCTCTTGGGACCCGGGCCGCAAGGTCCTGTATCCCTGCGCATCGAGCCATTTCGAATATGAGGTGCTGACACCGGAGGCCAAATCCTGTGGGAGTCAGTATACAAGTAGTTATAGCAAAAGGTGATAAGGACGTACCTGGTGGTTTGCCCTTCAATTGAACCACGGAGGCAGCTACCTTCCCTTCCACCTCCCCGTATATTGTCCTTCCCTCATACCGTGGGATAGGACGCATATTACGGATGGCTGCCTGGTAAGCCTTCGTTATCGCGTCGCCTGACTCGAGAGCCTTGCCCTCGCCGATGCCAAGTCGTCCGTTTCCATCACCTGCCACAGCGAGCACGTAGAAACTTTGGATCTTTCCCAGCCGAGTCTGGTTCGTGACGAAATGACTTACCAGCTTCTTCATTTTCAGGCTAAGAATCTCGTCCAAGCTCAAGCCGGTCTGCTTTCGTAATCGATCATATTTCCCATCAGGATCCCGTGGGTCGCTGTCTGCTTGTGATTGATATTGCCCTTTCATACTAGGGATCTTGGGCAAAGCTGGGGCAACGACTCCTGAACCACGTTTGCCTCCGCCGGTCATAAAAGTTGACTCCTCCATGAACTTCATGAAGTCTAACCGTGAGGGCTTAGGTTCGCCTACTGCATCTGAATTCGATGGGGTCTGATTCGGTGATAATGGTGTATTTTGGTAGTAATCCTCCTGCTGTTGAGTGATCCAAGTAGCTACCTCGTCGATCTGTTCTTCTGGATCCAACCATCGTGCATTCTCTGGAATTGTGCCCACTTCCCGTATTCTTTTGTCTACCACCGGCTGTATGGTGCTCAGATCATCCAGGTATGGGAGTCTATATGGGTCAACCCGAAATCTGCCTTGCCGTTCAAGGTCCGCCAGATCGATAGCTGCTTCTCCCTCTTCGATCGCTCGAAGCTGTTCGGGTGTATACGTCTTCGCCAACTTAGTTTTGTCTTTGTCATCATAAGGACGTAGGCCACAATGGCTAGACTGATTGGAAGATTGACTTGACACAAGGCCCATGTCCGACGCCTTTATGCTTGCGAATCGTGGCCGACGTCTCTCAGGGAGAGATGGGAAGGCGTGAAAATTCCGACATTGGGCTCGAATTGGCCTCTTTGGAATAGACGAAGCCTTGATGAAGCATCGCGCCGGCCGTGAGAAGCTCATTCCTATGCCGTGCTCTCTTTTGGGAGTTGTCAAGAAGTCGAAGATGTTAGATGAGTTGCGGAGCTATCGACTTTTTGAAAGTTCAAGTTCGGAAGTTGCCGATTGGTTAATTAGTCCTCCCAAAAAGTTTCAGCCTCGACCATTATTGTTCTTTCTTCATGTTCTCCAAATGCTTACGCGCTCACAATACATTATTGCGCGGTCATCTAATGCCCTGCTTACGTCTTCGCGATATTACAACCTCTTATCAGCCATGAGCGCCCAGGAAAGTCCTCTATCTCTTCAGAGGGAAAATGGCACAAGAAAGCGCCAAAGTCAAGGCGGCCGCTCCCCAAAGAGACAGCGTACCAAGAAAGAAAAGCCTGTAAAAGAAGGATCCAGCCAAGAAGTACTTTTAGCTGATATCAGTGCGCTGTTGGCGGCACAGAAGCTCACAACAATACCCAGATGTCCAAGTGAGGGTGCTCTGAAAATCAAGGACGCCCTTGATTCCTTACCCGCGCCCTTCACTGAAATTGATGTAAAGGTTGTTGATATTTCCTCCACTGGTGATGGTCTCGCATTGTCTTCTTCCTCAAATCAAGTATATGTTGTACCATTCGCCGTTCCTGGTGACACTGTTCGAGTCAAAGTGATCAGACACCTTATGGAGGAGCATCATTCTATTACGGATTTCCTGCGTGTCATCGAACCATCTCCTCTTCGAGATGATAATCGTATTGGATGCAAATACTTTGCTAAGTGTTCGGGATGTCAGTTTCAAATGCTCGACTATTCAACGCAATTGAAGCACAAGAGGAGCATTGTTGAAAGAGCCTATAAGAACTTCTCGCAACTATCTCCAGATCTAATACCGACCATTGGAGATACCATTGGTAGTCCATTACAATATGGTTATCGTACAAAACTCACACCGCACTTCGATGGCCCTCCAGGTTACCGAAGTCGAACAAATAAGAGAAGTGGAATCAAGAAGACATTCGAGGAAATACCAGATATTGGTTTCATGCAAAAAGGGCGGGGAAAGACTTTAGACATTGAAGACTGCCCGATTGGTACAGATGCCGTGAGAATGGGCATGAAAAGTGAAAGGCTTCGAGTAGCAGCAGATTTACAAAGATATCAACGGGGCGCAACACTTTTACTTCGGGAAAGCACGGAAAGGGTTCTGAACTCCGACTTGGAGGAAGGGAAAGATTTTGAACAACGACCGAATACTATTAAAACAGCATTTAACAATAGTACCGATTTCAAAACCTGCGTTACTGATAACAATGCTACTTCGACAGAGTATATCGACTCCTTCATATTCACCAATCCAGCTGGCTCTTTCTTCCAGAACAACAATTCAATCCTTCCAATCTTCACTCAATACATCCGAGATCACATACTTCCACCAACAAATCCCGGTGCCGCCGATCAGTCTCCACAAATCAAATACCTCATCGACGCTTACTGCGGCTCGGGGCTCTTCACCATCACTCTCTCCTCCCTTTTCGTCAACTCTACGGGGATTGATATCTCCGGTGCATCCATAGAATATGCTCGCAAGAACGCTACTCTGAACAACATCCCGTCTTCACAAGCCTCTTTCATCGCAGCAGATGCTCCCAAGCTCTTCAAATCGGTGACTTATTCTCCAGACGAGACAGTTGTAATCATCGATCCACCCAGGAAAGGTTGTGATGAAAGCTTCTTGAGCCAGCTGCTGAAGTTCGGCCCGAAAAGAGTGGTATATGTCAGTTGCAACGTTCATACTCAAGCGAGGGATGTGGGTGTCCTAGTTACTGGCACGGATGGGTTGAGTTATAAAATAGAGAGTTTAACAGGCTTTGACTTCTTTCCGCAGACCAGCCATGTAGAGGGCGTTGCTGTACTTAGTAGAGTTGAGCTGACTGATACCCTTGGGGAATGAAGCGGCACATGCACCGTATGATACGGCATGACTTGTCGTGTAATCATAGAGATCTAATATAGCTTTACGCTATAATGCTATTATTGATCCATCATTACTTGCATAAATTATAATATAAGGTCCAAAGGCGCCTGATGCAGCACATCCGTAGTCGTAGAGTATGATGCTCTCAAGCCTTTTCCATCAAAAACGCGTACCGTCTGGATAATAATTGCATTTTGCCCTGCCTAAGAAGTGCTCATGAGCTTCTTCACAGCTTCAACCGTAATTTCCAGCACTTCCTGACTCTTACTCTTCTTCAAGCATTCCTTCAACGCTTCAACACCTCCCTCTTCCTTTACTTTCTTTAGTCCCCACTCACCCACCTTGCCTGATGTGCTTAGGATATTCAGGACACATACAACGCCTCTATGCCTCAGCTCTTCTTCGTCCTCAGTGCAAAGACCTAATAGGAGCTTTACTCCCCTGTCTCTCTCTAAAATAGCTTTTACGGCTGTATTCCACTCCGTTAGACTCGCCAGTGCCCCACCGGCCGCTCTCCTTGTTGCAAAGTCCTGGGCATCAGAGAGCGCAAGCAGGATCTGCATCATATGGCAAGCCTGCTTGCTGCCATCTGCGAACTTGGCTACGCCTTCGGGACTCTGCATCAAATTACAAATCAGCTCGACGGTAGCGCGTGTTACCATAGTGTTATTTGACAAGAGCAGCTCTGTGATTGAGGACCAGCCCAGCCGAATGATGGGATTGCGTGCAGAGTCATCTGTTGATGCAAGATTTGTCAAAGCAAGCAAAGACTCAAATACGGGAAGGAGATCTCGCTGCTCGGTATTCGGGTCATCTGTGAGAAGGCCGAGAAGCGGCCGGATGGAGGACGTAAGTGAGAGAGGATTTGAGCCTCCAAACACGTGCATCGGATTGGCCGAAATGAGAATGCGAGCAAGAGCATGGGCTGTCGTACGTTGACTCTGTACGTCAGACTCAGGGAAGAGAGGATAAGCATGGAGGAGGAGCTTCACGCCTCCTTGTTGGGCTATTTGTCCTCGGAGTTTTACATTCCTGGAAAGAGCCAAGACTATTGAAACAACAAGATTAAGAGAAGCAAGTGAGCCATGCTGGCTGTGTGTGACTAGAACTGGTATTGCACCAGCTTCGAAGACGGCTTTGCCACGCCTGGCTACATGCTCGTCATCATTCAAAGCGTCTGGCTCTTGGGATGGCTTTGATGCATTGGCATATGCTTTCAATTGACTCATACGCTTCTGTTCTTCGGATAGTATTGGTAAATATGTTGTAAGATTAACGAGAACAGTCAGAGCACCATATGTTGACGCTGATTTTGGCGGGCTATTGCACAAAGCTTGAATGAGATTCTTCAAGAAGGATGGGTCTGATGCCAGCTTCTCCTTAACTTTTGGTTGAAGCGAAGCATATGCGAGACCCTCTATGGAGCTTTGAGCATCTGTAGTGCTTTGAACGGCGAGAGCTTTTGTGAACATGTCGGCTAAATCCTCCACACTAGTTAATACGGGCTGGATCCGCTCATCGGATGGGGCGCTGGATGTTGAGGGTACGGCCTTCAATCCTAAAATTAGTCAGACTTCTCATATGAATTTAATCGATGGTAGAACATTGTAGAAGGTAAAACACAGAGAAAGCTTCTGGACTCACTGAAAGCTTTGCCAATATTACAGCAGCAAGATTTCTGACGGTCTCGGAATGAACTCCCCGCTGCTGGGACTCATCGGCACCGTCTTCTACATTACCAACAACTTTCTCAGGGTTTTCCGTAACAATTTCTTCCAACCACTCTGTACAATACTTCTGAATAGCCTCACGGCATGCAGCGTTCATGCAGGCTACGTTGAGCATCTCCAAACAAGCCTGCTCGACCTTCCTACTCTTCCGTTTCCTCCTCATCAAAGATCCCAAACTATTGACAAATCCTTCACTCAGAAATAGGTCCGCAGAGATAGATGGCACAATAGGAAATATGCAAGTGGCAACAGAGAAGACAACTAAGAAGTCGTCGTATGTGCTTTTGCTGACATGTGACTTGAAGAAAGCACCGAGATACGTTGTGCCTTTCTCCTCAGAAGCCTTAAGAAATGCAGATACAGTCAACGTGGCATGCCCTCGTACAGTAGCTCCCTTCCTCATATCCAAGAAGCCCAATATGGTATCAAAGCAGTCGGCATCGACGAGCTCATGTAGAGGCGGCAAAGCATGTCGGCCAGGAAGTAGATTATCTGATTCATCACTGAGTATTTTTGTGAGACTATCGAGATCACGGCAAGTATCTTCGTCGTCCTGTCCACCCTCCATCAGCCGCGCCAGAGCTAGCATCACTTGAGTCTCAAGGGACATATTGCTGATATCGGTGCCGCTAACAGGCATTTTGGATGCGTCCTTCGAGTCTTGCATCTCCTTAGACGGCATCTTCTTTTCATTAGAAACAAGCATGGAATGGATCGAAAAGTGAAAGGAGACTGTAAATGTTTTAAGTTAACGGCAACATCAAAGTCACATGAACAGGCGTTTAAGGTGGCAGGGATTCGTGTCCCGCAAGTAGGTCTGGCGACGAAAAAGTGTCGAGACAACAAGGCATCTGAACAACAACTGTTAAAGGCTCTCTTAAGTCCTCGTTTGATTATATATGGCGACGCAAACTGTAAGGTCCAGTCTCTTATAGTGAAATTATTATGCGCCCATAGGACCAGTTAAGAGGCTCAATCAGCATCTTTTTGGAGGCAGAACTTCTAGGGAATTAATGGTCGGTCATCTTTCCCTTTACTCCAGACCAATATGGATACTGTGGATGGTTCGGATCACTATGAGCGTGCTAGTCATGGTAAAGTTTTTGGTCCATAGAACTTGGGGAGCAGATACTAATGAGTGAACAGAGGAGTCTCCCTCCCTTCTGATTATCATCCTCGACACCAACCCCCATGCCTGGGCCCTCCTTGCTCCAACCCTTCCATTGTCGAAAGCCGTTGCAAACATCATAGTATTCATAAATGCACACTTGGCTTTTAATGCAGCTAATCAGGTGGCCGTCATCGCGAGTCACGCTCATCGGGCAGTATGGCTGTACCCTCGACCGGCGCGAAGCTCCTCTATGATTGACGATGTTGTTATGAGTGATGGTAATGTTGGAAAGCAGACCAGCATCTCAAACAACGCAAATAAGTACCGTCCTTTCGCTCTCATTGAAAAAGACATCTTGGCCTCTCTCCGCGAGCTTATATCTACAACGACTGAGCATGATGTCTCCTCAACCTCATCAACACAGATGGCGGGCGCCCTCACCCTTGCGCTTTCTTACATCAACAAAGCCACTGTCATATACTCAGATACTGGTCCCAGTGCAGACGCTAAGCCCACGTCCGACACAACTGATGCCTCAGCGCAAGATGCCCCCAGCGGCCTTCAATCTCGAATCTTCGTTCTGTCCGTGTCTGGTGATCTCGCTCACCAATATATCCCAGTTATGAATACAACCTTTGCAGCCCAACGTCTAAACATTCCAATAGACATCCTGAAGCTTGCTGGCGATACGGTTTTCTTACAACAAGCGTCCGATGCAACAAAAGGAATATATGTGCAACCGCAAAATCCTCAAGGGCTTCTCCAGTATCTTATGATGGCTTTCCTTCCAGATCAGAAAGCTAGGGCACATCTAGTTGCTCCAACACAAGAAGTAGTCGATTTTCGAGCCGCATGTTTCTGTCATAGAGATGTGGTAGATGTGGGATTCGTGTGTAGTATCTGTTTGAGCAGTATGTTTATCTGGTTCCCTTTCTTATATATGTAGGACCTAATATATTATACAGTCTTCTGCTCACCACCAGAAGGAGCTATATGCTTGACGTGTGGGACACACCTCGCGTTAGGCGACTATGGAGCTAGGCCAGCTGTCTACCCACGGAAGAAGAAGAAAAAGAAGAGGATCAATGGTATAGAGACTGAGAGCGCTAGAGGCACTCCTGCGCCAGGGGAATGATCATGATGAACAATGCCCCCTTGGCCGTTATTTGAAAAGCTAACAAATGGGCTTTTCTGCCTACTGAATACCCGAAAGCCATCTAGATACGGAGCCTGGCAGAGCCTACTCCTATGAGTAATGAGACCTAGGACGCTGCGATAATGCTGTGAACGGCGTGGAGTCAATTCTTTCTCATGAGGAGAAGCATAAGCGAATGTTTGACACTGTTCCATTCCTATCACTACTCCAAACTACCAACCGCTTTTAAAACTCACCAAGATATCGGGGACCACATATCGCCTCCTCGGAATCTACTTCATGTTGACGTGATAGCTTACAGAGGTCCAAACCCTTAGGAATGGGGGCTTGATCTTGGGGGGGTCTAGATGCAGACATGTCACTAGACATGAACACGTCCAATGTTAATGTAAAGTTCCTCTTCTTTGCATTTCGTCTCTAAAGCATCTATCAACAGTTAAACGAAAATCTACGGTTCTCTCATGTCCGCTGTGAATGGTCTGCATCACGAATTTGCTAGGAACGATGCCACTTCCATCACCAGTACAATGAGAATATAGACCAAGCGGATAGCTATCTCCTGAAGGCCTGCTGCAATTGGTTGATCACAAGAGAGGCCATTCAAAGGAAACCACGTGCTGTCGATCGTTCTCGTGCCGGTATGCATCGTCTCGAATTCGCCGAATACTCAATGGAGGTGGTTATTAACTGCGCTTAAGCGGGAGGTTATCGTACTTCCATCTTTTTAACTTATTTGACCCGTATCTTTCTTCCTCCCTGCACAACATTGGCATGATCCCCGATCCGAGACATCACGCACTTGGCTTCCTTCTCATTAGAGTGCATAGAAGCTAAAGCGAACGAGTCAGTGTTATGAGCGAAATGTAAGAAGTAGCCATATGGGGTCTTCTTCACCGCCATGACACCAATTGCACCCCCGGAATGGCCATTCTTGACACCAGGATGGTCCATGAAATCATTCTGAACGAATGAATGCATGGCTTCTTCCTCTGTAGCTGCTATATTGACGCCGCCAGTACCTCGTTGATTGCAAAAATATAGACGCTCAGCACACTTTTGAGATGCCATGGTTGTAGCCATATGCTCTCCAGTTCCGCTAGTCACGGCAGCGACAGTGATTCCTTCATCATCTTGAGGATCAACAGGAATTACAGCTGTGCCGATGCCAACCAGAGCAGCTGGTCCCACACGGCCGCGATGTTTCATGCCGATTCCACCTGAAGACGACCCAGCGGCGATGTTGCCAAAGATATCAATTGCGATAGCTCCAACAGTATCCGTGATAAAGTCTTCCTCGAAGTCCACGGGAGTTGCTCGTGGAGCTGTCTCTTGCGATGGACGCGAGAACGCATCATCCAAGGCCGAAAAACCAGTCTCAGTTGGAGATGTAGGGCCGTCAGTACCTTCTGCTTGATGGGCAAATGTCATGTTTGCGTCTGGCTTGTTCTTCAAACTTTCGCCGGTAGGACCTAGAAGAGAATGCATACGGGACTGTCCGTCGTTGCTTCGAAATACGCCATGCCTCGCGCGTTTGGCGGGAGAAGAACCATCACGAGAGCTCTGGGTGCTAGGTGATAGTGACACGGGGCGAAGTGGCGATTGTGAACCCAGTGAGAATTTCTCAGGGCTCGGAAGTGTCCCTGGTTGAGTGTCTGTAGACTTAGGTGAATGACTATCATATGGAAGAGACTCTCCAGACGGGTTGACCGGGGCCGGTGACTGGGATTGAGGCGAATCCGGTTGGCCTTCGTTCCATGTGCCACTCAACATCGCATTTGTGTGGTCTCTTCTTTGTATACTGCGGACTCTTTCTTCATACTCCAGGTCTATCATGTCTTCGTCGCCAGTACTGCTACGACTGTTCGGTGTGCCCGGCATAAGTTGAGCTCGTCCGGCTCGCTTTAAGTCATCTCTCCATCTCAAAAAGCGCTCTCTAGCACTTCTAGACACTAGGGCATCGTGTGGTACGACGTTCACATCATGCTCATAAGCAAAGGTAGTTGCACCTTCGCCAACAAGTAAATTCGGTGGAACACGTCGTAGTGATAATGGGCGGCTGGACACTTCCAGTATCACACGTGCTAAGTGGATGGGATTCTTTATTTCTGTATATGATCTAGTTAGCTACATCAAATTGGGAGCGAGTTGAGAGCTGGATAATCTGGTGTACTGACTGGCTGTTGCTCCACAAGCTCCACTACGTCCCAAGTGGTCAATAATCGTAGCGTCGCATTCAACAACGCCCTCAATGGTAAGGTTACTACCGTAGCCCGCGTTTGTAATTTCTTTGTCTTCAAGAACTCGAATTGCAGCTTCTACTGCGGCCACGGCCGAGTCCCCATTCTTGAGAATACTCATAGCCATTCTAGCTGCGCTAGAACAAGTTAGCTGGTGCTTGATCAATAAATCGCTTAAAAAACTCACTCTTTACATGCACTAAGATGGATGTGCTCATTTGTAGTACTGTGGTAGCCTGCGCCAGCATGTACGAATATCGCAGCTACCGGAAGAGATTCACTCTTTCCGAATCGCTCGTCCCTAGCACCATCCATCACAGGGCCACCCGATCTTGCGAGTCGGTCCGGTATCTCTCGATTGATTTTTTCAATTTGTTCCATTGATGCGGAAGACAGAGGGGGTCGTTGCGATCTGAATCGTATAGAGTAGGGTTGTGGGATCTGAAAAGAGAGGGAAAGACCTCCGCCTTGTATCTCCCGGTTCTACCAACGGCGTATAAATGTTTCCACGAATCGTTCGGAAGCGTTTCTAGGTTTCACCAAGTTTCTTGGAAAGATGTAGATTCAGAGCAACTATGTCTGAGTCTTATATTGGTTCGATGTGAGGTTTTTAAGGCGTGCGAAGAGAAAATACGTAGTCGTAGCTCCAAAAAGCTTTAGGCGTTTATTCTAGATGGAGAGGCGTCCAAAAGGTGACAGAAAATACCAATCAACGAGGGAAATCGTTCTGGAAGAAGAGGGAACAAAGATACACAGAAGATGAGCGCCCTTTAACAAACGACAGTGGATAACAAACAGACACGGCCAAGGTAGAACTATGGATAGCTGGAGGTATGCTTATCGCTCAAGAACACGAAGTGACCGGCGTAAACAATCTGCACGTTCACGCGAGCTTGACGCAGGCCTTGACCAGACTGATCTTATATCAGCAAAACAACACTTGAATACAGAGCATCATTACTATTTGCCAGTGCAGTGATGATCGACTGACAATAAATACAGGTAATGAATGACCGCAGACCAGCACCAACACTCGTCGTAGACAGTGTGCCTCTTGCAAGCACTAGACACGGAAACACACGATTCCTAGGTCAACGGAGCACAGGAAATGTTGGAGGAAAAAAATGAAATAAAGGAGTTCCACAATATTACAGCGATCAGGCGTAGGCCTGAAAACGTCTGTAAGGCGGCTTAGGGGACGTCGATGAAATTATGATTGGGTTGTTGATGTTGCGTTGAAAACAGGGGAGCATTCAGAGCAGAAATCTCTACCTCATACTTACATTCTGGCCCTGGAAGTGCTTTCGTTTAGTCATTCTTTGTATTTAACCCATCTCCCTTGAACTCAAATTCACTATTTCCTCCTTCCACAGTGAAATCTGCTAGTCGTGCACCTTGACATGCTGCGTTGACATCGTTCATGCCTAAGGAGTCAGAAGCTCGGAAGCAGCCGCGCGTCTAGTCCTGGGCGGGGCGCCGCGGCGGCCTCTGACGAGTGTCCCACATTTACCGGTCATCGTTAAGACCGGGCAACACGGAAAAGATACCAGCTCCCACCTAGGAGAAAAGCTGTGAAATTCTACTGAAAGGGATCGCATTCTCAGCTAGGTTTCGTTTGCAAGTCTACGAGTCAGCATGGCGGCTCAAACTCCTGCCGTTGTCATGGACAAGTACGTCTTCCCCTCCATATAATGTTCTTAAGAGGAGATATTACTCAGAGTAAGCAACAGTGCTAACTTAGACTTCTAGCGGTACTGGATTTTCGAAGCTCGGTATGACTGGTCCCTAGATAAGCCGCAGATGAGATTCTGGCTGACCAGCATGGCCGAATAGGTTTCGCAGGCAACGACTCCCCCTCATTCGTATTCCCAACAGCTATTGCAACGAAGAGTGTTGCCGGTAGCGCCGCCAGCTCTGGATCTGGTCGCCCGGCAGTGGCTAACAAGCCGTCATATTTAACGGGTGGTGCTGGACCCACGGGGCATTTGTCAATGAAACGTGGAACTGAAGACTTAGACTTTTTCATTGGTGATGAGGCGCTGGCAGCATCGAATGGACCAGGTATGTAACAGCAACCGTTTTCGTCGCCAATTTCTGACTCTAGCAAGGCTATGGCATTCATTATCCAATCCGACACGGCCAAGTCGAAAATTGGGTAGGTTTTCCAACAAGACTACATAAGACGAGCTGACGGGAAGTCCTAGGATCATATGGAACGCTTCTGGTCAAATTCTATATTCAAGTATCTGCGAGTTGAACCAGAGGATCATTATTTCTTACTCACAGAGCCGGTAGGTCTTCTTTCTATCAACCGTATTCCAGTGTGGGAACTGATGGAGCGCACTTTAGCCCTTGAACCCTCCCGAAAATCGAGAAAATACTGCCGAAATTATGTTCGAATCATTCAATTGTGCTGGCTTATACATTGCTGTGCAAGCGGTGCTTGCGCTGGCAGCATCTTGGACGTCTTCGAAAGTATCCGACCGATCACTTACCGGGACCGTCATTGATTCTGGCGACGGTGTGACACACGTTATTCCGGTTGCAGAAGGCTATGTCATTGGCTCTTCGATAAAGTCTATACCCATTGCCGGTCGTGATATTACATATTTCGTTCAGTCTCTTCTCCGCGACCGCGGTGAGCCGGATTCCTCCCTCAAAACAGCCGGAGAGATTAAGGAGGAATATTGTTATGTGTGCCCAGATATAGTAAAGGAATTCTCACGTTTCGATCGAGATCCCACACGCTTTGCGAAACATGAAGTCACCCAGCCAGGGGGACGTAAGGTGACTGTCGACGTTGGCTACGAGCGTTTCTTGGCTCCGGAAATATTCTTCAATCCTGAAATTTATTCGTCAGATTTCCTCACACCTTTACCTGTAGTCGTCGACGGTGTTATCCAATCATCGCCTATTGATGTCCGCCGTGGTTTATACAAAAACATTGTTTTATCAGGAGGCAGCACATTGTACAAAGACTTCGGTCGGAGGCTACAGCGGGATATTAAGCATCTCGTCGACGCAAGAATCAGGGCCAGCGAAGCAAGAAGTGGAGGGGCAAAGAGTGGTGGTCTGGAAGTACAGGTAATAACACACAAGAGGCAAAGACATGGACCATGGTTTGGAGGCAGTTTGCTTGGCCAGACACCAGAATTCCGTAGCTACTGTCACACAAAACAAGGTAAGTGAAAGAATACATACCAGCAGCAACAAGACCATATGCTGACTGACCTGTGCACCAGAATATGACGAAACAGGCCCCTCGATCGTTCGCCGGTTCGCTTTGCTTGGAGGACCTGGTGGTTCATAGAGGGAATTAGGAAGGGAGTTCTTGTAGATAGAGGATTTCACAAAAGCGATGAACTCAAAAGGCGTAGTTACGAAGTAGGCGGGCTAAAGACAGCTCAGAAGAATGCTAGAACCGTTGCAATAAACACCATTATTCCAATTGAGCTCTGAATGTCATATTCTATCGAAGGCAACTTCAGACAGGCTGTCGCGTGGGTTACCAGCATGTTAGAAAATTCCAACGCTGCCTTTGGCCTAGGATAATTGCTGGCCAACATCAGCCCACTTCGTCTTATCAAAATCGCGTGATTTGTGACATTCAGGTATGCAACACCCTCAACAATCGCCTTAGTGATGCATGAAAGTCTGCATGATTTTGTGGATACAGATTGATCCCTTTTTTTTTGGGTCCTTTTCCTATACACTGCGTTTCCCCGCTCAAGTCCTAACCAACGAGGGCTTCTCATCCGTCCGAACCCCTCTTTCAACAATGCATCAAAAGAACTGAGCCGCTCTTCCGCACTCCCGTAGTACATCACTGATCGACGGGGTTGCTATGGCACGAGAAATCTAGTGAGGAGAGTTAAGTAACACAGAGGCGGGGTGCAGCCTAGACAGTCCGCCGCCCCGGGCTGACAGCGTTTGATCGAATGATATTTCTCCGGACAGAAGCCTGTTACTTTTTATACTAGTCATCTTGCACGACCGATCTTCTTGGAACCCTGTAACCCACGTCATATACAGGATTAGCTATGTCCAGCCGTTCGACCGAATCGAGTCTCCTCATTGACTAGCCTCGTCTATCGGCGAAATTTTTTCTAGCTCATCCGAATATCTCATGATTCTCTAGACCTTGGTACAGGCGCCTATTGGGTTTTTGTCGTTCCGCCTTTTTGGAATGGAATGTTGTAGGAATGCATGGACTTATCTATCCTGTCACTCGCTGTTTACTGTATAAATAGAACAATTCTGCCACTCATTTAACTTGTCTTTATATCAATCAAAAAATACTCGATCTCCAACAATTGTATCAGATACAGCATATCTTTACATTGACACATCATATACCATACCATCTATCAGCGACACGTTTTGACAATGGCGGCACCACAAATACCAGAAAAGCAATGGGCCCAGGTATTGCATAAGACGGGTGGAAGTATGTCTCTCCAGAAATCCTCTCATATTCTGTCTCCAATTTTGGTTAAAAATGCTCGTTCGTTATAGAGGTCAATTATGAGCAGATTCCAGTCCAGAAGCCCGGCCCAGATGAAGTGCTTATTAACATTAAATTCTCTGGCGTATGTCATACGTGAGTAATACGTTTTTATTCGTGACTGAAGTTCTGCTGACTGTTAAATGAAGGGATCTTCATGCTGTGAATGGTGATTGGCCACTGGATGTTAAACTGCCTTTGGTTGGTGGCCACGAAGGTGCTGGCATAGTCGTTGCCAGAGGCGAGCTTGTTCAAGATATTGAGATTGGTGACCATGCAGGCGTAAAGGTACATATGATCAGAACTCAAAAATGGTACTCTCCTTTTTGGTTAAAGACGTTCTTTTTGACGTGCATGCTCTAGTGGATCAACGGTTCCTGTCTACAGTGCAGCTTTTGCCAACAGGCAGATGAGCCTCTATGCCCTAAAGCTTTGCTCAGCGGCTATACAGTCGACGGCACTTTCCAACAATACTGCATTGCCAAAGCCGCGCACGTTGCTCGCATACCTAAAAATGTACCTCTAGATGCAGTTGCACCAGTCCTGTGCGCCGGAATCACCGTCTATAAAGGGCTTAAGGAGTCCGGGGCTCGTCCAGGCCAGACTGTGGCGATTGTTGGCGCTGGAGGTGGCTTGGGTAGCTTGGCGTGCCAGTATGCTAAAGCGATGGGACTACAGATTATTGCTGTCGACGGAGGCTCTGAAAAAGCAGAGATGACGAAGAAGCTCGGTGCGAAGCAATTTGTTG
>Ga0335072_10007286_pt1 | contig 16120 bp, 14 predicted proteins | sample Lox_Sample_21_FD_206725 | JGI IMG/M metagenome (GOLD analysis project Ga0335072, IMG submission 206725) | Soil microbial communities from Loxahatchee National Wildlife Refuge, Florida, United States - Lox_Sample_2.1 | ecosystem: Environmental > Terrestrial > Soil > Wetlands | place: USA...
TCGCCGCGGTGGCGGCTTTCACCCCCGAGGCCACCGCCGAGGCCGACGGCAACCTGCGGCACTACACGATCAACCGCTCGCTGCTGCTCGACGGCCTGCGCCAGATCGGCATCGACCGGTTGGCACCCACCGACGGCGCGTTCTACGTCTACGCCGACGTCTCGGACTTCACCACCGACTCGCTGGCATTCTGCTCAAAGCTGCTGGGCGACACCGGCGTTGCCATCGCGCCGGGTATCGACTTCGATACTGCGCGCGGCAATTCGTGCGTGCGGCTGTCCTTCGCGGGCCCGACGAGCGACATCGAGGAAGCGCTACGCCGCATCGGTCCCTGGTTGCGCGGTCGATAGCTGCTCGAGGCGTGCTTCCAGCGCGCTGCGCTCGCCGAGGTCGTCGACGTTGATCCCGAACCGCTCACTGAGGGTGTCGACGACGGCCGCGGCGTCATCGAGCAGGATCTTCTCGGTCTCACCCGCTCGGTGAATGGTCAGGTGCCGGTCGGCCAGGTTCCACCGGGCGTCGTCAGTGACCGCCGCCGCTAACAGGTTCGTCACAAAGTGCGACGACGGGTTGGTCGACACAAACCAGCTCCCCAGCCTCAGATCGATCATCGGCGCCGTCCTCGTGCTGAATTCGTACAGCGACTGCCATTGGTCACGGACTTTGGCCTGCAGGACCAGCCCGTCGCCGCGGTCCTCGAGGCGATACGGCTCGTGCGTGGTGTGCTGGACGCCGCCGGTTTCGAAACGGATCGGGGACGTGGGCGTCTGCCCGCCGAAGCCGACGTCGACGAGATAAGGCCCCTGCGAGCCGGGAAAGGTGACCGCCAGCAGCGTGTGGGTCTGTGCCGGCACCGGCGAGCCGGGCGGGGCCATCCACACCACGCGCGCGGTCAGTCTGCGCACCCGAAAACCGAGTTCTACCAGCACGTGACCCATCAGTCCGTTTTGCTCGTAGCAGTAACCGCCGCGACGCCTGTGCACCAGCTTGTCGATCAGCGCCGCCGGGCTCAAATCGTCTACCGGCACTCCCATCAGCGGGTCAAGATTTTCGAACGGAATGCTTCGAGTGTGCGCGGTGACCAGCTGCTGCAGTACTTCCAGGCTCGGCTCGACGGCGCCGCGATAGTCGATGCGGTCGAAGTAGCCGGTCAGATCCAGTGCCATACGGCCATTCTGGCCCCATCCGGGTGCAAGCCCATCTCAGCAGGTCAGTCGCCGTGCCCGCGGCGTCCGACACGGTACCTGCGAACGTTCGCCGATCCATACACCGGGGAGTTCACTGGCGCTACTCTTAACCTCGCGAATGATCTATCGCCGGGGAGGGTGAGCGCCAAGATATGACTGAAGGACCCACGGCCGACGGACCGGCACGCCCGTCAAACGGGCTGGCCGAAGAGCTGGCAGCAGCCGGATTCGAGGACGCCCAGCAGGTGGCCCGGGGCGGTGCCGGGGTGATCTACCGCTGTTACGAGACGGCGCTCGGCCGAAATGTCGCAGTCAAGGTCCTACCATCACATTTCGACGAAGACAGCCGGGAGCGTTTTCTGCGTGAGGGCTACGCGATGGGCGGGCTGTCCGGGCACCCGAACATCGTCAACATCCTGCGCGTCGGCGTGACCCCCAGCGGCAAGCCCTACATCGTGATGCCCTACCACTCCGCGGATTCGCTGGCGGTGCGACTGCGCCGGGAAGGGGCTCTCCCCTGGCACGAGGCCTTGCGGATCGGCGTCAAGCTTTGCGGGGCATTGGAAACCGCACACAAGACCGGCACATTGCACCGCGATATCAAGCCCGCGAACGTGCTCATCAACGATTACAACGAACCACTGCTGAGTGACTTCGGGATCGCGCACATCGAAGGCGGATATGAAACCGCGACCGGGTTCTTCTCCGGCACAATCGACTACACCGCGCCCGAGGTGATGACCGGTAATCCGGCGACCGTCACCTCCGATATCTACTCACTCGGCGCGACCATTTATGCACTTATTTCGGGCGCGGCCGCGCACGGGCGCAGGAGCGGCGAAGATCTCATCGCTCAGTACCTGCGGATCAGTACGAGCCGGGTCCCGGACATGCGTCCCGAGGGCATCCCGGAAGCGGTGTGCGCGGTCATCGAGAAGGCGATGTCGATCGACCCGGCCGAACGCCCCGCGTCAGCCGAGCAATTCGGCCGCGAATTGCAGCAAGCACAACGTCACATCGGTTTGAAACCCGATTCGATGGCGATCACGAACACCAGCGTCGAGGCGATCCGCGCGTCCACCGCGTCAACACCGGTGATTCAGCCGCCCTCGGCCCCGCCCGGCGGACAGACCGCGGCGATGCAACCGCCGAGTACGGCCACGTCGCACATTCCCGCGTCTACGCAACACCTGCCAGGCCCGAGCGGTGACACCTCCGCCATCCAACGGCCGATCGGCGGCGAGGCACCACCTGCCGGTCAAGACGAGTTTTCCCAAGCGGCCAGCATCTTGCGCGGCGGACCCGGCCAGCGACCGCCGCCGCCCGCGTCGCCGCCGACGGGCGTGACCGAGCCGGTGCGACCGACCCCGGGCCCGCCCGGCGTCGTGCCCCCACCGCCGAGCTTTCCACCGCCACCGACGCCGTCGGGTCCGGTCCCGCCCGGCGGCAAGAAAGCGGGCGTGGCGGGATGGTTCACGGAGCCGGGAAAGAAATGGAATCGCATCGCGATGGCCGTCACGGCGGTCCTGGCGGTGATCGCGCTGGTCGTCGGCGCTCTCTGGCTGTTTTCGCCCAACAAGAGCGATCAGGCCGCTACCAGTCAACCCAGCGCCCCGCCGCCGGCCCAATGGAAGCCGATAACGCCTGCGCCCGTCGCACGCGACGCCGCGGCGAGCACCCAGACCGACGGCACGATCTGGATCTTCGGCGGCATTCGCACCGACGGCGCCGTCACCCCATTGCATGAGGGCTACGACCCCGCCCCCATCGACGCCTGGAAGACGGCCGCCGACCTGCCGGCGGGGGTTCAGCACGCCATGGCGGTGACATGGCAGGACAACCCGATCGTGCTCGGCGGCTGGAAGATGGAGAACGGCAAAAAGGCTGCGACAGATAAGGTTTGGCGAGTAGTCAACGGCCAGTGGGTGGAACTGCCGAAGCTCTTGCAGCCGAGGGCGGCAGGCGCAGCGGCATCGGTCGGCACCGGCCCGGCCGAGCGCATCATCGTCACCGGCGGTGTGGACTCCAACGGCGCACTGCTGAACACGACCGAGATCTTCGACGGCAACACCTGGACTCTCGGCGCGCCGATACCGACCCCGCGGCAGATGCTGGCCGCGGCCTCGGACGGAAAACTGATGTACGCGGTCGGCGGCAGCAACGGGAGCAGCGACCTGACGACGGTCGAGGTGTATGACCAGACCGCGAAGGCGTGGACGACATCGGCCCCGCTTCCCCAAGCACGCAGTGACCTCGGAGTGGCTGTCGCCGACGGACGTCTGGTGGCGGTCGGGGGCTTGTCGGGAGGGCTGGTCCTCAAGAGCGTTTCGGTGTTCGATCTGATGACGAAAGCCTGGGACGCCCTGCCGGACATGGCCACCGGGCGGCACGGTATGGCCGTCGACGCGGTGGCCAAGTCCGTCTACGCAATCGGTGGGTCGACCGCGGCCGACGACAGCCAGGTGGTGTCCACGGCGGAGGTGCTGGCGCTGCCGGCCCGCAAGACGCAGCCCGGGTCGCAGTGGCGTACCCTGCCGAACGCGCCGACCCCGCGGTTGATGATGGCGTGGACAGTGCTCAACGACAAGATCTGGATCATGGGTGGGCTACGGAGCGGTGCCGAGCCCCTGCAAATCGTCGAGAGCTATGACCCGAAGACCGGGGCCTGGGAAACGGGCCCGCCGTTGCCCATACCGCTGCATCACGCTGCGGCGGCAACCTACCGCGGCGAGGTGGTGGTGCTCGGAGGTGCCACCGACAGCCTCGCGCAGGGTTCCGACAAGGTCTTCGCGCTGCGGGGCGGCAGCTGGGTGCCGTTGCCGAGCCTCACGCACGCCCGGGCGGCACCGGCGGCGGCGGTGGTCGGGGACAAGCTCATAGCTTTCGGCGGGCAGAACAACAAGCAGCTGGTCAAGCCGACCGAGGTCTTCGACGGCAGTTCGTGGAAGGACGCCGCGGACATGCTGACCCCGCGTGAGCACCTGGCGGCGGTGTCGGACGGCACCTATGCCTACGCGCTTGGCGGGAGGTTCCTGGCCGCCGACAAGAACACCGCTGAGCTGGACCGGTTCGACCCGGCATCGGGAAAGTGGACGAAGCTGGTGGGCATGCCGACTCCGCGCGGGAGCTACGGCGCCACCTACATCGACGGCCGGATCGTGGCAGTCGGCGGCGAGGCACCCACTCAGGTGCTGAACGTGGTCGAGATGTACGACATCGCCGAAAACAAGTGGAGGACGCTGCCCCCGATGCCGACCTCGCGTCACGCCGAGGTGGTCGCCACGGTCGGCAACACCGTGTACGTGATCGGTGGTGCGGCCCGGCCGTCGCACGAAGGCCCCATTGCCACGGTCGAGGCGCTGGACTTCATGTAGCTTCCCGGCATGACCAGTTTTATGGAACTGCCACCGGCGGATCAGGAAGCGATCGGCGAGACGCTGCTGACGCTGTTGAAGTCGTTCGACGACCGCAACGCGGAGCCGTTGCTCGGGGTGTATTCCGACGATGCCGACTGGGTCAACGCCTTCGGGACGGTCAAGCGGGGGCGCAACCAGATCGTCGAGTATCTGCGGGGTTTGTTCAGTGACGACAACTTCAATCGCGGTGAGCTGGCCGGTCCCCCGGAGACAAGTTTCAAGGTGCTGACCCCCGAAGTGGTCCTGGTCTCGGCTCATCTGCAGGTCAAAGGCCAGGGGCTGGTCGGCGGCGGGACGCTGGACCGGGACAACTTCTCGTTGCGCGCCCTGCAGCGCCAGGGCGACGGGTCCTGGTTGATCGTCTCGGAGATGTTCCAGGACGCCAATACCGAGACCACCTACGCGCACTGACTGGGCTTGCTATTACCCCCGGCGAAGTTGTTTTACTTCCGTCGAATATGGGGATTCACTACAGGCGGGCTACCGGCAGCACAACCCAATCTATTCAACGGGGGCACATAATGAGTAACAGCAACACCTTGTGGATTGTCGTCGCGGTGGTCGCCGTCGTGTTGGTTGCCGCCCTGGCCTTCGCGGCCGTCAGGGCCAGCAGAGCCCGCCGGCAACGGCAGGCCGAGGAGATCCGCGAACAGGCCAGGCTCGAGACCGCCAAACTCGAACGACGTGAAGCGCTGGCCGACGAAACAGCCGCCAAGGCGCGTGCCGCGCAGGCTGAGGCTGAGGCCAAGGCCGCTGAGGCCGCACGGCTGCAGGAACGAGCGGCCACGCACCACAGCGAAGCGTCGTCGTCGCGCGAACAACTGCAGGAGCAGTGGGACCGCGCGGACAGCATCGACCCGACCGTCAAGCGCGACACCGAGGAGCGCGACGAGGTGCGGGGCGACGAATCGGATGAGCCGACGACCGAGGCGGGGGCCGTCAGGCACAGGCACCGTTTTCGTTCACACTCGAACTGAGCTTGCTCCGTAGGCGTGACGCTGCTGCGAAATTTTCCCCCTTGATATTTCGCAGCAGCGTCACGCTTGTAGCGTTCTGATTCGATATCTGTTTATATAGAAGGATGTCGAATCAAGCCGCGACAGGGTGTTGTCCTCCGTTGGGAGCGACCGCGCTGGGTGAGCCGCAGGCTGTCGAGTTGGCCGCAATGTTCAAGGCGCTAGGCGATCCAGTCCGGTTAAGGTTGTTGAGCTTGATCGCCAGCCATCCGGGTGGTCAGGCCTGCGTGTGTGAGATCTCGCCTAGTTTCGATGTCTCGCAGCCGACGATCTCCCATCACCTCAAGACGTTGCGCTCTGCGGGACTGCTGGCCTGTGAGCGGCGCGGAACCTGGGTCTACTATTGGGTGATTCCCTCTGCGTTGCAACAGCTTTCGTCGGTGCTGCAATTCGACGCTACGGGCGGCCAGACGACACCGGAGTGCTGCTCGTGACACAGACCCATCCGGTCGCGGCGGGGGCCGCACGGCTTTCAACGCTGGACCGGATCCTTCCGCTGTGGATCGGGGCGGCAATGACAGCCGGCCTATTGCTTGGCCGGCTTGCTCCACGTTTGGGGCAGTTGCTCGGTGCCGTCGAGGTGGACGGCATTTCGTTACCAATCGCTTTAGGCCTGCTGGTGATGATGTATCCGGTGTTGGCCAAGGTCCGCTACGACCGACTCGACGAGGTGACCTGCGACCGCAAACTGATGGTGTCCTCGCTGGTGCTGAACTGGCTGTTCGGCCCGGCGTTGATGTTCACCCTGGCCTGGCTGCTGCTCGCCGATCTGCCGCAATACCGAACCGGGCTGATCATCGTTGGACTGGCTCGCTGCATCGCGATGGTGATCATTTGGAATGACTTGGCTGGTGGGGACCGCGAAGCCGCCGCCGTCTTGGTTGCGCTGAACTCGATCTTCCAAGTGCTGGCGTTCGCCGGTTTGGGTTGGTTCTACCTGTCGTTACTGCCCGGCTGGCTGGGTTTGCCACAAACCGGCATCGAAGTTTCACCGTGGCAGATCGCCAAATCCGTGCTGGTCTTCCTGGGTATCCCTCTCGCTGCCGGATACCTGTCCCGCCGCATCGGCGAAAAGGCCAGGGGCGCTGACTGGTACGAGACCCGGTTCGTGCCACGAGTCGGGCCGTGGGCGCTCTACGGGTTGTTGTTTACGATCGTCATCTTGTTCGCCTTGCAGGGACACCAAATCACGTCTCGACCCTGGGATGTCGTTCGCATCGCGATCCCATTGCTGGCGTATTTCGCGGTCATGTGGGCCGGTGGATACGGCCTCGGATTTGTGTTGCGGCTCGGGTATGCCCGCACCACTACGCTGGCGTTTACGGCTGCCGGCAACAACTTTGAACTGGCGATCGCCGTAGCGATCACCACCTACGGCGCGGCCTCTGGGCAGGCCCTGGCCGGTGTGGTGGGACCCTTGATCGAGGTCCCGGTGCTCGTGGCCCTGGTCTACCTGTCTTTGGCGCTGCGACCGCGTCTCTTCGCCTCACACGAGCATGTGGCAGTCGGCCATGACCGATAAACCCAGCGTCTTGTTCGTCTGCGTGCATAACGCGGGCCGCTCCCAGATGGCTGCCGCGCTGCTGACGCACCTTGCCGGCGACGACATCGAAATTCGTTCCGCTGGAACCGAACCCGCGGACCAGCTCAATCCAGCCGTGGTCGCGGCGATGGCCGAACTCGGCATCGACATCGCCGGCGCCAGACCCAAAATCCTTACCGCCGAGTCGGTGCTGTCCAGCGATGTCGTGATCACGATGGGCTGTGGCGACACCTGCCCGTACTTCCCCGCCGTGTCCTACCGCGACTGGAAACTGCCCGATCCGGCCGGCCAACCAGTGGATGTGGTGCGGGCCATCCGCGACGCGATCGCGCGTCGGGTCCGGGACCTGATCGACGAACTGCTGCCCACCACCCACCCCGCGCCCTGAAAGGAACCGCCATGTCACGCGTGCAACTGGCTCTCAATGTCGAGCGTCTCGACGAGGCAATTGCGTTCTACTCCAAGTTGTTTGGAACTGAACCGGCCAAGGTCAAACCCGGTTACGCCAACTTCGCGATCGACCAACCTCCGCTCAAACTGGTGCTGATGGAAAACCCCGGCAGTGGCGGCACGCTCAACCACCTCGGCATCGAAGTTGCTACGAGTGACGCCGTGCATACGGAAATCGCCCGGCTCAGCGATGAAGGGCTGTTCACCGAGGAAGAACTCAACACCACCTGCTGCTTTGCCACCCAGGACAAGGTTTGGGTCACCGGGCCAAGCGACGAACGCTGGGAGGTTTACAGCGTCCTCGCTGACGCGGACACCTTCGGCCCCACCACGGACCAACCGTGCTGCACCACCTGACCAGTGGCACGCCTACTGGAACTGTAGGACGTCCGCACGACACTCGCGCGCGATCTGTTCCTCCCGCGCGTAGAGCATGCCGTAGGTGAAGCCGTTCTCTCCCAAGGTTGTTCCTGCCGACACCGCCATCCGCCGCAGCGCTTCGGTGGCGACCACGGTGTCCTGGTGATCCCCGAGCAGGGTTTGGATGTGCTTGTAGTACTTGATCGTTCGCTTCGCCCGCTTGCTCACGGGCCGGCAGAGTTCGCCGGCGTAGCGGGCGCGCTTGGCGGCCTTGCGGGCCCGGTGCAGCAGCGCGTCGTCGCCGCTTTGCAGCGCCGAGCTCAGCCGCCGATCGGCCTTACGCTGTGCGCGCCTGGCCCGCCTCTTGAGTGCCTGGGTCGTGATGTCCTGGTCGACGGGCGGTCTGGTGCGCCACTGCCGCAAAACCGCCATCAAGGCCGCGTAACGCTCTGAGTCCATCGCCTCACTCAGCTGAGTGCGCGCCGGCAGCTCGACGGCTTGGAGGTCGTTGCGGATCCGCGCTCTGACGGGACCCAGGATCAGCTGGTCGGGCATCGCGTCCAGCGCATCGCTGAATCTGCGCAGCTGGACCTGGCAATCTCTCACGTCGCCGAGCAATGCCGCGTACCACGTGAGTTCGTTGTCCAGGTCGCCACTCGCCGACTCATCGAACAACTTTCCGAACACGCGTAATGTGCTGCGCAACCGCCGGATCGCCACCCGGGTGTCGTGAATCGGATCCTCGCCGTGGCGCAACGCCACGTCACCCGCGGTGATTCGGTCGATCTGGGTGTTCAAATATCCGAGGAGCGCCTGTGTGGCTCGCATATCTAGAAGCATTGCCGCTAAAGCGGCCGCCAAACGTCAGCGCCGGCTCGCCGAGCGCGGCAGAAATTAGAGCCAGGTGTCCTGAGTGGTGGTGGTGAGGAATGCTTCCAGGTCGTCGCGCCACTGAGCCGGCGTGGTCTTGTCCGGCTCGATGCCGGTGTAGTCGCCGCGGTAGAAAAGCAGCGGCCGCGGCTTGATCTTGGGCGCCTCTGACAGTGACCGCACCGCGCCGAATACCACGAAGTGATCCCCACCGTCATGCACGGACGCCACCGTGCAGTCGATGAAAGCCAGCGAACCGTCGATGATCGGCGAACCGAGTTCCGAAGGGTGCCAATCGATCCCGGCGAACTTGTCGGGCTCCTTCGAACCGAATCGCGCCGACACGTCCTTCTGCTTCTCGGTCAGCACGTTGACGCAGAACCGCCCGCTGGCCTCGATGGCCTTCCAGGACCGCGACACCTTGGTCGGGCAGAACAGCACCAGCGGCGGGTCCAGCGACAACGCGGCGAACGACTGGCAGGCAAAGCCGATCGGCACGTCGTCGTGCACGGTCGTGATGATCGTGATCCCGGTGCAGAACTGACCGAGCGCGTTGCGAAACGCGCGCGGGTCGATCGGCGCGGCAGTCATGGCTAGCCGCGCATGCCGACCGTGAAGTCGTGGCCCCACAGGCTGACCGCGGTGCTTTCCCGGGCGATCCAGTCGTGATCATCGACTTTGCGCCCTTCGCAACCGAATTCGACGTCGAAGCCGCCGGGCGTCTTCATGTAGAAGGACAGCATCAGGTCGTTGACGTGACGGCCCAGTGTGGCCGACATCGGCACCTTTTTCCGCAACGCGCGGTCCAGGCACAGGCCGACGTCGTCGGCCTCCTCGACTTCGACCATCAGGTGCACGATCCCGCTCGGCGTCGGCAGCGGCAGGAAGGCCAGGCTGTGGTGACGCGGGTTGCAGCCGAAGAAGCGCAGCCAGGCCGGCGCCCCGTCAGCCGGGCGCCCCACCACCTGCGGCGGCATCCGCATCGAGTCACGCAGCTTGAAGCCGAGCACATCCCGGTAGAAGTGCAGTGCCTCGGCGTCGTCGCGAGTGGTCAGCACCACGTGCCCCAGGCCCTGCTCGGCGGTGACGAACTTGTGCCCGTAAGGGCTGACCACCCGGCGGTGTTCCAGTGCGGCGCCATGGAAGACGGCCAGCGGGTTGCCCGACGGGTCGGAGAACAGGACCATCTCGTCGACGCGGCGTTCGGCGAGCTCGCTGGCGGTGGCTTCCTTGTACGGCGTGCCCTCCACGTCGAGTCGCTTCCGGATCTCTTGCAGGCCTTCGGCGTTCGCGCATTCCCAGCCGGCCTCCGCGAGCCGGTCGTGCTCGCCTGGGACGATCACCAGCCGAGCCGGGAAGTCGTCCATCCGCAGATAAAGAGCGCCCTCGGTGGCGCCTTCCGGCAAACGTGGGCCCTCAACCATGCCAAGGACTTTCAGGCCATACTCACGCCAGGCCGCCATGTCGGTGGCCTCGATGCGCAGATAACCCAGCGACCGGATGCTCATCACGCACCTCCCAGGAAATCGATGGTGAGCTTGTTGAACTCGTCGAACTTCTCCACCTGCGCCCAATGCCCGCATTGCCCGAAGACGTGCAGCTGCGCACGCGCAATGGTCTTGAGCGCCACCAGCGCGCCGTCCAGCGGGTTGACCCGGTCCTCGCGGCCCCAGATCAGCAGCACCGGCTGGCGTAGCTTGTACACCTCGCGCCACATCATGCCGAGTTCGAAATCGGCCCCGGAGAACGACATTCCCATCGCCCGGGTCGCCGTCAGCGACTCGGGGGTGCTGGCCAGCGCGAAACGCTCGTCGATCAGCTCCGGGGTGATCAGCTTCTGGTTGTAGACCATCACCCTCAGGAACGCTTCGAGGTTCTCCCGGGTGGGCTCCATGGAGAACTTGCCGAGCCGCTTCACGCCCTCGGTCGGGTCGGGCGCGAACAGGTTCACGCTCAGTCCGCCCGGGCCCATCAGCACGAGGCGCCCGGCCAGGTCCGGGTAGTCCAACGCGAACCGCACCGCGGTGCCCCCGCCCAGCGAATTACCCACCAGCGGAACCCGACCCAGCTCCAGCTGGTCGAACAGCCCCTTGAGCGCCCGCGCGGCGTAGTGGTTGAACTGCCCGTGCTGCGCGCGCTTGTCGGAGTGCCCGTAGCCGGGCTGGTCGACGGCCAGCACGTGGAAGTACTGCGCCAGGACCGGGATATTGCGCGAGAAGTTGGTCCAGCTCGCCGCGCCGGGACCGCCGCCGTGCAACAGCACCACGGTCTGGTCGTTGCCGACACCGGCTTCGTGGTAGTGCAGCTTCAGCGGCCCGTCGACGTCGACCTCCGCGTAGCGGGAGGTGGACTCGAACGTCAGCTCTTGGGTGGCGGTCATACCATCGTGTCGCCGGGCGGCAACCCGAACTCGTGGTTCCCGAAGATCACGTACGCCCGCTCGGGGTCGTTGGCGGCGTGCACCCGGCCGGCGTGCGCGTCGCGCCAGAACCGTTGCACCGGCTGGTCGATGCCCAGCGCGGTGGCGCCGGATGCCTCGAACAGTCGGTCGACCGAGGCGATCGCGCGGCCGGTGGCACGCACCTGGTCACGCCGGGCGCGGGCACGCAGGTCGAACGGGATCTCCTTGCCGGCGGCCAACAGGGCGTACTCGTCGCCGACGTTGCCGATCAGCTGCCGCCACGCGGCGTCGATGTCACTGGCCGCCTCGGCGATACGGACCTTGGCGAACGGGTCGTCCTTGGCCTTCTCGCCGGCGAACGCGGCGCGCACCCGCTTGCCCTGATGCTCGACGTGCGCGTCGTAGGCGCCGTAGGCCATGCCCACGATCGGCGCCGAGATCGTGGTGGGATGCATTGTGCCCCAAGGCATTTTGTAGACCGGGGCGGTGTTGGTCCGGTATCCACCGGCGGTGCCGTCGTTCATCGCCCGGTAGGACAAGAACCGGTGCCGGGGCACGAAGACGTCCTTGACCACCAGTGTGTTGCTGCCGGTGCCGCGTAAGCCGACGACGTGCCACACGTCGTCGATGCGGTACTCGGTGCGCGGGATCAGGAAGCTGCCGAAGTCGACCGGGCGACCGTCCTTGATGACCGGGCCGCCCACGAACGTCCAGGAGGCGTGGTCGCAGCCCGACGACCAGTTCCACGATCCATTGACCAGATAGCCGCCGTCGACGACGACACCCGCACCCATCGGGGCGTACGACGACGAGATCCGGGTCCGCGGGTCCTCGCTCCACACCTCCTCCTGGGCCTGCTGGTCGAACAGCGCGAGATGCCAGTTGTGCACGCCGACGATCGAGCTCACCCAGCCGGTCGAGCCGCAGGCACTCGCGATACGCCGCGTCGCCTCGTAGAACAGTGTCGGATCGCTCTGCAGCCCGCCCCACTGCTCCGGCTGCAACAGCGTGAAGAAGCCGGCTTGGTCGAGCTCCTGAACCGTTTCATCGGGCAGCCGGCGCAGGTCCTCCGTAGCCTGAGCGCGCTCGCGAATCTGCGGGAGCAGATCATCGATGGCAGCCAAAACCGACTGCGCGTCACGCTGTTGAATGGACGTCACTTACGTTTGCCTCCTGGGCCGAACTAACACAGCGGGATTTACACAGAAGACTAGAACACGTTCCGATTTGTGTCGAGCAGGGTATTCCTGCGGCTGGTAGCGGTACAAATCGGGCTTTCTGTAACATGTTCTAGTTGTGACGAACGAGAGGACGGGGCGTTGACCGACGCGATTCCCGACGAGCCACTCGGCGACCACGTCCTGGAACTGCAGATCGCCGAGGTCGTCGCCGAGACCGACGACGCGAGGTCGTTGGTGTTCGCGGTCCCGGACGCCGCGGGAGACCCCGCCGTCGCGCCGGAGCGCCTGCGCTACTCGCCCGGCCAGTTCCTGACGCTGCGCGTCCCCAGCGACCGCACCGGCTCGGTGGCGCGCTGCTACTCGCTGTGCAGTTCGCCGTTCACTGACGACGCGCTGACCGTCACGGTCAAACGCACCGTCGACGGATACGCCTCCAACTGGCTGTGCGACCACGCCCACGAAGGCATGCGGATCCACGTGCTGGCGCCGTCGGGCAATTTCGTGCCCCGCACACTCGACCAGGACTTCCTGTTGCTGGCCGCCGGCAGCGGGATCACCCCGATCCTGTCGATCTGCAAATCAGCGCTTTCCGAGGGCAGCGGGCAGGTGGCGCTGCTCTACGCCAACCGCGACGACCGTTCGGTGATCTTCCGCGATGCGCTACGTGAGCTGGCCGCCAAACATCCCGACCGGCTCATCGTCGTGCACTGGCTGGAGTCCGTGCAGGGACTGCCGAGTGCGACCGCGCTGGCGAAGCTGGCCGCCCCGTATACCGACCGCCCGGCGTACATCTGCGGGCCCGGCCCGTTCATGCAGGCGTCCCGGGAAGCACTGGAGGCACTGAATGTGCCTGCGCCGCAGATACATATCGAGGTGTTCAAGTCGCTCGAGTCGGATCCGTTCGCGGCGGTCAAAATCGAGGACACCGCCGAAGGCGACGAGCCGCCGGCCAGCGTGGTAGTCGAGCTGGACGGTGAAACCCACACCGTGTCGTGGCCGCGCAGCGCCAAGCTGCTCGACGTGCTGCTGGCCAAGGGCCTCGACGCGCCGTTCTCGTGTCGGGAGGGCCACTGCGGTGCGTGTGCCTGCACGCTGCGCAGCGGCAAGGTGAGCATGGAAGTCAACGACGTGCTCGAACAGCAGGACCTTGACGACGGGCTGATTTTGGCCTGTCAGTCGCACCCGGAAACCGAGTCGGTGGAAGTCACCTACGACGAGTAGGCGCTACTCAGGACTGCTTGCCGCCACATCGAAACTGCATCCAGGGCGGGCAACACGCCGTGTGCAACGCGCTGAACGCAGGCTGGGCGCCACCATTGCAGGCTCGAACTCCTGGACGACTGGCCCACGCCCCCACTCGACACGTTTTGCGGTGGCGCCGTAACGCGGTAATTAACAGTTACGGAAATTGGCTCCAGATCCGCTCCGCGCGGGTAACGTGTGGCGCGCTGTCTGAAGACCGTTGGGGCCCGGTCTGAACCTTCTTTGAACGCGTCTTGGATCTCGTGTGAGGGGGCAAATGTCGTTGTTTGTGATCGCTTCCCCGGAGGCGTGGGCCGGCGCGGCAGGGGATTTGTCGGGGATCTGTTACGTCCCCGGCGTAAGACCAGCAGCCGTTGCGGGACGCCAACACTGAAACGACCGGCGAGCGCCGAGCAAGGAGACGAACAGAATGGACGCGAAGATCACGGGCACCGTGATGCCGGTTTTGGAGGTCAGCCTGAACCCGGGAGAAATGGTGACCGCCGAAGGTGGCGAGTTGTCCTGGATGAGCGAATCGATCCAGATGCGCACGTCTACCCGCACGGCGGGCGCGTCAGGGTTCTTCGGCGGGCTCAAACGCGCCGTCGGCGGTGGCGGGTTGTTCATGACCGAGTACAGCGCCCTCGACAGGCCGGGCAATATCGCCTTCGCCGCGAAGCTGCCCGGCCACATCATGCAGATACCGTTGCGCCCCGACATGCCCTACCTGATACACCGGCACGGGTTCCTCTGCGGGGTCGGCGATGTGCAGCTGTCAATCGCGTTCCAGCGCAAGCTCGGCGCCGGCATATTCGGCGGCAACGGGTTCATCATGCAGCACTTGACCGGCACCGGTCAGGCCTGGGTCGAACTGTCCGGCGAAACCGTCTCCTACACGTTGGCTCAGGGGCAAAATATCCGAGTGCATCCCGGCCACGTCGGCATGTTCGAAGCTTCGGTGAGCTTCGACATCACCCGCATCAAAGGAATCAAGAACATGCTGTTCGGCGGCGACGGTATATTCCTCGCCTCCCTGACCGGCCCGGGGCGCATTTGGCTGCAGACCCTGACCATCAGCAATCTCGCCCACGCCGTCATCCCCTATCTCCCCTCATCTTCGGGAGAATCGCGCAGCGGCGGGTGGATATCGTCTGCCGCCAACATTCTGACCGATTGACCAGCCAACCGAGGATTCGACATGGATCGCCCCGCTCGCCGGCCCGCGCTCGTCCGAACGGCTTCGCTTGTTTGCTGATTCCGTTGGTTGTTCTCCTCACCGCTTCGCGGTGCGCATGCGCCCGCGCCCTGAGCAGGATCGAAAGGCATCACACCACCACCACCACCACGACCACGACACCGAGGACGTAGGCGCCGCCAAACCTACGACGAGTAGTCGCTACTCAGGCCACCGCCATACCGTCATCGGCGTCCGAGGGCATGTCGACCTGTTCGCTGGCCTGTTCTCGCGCCTTGAGCTGGTAGCTCAGGACCGCCATCGCCAGCAGCCCGATGGAGAGGTCGACCAGTGCGGTGAAGCCTTCGGTGGCGAAGTGCACCACCGCGCTCAGCAGTGTGAACATCAGCGCCGCATCACGCAGCCATCGCACCGGCCGGATGTTGTCGGTTCGCCGTAGCGCGAGGGCGGCGGGCAGCGCCATCGCGAGTGTCAGAACCGCGCTGACCATGAGGATGACGGTGCCCGGAGTCATCCCGTGAAAACGAAACCTCATGACCCAGTGCTGGTAGACAAGCCCGTGGTGCGCGATGGCCAGGGCGTTCAAGAGCAGGCTGGAGAAGGCGGCGGTCACGATGAGCCAGGCCAGCACTGGAACCCAGAGCGGATTTTTGACGAAGCGAGGGATGAGCTTCGGGGTGTGTTTCCGCACCCACGCGAGAGGATCGGGGATCGCGTGCGCTGACAGCAGCAGCGCACGCACATGCTCCGCATCGGCCGGGTCGGCTCCGGCGCGAAGAGCACGCTCCACCAGCATCAAGCCCACTTCGCGCCGTTCGTGACCCAACCCCCTGGCGAGGCCGTCGGTGGCGATCGCACTCGCCGAAGTCAGGCACTCCTGCGCATCCAGTGGACGCACGATGCGCATCGCACGCGTGCCGACCAAAACGACGACTATCAGGATGTACATGATTTCGGCGGAGGGCTCATAGAAGTAGTTGTTCGTCTTGGTGAGAAATTTGCCGACCTCGTCGAGCATCAGCCCAAACCCGATACCACCGAGCACAACGGCAATTCCCCGACCACGCGTTCCCAGCACGAGCCAGCCGATCAGCAGGGCGAGCAGCGTGAACGTGGCGCCGTATAGCGAGTGCGAGATGTGCAAAGTGCGGCCGCCGACCTGGGGATACCCGGTTAGCTGCAGGTAAAGGCGCGTGATCAGCACCGTCGCGATCGCGATGATCATGAACGTGTCCGCATAGCCGGGACCGAGGAAGTTG
>Ga0335072_10007287_pt1 | contig 16119 bp, 13 predicted proteins | sample Lox_Sample_21_FD_206725 | JGI IMG/M metagenome (GOLD analysis project Ga0335072, IMG submission 206725) | Soil microbial communities from Loxahatchee National Wildlife Refuge, Florida, United States - Lox_Sample_2.1 | ecosystem: Environmental > Terrestrial > Soil > Wetlands | place: USA...
CACGGCGATCGCGCCGAGCGCGAGGCGGTAGTCGCGCTGCAGGTTGGAGCGTCCCGATGGGGCAGGTTCGAAAAGCATCTTGTCGTTGGGCGGAATGATTCCCGGCAGATGCGGCATGGGGCTGGCCAGCGCCTGCTCTTCCTGAATTTGCCGGAACACGGCGCGCAGCTTCTCGCCTACAGGTTGGGGCGCGGCGCCGGGCTTTAATTCCACCAGAGTCCGCAGCCAGTAGTTATGCGAGCTCGCGAGAGTAGCCGGATTCTTCATCATCATGGGGACGAAGATTTCAGTCATCAGACCGGTCTCGGTGCCGGTGAAAGGCGGAGCGGCGACGCCCACGATTTCGAAAATGCGGCCGTCCAGATGAAAGGTGCGGCCCACAACGTGCGGATCGCGGCCGAAGCGGCGCGACCAATAATCGTAGGACAGAACTGCCACCGGCTGGGCGCCGGGAGTGAGGTCGTCCGCGGCGGACAGCAGCCGTCCCGCAGCGGGGCGAAGCTCGAAGGCGGGGAACAGCGAGCCGGAGACGTATTGCAGCCAGGCGCGCTCCATCGCGAGATCGGAGCCATAGGTGAGGTCCACACGGTCTCCGTACGAGACGGCGATGGTATCGGCCTCGTTTCGTACGGCATCCGCCATGCGGCGGTACATGGGATAGGACGAACTGTCGTACGACAGACGCTTGCCATCCATGCCGGTGCCTTCGAAGGCTACGGCATACAGGCGATCGGGCGCGGCGACGGGCAGCGGACGGAGGAGCAGCGCGTCGATCAGCCGGAAGGCGGAAGTACACGCGCCGATGGCGAGCGCGAGCGAGAGGATGGCGGCGGCGGATGCCACTTTTTTGCGCGCCAGCTGACGCCATCCGAAAAGGCAATCGAGCCGCAGCGAACCCAAACCGGCGAGGGCCGCATTCACACTGCGATTCATGGATTTCCCCTACACTTCCACGGAAGAATACTAGGTGGGACAACAAAAGTTACCCGGTTTTGGTTAACTTTAGGCCCTGTTTTTTTGGCTCGCATCCTGGTACACTGTTTCCCTACTATGAAGCTTGCCACCTTTGCGGCCACTCTGGCCATAGGGGCCCTTGCATGGGCCGGCGGACCGGACACCACGCCCACGCGGGGTGCCACGCCAGCCAGGAAGGCTCCGGCAGCGACGGTCCGAAGAACCGCTTACACGGCAAGGACAGCGGCGGCAAGGAGCACGGCGGGCCGCACGGCTACGGCGAAGCGAACGGCACGCAAGGCACCCGTGGTTCGTATGAGCTGGCGCACGCGGCAGACTTCACCCACCGCCGACCGCTACCGGGAAATTCAGGAGGCTCTGGTGGCGCGGGGTTATCTTTCCGCGGAGGACGCCACCGGCGCGTGGGGTCCGGAATCGGCCGACGCGCTGAAGAAATTTCAAGCCGAGCAAACGCTGGATTCCACCGGCAAAATCGATTCGCTCTCGCTGATCGCGCTGGGCCTTGGGCCCAGGCACGATAATACGGTCTCTCTGCCGCACGTTATCGATGGCAACCTTCAGGCGGAAGCCGGGCACAACAACTAAATCGATGATGCGGCCGCAGCGCTAACTGCCCGGTTCGCGCACGAACACGATCACCGGTTTTCCCTGATAAACACCGGGCTGCAGTTCGCGATAGCCGCATTTCTCCGCCACGCGAATGGAGGCGGGATTCTCCGGGCTGATCATGCAGGTGGTTCGCGGCGGTGAAAAGTGCTCATCGCCCCAGGCGAGAGCGGCGCGCGCGGCTTCGGTGGCGTATCCTTTGCCGTGGGCCGAGGCGGCCAACACCCAGCCGATTTCCGGCAGCTCCCTGACGGGCGATTCCATGTCGCGTTTGTAATCGGCGAACCCCACTTCACCCAAGAATCTGCCGGAAGATTTCTCTTCGACCACCCAATAGCCGAAGCCCAGAAGCGACCAGTGGCCGGCGTAGCGCAAGAGGCGAGTCCACGACTCCTCTTCGGTGAACGGGTTTCGCCCGAAATAGCGGGTTACAGCCGGGTCGGACCACATGGCGGCGCAGGCGGGAAAGTCCGCGAGGTCATGGCCGCGGAGGCGCAGCCGCGCGGTTTCGAGAACGGGAGCCAGCATGGGAATATTTTGCTACAGGCACGGTCACGGAGGCCGGCAGCGGCAGAGCCAGACGCTTGTCCGGGATGCCGGCCAGTTCTCGGGTTTTCACTTTTCACCGGTTCCGAGCAGCGTCTCGAAATAGGGCGCTTCCGGCTCGCGATGCACTACCGACGTCTCGACATTCCGGAAGCCGCCGCCCTTCAGGTACCGCTCGAGCTCCAATTCGGTAAAGCCGAGCCAGACGTCGGCGTACATTTCGCGAGCTTCTTCGAAATGGTGGCGGTTGAGATCGAGCACGGCGATTCTTCCGCCGGATTTGAGAATGCGGCGCGCTTCCTCTACGGCCCGATTGGGATGGCGGGCGTGGTGCAGCGCCTGGCTGAGGAACGCGAGGTCCACCGTTCCGCTGCGAATCGGCACGTCTTCGAGATCGCCCAGCCGGTATTCCATGTTGCCAATGCCGTGTTTGCGCGCCAGTTCGGCGCCGAATTCCACCATTTTTTCGGAATTGTCGATGGCGATGACCTTTTTGGCGCGCTGCGCCATCAATTGCGAGATGGTGCCTTCGCCGGCGCCGAGATCGGCAATTACCATCGGAGGCATGAGCTTGAGCAGGGCTTCCGCCACGCCCTTCCAGGATCGCCCCGGCACGTATTGGCGTCCGAATTTGCCGGCCAGTTCGTCGAAATAGCGGCGCATCTGGTCCTGGCGCTTGCGCAGAGTCAGACGGAGGGCATTCCGGTCCTCGGCCGCCTCGGGGACTTCGGCGGCGGCCTTGCGCAGCACATCCATCAGTTCCGCCGGCGCCGTCAGGCGATAGAAACTGTTCTTCCCCGTACGCCGGTCGTCCACCAGCCCGGCCTGCTTGAGCTGCGCCAGGTTGGTGGAGATGCGGCTCTGGCCCTGCGCCAGAATCTCCTGTAACTCGGCCACCGAAAGCTCTTCCTGCTCGAGCAGTACCAATAGCCGCAGCCGGCTGGGATCGGCCGCCGCGCGCAGCGATTTCAGGATTGACGCCATGGCCTAGAATCTTCTAATATCAATGTATCAAGATTTCTTGATACAAGAAAGAGGTTTGCCCATGGGCACTGCCACACTGAACCAGACGGATTTCAAAGTTGCCGACCTCGCGCTGGCCGATTGGGGCCGCAAGGAAATCTCCATTGCCGAATCCGAGATGCCGGGCCTGATGGCCATCCGGCGGAAGTACGCCACCGAAAAGCCGCTGGCCGGCGTGCGCGTCACCGGTTCCCTGCACATGACCATCCAAACGGCGGTGCTGATCGAGACCCTGGTGGATCTGGGCGCGTCGGTGCGCTGGGCGAGCTGCAACATTTTCTCCACGCAGGACCACGCCGCGGCCGCGATTGCCGCCGCCGGCGTCCCGGTATTCGCCTGGAAGGGCGAGACCCTCGAGGATTACTGGTGGGCGACGTACCAGGCACTGTCGCACCCGGGCGGCAAGGGACCGCAGCTCATCGTGGACGACGGCGGCGACGCCACGCTCCTCATCCATAAAGGCCACGAGCTCGAAAACGGCAGCGACTGGGTCCATACTCCGTCCTCGTCGCACGAAGAAGAGGTAATCAAGGATCTGCTGAAGAAGGTCCACGCGGAGAATCCGCGGCGCTGGCACGAAGTGGTGAAGGAGTGGCGCGGCGTGTCGGAAGAGACCACCACCGGTGTACACCGCCTGTACAAGATGAAGGAAGCCGGCACGCTTCTGGTCCCTGCGATTAATGTGAACGACTCGGTGACCAAATCGAAATTCGATAATCTCTACGGCTGCCGCGAATCCCTGGCCGATGGCATCAAGCGCGCCACGGATGTGATGGTAGCCGGCAAAATCGCGGTAGTTTGCGGATATGGAGACGTGGGCAAGGGTTCGGCGCATTCCCTGCGCGGGATGGGAGCGCGCGTGATCGTGACGGAGATCGATCCGATCAATGCGCTGCAAGCCGCCATGGAAGGTTTCGAAGTCACCACCCTCGAAGACACGCTGGGGCGCGGCGACATTTACGTCACCTGCACGGGCAATTGCGACATCATCACGATCGAGCACATGGAGCGCATGAAAGACCAGGCGATCGTCTGCAACATCGGCCACTTCGACAACGAAATCCAGGTGGACCGGCTGAACGGTTCAGCCGCCGTAAAGACCAATATCAAGCCGCAGGTCGATATGTACAAGTTCCCCGCCGGGCACAGCATTTTCGTCCTGGCCGAAGGCCGCCTGGTGAACCTGGGCTGCGCCACCGGCCACCCCAGTTTCGTCATGAGCAACAGCTTCTCCAACCAGACGCTGGCGCAACTCGATCTGTGGAAGAATCGCGACACGTACAAGGTAGACGTTTACACTCTTCCCAAGAAGCTGGACGAAGAAGTAGCCCGGCTGCACCTGGAAAAGATCGGCGTGAAGCTGACCACGCTCTCGGCCAAGCAGGCCGACTATCTCGGCGTGCCGGTGGAGGGCCCCTACAAGGCGGATCACTATCGATATTAAGGTCCGTGCTATAACGGTCGTGTTAAATTGAGGAGCAGCGCCCCTCAGGAGAACAAACTTGGCAGATACACAGAGACACCTTTTCACATCGGAATCCGTCACCGAAGGCCACCCCGACAAGATCGCCGACCAGATTTCGGACGCCGTGCTCGATGCCGTGCTCAAGGACGATCCCACCGGCCGCGTGGCGTGCGAGGTTCTGGTAACCACCGGCACCTGCATCGTCGCCGGCGAGATCACTACCACGACGTACGTGGATGTTCCGCGCATCGCGCGCGGGACCATCGAATACGTCGGCTACAACGACGCGACCTACGGGTTCGACTGCAATACCTGCGGCGTACACAACCTGATCCAGGCGCAATCGCCCGATATCTCGATGGGAGTGGACACCGGGGGCGCCGGCGATCAGGGCCTGATGTTTGGTTTTGCATGCGACGAGACGCCCGAGTTGATGCCCCTGCCCATCACGATGGCGCACAAACTGGTGCGGAGACTTTCGGACGCGCGGCGCCAGGGCGTGCTCGAATTCCTTCGTCCCGACGGCAAGAGCCAGGTGAGCGTAGAGTACGTGGGCGGGGTTCCCAAACGCATCGAGGCCGTGGTCATCTCCACGCAGCACAGCCCGGATGTTTCCACCGAGGAACTGCGCAGCCAGGTGAAGAAGCACATCATCGACGAGATCATCCCGTCCGGCATGGTGGATTCGCAGACCAAATATCACATCAATCCGACGGGACGGTTCGTGGTCGGCGGTCCGCACGGCGATACCGGATTGACCGGGCGCAAAATCATCGTTGACACCTATGGCGGCATGGGCCGTCACGGCGGCGGCGCGTTCTCCGGCAAGGATCCGACGAAGGTGGACCGGTCGGCCTGCTACATGGCGCGGTACATTGCCAAGAATATCGTCGCCTCGAAGCTGGCCAGCCGCTGCGAAGTGCAATTGGCGTACGCCATCGGCGTGGCCGAACCGGTGTCGGTGCGGGTGGACACGTTCGGCACGGGCGTGATCCCCGACGACCGCTTTACCGAACTGGTGCGGGAGAATTTCATACTCACTCCCCGCGGCATTATCGAGCACCTGAAACTGCGGCGTCCGATCTATCGCAAGACGGCCGCATTCGGTCACTTCGGACGGAACGAAGACTCGTTTAGCTGGGAAGCGACGGACAAGGCGGAAGCGCTCAAAGAGCGGGCCGCGGCTGTGGCGGCAAAGGCGTAAGAAACGCCTCAGTCCCAGATACCCGAACTCGAATAGGCGTAAAGCGTAATCGCCCAAATACCGGGCAAGTTCAAGGCGGCCGACCCCAGACCGGCGGCAAGGGCGAGGGGGAGGCCCTTTTCCCGCGCCAGCTTTCGGTGCGTAGGCGAAAACAGGCCAAAAAACAGTCCCGCCCAAGCCAGCGGAACGACGACCTTCCAGAACCGGCGAAAAACAAGCGGCTGGCGATAGGCAAACCCGAACAGCGCAGGGAGTAGAACGAAATTCGACACAGCCTCGACCAGGTCCCAGCGGCTCGTCAATCCTGTTCGCCTGAAATGCGCCAAGCCGCGACCCACGAGCGTGACCACCGCCAGCAGCAGCATGCTCCACGCGTAAATCTTCCACCACACGGTCAGGCCAGCCCTCTCGCCGCGCTCTCGTCGAGGAACCACGCCACGGACTCGCCCTTATTGCCGAGCTGCGACGGGAACTTTTTGGGATCGTACGGCGCGTGGAAGACCGACCGCAGCGCATTCACCTTATCCTCGCCCGCGACCAAAAAAACGGTATGGCGCGCCGCGAGCAGCACTGCGGGCAGCAGCGTCACGCGCCACTGATTGAATTTGCCGGCAAAAGTCGCCGCGGCGATGCCCGTGCGGTCGTCGATCAGCGGATCGCCAGGAAAGAGACTGGCGGTGTGAGCGTCCGGGCCCATGCCGCGATGCACGATGTCGAATTGCGGAAATTCACCTTCAGGCAGGCCGAAGAACTCGCGGATGTCCGCGGCGTAACGGTTGGCTGCTTCCGCCGGCTCGATCTCTCCCACGATGCGGTGCACATTGCGAGCGGGAATCCTCGCCGGAGCGATCAGATTTTCGTTGGCCATCTTGTAATTGCTGGCCGAATCGGAGGGCGGCACGCACCGCTCGTCAACGAAGAAGAGGTGCACGCCATCCCAGGCGAACGGCGTCGCCGCCATCTTCTGAAACATCAGCTTGGGCGTGCTCCCGCCGGAGATGGCGAGCGAAGCCCGGCCGTGAGCCGCGATCGCCGCCTTAAGCATGCCGAAGATGTGGCGCGCGCAGGCATCGGCGGCGCCTGGCGCATCGGGAGCAGTGAAGGTTTGTACGCTCATCGTTGTATGAGATGCGCCACTTGCGCGGCCGACTTCAGGGTTCTCTCGAAAACCGGGTCGCGGCGCACAATTCCCAGTTCTTCGCGCATCAGCAGGTAATCGGTGGCCTTGGGCAGGTTGGTGCACTGCGAGGCGCCGTTGAGCGTGACCACCATGCGGTCGTCCTCGCGCGCCAATTGCGCATCGATTCCGTCGCCGGTGAGACGGACCCGCAGAAAATCTTCATTTACCGTGTGCGACACCGCCAATTGTGTGTTCACGCCGGCCGCCGCGAGCGAATCGCGGACCCACGCGCCCAGGTAGAGTGCCGGGGCATCGCGCGAACCACCCCACTCCACGTCTACGTTCTCCACCTTGGCGAGCAGCGCGGCGTTTTGCTGATTCTCGAATACCTGGGCCAGCATTTCGCGCCAGCGCGTGAGGATGGTCCAGGAAAGATCGCCGAGCATGATTCCGCGGGAAACGGCGTCGCCCATGCGCTCGATGAGGGCGGCGGCATCGGGCGCGTTGGCGCTATCGAAGACCACCTTATCGGCCAGGCGCGCGATGGCGCGGAATTCCGGCATGGTCAGCAGGCGCGTACTCCGGCACCAGACGATCAACGGGAGGTCGGCCACGGTCAGCGGCAAAACTACCGATTGCAGGTCGGCCAGGGCCGCGTCCGACACGGTGATCTCCACCTGCTCGCAACAGATCTGCCGCCGTTGTCCGAACGGCATCCAGCATTGCGAGTAGACCCGCTCGGTGAGGGACCGATCGCCGGCGCCGCTCAAGCGCACCAGAATCGTGCGCGCCGGATGCTCGGGCATCAACGCCGCAATGGTTTCGCCCAGATCCTGCGTGTCCTCGCCCGCTTCGGCCAGCACCAGCAGAGTCATGGAGCAGGCGCGCAGCACACCTGCGCCCCCTCCCGCCTGTTCTTCCTTGCCGCTATTGACCCACAATTCGGCCAGTTCCTTGAGGATTTTTTCGGGTGCGATGGTTGTTGCCATTACGGCTTCCTCCATACGTGGCCGCGGCGCGCCAACATGGCGTCGGACGCTGCCGGCCCCCAGGTTCCCGCCGGATAGTTCGGGAAATCAGCCTGGTTCTCCCGCCACACGTTTTGAATGGGCTCGACTACGCTCCAGCTCGCCTCCACCATATCCTGCCGGGTGTAGAGGGTGGCGTCGCCGATGATGGCGTCGAGCAGCAGGGTTTCGTAGGCCGAGGGCGAACGCTCGCCGAAACTCGATCCGTAGTTGAAATCCATCGACACCGGCCGCAGGGTCATCCCCGAACCCGGCCGCTTGGATTGAAATTTCAGCGAAATTCCTTCCTCCGGCTGGATGCGCACAATCAGCAGATTGGGCGCGGTTTCAGCGCCGTCATGATCGAAGATATGCAGCGGGGCTTCATTGAATTGGATGGAGATTTCGGTCACGCGCTTCGCCAGGCGCTTGCCGGTGCGGATGTAAAACGGCACTCCGGCCCATCGCCAGTTCTCCACGAACAGCGTGACAGCGGCGTAAGTATTGGTCTGCGATTCGGGATTGACACCTGGCTCCTGGCGAAATCCGGGGACGTCTTTGCCGCCGATGCTCGCCGGACCGTACTGTCCCGCCACGGTGTTTTGGCGGACTTCGGCGGGCGTCATGGGGCGGATGGAGCGCAGCAGTTTGGAGCGCTCGTCGCGCACCGAGGGCGCGCGAAAGGTGGCGCTCGGCTCCATGGCGATGGTGGCCATCACCTGGAGCAGGTGATTCTGGATCATGTCATCGAGCGCGCCGGCTTCCTGGTAATAGGCACCGCGTCCTTCGACGCCGATGGATTCGGCGCCGGTGATCTGGACGTGATTCACGTAGCGCCGGTTCCACAGGGGCTCGAAAATTCCGTTGCCGAAGCGGAAGGCCAAAATGTTCTGCACGGTTTCTTTGCCGAGGTAATGATCGATGCGGTAGACCTCGTTTTCGTCGAACGATTCGTGCAGGCGGTCGCTCAACTCGCGGGCGCTGGCGAGGTCGTGACCGAACGGCTTTTCCACGATCAACCGGCGCCACCCGCTACCCTTGGAGATTCCGGCGGCGCCCAAGCCCTGCGCGGCGCGCGCATACTGGCTCGGCTGGGTGGAAAGATAAAAGAGCACGTTGCCGCCCGTCTGGCGCGCCTTCTCGATCTCCCCCAACCGCTTGGCGAGATTTTGGTAGAGCGCCGCGTCGCCGATGTCGCCGGCCACATAATAGAGGCCCGCGGCGAAGGCGTTCCACACATCGGCATCGAAGTTGGTGTCTTCGGAAAACTGCTTGACGGCCTCCAGCATCTTCTCGCGGAAGGCTTCATCGGTCATAGGGGTGCGAGAGATACCGACCACTGCAAACCCGGCGGACAGACGGCGGTCGTAAGCCAGACGATAGAGAGCGGGAAGCAGCTTGCGCTTGGTGAGGTCGCCGTTGGCGCCGAAGATGACGACTGCACATTCGGGCACGCGCCGTTCAAACCGCAAAGGATCTTGGAACGGATTCTCGATTGGCATCGCCCCAAAATACCACGGCGGAGCGGATCTGGCTTGCATTTCGCGGTGCGCCGGGTAGCGAGGCGGGGAGGAAGGCGGCAAACAACGGCGGCGCCGCTCAGTGCGGAGCACCACACTTGCACACTATGTTGGGAACGGGAGTGACTCCATAAGCGCTCCCGTTGGCGCATAAGATACGCGGCGGATGAGTGAGTAGCGGCTTGCACGGCGCCGGTGCATCCAACCAGCGGCGCGACGCCGGGATATAGAGACGGGGTTCCGTTTTGTTCGCATGACTGTCGAACCGGAACGGCCTATGCACGCTTCGCCCGTTCGGATTCCCGCTGCCCCTGCATAATGCTATTCATCTGCTCGCAATAAGTACGCAGTGCCCTCTCACCGGCCGCCGTGAGTCGGCAGACTGTCAGCGGCATCTTCCCCTTGAACATCTTCCGAATCCGAATGTAGCCCGCCTCCTCCAGTTTGGAAAGATGACCCGAGAGATTGCCTTGCGTGAACCCTCCCTCGCGCTGCAAGTAAAGAAAGTCCGCTTCCTCCACCTCTCGCAGGAACATCAGAATCTGTAAGCGCGCCGGTTCGTGAACCAGCCGGTCGAGGTGCGAAACCTCCCGAATGCGCTCGTTCATGGCCGAAAACTCTCCACGGGTGCGCTGGGGTGCCGACGCACATACCCGATTAGTCTCCAGCCGCCTTGGCCCGCCAGCCAGACGCCTCCGATGAGAACTGCCGCCCAAGCGTTGACGTCCTGCTGCATGTGCAGGAGCATTGCTCCCATCCCGGCAACAGGGAGCGGAAGAACCGATGCCCAATGATATGGTCGTTCACTGTTACGGTGCAGCGCGTATAGCAGAACTGCGACGGCGGACATTGCGATTGGAAGTCCAATGGGCTTCGCAATTACTCCAGCGAGGACGTTCCCGCAGAACACCACGGCGATAGTCGAAGAACGGAAATGTGTAACGTTTTGATCCGGCGTCCGCGTCGCTCCTGAGAGTCCGAGGGCGATGACCGCTTCCTTCTGGGATACTTCTTCCCATTCGGAGGGAGGCCGGACGTATCCGGTTCTGGGAAAGGTCACACGGGATTTCAGGAATAGGCTAATGGACCGCCCGTAACCGAAGACAACCATAAGCGAGATCAGCCCAAGGACTATGAACGCCGTGCGGTCAGACCATGAGTGTGGCCGGAACTGGCTGAACCACGCCGCACTGCCGCCGAGCCCAACGAAGCCTACGCCCGCTACGATTTCCGGCAGACCGTCGATGAACCAGTACGCCGCAGCTCGACGGCCAGGCGTATCGGGGAACCACTGCTCTTTCATGGAATCTAGTTTACGGCGCAAACTAGTCTCCGTCAAGGAGCACAAAATCATGGAGACAGAAACGGGTTATCGGTAACTGGACCGCGCCGTTCCCAAATTCCGCGCGGGTAGGCAATGGCGGTAAAATCAAAATTGATGCCGAAGGCCAGAAGAAGAGTCGCAGCAAGCCGGTTCGGTTCGCTCAATGCGGTGATTGCTGATCCCGTCAAGAAGGCTCCTCGGGCCAAGGGCGACCCGGAAGATTTTAGCAAAACGCTGGCACGGGCCACGGAAGTTTTGGGAGACCGGGATTCCGCCTTCCGGTGGCTCGGAACGCCTGTTCCCGGTCTTGATTACGAGACCCCTGTTGCCGTCCTTCGCACACCCCAAGGAGTCATTCGCGTGAACGATATCCTTACGCAAATGGAACATGGTGTCTGGTAATTGACGGTCTAACGGATTTGCAAGGCAAAATATCCCGCAAACGACGGCGAGGGCGCACGCATAGCGGGAGGCCGCTGGAACCACAAGAAATTCGCTGTGGTTTACTGTGGGGCCACGGCGTCGCTGTGCGCTTTAGAGTTGCTGGCGCACAGCGCAAAACTGCCCGTGGATATGATCGTCATCCGGGCGGCAATCCCGAGGAAGCTTCTGGTAGCAACAATACGTGAGACGGATTTACCAGACGGATGGAATGCGCCTCTCGCGATCAAAAAGACCAAGGATAGGGGGTCGGATTGGGTGAAGAGTCGGGCGACTGCAGTTCTGTCAGTGCCGTCTGCGGTAATTCCGAACGAGCGCAATTATCTCCTGAATCCGGCGCACCCCGATTTCTCAAAGATACATTTCTACGCGCCTAAACCGTTTATCTTTGACAAGCGGCTGAAATAGGCATCGGAATCTTCATCGGCTGCTGGGATGGGTCCTGTGGAATTTCCTGCGGAAAGCGGATTCGTTCAAACCGGCGGGTTGAAATTCCCCTGGAGGCCGTGCGATGTCCACGATATCCCTTTCGTGCGTCCTGACGGTTAGAACGCTCGGTCTAGTATTCGGCCAATCCTTCGATGCCACATCGATCAAGAATGATCGGCTTGTCTGATGGCAGGGTCTCGCATGGCATCCTCAACCATCCAGACGATTCGACTTGATCTCGATGGCGGGCGTCCATTGCTGCGTTGTCGCGCGGACGCCGGTTTTTTCTAGATGTGGACGAAGAACGGCATTACCCTCCATTGGCCTGGATGCCGACCGGTGCGCTGGTGGCGTCCGAAGTCAATTCGACAAAACCACATTCGACAAAACCACATATCGGGAGAGTGACGGGAAAGATGCTCTCCGACACATTGTATTTGCGCTACTCAACCAGAGTTTTTCCGGCGCACTTCCGCAGAAAGTCCGCACAAAGGCTATGAGACTTGTCGTTATAAGTAGTGCTGGAATTTCTTTCCCCCCGGATGTATTTGCATTCCGTGATCGCCCCGCTGGAAAAGGACCTGGTGGTGATCGCCGGGGTTGCTTCGTTGCTTCACGGCCTGGCTGGGGGAAACGCCGGCCACTAGCAACGTTGATGGGGCCCTTCATTTTCGCTTGTTTTAAGATCGGCGTTTGCCTGGGATCCAGGCGACTATTCGGACAGAATGAAATCACGACTGCCGATCACAATCTCGGGGTTGCTCCTACTCGCGGCTGCGGGAGCGCATGGCCAGGGTCAGTGTGTCCTCGAGTTGGCAAGTCAATCGGGCGCGAAGTCGGGATTTACACTCTCGCTTTCGGCGGCGGCGGATTCGAACGGAAACTGCCAACTGAGCTCGCTCATGCTTGGCCTCACGGTGGGGGACGGCAAGTCTCTCCATACCGTCCAAACTCCGTTCTCCTGGCAAACGGGGGTGTTGTACACGGCCTCGGCAACGATCACCAGCGCCGGTCCGCAGCAGCTTGCGATCAACGGACAATCGGCGGGGTCGGTTGCCAGCGCGTTCACGCCGTCGTCGGAGACGCTCTACGGCTCGAACGTCAACGATTCCGGCACGGCAGTCGAGAACTACGTGACGACGCAAATCTCGCTTCAGGTTTCCAATGGTACGAACACGCTCAGCGTGGCGCCCAACGGCAATGCGCCCATCCCGCTGCCGCTGGTGTTGCTCGCGAGTGGTCCGGATCCATGGGAGACGGCCTTCACTGTGAATCCGGCGCAATCGACCACTATCACGGCGACATTCCAGTTCAATGCCACGGTCGCGAACCCCCATCAGTTCGACCCGTACATCGATGTCTACGGGCAGGCGATTGCGGCGTCCTGGCCGTCGAAGATCACATCGGACAGCGACTTACTGACCACGGCCGCCGAAGAGCAGGCATGGCTCGCGGACAACCCACCGGTTGCAGCGCTCGATCAATATGGAGGCTCGACCATCGCCGGATGGACGGGCCCAGCCACCGGTTACTATTACGCGGCGTATCACAGCGGCCACTGGTATATGATCTCGCCGCTTGGGAATCCGCTGTTTTACCTGGGCCTAACCTCCATCGGCGACGGCCCCACCGACATTACGGGGCGCGAATCGATGTTCCAACTGCCTCCGCAGACCGGAGCTTTTGCGGCGGCGTATACCACCGCGCAAGGGGTGACGCGAGTATCCTTCTCCATTGCGAACCAGATCATCAAGTACGGCAGTTCCTGGCGAGCCACGGCAAACACCCTGTTACATCAGCGGTTCCCCAGTTGGGGTTTTGTGGGTGGAGGAAAGTTCGGCACGTTTCCCGCGGATCTGCCGTCTACTCCGGTACTGACGCACGGCGATGTTCCCAATGCCGTGCCGGGCGGTCATCCCGACGCTTTCGATCCGAATATCGTGAGCGAGCTCAAGACTTCATTCGCTGCCCAGATGGAATCGAGCGTCTCGAACCCCTATATCGTGGGGTGGTCCGTAGGCAACGAGATCGACGAAATCATCCAATCTTCCGAGGTGACGGCAATTCTCGCCCTCGGTCCGTCATCGCCGGCCAAGATGGCGTTCGTTAATCAGGCGTTGAATGTTCTGTACGGCGGAAGCGTGAGCAAGCTTGCCGCGGCCTGGAAGATCCCGGCAACAACCGTGGCGGACGTTGACGCAGCCACGAATGCACAGCCGCCTGCGAGCGATGTCGAATCGCTTCGCCAATTCTACGCCGGTACCTATTATTCGATACTCTACAAGATCGTGAAGTCGATCGATCCCAATCACGTCTATTTCGGGATCTGGATTCTGCCCAGTAACGATCCAGACTGGGCACTGGTGGCCGCCAACTGCGACGTAGTCGGTTTCGACGATTTCAACCCCAGCGGGCTCACCTCAGATTTGTTGGCCTTATTCACCAGCACGAATAAGCCGGTGATGATCGGCGCCTGGGTCGCTGCCTCGGATTACGCGGGCGCGCGTGGTTTCGGGTGGCTCGCCGACAGGGTCATGGCGCTGTCGGACTCAGCTGCGGGCGATGCCTACACGCAGTTGCTCGCGAGTTTTGCCGCCAATCCTTATATGGTTGGTTCGATGATCTTCCAGTACGGCGACGGGCCGCTGACCGGCACCGGGGCTGTTAGCAGTAGTGCTCTGGTGATCGGTGGAAACGACATCGCATGGGGCATGGTGGACTTGACCGACACGCCCAAATACGACCTCGTCAACAAAGTTCGCGCGGCGAACCTTGCGACGCTCCAGTCGCTTCAATTGCTGGGGATGGCGCCAGCCTTGACTTCGGCCCCGCAGAACGGCGCTACCTATCTTACCGGCGGCCTTGTACCGGGATCGTGGGCGCAAGTGAAGGGAACCAATCTGGCGGACACGAGCCGGATCTGGGCGTCCGCCGATTTTGCAAATCTCGGCAACGCGCTTCCCACGGACTTGAGCGGTGTGCAGGTGCTGGTGAATGGAATCGGCGCCGCGGTTTACTACATCAGCCCCACGCAGATCAGCTTTCAAGTTCCCGCGGGAGTCTCCGGCACGGCGACGGTTCAAGTGATCCGCGATGGGCTGGCCAGCAACACAATGAGTGCGGCCGCCGTTTCGAGCGCGCCGGGCATTTTTCCGATCATCGTGAATGGAACGAATTACGCCGCCGCCGTTTTTACGGATGGAAAGATGGCCGGCGATCCCTCGGTGAGTTCGGCGTTCCGGAACGCAATGCCGGGAGACGCAATCAGCATTTACGCCACCGGTTTAGCGCCATCGCCGGCGGGAACGCTAGTCAGCCTTAGGCAGCTCACCGGCGTTACGGTTACGGTTGGGGGCATCGCCATCAACGCCACTTTTGCCGGCCTGGTGGCAGTGGGGGAATTTCAGGTCAATCTCACGCTGCCGCAAGAGTTCGCGAACATGCCCGCGGGGAACTATCCGATCACGATTTCGATCAACGGAGTTTCGTCTCCGTCGACGATCAACTCAGTCCCGGCGGCGCCGGTGGTTCTTCCAATCCAACCTTAGATTGCGCCGCGCACGAGACGCGCGGCGCCCCGATCGTGCAGCCGAATGTACCGCTCCCGCCTCGCGGCCGGCTTTTTTACGAAGTTGTCCGTCCCGGGATCTGTCGCTGCCTGGCTCCCTGGTCGGAACGCGCTACTCGTACAGCGGCGTTATCGGCAAATATAGCGCTGCTCTCTCCGAGTGGCCGACCAGCCACCCGGCTTGCTGCAGGTACTTGGTGATCGGCCGAGGGTATCGCGGGCAGCCTTGACGAAAGACGAGCTCTTACGTTGCGCATTTGGGCGTGTTATGGAAGGAGTTTTCGCTTGAGCGGCTGGGAGGCCGAGAGCTGGCCTTGTTCTTAATCAAAGAGCGGGGGGCGATACTGGGCTGCGGAAAAAGGGAGGCCCCGATTTGCCTGCGCGAACGGCCCACCGGGTCCAGCGCCGCGCGCGGGCATTCCCGTCTGTCCGTTTTCAGCAGCCTGTTCGTTTAGACGAGCCCCGCGGCTGCGAGTTCCTTCTGGACCTTGTCATAAATGGCTTGCGCCATTGTGTAAACCCCCATCACCGATGTCGTTCCATTTGAGGCTTTCGCCGAAACTTTGATCGGCCCCTGGTGCGACTTCGGGTCGACGGAAGCTTCGAGTACTACGTCCAGCTTGCCATCGGGCGCGTTGGCTTTGATCCAAGCATCGGCCGGCACCTTGCACTTCACATATTGGCCGAGCCCGAGCAGTTTGAGTACCTTGTTCACGCTATCGGTCATTTTCTTGGCGTCCTTAGCGTCTGTCACTTTGTATGTCTTAATCTTCGCCATAAGCTTCTCCTGGTGAAAAATCGCCTTCATCTTTCAAAACGACTTTTCCGAATTTGTTCCCTCACTCGGCGGCGAGAATCAGAAGAAGAACAGCGGAACGATTTGAATGCACA
>Ga0335072_10007288_pt1 | contig 16119 bp, 10 predicted proteins | sample Lox_Sample_21_FD_206725 | JGI IMG/M metagenome (GOLD analysis project Ga0335072, IMG submission 206725) | Soil microbial communities from Loxahatchee National Wildlife Refuge, Florida, United States - Lox_Sample_2.1 | ecosystem: Environmental > Terrestrial > Soil > Wetlands | place: USA...
CTTTGGCGCCACGAAAGGTCGACAGGCCGCTTTCGGCTGAGAGTCCCGCTCCGGAAAAAACGACGAGTTGCGGTTTTGCGTCTTCGAATGTGGACATTAATTGACAGATTTCTACCGCTTCAATCCCAGGACATCTTGCATCGAATAGAGACCCGGCTTTTGGGCGCGGACCCATTGTGCGGCGCGAAGAGCTCCGGAGGCGAAAGTGTCGCGGCTGGAGGCGCGATGCGTCAACTCAATCCGCTCGCCCGTGGCCGCGAAGTGGACGGTGTGATCGCCCACCACGTCGCCGCCGCGCAACGCGTGCATGCCGATGATCTTTTTGGGCCGGGCGCCGACCTCGCCTTGGCGCCCATGTCGCGCCAGTTCATCGTAATCGCCGCCCGCGCTTTCGGCGAGGATTTCGCCCAGCCGCCGGGCCGTGCCGCTGGGCGCGTCGAGTTTCTTCCGATGGTGCATCTCGACCACTTCCTGGTCGTACTCCTCGCCGAGTATTCCGGCGGCTATCCGGGTCAGATAAAAAAGAAGATTCACGCCGATGGAAAAATTGGGCGCGCAAACAATGGGAATGCGCCGGCTGGCCGCCTCGATGGCCTCCCGTTCTTCGGCCGTATGGCCCGTCGTGCCGATGACCAGCGCTTTGCCATGTTCGGCGGCAATCTTGGCCAGACCGTCCGTCGCGGAATGGTGTGCGAACTCGATCAGCACATCGGCGCGTCCGATGACATCAAGCACATTGTCGCCCCGGTCAACTCCGGCGACTATTTCGAGGTTTGGATCCTGGGCCGCCAGCCGCAGAAGCGCCTCGCCCATCCGGCCTTTGGATCCGACAATGACAACCCGGCTTTTTTCCATGCTCATTGCTAATAAGAGTCCTAAAGTCCGAGCGACTGGAGCGTGGTTTCGAGCCGGACGCGGCTTTGCAATTGCAAAGGCACGAGCGGCAACCGGAGATCGCAGGTCATCCAGCCTTGCCGGGCTAGCGCGGCCTTGATCGGTGCCGGACTGGTCTCGATGAACAAATCGCGCAAGAGGGGATAAAACCGGCGATGCATCTTTTCGGCTTCCGCGGCGCGGCCATCGAGAAAAGCGCGCACCATGTCGCCAATCTCGCGGGGAATGAGGTTCGAGGCCACGCTGATGACGCCCCTGGCGCCGACCGAAAGCGCGGGCAGCGTCATCGAATCGTCGCCGCTGAGAATCGAAACATGGTCCGGCAACGCCTGGCGCAATTGGCTGAAGCGCTCGATGGAGCCTCCCGCTTCCTTGATCGCGACAATGTTGGGATGCGTTTCGGCCAGAGTGACCATCGTATCGACGCCAATCTCGACGCCGGTGCGGCCCGGCACGCTGTAGGCGATAATGGGCCGCTCCGTCGATTTGGTCAGCACCTCGAAATGAGCCAAAAGTCCCGCCTGCGTCGGCTTGTTGTAATAGGGCGTGACGACGAGAAAGCCGTCCACCCCATATTTTTCCGCCCGTTGGGTGAGGTAAAGCGCCTCGGTGGTGCTGTTCGATCCGGTGCCGGCGAAAACCCGCGTGCGGCCCTTCGCCACCTGCACGGCCAATTCAATCACGCGCAGATGCTCCTCCATCGAGAGCGTCGGCGATTCGCCCGTCGTGCCAACCGGAACCACTCCCTCGACTTTTCCCGCGATTTGCGCTTCGACCAGGCGGCTGAAAGCCTCTTCGTCGACGCGATCGTCCCGAAACGGGGTAACCAGCGCGGTGTAAGTGCCCCGGCAGGAAAGAGGTGAAGAGGACATAAAGGAAAAGGACCGTAGCGAAGACCGGGCGCTTTAGCAACAAGGCGTTGACCGATCTGGAAACCGGCTCCAACCGCTGGAAATTGAGAGGCTATTGCTTTTCTTGAACCTGTTGCCGCAGGATCGCCTCTGCCTTGGCCAGATCGTCTTGCGCTGTAGCGGAGTTTGGCTTCAGCCGCAAGGCCTCTTGAAATTGGGCTATCGCCCCATCCGCTTGCCCTTTCTGTAAAAGTGCAGTGCCGAGATTGTAGTGCGCCGAATAATCATGGGGATTGATTTTCAGAGCCTTTTGATATTGAGCAACCGCCTCGTCTACCCGTCCCTTTTGAAAGAGAGCCCAGCCAAGGTTGATGTGAGCAGCGGCAATGGTGGGATCGATTCTCAGAGCCATTTGAAACTGGTCCATCGCCTCGTCTAGCTGTCCCTTTTGTAAAAGGGCGGTGCCGAGGTTGCAGTGTGCCGAGTAACCATGGGGATTGATTTTCAGAGCCTGTTGGTATTGAGCAATCGCCTCGTCTGCCTGTCCCTTTTGAAAGAGAGCCCAGCCAAAGTTGTTGTGAGCGTCAGCATAGTTCGGGTCGATTTCCAGCGCTTTTTTAAACTGAACCATCGCCTCGTCTACCCGCCCCTCTTGAAAGAGAACCATGCCAAAGTTGTCGTGAGTTTCCGGGCAGTTTGGATTCTTGATCAACGCGTCAATCCAAAGCGTCTCCTGGCTTTCATAAACCCATATCCGTTGCCAACTCACCCCTCCGAGAATCAGCAGCAGGATGGCATAAAGGGTCGATTGTAATGTGCGTCTCTCCGGAAAAGCCCAATCCGCCAACCGGATCAGCCCCGCTCCCGCCAGCGCCAGCGGTCCCATGGCGGCCAGATATTGCAAATGATCTTCGACAAAGGAATACCGCCAGAAACCCTGGTCGATCAAAGTCAGGAACGGAGACACCGCTACCAGGAAATAAGCCAAGGCAAAAAACCAGGGGCGAGACCACGATTCGCGTTTGAACCACAAAATAGACAAGACAATGATCACGGCCAATAAGGGTAAATAGGAGTACCCTTGCCCGGCATTGATCTGCCAGCGCGGATAAATCGTCATTAACGGATGCGGCCAAACCAACTTGCCCAGATAAAACCAAATCACGTCCCCCGCCGCGGCCGCGCGCTCCGGCCAACCTCGCGCCGCTGGAGGATCGGCGATTGTAGGCGTCCCCACTATATAGGACCACATGGATAAGGCCGCGGCGACGGCTGACATCAAAAGAATGGGAACCACTTTCGCTAGATTGCGCCATTGCCACCGGCCCTCGATCCACCAAGCGCATAGACAAAGGACCCCTGGCAAAACCACGGTGGACGACTTGCTCGCCATCGCCAGAGCGGCAAAAAGCAAAGTTAACGGATAGTTCCAACCGCCGCTGTTTCGTTCATGGGTTCCCCGTGTCTTCAGCCACCTCACAAAGAAAAGGATCGAAAGCAAATAAAATAAGCCCGACTGCGTGTTTTTCATCTCGCTGACCCATGCCACCGATTCCACTTGGAGAGGATGCAAGGCCCAGAGCGCCGCGCCCAGCCATGCTCCGGGAATCCGCAAATTCCGCAGAACCCGCCACAACAAAACCGCACAGGCAGCGTGCAGCAAAACATTCATCAGATGATAGGGCAGTGGGGCCAGGCCCCATAGCGCGTGTTCCATCCAGAATGTAGTCAGCACAAGGGGAAAAAATTGCCCCGCATGCGTCGTCCAGATTTCCCTCAAGCCGAACGGCCCAACAATACAAGGATCGGCTGTTACATTAATATCGTCGTCCCAGATGTATCCCGCCCACCAGACCGGCGTATAAGTCAGTATGACTGCCAGAATCAGGACCAGTCCCCAAAGCCAATCACGGTTCAGCCACTCCGGCAGCGGCGGAGCGGAGACAATTCGCCTGGCCGCCGGGCGCGGCGTGGAAACTTTCTCATCCGCCGCGCTTTTGCTCATGAACTGCTTGGCCATCCCTTTGGGCAATCAGGATGTGGCTTTTTCCTCACTGGTAGAAGGCAAAAATCCTTTCGGCATGGCCCATGCCCGTTTTTCCGACAGCCTCTACAATCCATGCTCTTGCCAGAAATCTTCTTCTTCGGTGGTGAGATTGGGAATCCAATAGCCGGAGGCATGGCGCGCGCCGCGTCGGCGCCATTCGTTGTGAAAAGCAGCAAGGTGATCGAGTGACACCGCAAAGGAATCTCCCACCGGATTGACGAGAAGACCGCCCATGCCTTCGGCGCGGCGGTCGAGACACCAAGTCATCGCGGCGTCCGATGGAATGGCGATGACGGGGAGCGGCTTGGCCGAGTCATCATCTGGCGGCAAGATCTCGCTGATACGGTCAGGATCGGAAAAGACCAGGAGATGCCGGACGCCCTCGAGATCGGTCTCGGCGGGACGGGGGTTTTCCTTGGTGCCCAAATTAAGAAAGTACCAGTGGCTAAGGACAATGAGAGCGCCAAGGACGTAATCGGCGGTGCGGTCAGGATCAGGGCAGGCACGCGCCTTGCTGACCCAAAGGTCAAAGCGGTCGGGAAGGCGGGCCATGGCAAAAGAGATTTTTCGCCAGGAGGGCCGGGATGAACAGGGATTTTTTGGCCGGATGTTTGCCAAAGACGGAGATATTTGCCATGACAAACTTTTATAGTTGACATGGAACAAGGGCCGCGCAAAGTACGGTCATGTCCTTGCACGGTTCCTCCATTCCTCTGCCCGGGCCTCCCGGCTGGCGCCAACCGGCTTCCGGACCTTCCTTACCCGAGGTAAACGGAACGGTTCCGGTGCCGCGGGGGAAGTCGTTCTGGCGCAAGCTGGCCGCATTCACCGGGCCGGGCTACGTCATCGCGGTCGGGTACATGGATCCGGGCAATTGGGCGACCGATCTGGCGGGGGGGGCGCAATTCGGTTACACGCTGCTCAGCGTCATCGTGGTCTCGAATTTGATGGCGATCCTGCTCCAGCATCTGGCGCTCAAACTCGGAATCGCCACGGGCCGCGACCTCGCCCAGGCCTGCCGTGACCATTATTCGGCGCCGATCGTCATATTCCTGTGGATCATTTGCGAACTGGCCATCGCCGCGTGCGATTTGGCGGAAGTCGTCGGTATGGCCATCGGCTTGCAGTTGCTTTTCCGGATTCCGCTGCTGATCGGGTGCATTGTCACCTGCCTTGACGTGCTGGTGGTGCTCTATCTCCAAAACAAGGGCTTCCGGTATCTGGAAGCTCTGATCATCACCCTGATCCTGACCATCGCGGGCTGTTTCGCGGTTGAGATCTGGCTCTCGAAGCCAAGCCTGGCGGGAACCTTGCTGGGATTAATGCCAAATCCGGAGATTTTGCACAATTCGGCCATGCTTTACGTGAGCATCGGGATCATCGGCGCGACGGTAATGCCCCATAATCTCTATCTCCACTCGTCGATTGTGCAGACGCGGCGGATCGAACCGGAACGGCGGCGCGAGGCGATCCGGTTCGCCACCATCGATTCGACCGTGGCGCTGTTCGGGGCGACGTTTGTCAACGCCGCAATCCTGATTCTTGCCGCGGCGGTGTTTCACTTTTCCGGACACCAGGACGTGGCCGATATTCAAGGCGCCTACCAGCTGCTGAGTCCGTTGCTGGGCGCGAGTTTTGCCAGCCTGCTTTTCGCGTGCGCCTTGCTGGCCTCGGGACAGAACTCGACGTTAACCGGGACGCTGGCCGGGCAGATCGTGATGGAAGGCTTTCTCCATATCCGCCTCAAGCCGTGGTTGCGGCGGCTGGTGACGCGGGCGATTGCGGTGGTGCCGGCGGTGGTGGTCATCGGCCTTTTCGGGGAAGGCGAGACGACCAACCTGCTGCTCTGGAGCCAGGTGGCGCTGAGCCTGCAACTCGGATTTGCCGTCTGGCCCCTGATGCATTTCACCAGCGATCGGGCCAAAATGGGAGAATTTGTGAATCCCGCCTGGATCAAAGTCCTCGGTTGGCTGGTGACAGCGCTGATTATCTTTCTTAACGCGAAACTGGTGCTCGATTCGACGTTGCCCGATGCCTGGTTGAAGACGATTTACCGATCGCTGGGTTTGCCGGCGCCAAGTTGAACTAGGTTCCGGGGAAACGCGGTCGTCTTAGCCGCCCGCCTTGCCATGGGCGGCGCGGTAATCCTTGAAATGATTGATCAGCCCATTGGTTGAACTGTCGTGGCTGGTGACCGTCCCCGGTTTTTCGAGTTCGGGCAGGATCGCCTTGGCGAGCTGTTTGCCCAGCTCGACCCCCCATTGGTCAAAGGAATTGATATTCCAGATGATGCCTTGGGTGAAAATCTTGTGCTCGTAGAGGGCGATCAAAATGCCGAGTCTCCGGGGCGTCAGCTTGGAAAAAAGAATCGAATTGGTCGGCCGGTTGCCGGTGAAGACCTTGTGCGGCACGAGCTTTTCGAGCGCCTCGCCTTTAAGGCCCTCTTTCTCAAGTTCCTGGCGCACCTCGGCGGCGGTTTTGCCGCGCATGAGCGCCTCGGTTTGGGCGAAGAAATTGGAAAGGAGAATGAGATGGTGTTTCCCCAGCCGATTTTGCGTCTCGATGGGCGCGAGAAAATCGGCGGGCACAAGTTGCGTGCCCTGGTGGATAAGCTGGTAAAAGGCATGCTGGCCATTGGTGCCCGGCTCGCCCCAAATCACCGGCCCGGTGGCGGAAGCGGCGGGCGTGCCGTCGCGGGTGACGCCTTTGCCGTTGCTCTCCATGTCGCCCTGCTGGAAATAGGCGGGGAACCGGTGCATGTACTGGTCGTAAGGCAGAATGGCATGGGTGCGGGCGCCGAAGAAATTGTTGTACCAGACGCCGAGGACGCCAAGGGTGAGCGGGAGATTCTTCTCGGGCGGGGCGGTGAGGAAATGTTCATCGAGAGCGTGGGCGCCCGCGAGCAGTTCGGTGAAATTTTCATAGCCGACGCTCAGCACAATCGGCAGGCCGATGGCGCTCCAGAGCGAATAACGGCCTCCCACCCAATCCCAAAAGCCGAACATATTGGCCGGATCGATCCCGAATTTGCGGACTTCCGTTTCATTGGTGGAGAGCGCGACGAAATGCTTGGCCACGGCGGCCTCGTCCTGGGCGGCGGCGAGGAACCAGTCGCGGGCCGAGTGGGCGTTGGTCAGAGTCTCCTGCGTGGTAAACGTCTTGGAGGCGACGATGAAAAGAGTCGTTTCGGGTGAAAGCTTTTTCAGCGTCTCGGCGATGTGGGTGCCGTCGACGTTGGAAACGAAATGAGCGCGCGGGCCGTCGGCGTAAGGCTTGAGCGCCTCGGTGACCATGACCGGGCCGAGATCGGAGCCCCCGATGCCGATATTCACGAAATCGGTGATCGCCTTGCCGGTGTACCCTTTCCATTGGCCGGAACGGATCGCCTTGGAAAATTTCTCCATGTGGCCAAGGACGGCGTTGACGCTGGGCATGACATCCTGGCCGTCGACGAAAATGGGGCGATTGGAACGGTTGCGCAAAGCGATGTGGAGGACGGCGCGATTTTCGGTGATATTGATCTTCTCGCCGCTGAACATCTTTTTGGCCCAGCCCGGCACGTCCCGTTCAACGGCCAGGGCATAGAGGAGCTTCAGAGTCTCGCTGGTGATGCGGTTTTTGGAGAAATCGAGAAGCACATCCTCAAATTCGAGGGAGAATTTCTTGAAGCGGTCCGGGTCTTGGGCGAACAAATCGCGCATCTGGATGTCCTTTTGCGCGTCGTAATGAGTTTGGAGGTTTTTCCATGCCGGCGAGGTGGTGGAGGCGCTCATAAAAACAAGGCTGTCCGAAAGATAGGCGCGGGTCACGCTGAAAGCAATTAGGGCCTGTTAACAGGCCCTGGGGTTGAGTCTTTTTACAGAGGCGTTCGGAGTTTCCAGGAAAGCGTCGCTGAATTGTAACGAAATCAATCGAATCGGGGTCAAATGGAGGGGACGGCCCATCCGGCAAGCGTTCCGGGCTTGAGCAGTCCGAAAACATCAACTAAATCATCATGCACAACCCCCGGCAATTTCCAGTTTTGGTCTATTTATGAAAAAATCGATTTTTGCCACTCTTGCTTTTTTATTGATGCTCGGCCTTCCTGTTTTTTCTTTCGCTGACGGCAACCTGTCGGCAAGCGACTCGGGTTCGCGTCCCGCCGATGCTCTTCACGCCGGGTTTGTCCCTCAGCACCTCAATTTCGAGGTCCAGCATCCCTACAACCTGAAACTCGAGGAACGCTATTCATACGACAAAGCCACCGACACCCACGATCTCTGGGTATTGGATACCGACAAGCCTCATGCGCCTCCGCCCAACAAGACCGAGCCGCGGACGGAGATTCGCATCATCGACGACAACTACAAGCCCGGCTCGGGACTCCACATGATGGACTGCGATATGTACATCGTGCACGGCACCTTCGCCTGCATCAGCCAGGTTTTCGGCACCGGCCCGATGTGCATCATCATCGTCGATCAGAACGGCACCATCACCGATTTGCGCACCCACGACGTCATCGCCAAGAATATGAATGACAAGTGGTTCAACTGGACCATTATTCACAATCCCGACGCCACCGGCCCCGGCGCCATCAAAGTCTATATCGACGGCAAACTCGCCAGCGACAAAGTGGCGGGCCGAAAGGAAAGTTCCTTCTATTTTAAAGTCGGCGTCTATTCCCGGAAAGATTCCAACCGCAACGAAGTTAAAGTCAGGCATCTTCAATATCTAATCAAACCCGGCGGGGATGATGCCGGTTGATTTCAAATCGAATGCTTAAAATTAACACAAAAAACCTCGAGGAAATAACTTGGGCTTCGCCCAAGGGAAAATTCGGCGGGGCGGGCAAGCAAATCTCCGAAGCATTGGGCCGGATTCCGCAGTCCACCGACCTGAACGAGAGGCATCCTTTTGATGTGGAGATTTGCCGTATCCCACCGGGCAAGTGCGCTTATCCCTATCATTTGCACAGCGCGCAATGGGAGTTTTATCACGTGATTTCGGGTGGGGGAACCGTTCGGCACAAAGAGGGAACCACCTTCGTTGAAAGCGGCGATGCCGTTCTCTTCAAGCCCAACGAACCCCACCAGATTGCCAACGATGGCGCGGAAGATCTGGTCCTCTATGTCGTGGCCGACAATCCCATAGGTGAGTCGGCCTACTTTCCCGACAGCAAAAAATGGCTGGTCCGGTCGCCCGAAAGAAGGCTCCTTCGCTCGGAGGGGCTGGAGTATTATGACGGTGAAGAGTGATCTTGTTCCACTGCTATAGATATTGGTTCTTCAGGGAACAGTGCATTTCCACGCTTGCCTTCCGCGGCAACCATGATACGGTTTCCGCATGCAGATCACGGCGCTGTCGCTTCGACTTACGCTTCTTCTTCCGGGCCGGACGGGTTCGGCGGAAGCGATCTGACATGATTTTTTCGCTTTAACGCCAACCAAACCCCGATGGCCCCGCTGAAACGGAGCGGACCCTCGGGGTTCTCTCATTTTAGCGCGGGCCGCCGGGACAAAATGAAAACAGAACAGTAGAAAAACCAATCTGCGGCCGCCTTAAGCCGCCACATCCGAAGTACCGCCCCTTCCCGGCGGTGAAAATGGAGAAACGCGCGTGGCCCGACCGGTTCGTGGACCGGGCGCCCACCTGGTGCAGCGTCGACTTGCGCGACGGCAACCAGGCCCTGGCCACACCCATGAGCGTGGAGGAGAAAATCGAATTCTTCGCGCTGCTGGTGAAACTCGGATTCAAGGAAATCGAAATCGGTTTCCCGTCGGCGTCGCAGATCGAATTCGATTTCACGCGGCGCCTGATCGAAGAAAAGCGGATTCCGGACGACGTCTGGGTACAGGTGCTCGTCCAGTCGAAGGAGGAACTGATCGCGCGCACCTTCGAGTCGCTGCAAGGCGCGCCCCGGGCCATCGTTCATCTCTATAACTCGACTTCGGTGGCGCAGCGCCGGATCGTCTTTGGCCTGGATAAAAAAGGCATCACCGAAATCGCGGTGCGCGGTGCGCGCCACATCAAGGACCGGATGAAAACCGTGCCGGGCACGAAGATTCGGTTCGAGTACTCGCCGGAGAGCTTCACCGGCACCGAGATCGATTACGCTCTGGAGGTTTGCGAAGCGGTGGGCGAAGCGTGGGGCTGCACCGAAGAAGAGCCGGTCATCTTCAACCTGCCCGCCACGGTCGAATTGTCGACGCCGAACCACTACGCCGACATGATCGAATGGTTTGTCACCCATCAAAAATATCCGAAGCGGGCGATCATCAGCCTGCATACCCACAACGACCGCGGCACCGGCGTGGCCGCGACCGAATTGGGCCTGCTGGCCGGCGCAACGCGCGTCGAGGGCACGCTGTTCGGCAACGGTGAGCGGACAGGGAATCTCGATATCGTCACGGTGGCGCTGAATCTGTTGACCCAGGGCGTCGATCCGAAACTCGATTTGCGGGACATCCCGGCGATTCGGGACGTCTATGAGCGGTGCACGAAGTTGGACGTGCCGGTGCGGTGGCCCTATTCGGGCGACTTGGTCTTCACCGCCTTTTCCGGCTCGCATCAGGACGCCATCAACAAGGGGCTCAAAGACCGGCAGGCGCACCCCGGCGGTTCGTGGGAGGTGCCCTACCTGGCCATCGACCCGCACGATATCGGACGCAACTACCGGGCCATCATCCGGATCAACAGCCAGTCGGGCAAGGGCGGCGTCGCCTACGTCATGGAGCAGGAGTTTGGCTATGTCTTGCCCAAGGCAATGCATCGCGACTTCGGCAAAATCGTAAACCGCGTCGCCGACGAGCGCGGCGAGGAATTGCCGCCGCAAGACATCTTGAAGCTGTTCCAGGAAGTCTACCTGGACCGCGACCAGCCCCTCTCCTTCCAGGGCGTGAGCAAGATGGCGCCGGCGGAGAAAGGGATCGAATGCATCGTGCGGGTCAAGAAGGGGAACGAGGTGCACCAGATACGCGGGCGGGGAAACGGTCCGATCGACGCCTTTGTCCACGGCTTGATTGCTGGCGGAATCGTCGAGCCCTTCGAGGTCATCTCCTACGCCGAGCACTCGCTGGGACACGGCGCGGAAGCCAAAGCGGTCGCCTACTTCGAAATCAAAGGCGCTTCGGCCGCCCCGGTTTTTGGCGCGGGCACCGACACGAACATCGAAATCGCCTCGCTCAAAGCGGTCCTGAGCGCGCTGAACCGGAGATTGGGAAGCGATAATTAAGGCGCAACGTAAACATCGCCGCCTTTGGCGGCGAATTCACCCGCTTTTTCGGCCAGACCCTGGGCCAGCGCCTGTTCTTCCGTAACCCCTTTTTCCGCCGCATATTTGCGGACGTCTTCGGTGATTTTCATCGAACAAAAGTGAGGGCCGCACATGGAGCAGAAATGGGCCGATTTGGCCCCTTCCTGCGGCAAAGTTTCATCGTGAAAAGAACGGGCCTTCTCGGGGTCGAGGCCGAGGTTGAACTGGTCTTCCCAGCGGAACTCGAACCGGGCCTTGCTCAGCGCATTGTCCCGTTCCGACGCGCCGGGAAAACCCTTGGCGAGATCGGCGGCGTGGGCGGCGATTTTATAGGCGATGACCCCCTCGCGGACATCGTCCTTGTTCGGCAGGCCGAGATGTTCCTTCGGCGTGACGTAACAAAGCATCGCGCAGCCGTGCCAGCCGATCATGGCCGCCCCGATGGCGCTGGTGATATGGTCGTAGCCCGGAGCGATGTCGGTGGTGAGCGGCCCGAGCGTGTAAAAGGGCGCTTCGGCGCAGTGCTTAAGCTCCAGTTCCATGTTTTCCCGGATCAGTTGCATCGGAACGTGGCCGGGCCCTTCGATCATCACCTGGCAGTCGTGCTTCCACGCCTTCTGCGTCAACTCCCCGAGAGTGGCCAGCTCGGCCAGTTGCGCTTCGTCATTGGCGTCGGCGCCCGCGCCGGGGCGAAGGCCGTCGCCGAGGGAGAAGGAGACATCGTAGGCGCGCATGATTTCGCAAATCTCGTCGAAATGAGCGTAAAGAAAATTTTCCTGATGATGAGCCAGGCACCACTTGGCGAGAATGGAGCCGCCGCGGCTGACGATGCCGCAGGCCCGGCGGGCCGTCATCGGCACATAACGCAGCAAGACGCCCGCGTGGATGGTGAAGTAATCGACGCCTTGTTCGGCCTGCTCGATCAGCGTGTCGCGATAGAGATCCCAGGTGAGTTCCTCGGCGCGGCCTCCCACTTTTTCGAGCGCCTGATAGATCGGCACCGTGCCGATGGGCACCGGTGAATTGCGGATGATCCATTCGCGGGTCTCGTGGATGTTCTTCCCGGTGGAGAGATCCATCACCGTGTCGGCACCCCAGCGAATGGCCCACGTCATTTTCTCGACTTCCTCCTCGATGGAGGAGGCGATGGCCGAATTGCCGATATTGGCGTTGATTTTCACCCGGAAATTGCGCCCGATGATCATCGGCTCGCTCTCGGGGTGGTTCACATTGGCCGGAATAATCGCGCGCCCGGCGGCGACTTCCTCGCGCACAAACTCGGCCGTGATGGCGGGACGCGACCCCAGCCTCGCGCCGAACGCCTCGCCCGGATGCTGATGGCGCAGATCGGTCTGCGGGAAATTTTGCGCGGCCACCTGTTGGCGTCCCAACGTTTCACGCGTGGCGATATATTCCATTTCGGGGGTGATGATGCCGCGGCGGGCGTAATGCATTTGGGTGACGTTGCCGCCCGGAATCGCCTTGCGCGGGGCGCGCTTCAGTCCGGGGAACGGCTGGAGACGGCCCTTCGCTTCGCGCTGGCTGGCATACTCGGCATGGCCGGCGGTCAGATAGCCATTGTCGCGGGGCTGCACTTCGCGCCCTGTGTAGGTTTCGGTATCGGCGCGGGTGGCGATCCAATCGAGACGCAGAGGATGAAGCCCCGCGCGAATGTCGATTTTCACCGCCGGATCGGTGTAAGGGCCCGACGTGTCATAGACGCGCAGCGGTGAATTCGGCGTGAGCTTGCCCTGAAAATCACGGGTCGGAGCCTGCGTGATTTCGCGCATGGCGACGCGGACGCCGTTGCTTTCGACATGGATTTTGGCCGAATTGGGAAAAGGCTTCGTCACATCCCGGAGAATTTTCGATTTCGCGGGCTTGCGCCGGCCGGGTGATCTTTTCGCGGGCTTGGGAGCCGGATTGAGCGGTTGGATCATAAAATTTATCCTTTAAGTCCCGAAAGACGCCGGGGAGAGATTGGCTACGCCAGTGCCACAACTCCCTACGCCGGCATAATCCGGATCAGGTTCATCGGGTCGTTCGCATCCGCGAACCTCTCAGCCCGGTTGGGCTCCCCGTCGTTGAGAGTCAAGATACATCCCGCCGGGGAGAAGACAAGGCCGGTTTTACGATCCCGTCACATTCAACCGGATAAATTCCTCCGCGCCGGTGGCGGGTACCCCCACCTCGATGATCGGGTCGCCGGTGTTCGAATCGGTGCCGATCTGCTGCGAAATAGCCGGAGTAACGGTCGACCAACTTTGCAAATCGGCGCAGGTCTGCACATTGACCGTGATGCCGGTCGCCGCCGGATTCTCGCGATAGGTCAGGGTAAGATAGTGCACGCCGCCAATCGTGCTCATGCCAACCGCGGGCAACGCGGCCAGGTCGGCGGCATTCATGGGAACCGCCGGATCGATGTCAAAAATATATTTCAACAGATTCGGCGTTCCATCATTTTCGGGCGTCGCGCCCGGCCCGCTGATCGCCGGGTTGGCGAGTTGTTGCGGCGTGAAGTAGAGACCGGCCCATTGTGTGAACGCCGACTGCACATTCAGAGTAAAACTTTGCGTCGCGTCGGGGCTGACCCCGTTGCTGGCGGTGATCGTAATGCTAAAGGGCGCGCCGCTCGTATCCGGTGGCGTGCCGCTCAGAATGCCGCTGTTGGTGTCCAGACTGGCCCAGGAGGGCAGACCCGTGGCGCTGTAGGTCGAGGCGGGTATCCCCTGCGCGGTCACCGTGAAACTGCTGGATTGTCCGATCGTAAAGGTGGCGCTATTGGAACTGGTGATGACCGGGGCGCTGCTGGGAAGAGATAGTTCAAAGACAATGCCGAAGTTGGCGCTGCCGCCACTTGATGCCGCTCCATAGAGGTTTCCGTCCGATCCTTCGATCACGGCTGCGGAGGGCCAAACGCCATCATTGGAGACACTGCCATCGCCAAAATTGTGCAGAATTGTGACTGTGTCCTGCGGCGTTATTTCGAAAATCGCGCCCTCATTGGCGGTGCCTCCTTCATATGTTGTTCCATAGAAATTTCCGTCTGATCCTTGGATCACGCCTGCGTAGGGCCAAACGCCATCATTGGGAACACTTCCATCGCCGAAATTGTGCAGAATCGTCACTGTGCCCTGCGGCGTCATCTTGAAAACTGTGCCGTCATTGGCGGCGCCTCCACCGGTTGTTGTTCCGTAAAAATTTCCATCCAATGCCTGGATTAAAACCGCTCCGGGCCCGGGTCCATTTCCATCGTTGGGAACACTTCCATCGCCGAAATTGTGCAGAATCGTCACTGTGCCCTGCGGCGTCATCTTAAAGATGGTGCCGTCATTGGCGGTGCCCTCCATCCCTCCCTGCTCTGTTGTTCCATAGAAATTTCCATCTGATCCTTGGATCAACCCCCCATAAGGATTTTGTCCATCGTTGGGGATGCTGCCATCGCCGAAATTGTGCAGAATCATCAATACACCCTGCGCCGTTATCTCAAAAACTGTGCCGCCACCGGCAGTGCCGCCACCGATTGTTGTTCCATAGAAATTTCCATCCGAGGCTTGGATCAAGGCGGCATAGGTATAAGCTCCGTCGTTGGGGATAGTTCCATCGCCAAAGCTGTGCAGAATCGTCATCGCGCCCTGCGGCGTCATCTTAAAGACCGTGCCATCACCGGAAGCGCCCCCGCCATACGTTGTTCCATAGAAATTTCCATCCGATCCCTGAACCAAGGAGGCAATGGGCTCACCTCCATCGTTGGGAACACTGCCATCGCCAAAATTGTGCAGAATCGTTACAGTACCCTGCGGTGTTATCTTGAAGATTGTGCCGTCATTGGCGGCGCCTCCTTCATATGTTGTTCCGTAGAAGTTTCCATCCGATCCTTGAATCACATTCGCATAAGGATTTTGTCCATCATTGGGCACACTGCCGTCATCAAAATTGTGCAGAATGACATATTGTTGAACAAGATTAGGCGCCACCGTGATAGTAAAGTTTTGCGTCGCATTGGGGGTGACTCCATTACTGGCGGTGATGGTGACCGAATAAGTTCCGGTTTGTGTTGGAAATCCGGAAATCACCCCGGTGGTGGGATTGATGCTGACCTCGGCGGGCAGGCCGGTAGCGTTGAAGGTTGGGGGCGGTATTCCCATTGCGGTTACGGTGAAACTGCTGGCCTGTCCTATCGTAAAGGTGGCGCTGTTGGAACTGGTAATGGTTGGGGGAGCCTCCACTACCGTGATACTTAAGCTTTGCGTTGCATCGGGGCTGACTCCGTTACTGGCCGTGATGGTGACCGAATAATTCCCGGCTTGTGTCGGTATTCCGGAAATCACCCCGGTGGTAGGATTGATGCTGGTCCCGGCGGGCAGGCCGGTGGCGCTGAAGGTCGAGGGGGGTATTCCCGGCGCGATCACGGTGAAACTATCGGATTCCCCCATTGCAAAGGTGGCGCTGTTGGAACTGGTGATCACCGGGGCGCTGCTGGGAAGGGACAGTTCGAAGATGGTGCCGTCACCAGCGGTGCCCCCAAGCCGGGTTGTTCCATAGAGATTTCCATCCGATCCCTGGATCAAAGCTGCTTGGGGCCATTCTCCGTCGTTTGGGACACTGCCATCGCCAAAGCTGTGCAGAATCGTCACCACACCCTGCGGCGTCATCTTAAAGACCGTGCCATAATTTCCAATTCCAGCAACGGGCCCAAGGAGTGTTGTCCCGTAGAAATTTCCATCCGACGCCTGGATCAAGGCTGCATTGGGAAGTTGTCCATCGTTGGGGACACTTCCATCGCCAAAATTGTGCAGAATCGTCACTACACCCTGCGGTGTCATCTTAAAGACCGTGCCACTATTATAGATTCCACGACCGGCGGCGCCTCCACCGGTTGTTGTTCCGTAGAAATTTCCATCCAATCCCTGAATCAAGGCGGCAGAGGGATTAGCTCCATCATTCGGGACGCTGCCATCGCCGAAACTATGCAGAATCGTCACTGTGCCCTGCGGCGTTATCTTGAAGACTGTGCCGTAACCGGCGCCCCCCCCCTCCAATGTCGTGCCATAGAAATTCCCGTCCGATCCCTGGATCAAAGCTGCCTCGGG
>Ga0335072_10007289_pt1 | contig 16119 bp, 11 predicted proteins | sample Lox_Sample_21_FD_206725 | JGI IMG/M metagenome (GOLD analysis project Ga0335072, IMG submission 206725) | Soil microbial communities from Loxahatchee National Wildlife Refuge, Florida, United States - Lox_Sample_2.1 | ecosystem: Environmental > Terrestrial > Soil > Wetlands | place: USA...
GGTGGAACCTACGCGCTCCAGCGTACCTTCCTGCAGCAGGCGCAACAGGCTCATCTGCGCATCCGGCGGCAGATCGCCGACTTCATCCAGAAACACCGTGCCGCCTGCCGCCGCCTCGAAGTGGCCCACGCGGCGGGCATTCGCACCCGTGAACGCGCCGCGCTCATGCCCGAACAACTCCGACTGCACCAGGTTGGCCGGCAACGCACCGCAATTGATGGCCGCAAAAGGATGAGCGCGGCGCGGCGATAACTTATGCAGCGCACGCGCAGCCACTTCCTTGCCAGTGCCGGTTTCGCCGGTAATCAGCACCGGCAGTTCCACCGGCGCGTATTTGCGCAGGCTCGCCACCACCGCCATCATCGCCGGGCTGTTGCCGGTAATGCCTGGCACGTCCGCATGGACGATGATCGGTGGCGGCGCATCGCCTGCCAGCTTGGCCAGCGTGTCAACCAGCCGATGCATATCTACTGGCGCGGTGAAGAAATCGATGCTGGCACGGAGCACGCGCTCCACTTCGGGCGCCTGCACCGAGGTCTCGGCAGACAACAGTGCCAGCCACGGAATACGCGGATGATCGGCCATCAGTTTGGCCATGCTGCGCAAAGCCTCGACGTCGGCCATGCGCACGTCGGCCATCGCCACGACCGTATCGCCTCGCCGGATGCCCACGCCACCCCCTGGGGCATTCGCATCCGCCACTCGCGTATGCCAACCTGCCTGCGCCAAACGCGCTCTTTCTATACTCGTCGGCTCCCCGAACCACACTAAACAGCGGATCGACGTATCGCTAATCATCGCAACGCCTCCCTCCAGGATAGCTGGCCCGCGGTCCCAGCCACATCCCATGGCAGGCCTTCGCCCCCGCGCCCGTGGGCCAGCATGCGCCAGAAACTCGGCGCCGTTCACGGAATATACACCCGAATTTCGTGGGCGATCACTTTTTGAGCAGGCAAAACGCCTATTGCCATGCCCGCCCGCCATGGCATGGGATGTCCATGCTAAGCATCAAATGGCGGCGGCCTGATGACAGGCGCTTCTTGAACGCGTTAGTTCAAGAACAGATCGGGCAGCAGCGGCGCACCGGGCTGATAAGCGTAATGATCGAAATCGCGCGTGCCCGCTTCGCGCAACACGTCCTCGTCGATCGCGAAGCGGCCGGTGCACTGCCGCGCAGGCTGGGTCAGCAGCACGTGCGCAGCATCCGCAACGATCTCGGGACGGCGACAGTGTTCGGGCCTTACGCCATCGATCATGGCAATAGCTGCCGTGGCAATGACTGTGCGCGGCCATAGCGCGTTCACGGCGATGGCCAGCGAGGCAAGTTCCGCACTCATGCCCAGCACACACAGGCTCATGCCGTACTTGGCAATGGTGTAGGCGGTATGCGGGGCGAACCATTTCGGATCGAGGTTCGGCGGTGGCGCCAGCATCAGTACATGCGGATTGCTGGCCTTTTTCAAATAGGGCAAGCACGCCTGCGTCACCATGAAGGTGCCCCGCGTGTTCACTTGATGCATGAGATCGAAGCGTTTCATCGGCGTGCCTTCGGTGCCGGCAAGCCAGATGGCGCTGGCATTGTTGACTACGATATCGATGCCACCGAACCGCTCCAACGCTTGCGCGACCGCCGCCTGCACGTCGCCTTCTTCGCGAATGTCCACCTTCAACGCCAGCGCCTTCCCGCCGGCCGCTTCCACGTCGGCAGCGGCCGTATGGATGGTGCCCGGCAGTTTGGGATTGGGCACGCCGCTCTTGGCAGCGATCACGATATTGGCGCCATCGCGTGCTGCACGCAGCGCTATCGCAAGCCCGATGCCGCGCGAGGCGCCGGTAATGAACAGGGTTTTTCCGGCCAGGGTGCTCATAGGAATGCTCAGGCTTTTTGGAAGCGCGGCAGGATATCGCGCAGGGTGGCCAAACGCTGCAATGGATCTGTCATTTCCAGCAGCTGTTGTTGTTCTTCGCGTGTCAACGGCAACAATTCGGCAAGGCGAAAACCCAGCCAGCCAGCATCGTCATAGGAGGCGCGCGGTTCGTGCCGCCAGTGCGGCCCAATGGTTTCAATCAAACGTTCAAGAATGGTCTGCAGCAAGGCGAATTCCACCGGCACTTCCTGCGGTGATTCGTCCGGCCACAATTGCACATCGCCACGCAGCAGGCCATCGGAGCGTGCACGTGTGCGCAATACGCGAAAACGGCTGCCGCCTTCGGCGGAGATGCCCAGCAGACCGTCTTCCCGATGACTGAAGTCCACGATGCGCGCCAGCGTGCCGATGGCCGCCGGGCGCGCCGGCACGCCCACCTCGGCGCCTTCCAGAATGAGGCACACACCGAAGGCTGTACCGCTGCGCGTGCATTCGCGCACCAGGTCCAGATAACGCGGCTCAAAGATTCGCAGCTGCAGCTGGCCGCCCGGATACAACACGGTACCGAGCGGAAACAGGGGCACTTCCATGGGAGGTAACTGAGCGGCCATGCCCTGAATAGTAGCCACTGGACGCCTCACATCGCACGCGGCAGAGTGCGTCGATATCCATGCAGGAAGCCCCACCGGATGTCCGTCACACCACTGGCCGCCGCCATGCCACCCGCCTCGACACCCGTGCAGCCGGCACCCGCCCCGGCCGTGCTGGAAGTCCGCGCCCTGAATAAGTCCTTCAAGCAACGCCAGGTGCTCAGGTCGCTGGACTGGAGCGTGCCAGGCGGACGCGTGATCGGCCTGCTCGGCCGCAACGGTGCCGGCAAGACGACGCTGCTGCGCTGCCTGCTGGGTCTTTCGCCTATCGACGGCGGCAACATCACGCTGTTCGGCGAGCCGATGCTGGAACCGGGTGGCGAGCGCATGCACCGCATTGGTTTCGTGCCGCAGACCTTCGATCTGTTTCCCTGGATGAAGGTGCGCGCTTATCTCGATTTCACCGCGGCCTTCTACGCGCGCTGGAATCATGACCTGGTGACTCGCCTGCTGGCGACCTGGGAGCTGGACGTCAAGCAAAAGATCGGTGAACTTTCACAAGGCCAACGGCAGAAGCTGGCGATCGTGCGTGCGATTGCGCCGGATCCGGACCTGCTGGTACTGGATGAGCCCGTAGCCAGCCTCGATCCCCAGGCGCGCCGCGCCTTCATGGGCGAATTGCTGACGCTGATGCGCGCGCCGGGCAAGACGGTCATTTTTTCTACCCATATCACTGCCGACCTCGAACGCGCCGGCGCGGATATCGCCCTGCTGCGCGATGGCCGCATCCAATTCACCCGGCCGTTGGCGGAATTGCGCGAGCGGCTGAAGCGCGTGGTCTTGGCGCGCGCGGAAGGTTGGGCACAGGCACCCACGGTGGCAGGCAGTCTCAAGTCACACGTGCAGGACGAACAAGCCGTGCTGCTGGTCGAAGATCCCGTTATCGATAGCCTGCATGCGCTCGCCATGCGTGAAAACGCCAGCATGCACATCGAGACACCCACGCTGGAAGATCTGTTCGTGGAGTTGGCATGAGTGTCGCCTGGCAACTCTGGCTGCAGTTGTTTCGCCGCACGCCATTACTGGTCGTACTGGCGAACCTGTTGCGCCTTGCCGCCGCGTATTTCGCCGTACGATGGCTGCGTGGCGAGGAGGAGCTCGCCATCGTCGCCGCGATGCTGTTTGGGGCAGCAACGTGGATATGGCATACCGGCCAGGGTTATCAGCTGCGAGGCCTATGTGTACCGGAGAGTTTTCTGCTGCCAAATTTCCGCAGGCGCTTGCTGGAATACGGCGCCATCGATGTAGCGATGTGGGTGCTGCTGCCGCTGCTCATCACCGTCATCGGCGGCGCGCCGCACTTGTCGCTGATCGCCTGCGCACTGCTGATCCTCGCCGGCATGGGGCTGATGATGGGCAGCAACCCCCGCACCGGCGCCTACATCTGGCCGTTCCTGATCGTGCTGGGCTGGATGCCATCGTTCCTGACCGCCTTCTTCAAAGAAGCGCTGCGCTCGCCACTCACCCCATGGCTGCTGCTGGCTGGCGTGGCTTTGCTGCTGCGGTTCAGCATCGCGCCGTTATTGCGGATCGAGGATCGGGAAACCGCGGCTTCGCCACTGGAAAGCACCAGCCTGGGCCGCATGCAAACCCGCAGCACGCCTGGCGAACCACGGCGCATGGGCCGATTCGGAAAACGCATCAATGCGCTATACGAACAACTGGCAGAGCGGACCCTGCAGCGTGCCTTGGCGGCCTACGCGGGCAGCCCAAGCTTTCGACGACGCATGATCCTGGTGCGGCGCTTGCTGCTGCCGAACGACAACCCGGAAGCCATCGTGCTGCGCATAGTCCTGGTGGCCGTGATCGTCTGCTTTTATTTCGTCGCCATCATGCATCGCCAGCATTTCAACCCGGTGGTTATCGGCGCCTACGCGATCATGCTGAGCGTCTCGCGTTTTCCGCAGTTGAATGTCGGCATGCTGCGCATGCGGCCGAACATGGCCGATCTTTATCTGACACTGGCGCCGGAGACACGCGCCGAGTACCAGCAAACCATCTCGGATGCATTGCTGATCCTGGTGCCCATCAGCCTGCTTACCGCACTCGTCTACACCGTGCTCGGCGCCGTGTTGATGCATGCGCCGGATCCGTGGCACATGCTGTTCGTGGCAGCGATCGTTTCGCTGGCCACCAGCCTGGCTGCGCTCGCCTTGCATCTGATCGGCCCGGAAGGCAGCACAGGCCGCGCCATCGTCAACCTGGCGGTGATGTTCGGCACGATGGCCGTGTATTGGGGCGGTTATTGGCTGGTAGGCACCGCCGGCTACCTGATCGGCGGTGGCCTGCTTGCGCTGGTGTCACTGGGATTTGGCGCCGGGGTGTGGATGGCGGCGCAGCGTGAATATGTGTCGCGCGCGCCGCGCTTCGATGCGCCGATCGGTTGATGCTTGCAGGTAGGCCGGAACGAGGCGTAGCCGAATCCCAGCCCAGGCATACATCATGGCGATGCTGGGATTGCCATCCCAGCCTACGCGTGCAGCGCTTCGACGAAACGGCGCGGCGCGTTCTCGAAGCCGCCGTTGGACATGAACACTACATGGTCGCCGGCACGCGTTTGCGACCTCAGCACAGCAAGCAAATCGCTGACGGTAGGCGCAGTGCTGGCGCGGCCGTGCAAGGCGTCGGTCACGCGACGGGCGTCCCACGGTAGTTCGGGTCGATGCAGAAACACCACGGCGTCGGCGTCGGCCAGTGAGGGCGCCAAGGCGTCGGCGTGCGCACCCAGCCGCATGGAGTTGGAACGCGGTTCCAGCGCCACCAGGATGCGCGCGTTACCCACTTTCGCGCGCAAACCGGCCAGCGTGGTGGCAATGGCGGTGGGATGATGGGCGAAGTCATCGTAGACGCGCACGCCAGCGACTTCGCCCACCAGCTCCATGCGACGCTTTACGCTCTGGAACGTGCCGAAGGCCGGCAGCAGCGCGCGCGGATCGGCGCCTGCTGCGGTGGCCGCGGCCAATGCGGCCAGCGCATTCATCACGCTGTGATCGCCCAGCAGCGGCCAGTTCACCTCGCCGATCGCTTCACCTTGGTATTGCACGGCGAAGTGCGATCCATCGGCTTCGATCAAGCGTGCCTGCCAGTCGCCCTTGCCGATGCCGAAGGTTTCGACCGGCGTCCAGCAGCCCATCGCCAGCACTTCGGCAAGATAGGCATCGTGCGCATTGACGATCAGCTTGCCGTTGCCCGGCACCGTGCGCACGAGGTGGTGGAACTGGCGCTGGATCGCGGCGACGTCCGGGAAGATGTCCGCATGGTCGTACTCGAGATTGTTGAGAATGGCGATGCGGGGGCGGTAGTGCACGAATTTGGAGCGCTTGTCGAAAAACGCGCTGTCGTATTCATCCGCCTCGATCACGAAAAGCTTGCCCTGCCCCAGCCGCGCCGAGATACCGAAGTTGCCGGGCACGCCGCCGATCAGGAAACCCGGCGCCAGCCCCACGCTATCGAGCAGATGCGCCAGCAGGCTGGTGGTGGTGGTCTTGCCATGCGTACCGGCTACCGCCAGCACCTCGCGCTCGACCAGCAAGCGCTCGCCCAGCCACTGCGGACCGGACACGTAGCGCAGGCGCTCATCGAGCATGTGCTCCACCGCCGGATTGCCGCGCGTCATGGCATTGCCGACGATGACCAGATCGGGCGCGGGCTGCAAATATTCGGCCCGGTAGCCTTGCATCAAGGCGATGCCCAGCGCTTCGAGCTGGGTGCTCATCGGCGGGTAGACGTTGGCGTCAGAGCCCTCCACCGTTTCGCCGAGTTCGCGCGCCAAGGCGGCGACGCCGCCCATGAAGGTGCCGCAGATACCGAGAATGTGCAGACGCATGCGATGTGTGTGTCTAGGCCCGGCTCTCTTCCCATCTTTGATCACTAACGCCTTGATCAAGGACAGCGAAGACTAAGCCAAAAGCGTCAGCTATGGGCCGCCGCCGTCTCGTTGGCCAGCGCACGCTTCACGCGCGCCGTGACCTCATCCAGTTCGCCCACGCCATCGACCACCTGCAACTTGCCGCGGCGTGCGTAGAACTCGGCCACCGGCGCCGTCTGTTCGGCGTAGACCTTCAGGCGATCGCGCACCACTACCGGGTCGTCGTCCTTGCGGTGTTCCGCAGCGAAGCGGATTTCGCAGCGCTTGATGATCACCTCGCTCGGTACCTCCAGCTTCACCACCGCATCCAGCGGCTGGCCGATCTTGGTCAGCAGGTGGTCGAGCGCGTCGGCTTGCGCGAGATTGCGCGGGTAGCCGTCGAGGATGAAGCCGGGCCGGGTATCGGCTTCGGCCAAGCGCTCCTCCAGCATGCCGAGCAGGATGTCGTCGGACACCAGTTGGCCGGCATCCATCACCGCCTTGGCCTTGATGCCCAGTGGAGTACCCGCTTTCACCGCCGCCCGCAGCATGTCGCCGGTCGAGATGTGCGGCACGCCGAGATCGGCCTTCAGCCGAGCCGCCTGGGTACCCTTGCCCGAGCCGGGCGCGCCAAGAAGGACAAGTCGCATATATCTCCACAAGATCCCGCGTTCTGTCGCACACTGCGGCAGTTACCGGGATTCCTTAGATGAATGGCGGTCAAGGTAGCGTCTGCGTGGGGTTGCGTCAAACGACAAACGCTCCGAATTCACGCCAAGTCGCTGATATATATGTGATCCATCATTAACGTCGAATTGTCACATAGGCTTTGGAGAGCGCCCATGAAGTCGAAAGCACGTTCCGCTACCGATCGCATGCTGTACGCCCAGTCCGGCGGCGTCACCGCCGTGATCAACGCCACCGCCGCCGGCGTGATCCAAACGGCGCGCGCGCGCCGCATTCCGGTATATGCCGCACGCAACGGCATCCTTGGTGCGTTGCGCGAAGAACTGATCGACACCACCCGGGAAACGGCTGCCGCCATCGCCGCGCTCAGGCACACGCCGGGCGGCGCCTTCGGCTCCTGTCGCTACAAGTTGAAATCGCTGGATGACAACCGCCGCGAGTATGAGCGGCTGATCGAGGTGTTCCGTGCCCACGACATCCGCTGGTTCCTCTACAACGGCGGCAATGATTCGGCCGATACGGCGCTGAAGATTTCCCAGCTAGGCAAAGCGATGGATTACGACATCCGCTGCATCGGCGTACCCAAGACGGTGGACAACGACCTGATGATCACGGACTGCTGCCCTGGCTTTGGCTCGGTGGCGAAGTACACGGCTGTTTCGACGTTGGAGGCGAGCCTGGACGTCGCCTCCATGGCAGACACCTCCACCAAGGTGTTCATCCTGGAGGTGATGGGGCGTCACGCGGGCTGGATCGCCGCCGCGTCGGGCCTGGCCGGCGAAGGCCCGGATACACCGCCACACATCATCCTGTTCCCCGAGCGGGTGTTCGACGAAACCGCCTTCCTCGACAAGGTGAAAGCCACGGTCGAGCGCGTGGGGTGGTGCACGGTGGTCGCCTCCGAAGGCATCCGCAACGCCCAGGGACAATTCCTCGCCGAGGCCGGCACGCGCGATGCCTATGGCCATGCCCAGCTCGGCGGCGTGGCGCCGGTGCTGGCCGCGCTGGTAAAGGAAAAGCTTGGCTACAAGTATCACTGGGCATTGCCCGACTACCTGCAACGCTCCGCGCGCCATATGGCTTCCAAGACCGATGCGGACCAGGCCTACGCCGTCGGCAAGGCTGCGGTCGAATACGCACTCGGTGGCATGAACGCCGTCATGCCGGTCATCGTGCGCACATCGGAATCGCCGTACCGCTGGAAAATCGAATCGGCGCCGCTGGATAAAATTGCCAACCATGAAAAGAAGATGCCGGCGGATTTTCTTACCCACGACGGTTTCGGCATCACCGCGGCAGCGCGACGCTATCTCGCCCCCTTGATCCGCGGCGAAGCGCCACTGCCCTATGGTCGCGACGGTTTGCCCAAGTATGTGCGGCTGAAGAACGCGGCAGTGGCGCCGCAATTGCCGGCATTCGGCCGCTGATCGGTAAGCCTGTATCTTGCGCTCGCCGGGATGTGTCCCAGCCAAGTTCGGACGAGGTGAGTGCGCACGCTTCACATGGCCCACACATCAGAACGCCCTAGCGTGCGCTGCTCTTGGCGTTTGAAAAAGCCACACTGCAGCTATGTGCCCCCCAAGATCATCGCCTAAATAACAGCGGCCTACTGAGGAGTCGTTTCATCGACATCATGTCCGCCATGGGCGCTACCCCGCCAGCGTGAACTAATAAGGGTCTGCCCATTGCCTATCGACGACATTGCATATCGATGACAACGAAGGGTGCGGCAAAGCATGTCGCGCATGCTGTCGCACCCGCTTGACCGCTGCGACGCACAACGAATAAATCGCGAACCTCTGTCTATACTGCTCCCAGCAGTCCGCTTCAGATCACTTGGGTTCAACCAACGATGGGGAGGCACCGATGCTGCAGCAGTATGGCTTATGGATCGCGTTAGCTTGCGCGGTCGTGGCGATTTTGTACGGGGCGTTTTCGGTACGCTGGATATTGGCGAAATCGCCAGGCACCCCGCGCATGCAAGAGATCGCCTCGGCTATCCAGGAAGGCGCACGCGCCTACCTCAACCGCCAGTACCGCACGATCGCGCTTGTGGGCGTGGTGCTGCTGGTGATCATCGGGTTTGCCCTGGACTGGGGCACGGCCATCGGCTTCCTGATCGGCGCGGTACTGTCCGGCGCTACCGGCTATATCGGCATGAACGTCTCGGTGCGCGCCAACGTGCGTACCGCGGAAGCGGCACGCAGCGGACTGGCTGCCGCCTTGAACGTGGCATTCCGTGGTGGCGCGATTACCGGCATGCTGGTGGTCGGCCTGGCCTTGCTGGGCGTGGCTGGCTATTTCGCGGTGCTCACACACATGGGCTATGACAACGACCGCGCCTTGCACGCCATGGTGGGGCTGGCCTTCGGCTCCTCGCTGATCTCGATCTTCGCGCGCCTGGGCGGCGGCATCTTCACCAAGGGCGCGGATGTGGGCGCCGACCTGGTCGGCAAGGTGGAGGCCGGCATTCCGGAAGACGATCCGCGCAATCCCGCGGTAATCGCCGACAACGTGGGCGATAATGTGGGCGACTGCGCCGGCATGGCCGCCGACCTGTTCGAGACCTACGCGGTGACGCTGATCGCCAGCATGCTGCTCGGCAGCGTGGTGGGCGAACAGGCCGGCGTGAACGCAGTGCTGTATCCGCTGCTGCTGGGTGGTGCATCGATCCTCGCTTCGGTGATCGGCACGTTCTTCGTGCGAGCCCGCGCCGGCGCGAAAATCATGAGCGCGCTTTACATGGGCGTGATGGTTTCCGCGGTGCTGGCCGCCATCGCATTCTGGCCCATCACCAAGGTGCTCATGGCCGATGCCACGCTGGGCGTCACCCGCCTATACGGCAGCGCGCTGATCGGCCTGGTGCTGACCGGCGTGATCGTGGTGATCACCGAGTACTACACCGCCACCGAATACGCGCCGGTGCGCCACGTGGCGAAGTCGTCGACCACCGGCCATGCCACCAACATCATCGCGGGACTGGGCGTGTCGATGAAATCGACCGCGCTACCCGTATTGGCGGTATGCGCGGCGATCTGGGGGGCGTTCGCATTAGCCGGTCTGTACGGTATCGCCGTTGCGGCTACCGCGATGTTGTCGATGACCGGCATGGTGGTCGCGCTCGATGCCTACGGCCCGATCACCGACAACGCTGGCGGCATCGCCGAAATGGCCGACCTTCCGCCGGAAGTCCGCGGCGTCACCGATCCGCTCGATGCGGTGGGCAACACCACCAAGGCCGTTACCAAGGGGTACGCGATCGGCTCGGCCGGCCTGGCTGCGTTGGTACTGTTCGCCGACTATACGCATCGCCTGTCGCTGGAGCATGCAGGCACGATCTTCACCTTCGATCTGTCCGACCATCGCGTGATCGTTGGCCTGCTGATCGGCGGCATGATTCCGTACCTGTTCGGCGCGATGGCGATGGAAGCGGTAGGCCGCGCCGCCGGTGCCGTGGTCGAAGAAGTGCGTCGCCAGTTCCGCGAAATCGCTGGCATCATGGAAGGCACCACCAAGCCCGATTACTCGCGCGCCGTGGACATGCTGACCAAGTCGGCGATCAACGAAATGCTGATCCCCTCGCTGCTGCCGGTGCTGGTGCCGATCATCGTCGGTTTCACTCTTGGCCCGGTCGCATTGGGTGGCATGCTGATCGGCACCATCGTCACCGGCTTGTTCGTGGCCATCTCCATGACCACCGGCGGCGGTGCGTGGGACAACGCGAAGAAGTACATCGAGGATGGCAACTTCGGCGGCAAAGGTTCGGATGCGCACAAGGCTGCGGTCACCGGCGATACGGTCGGCGATCCTTACAAGGACACCGCAGGGCCGGCGGTGAATCCGCTGATCAAGATCATCAACATCGTGGCGCTGCTGCTCATCCCCTTGCTCTGAGCATTCGCGCAGGATCAGGGCTGCAGCGCCAGCCCTGATCCCAACCTACTGACTTCCCTCACTGGCGTTTTTCCGCCGAGTTGGCATGCTGACGGTTCTGCGTGCGCTCGGCGCGCATCCATCATGGGGAGGGAAGCATGAATCTGAAAGCATCGATGCGCCTGGCGCTGGCACTCGTCGTCATAATGAGTGGCATGACCCAAGCCCAAGACACTCCCGCGCCTGGCGCCGCCGCTAGCACCGACGATCCTTATCTGTGGCTGGAAGACATCCACGGCACGCGCGCGATGGCTTGGGTAAAAGCCCAGAACGCCATCACGCAAAAGCAGTTCGCCGCCAGCCCTGCATTCACGCACACGCGCGACCGCATCCTGGAAGTGCTCGATTCCGATGCGCGCATTCCATACGTGGAACGCCGCGGCGATTACCTCTACAACTTCTGGCAGGACAAGGCGCATCCGCGTGGACTGTGGCGCCGCACGACGCTGGAGGAATACCGCAAGCCCGAGCCGAAGTGGGACGTGCTGCTGGATATCGATGCGCTCAACCAGGCCGAAGGCAAGCGCTGGGTGTTCAAAGGCAGCGATTGCTTGAAGCCGGCTTACCAGCGCTGCCTGCTCAGCCTGTCGCCGGATGGCGGCGACGCGGTGGAAGTGCGCGAGTTCGACATTCCCAGCAAGTCGTTCGTGAAAGACGGCTTCCTGCTGCCGGTCGCGAAAACCCAGGTGGGCTGGATCGACCAGGATGACGTATACGTAGGCACCGATTTCGGGCCGGGTTCGATGACCACCTCGAGCTATCCGCGCATCGCAAAAATATGGAAGCGCGGCACGCCGCTCAGCGCCGCCCGCACGGTGTACGAAGGCAAGCCGGACGATCTTGCCGTCAGCGCCTACCACGACCGCACGCCTGGCTTCGAGCGCGACTTCATCAGCGTGGCGCACGACTTCTTTCATAGCGACATGTACCAGCTCAAGGACGGCAAGCTGATCCATCTGGACGTGCCGGCCGATGCCGCGACGGTGGATCCGCATCGCGAATGGCTGCTGGTGCAGTTGCGCAGCGCATGGACGGTGGGTGGCACAACCTATCCTTCCGGCGCGCTGATCGCGACCAAGTTCGACGATTTCATGGCCGGCAAGCGCCAATTCACCACGCTGTTCGCGCCGGACTTGCATACCGCCTTGTCGAACTATGCCTGGACGCGGCACCACCTGATTCTGGACATCATGGACGATGTGAAGAGCCGTCTCGATGTGCTCACGCCGAAGGCCGACGGCAGCTGGGCACGTGAAGACATGCCTGGCGCCCCTCAATTCAGCACGGTGTCGGTGGTGGATACCGATCCGGACAACAGCGACGAATACTGGCTCAGCGTGACCGGCTTCCTCACCCCGTCATCGTTGGCGCGTGGCGTGCTCGGCGCGGGCCAGGCGCAGACGGTCAAACAGAGCCCGGCCTTCTTCGACGCATCGAAATACGAGGTGAGCCAGCACTTCGTGACCTCCAAGGACGGTACGCAAGTGCCCTACTTCGAGATCGCACCGAAGCATATGAAGCTCGATGGCCGCAACCGTACCCTGCTCTACGGCTATGGCGGTTTCGAGGTATCGCTGCAGCCGTTCTACAGCGGCAGTATCGGCCGCGCGTGGCTGGACCGCGGCGGCGTGTATGTGATCGCCAATATCCGTGGCGGCGGCGAGTACGGTCCACGCTGGCATCAGGCAGCGCTGCAAAAAAATCGCCCGCGCGCCTATGAAGATTTCTCGGCCGTGGCCAGCGACCTGATCAAGCGCGGCGTGACCTCGCCCACGCACCTGGGCGCCGAAGGCGGCAGCAACGGCGGCCTGCTGATGGGCAACATGCTCACGCTTTATCCGCAACTGTTCGGCGCGATCGCCTGCGAGGTGCCGCTGCTGGACATGAAGCGCTATGTGCATCTCTCTGCTGGCGCATCATGGATCGCCGAATATGGCAACCCGGATGATCCCAAGCAATGGGCCTTCATCAAGACATTTTCGCCGTATCAGAACGTCAAGGCCGGCATGACCTATCCCGCGGTATTGTTCTACACCACCACCAGCGACGATCGCGTCGGTCCGGCGCAGGCGCGCAAGATGGCCGCGAAGATGGAAGGCATGGGTTACAGGAACGTGTGGTTCTACGAGAACACCGAGGGCGGCCACGGCGCCGGCGCGGACAACAAGCAGGCGGCTTACATGCACGCGTTGGCTTATGAGTTCTTATGGGACCGGTTGAAGTAAGGCATCGCGCTTGGTTGCACCCCTCTCCCGTCGGGAGAGGGGATAAAATCGCCTCATGAAATCGCACCTCCCGATACGCCCCGAACTGCGCGAATGGATCCTCGGCACCACCCGTGCCGGCCACAGTGTCGACACCGTGTTGAAAATGATGCAGGAGACCGGCTACGACCCGCGCCAAAGCCGCAGCATCGTCGCCTCCGTGCTGAACATGCCGATTTCGGCCCTGGATGCACATACGCAAACCCCGGCAGCCAAAACCCAGGGCCGCCGCACCCGGCACCCCGAGGCGCCGCAGATGGTGGTCAATGGCTACACCGTCCATGTGGGGCTCAGCATGGAGTCGCCCGCGCTGCGGGTGCTCAATGACTTTCTCTCCGTCGAAGAATGCACGGCGCTGATCGAACAGGCCGCGCCGCGCTTGCAACGCGCCAAGACGGTCGACCAAGCTGGCAAGCAACAGATCGACGCACGCCGTACCAGCGAAGGCATGTTTTTCACCGTCGGCGAAACGCCGCTGGTCCAGCGCATCGAACAGCGCATCGCCAGCATGCTGAGCATCCCGGTGGAGCATGGCGAAGGCCTGCAGATTCTGCATTACCGGCCCGGGCAGCAATACGAGGCGCACTACGACTGGTTCAATCCCGAGCAGCCGGGGTTTGCCGCCATCACCGCCAAAGGCGGCCAGCGCATCGCCAGCCTGGTGATGTATTTGAATACGCCCGAAGCCGGCGGCAGCACCGCGTTTCCGCAGGTGGGGCTTACCGTGACGGCGCTGCGCGGTTCGGCCGTCTATTTCGCTTATGACACCGGCGACGAGGCATCGCTGCACGCAGGCCTGCCGGTGGAGAAAGGAGAGAAATGGATCGCCACCAAATGGCTGCGCGAATGGCCGTTCCAGAAAACGTCGCGCTGACGGTAACTACGCTTGAGGCACGGGCCGCATGGCCCAGCGTGCACCCAAGGCAATCACCAGGCCGATAACCACGTGCACCACCACGCTGCTGACGATCCAGCTCGGCACCACCGGCGCTTTCGGCGCGGCCGATAGCGGTACGACAATCAGGTTCATCACCACGAACAGCACCAGTCCATACAGGCTGCCGTACCGCCAAGGCCGCTCGACCAGCGCGCGGCTACGCCGACTCGCCAGGACATACACACTCACCATCGCGCCCATGATGGCGTAGTGCAGCAGCGCACCCAAGGCCGCCGTGCCGGCGCCCCCGAGAAACGCTCGCTTGCCCAGCAAGCCGGCGGCGATGTTTTGCATGAGGCGCACGGGCGGCACGTGATACAGCGAGAACCAGAACGTACAGGCAAACAGCAAGTCCGCGCTGGCGAGCGCCAGGGTGACGAGTACCGCAAGCAGCACGATGCGTTGCGCGCGCAGAGGCTGCCGCGCAGCGGAATCAAACGTTGTTGACATGATCACCACTCGATGAGAACAAAGGCACCCACGCCCGAAAAACTCCGCGAAGCAGTTGTTGGGGGACAACCGCTCCGCGGCATCGAAGCGAGGAGACGTCGCCGCCGGGTTCGTCTGCCTGGGGAGAGCGCCGACGATAAAGTGTTGTTAGCGAGCCCTGCGACACACGCAGACTAGGCAGCTTGGCACATTCCCTCCATAGCCAATTGCCCGTATTTTCTTGGGGCCATTGGGAGGGCGTTGCGTGTTTCTAGAACTCGACGGGCGGGGGCCGCTCTACGATCAGCTGACGCGTGCATTGAAAGCTTCCATCCTTGACGGCCGCATCAGCGCGGGCACGCAACTGCCGCCCACGCGCGAGCTGGCGCAGGAACTGGAGATTTCCCGCACCACCGTGCTCGCCGCTTACGAACAGCTGCGTGCGGAAGGCTTTATCGATGGCCGGGTGGGCTCCGGCAGTTTCGTCAGCCACCTGCAAGCCAGGCCGCCGCAGCATCCGGTCCGCACCGAGGTTCCGGCGCCTTCCCGATATGCGCAGCGTGCACGCGTGGTGCGCAATTGGGATATTCCACGCATGCATCGCGGGTTGCGCTACAACCTGCAATATGGCTATCCGCTGGTCAATCCAGCGCTCAACAACGCCTGGGGGCGCGAGCTGGCACGCGCGGCAGCGTATACACGCCTCAACGTCAACGAAGTAGCCGGGTTCAGTGCGTTACGCCAACAGACCTGCGACTACCTGGCGCGCCGTCGTGGGGTACAGGCGCAGCCTGAGGATGTGCTAATTGTCAGCGGCACCCAGCAGGCCATCGATCTTACGGCGCGCGTGCTGCTCAACGAAGGCGATCGCGTGGTGCTGGAGGAGCCGCACTATTTCCTTGCCCACCAGGCACTGGTCGCGCATGGCGCCGACATCATCGCCGTGCGCACCGACCAAGACGGACTGGTGTGCGACGCACTGCCGGCGCAAGCGCCGCGCCTGCTCTACGTCACACCGTCGCATCACTTTCCGTCCGGCGCCGTGCTTTCCATGCAGCGCCGGCTCGATCTGCTGCATTACGCCGAGCGGCACCAGTGCTGGATCCTGGAAGACGACTACGACGGTGAATTCCGCTACGACGCGCATCCGCTGGCCGCGCTGCGTTCGTTGGACGAACAGGATCGCGTGATCTATGTCGGCACCTTCTCCAAGGTGATGTTCGGCGGCCTGCGTCTCGCTTACATGGTGATACCGGCGGCCCTGCGCAATGATTTCATCAGCGCGAAATACCTCAGCGACATGGCCTGCCCGGTGATCGATCAGGCCGCGCTGGCGCATTTCATGGAAAGCGGCGGTTTCGAACGACACCTGCGCCTGGCGCGCAAGGAATTGAAGGCACGCCGCGACGCGCTGGTCGCTGGATTGAAAGAGCATGCGCGCGAGCGGGTCGAGATCACCGACACGCCGGCCGGCATGCATCTGGTGGTGTGGCTGCGCGGTTAC
>Ga0335072_10007290_pt1 | contig 16119 bp, 11 predicted proteins | sample Lox_Sample_21_FD_206725 | JGI IMG/M metagenome (GOLD analysis project Ga0335072, IMG submission 206725) | Soil microbial communities from Loxahatchee National Wildlife Refuge, Florida, United States - Lox_Sample_2.1 | ecosystem: Environmental > Terrestrial > Soil > Wetlands | place: USA...
TGGCGGTAATTATACGGCGACCGATAGCACCGTTTTCAGCTTTATCGATCCCGCCGGCGGCGGAAGTGCGCCCAGCGTTCTCGCGGGCACGGATGACGGCGGCGCGCTGCTAACTCTGCCGTTCGCGATCCAGTTTTACGGACAGAGTTATACCATGCTCTGCGTCAGCAGCAATGGCATTGCGTACTTTGTGAGCAGCAGTTCGACTTTTTGCGGGTCGCCGGCGCAGACTGCCGACTTCGCCAATACCGATTTGAGCAGCACCGTAGTTCCCGGCGATCTGCCTGCCATCGCGCCATTCTGGATGGACCTCACCTTCGCCTCCGCCGGCGCCGGCGCAGTGTACTACCAGACCGCTGGAACGGCGCCGAACCGGCAGTTCATCATCGAATGGTACAACGCCTTTCCAGCCGGCACAGTCAGTCCGGTGACTTTTGAAGCGATCCTGAACGAGGGATCGAACAACGTCCTGTTCCAGTACCGGACGGTCAACCTGGGCAGTGGCAATGCCGCATCGAACGGCGGAACAGCTACCGTCGGAATACGGAATAGCGGCGGGAACACCAACGGTAAGGCGATCGAGTGGAGTTTCGATTCCGCCGTGCTCTCCAATAATTACGCGATTCTGTTCACCGCGCCCAGCAGCACCAATACTTCCGTAAACACCATTACGACTTCGCCCTCCGGAATTACCGTGACGGTAGACTCGACCCCTATGTCTACTCCGGCCGTAGTCTATTGGGCGCCGAATTCCACTCATGCCTTGTCGGTTGCCTCGTCACCGACCAACGGCACTAACGCGAAGACTGCGTTCTCCTCATGGTCGACCGGCGCCACCACGTCCTCGATCAATGTGACGGCTGGAGCGGCGGGGACTACTTATACGGCCACGTTTAATACGCAATATGAGCTGACTACCACGGCCAGCCCCTCGAACGAAGGCAGCGTCAGCGGAAATGGCACGTTTGTTACCGCCAATAATTCCATCACCGTTACCGCTACGCCGACCTCTCCCTATGTGTTCAAATACTTTACCGGCGATCTGTCAGGGACTAATAAGTCCCAGAGCTTGCTTATGAACGGGCCGAAGAATGTGACCGCTGTCTTCGGGGTACCTTATGCCTGCTCGGTGAGCAACGGTTCGACCACCACCATCACCGATGTACAGGGTCTGGTGAATGAAGCGCTCGGCAAGGCTGCGCCCAATAACGACGTAAACTCGGATGGAAAGATAAACGTCACCGACGTTCAAATCGTGGTCAACGCGCTGCTCTTCAGTAATTGCACGACCAACTAAATCTACGCCGCCGCGCCGTGGCATTTTTTGTATTTCTTGCCGCTACCGCAGGGGCAAGGGTCGTTGCGGCCGACTTTTCCGCCGCTTTGCACGGTCTTCGGACCGGTGGAATCATCGCCGCCAAACTGTAGGCCCGCCAGTTCCTTGTCCTTCTTGCGCTCGATATTGCGCGTGAAGTCTTCCATCTGGCGCCGCGCGGCGCGCTTCTTATCTTCTTCGGCGGCTCGAGCCGCCGCCGCCGCGGCTTCGGCTTCCTCTTCGGGTGACATGCCGGCGCCGTTTCCGTTGCCTCCAGGAATCACGCCCATGCCGCCGGGACCAGCTTCATCTTCGTCGGGATAGGGGAGAACGGGCCCGGCGCCGGCGTGGACCTGCAAGAAGTACAGGAAGCGGACGGACTCGTCCTCGATGCGATCCATCATTGCGGTGAACAGATCGTAGGATTCCCTCTTGTATTCAACCAGCGGGTCCTTTTGGCCGTAAGCGCGATTGCCGATGCCCTGCTTGAGTTCGTCCATCGACAGCAGGTGGTCTTTCCACTGGTTGTCGATGACTTGCAGCATGACAATGCGCTCCGTCTGGCGCATCACCTCGCTGCCCACCATGTCTTCCTTTTCCTGATATTTCTCTTTCAGCTTCTGGAGCAGGAAATCGCTTAGCTCGATGCGCGTCAGGCTGTGGATGTCCTGCATTTCGATGCGCGCGCCGAACTGGGTGAGAATATCGTTGCGCAGCGTGTTCAGGTCCCACGTGTCGGGGTGCTTGTCGTTGGGGCAGCGCATATCGACGAACTGATCGATGATGCCCTGAACCATGTCGATGACGCGCTCTTTCTGGTCGGCGCCTTCCAGCAGTTGCCGCCGCAGTCCATAGACCGCCTGGCGCTGCTTGTTGTTCACGTCGTCGTATTCCAGGAGGTGTTTGCGGGCCTCGAAATTCTGCATTTCGACGGCCTCCTGGGCTTTGGCGATGCGCTTGGTGATCAGCTTGCTTTCGATCGGCACGTCCTCTTCCATGCCGAGCCGGAGCATCAGGTTCTGCATGCGCTCACCGCCGAAAATGCGCAGCAGGTCGTCCTGGAGCGAGAGGAAAAAGCGCGAGCTTCCGGGGTCGCCCTGGCGCCCCGATCGTCCACGCAACTGATTGTCGATGCGCCGCGACTCGTGGCGCTCGGTAGCCACGATGTGCAAGCCACCCAGGCCGACTACCTCATCGTGCTCGGCATCCGTCTGCGCTTTGAAGGCGCCGTATAGCTCGTCCCACTTCTCGCGCGGCACGCGATAGAACGCGTCCTGGTGCGTGAAGTAAAAGAAATGGTCGTCGGCCACGTACTTGGCTTCGCTCTCGGGAATCTGCAGGGCGATGCGCTGCTTCAGGCAGGTATCCTTGGCCATGAATTCCGCGTTGCCGCCGAGCAAAATATCGGTTCCGCGGCCGGCCATGTTGGTCGAGACCGTGACGGTGTTTTTGCGGCCCGCCTGCGCCACGATAGTGGCTTCCCGTTCATGATTCTTGGCGTTCAGAACCTCGTGCTTGACGCCCATTCGCTTGAGAATGCCCGAGAGTTTCTCGGATTTCTCCACCGAAATGGTGCCCACCAGCACGGGCTGGCCCTTGGCATTGAATTCCTTGATTTCCTTGGCGGCGTTGCGGAATTTCTCTTCTTCCGTGCGGTATACCAAGTCCTGATTCTCCTTGCGGATCATGGGCCGGTTGGTGGGTATCACCACCACGTCGATGTTGTAGGTCTTCTGAAATTCCGCCGCTTCGGTTTCCGCCGTACCGGTCATGCCCGAGAGCTTTTTGTACATGCGGAAATAATTCTGGAACGTGATGGTGGCGAGCGTCTGGTTCTCGCGTTGGATTTTGACGTTTTCTTTGGCTTCCACCGCCTGGTGCAGCCCGTCCGACCAGCGCCGCCCCGGCATGAGGCGGCCGGTGAACTCGTCGACGATGATCACTTCCGGACCTTCGTCGCCGTCCTTCACCACGTAGTCGGTATCGAGCTTGTAAAGCACATGCGCGCGCAGCGCCTGCTGCACGTGATGGTTGTACTCGATGTTGGCCGGGTCGTAAAGGTTGCTCAATCCCAGCAGCTTTTCCACCTTGAGCACGCCCTCTTCGGTGAGCGCCGCGGTCTTATGTTTCTCGTCGATGGTATAGTCGCCGGTGGTATAGCTTTCACCAGGCTCACGGCCTTCGATCACTTCGCCGCGGATGAGTTTGGGGATGATGCGGTTGATCTTGTAATACTTGTCGGTGGATTCCTCGCTCGGCCCGGAAATGATCAGCGGTGTGCGGGCTTCGTCGATGAGGATGGAGTCCACTTCGTCCACGATGGCGTAGTTGTAGTCGCGCTGCACGCAGTCGGCGAGCCGGAACTTCATGTTGTCGCGCAGGTAGTCGAACCCGAATTCGTTGTTGGTCCCGTAGGTGATGTCGGCGCCGTACGCGGCCTTCCGCTCTTCGTCGGAAAGATCGTGAACGATCACGCCGACGTTCAATCCCAGCGATCGATACAGACGGCCCATCCACTCCGAATCGCGCTTGGCGAGGTAATCGTTGACCGTGACCACGTGGACGCCTTTACCTTCCAGAGCGTTCAGATAGCAGGGCAGGGTGGCGACGAGGGTTTTTCCTTCGCCGGTTTTCATTTCCGCGATCCGGCCTTTGTGCAGCACCATACCGCCCATCAACTGGACATCGAAATGGCGCATGTTGAGGATGCGCCGCCCGGCCTCGCGAACCACGGCGAACGCCTCGACCAGCAGGTCGTCGAGCGTAGCGCCCTGGGCGATTCGTTCTCTGAATTCAACAGTCTTCTGAGCGAGTTCCGCGTCCGACAGTTCCCGCATCGCCGGTTCGAGCGCACCGATAGCCGCCACCACCGGGTGCATGTCTTTGACTTCACGCTCGTTTTTGGTACCGAAGATCTTCGCTAGGACTTGATCGACAATCATGAAATGGTCTCAGTACGGGAGGACAGTCCGCAATTTCATTTTAGCGTGTCTATAAAGAGGACGCTGGTTTTGGGAGGGGCTTAACGGTCTACGTTCGGAGCCCTTAAAGAGCCGGCACACGGCGCCGCGCCCGATCGACTTCACCCATGGGGCGGGTGGGCAGACATCCGGCCGGTTTGGCGTCTGTGAACCGGCTCGAATTGAGTGAGCGCAATGTGAAAGCACAGAAATATCGGGTCCTCCGGTAAACCGCTCTCGGCGGCCGGGACGCGGACGTTAGTGGATAATCACGGGCGACATCGGCGGCGGCCAGCAGGACCGTCAGGCCGGCCCGGGACCTCCCGGTGATCTGCCGCTGCAAGTCGGAAAAGAAAACGCTCATCGCGGCCTTATCGGCCATCTGCTGCGAAATCGCGTATTGGACGGTATTCAAGTCAGCAGTGGCCTGTGCCGCCGAGACTCCCGGCATCAGACGTCTCACGCAGCCGTAGTCGAAATCGCCCAGGATGGTGAGTTCATCGTCCGCGATGGCGAACGGCTTCCAGATGTCCTCCTCGCCAACGAATAGGCTGCCTCGCCGTTCGCCCAACCAATTTGGGCCAAACTGTCTCGTAAACCGCTTAAGTTGAGCGGTGGATTTATCGCTTTCTCCTTTCGAATCAGCAAAACGGCATCTCTCGACCGCTTATATGCGCGCTAAAAGGCCGATTTGAGTTTCCCGAGGGGCGCCAGAAAACGGCCACGAAATGTAGCGTTTCTCTGTGATCTCCCGGTCCGGCAGTGGTGGTTTAAGTCAACCGCGCGAGATCTCAAACCGACCCGCTACCCCGGGTCCTCTCCCGGACCCATGGTTTTCCGCCGTGTGCTAGTCTCACGACGTGAACTGTCCCGGGTGTGGCGCTCCCCTCAATCTCGATGCCGGCGAGACCTCGGCCAAATGCCCGTACTGCAAAACCGTCTACCTGCCCGAGAAGAACATCGACGGCGTTCGCGTCTTCGACCAGCCGAGCCAACTGCACTGCCCCATCTGCCGCATGCCGCTATTCGACGCCGCCATGACGCGGCAGCGCATCTGGTACTGCAAAAACTGCCGCGGCAGCCTGATTCCCATGGCGGTCTTCATCGTGCTCGTCCGCCACTTGCGCGCGCAGGTGGGCGACGCCACCGAGATCGCACCGCCGCCCGACCCGCACCAGTTGGACCGCGTCACCGAATGCCCGCAGTGTGGCCACCGCATGGACACCCATTACTATGCCGGCGGCGGCAACGTGGTGATTGACGACTGCTCCCGCTGTGAGCTCAACTGGCTGGACGCTGGCGAACTGATGGCCATCGTTCATGCGCCCGACCACTCGCGCGAACCGCGCCCGCCCGCCGGCACCGGGGAATAGAATATATGGAGCCAGCCATGAAAAGACTCCTTCTCGCATTCGCGGCCGTCTCGGCCTCGCTCGCCTTTCAGGGCGATTCCAGCGCGGATCTCGCGCGCTGGAAACAGGAGGCCAGGAACATCACCATCATCCGCGACAACTGGGGCATCGCACACGTTTATGGGAAGACCGATGCCGACGCGGTGTTCGGCATGGAATACGCCCAGGCCGAGGACGATTTCAACCGCGTCGAGACCAACTACATCAACGCCATGGGCCGGCTGGCCGAGACCGAGGGCGAATCGAAGATCTATCAGGATCTGCGCATGAAGCTTTTCATCGACCCCGCCGAGTTGAAGAAGGAATATGCCGCCAGCCCCGCCTGGCTCCAGAAACTGATGAACGCTTTCGCCGACGGCCTTAATTTTTATCTCGCGAACCATCCCGAAGTGAAACCGCGCGTGATCCGGCATTTCGAACCGTGGATGGCGCTGAGCTTTACCGAGGGCAGCATCGGCGGGGATATCGAAAGGATCCGGCTGGACCAGTTGCAGTCATTCTACGGCAAGACGCCGGTAGCGGCCGAAGCGCCGCGGGAAGAAGAGTACGAGCCGGAGCCCACGGGCTCGAACGGAGCGGCGGTAGCGCCTTCGAACACGGTGGACCATCACGCGCTCCTGCTCATCAATCCGCATACCTCGTTCTATTTCCGCTCCGAGCTGCAAATGGTGAGCGACGAGGGCCTCGACGCCTACGGCGCGGCCACCTGGGGTCAGTTCTTCTGCTACCAGGGCTTCAACGACCACGCCGGCTGGATGCATACCTCGAGCGGCGTGGATGCCGTGGACGAGTATCTCGAGACCGTCACGAAAAAGGACGGCCGCTACGTGTATCAATACGGAAGTGAGGAACGCCCGGTAGCCGAAGAGACCATCAGCGTTCCGTACAAGACCGATTCGGGCATGGCGGAACGGAAATTCACCGTCTATCGCACGCACCATGGCCCGGTCGTGCGCGAGTTGAACGGAAAATGGGTGGCCATCCGCCTGATGAAGGAGCACATCAAGGCGCTGGAACAATCCTACCTGCGAACCAAGGCGACGAATTACAAAACTTACCTCCAAACCATGGAGCTGAAGGCCAATTCGTCGAACAACACGATTTTCGCCGACGCCGATGGCGATATCGCTTATTTCCACGGCAATTTCATTCCGCGCCGCGATACCAGGTACGATTGGACCAAGCCCGTTGACGGCAGCACGCCGGCCACCGAGTGGCAGGGCTTGCTGAATATCGATGAAACGCCGCACTTACTCAATCCCCAGAGCGGATGGCTGTACAACAGCAATAACTGGCCATGGTCGGCCGCGGGCGAAAGCAGTCCGAAGAAAGAAGATTACCCGGCATACGTGGAAACCGGTGGCGAATCGGCGCGTGGATTGCATGCCGTCCGCGTCCTGAACGGCAAGAAGGATTTCACGCTCGATTCCCTCATCGCCGCGGCCTACGACAGCTATCTCACCTGGTTCGAAAAACCCATTCCGGCGCTGATCAAGGCTTGGGACGCCACCCCCGATTCGAATCCGCTCAAGGCGAAGACTGCCGGTCAGATTGCCATTCTGCGCAAGTGGGATTTGCGCTGGGGTGTGGATTCCGTGGCTACCTCGCTGGCGATTTTCTGGGCCGACCAGGCGCGGCGGTCGGGTGGCAGCCGCGGCCGCGGCGCCGGCCGAGGCGGGCAGATCGAAGATGAGCCCGCCGAACAGCTACTGACCGCGCTCGCCAACGCGTCCGACCAGCTGGCCCGCGATTTCGGCACCTGGAAAACGCCCTGGGGCGATATCAACCGCTTCCAGCGCCTGGATGACTCCATCGCGCCGCACTTCGACGACAAGGCGGCCAGCATTCCGGTAGGCTTTCCCTCGGCAACCTGGGGGTCGCTGGCGTCTTTTGGCGCGCGTCCCTACCCGAATACTAAGAAATGGTATGGATCGAGCGGCAACAGCTTCGTCGCGGTGGTGGAATTCGGACCCAAAGTGCGCGCCAAGGCCGTCACCGCCGGCGGCGAGAGCGGCAATCCGTCATCCGCGCATTTCGACGATGAGGCGAAGCGTTACGCCACCGGCGCGCTGCGCGACGTGTACTACTATCGCGCCGACTTGAAAGGCCACACGCAGCGCGAATATCATCCGGGCGAGTAAGTGCGGCTAATTCGCCGACGCTTTTTCGGCGTGATCCACGACGATCACCTCGACCGGCGCCTTCTGCGTCTCCAGCTTCAACCCGAGCTGCTGCTGTAAGGCCGATGCGAGATCCGGCAGCGATGGGTCCGGCGCTTCGACCTCGACGCCGGGTTTGGGAGGGCTATCATCCGCGTATCGCACAGTGAAATCGAATTCGCCTTCGAGCCCCGTCTTATCGAGCACGATGTTGCCGAGGCGCGGGGCGAGTCCCCACTCGGCGAAGCTCTTCATCGAGGCTGCCCGGCAGGTCATAATTCCTCGGCGGCCTTCGATTCCCTTCCGTGGGCTATCGCCTGTGGCGGGTTCGAGGCGCGGTCCGTTCTTCGCCACCGCCAGCGCATAGACGAACATCTCTTTGGTGCCTGTATGGACGGCAAGCTGGAAGCGATCTGCCAAAAGAGCCCGCATGCGCAGGCGGTTGCGGTCGCCGGATGTCACGCCATCGTGCGGCGGCTTGGCGAGAATGTCGTAGTGATCGGAGTCGAGCCACTTCGGCCCGCCGACCGTCTGGAATTCCTTGACGCGCCAGGCGTAGGCGATCAGATTACGAAGGGTTACATTCTCGGCTACGAAGTCGCCGCTTTTGCTGGTATTGATCATGAGCCCGACACGCACGGAGGTATTGGGCTTGATGGACGCCGCGTCGAATTCGCTCTTCTCCTGCGCGGCCAGGGGAGTCACGAGCATAGCGATTGCGAGAAGCGTTCGCATGGCGATTAGACGCTGCGCCGTCATGCCGGTTGGCCGCCGGGAACTTCTTACTTGCCCAGCGCCTGATCGCGATTCTTGCGCGCCTCTTCGTTCTCCGGGTCGAGCTTCAGTGCTTCTTCGAACTGCGCTACCGCATCGCCGCGCTTGCCATCGCGCAGCAGCAACACACCGCGCAAAGTCAGGGCGTCCGCGAGGCGCCGCTTCGCCGATGGATCTTCGGGATTGTCCGCGAGAATCTTGCGCAACTGCTCCACCGCATCGTCCACCTTGCCGGCCTTCGCCAGCGCCACCGCGAGATTGTACCGGGCGCTCGCGAACCCTGGCCGCAATTGCAACGCCTGCATGTACTCCCCGATCGCGTCCGCGTTCCGCCCCATCGATCCCAGCGCCACTCCCAACATATTGTGCGGCTCGGGACGATCCGGATCGAGCCGCACCGCTTCGCGCAGTTCGGTCACCGCGCCCTGCGGATTCAGCCGAGTGAGCTCGATCGCCCCCAGGTTCATGTGCGCTTCGAAATCGTCAGGATTCTTGTCGAGGCGATGGCGAATCACCGCCTCCTGCAGTTCGCGCCGGCGGTCGCCCGGTCCGCGCGGCAGCACTTCCAGCCACAGATGCCCCATCTCGTCGGTGGCCAGATTCCCCGCGCGCACGCGCCTGGGCGGATGGTTCGGATTGCGCGCGTTGGCCGCCGAATTATCGTAGTGATATCGCATGTGGAGTACCGCGCCCTGGGGCAGCGTCACTGGCTCGCGGTAATAGTAGACCGCCTGCCAGTTTTGATCCCAATCCGGAATGCGAATCAGCCACCTTTTTGACCCATCGGGCAGCGTGGCCCACGCTTCCAGCAGCCTGCCGAGATAGTGCGCGTGCGGATAGACCGCGAGGACGTCCACCGCCATCGGCAGCGTGAAGTCGTCGGAAATCTCAAAGTCGTGCGCGCCGGCGGGGATGTCGAGCGCGTTATCGTTCTCCAGTTCGAAAACCAGCGGGAACCTGGTCTGCGGCTTATCGGTAAAGTACAGCCCGATCGACGGCCGCACTTCCTCCGGCTTGCCCGAGGGTTGGAGGTGCATGTTGAGCACAAGTTCATTGCCAGGGTCGAGCCGCAGCGAGAACCCGTCGGGCTCGACGTGCGGAGGGCTGCCGGGCTTCCAGAACAGCAGATGGCCCTCGGGGTCGAACGGGCTTCCCATGAGGATGACGTCCATGCCGGGGAATCCTTTGCCGGGCGCGATCTCCTGCGCGCGCGCCGATCCCATCCGGTCCACCATCAGGTTGGCGTGGTGCACCAGTCGCCGTTCGCCGGGCCGGATCTCGACAGCCCGCACCCATCGGCGCGTCGTGATTGGCAGGGGAAAGATGCAGTTCCAATAGACGTCGCTCCCGGACGCTGGAAGCTCGAACGCGCCCGGCGCCTGGATCACGAGATCGGGCGTCCCGAGTTGCCAGTCGCTTGGGAAGCTCGGGGGCGGGGGAGTCTCGGCGGGCGACCCCTCGGGCGCGCCTTCTTTCACCCACTCCGCGATGGTCGCGATTTGTTCCGGCGTCAGCCGGCGTTCGCCTTCGAAATCGCCATACCCCTGTTCGGGTAGCCAAGGCGGCATGTACCGGCTGCGGGTCACCGTGGCGACGAGCGCCGCGCGCTTCTTCACGTCCTCATAGCTGAGGAGCGAAAACGGCGCGGCTTCGCCCGCATGATGGCACGGCGCGCATTTCTGGTACACGATGGGGGCGATATCGTGGGAAAAAGTTGCCGCCGGCGCGGCCGATACCGCGGCCAACGCCAGTGGCACCCAGGGACGCATCTTACTTCAGATGATAGCGCCAGTGGTGGTGTGGATGGATGCCTTGGCGCTCTGCGAATTGCCGGCTCGCGCGTCCTGCCGTACGCGCTCCTGGCCGCTTGCAGATCCGCGCCGCAGCCGATTGTCGTTACGGACGTCACGCTAACACGTGCTGGATGCATTCGCGATCTGCGATGCCCTGGTGCCGGATTTTTGCCTCCACGACGAGCTGGAACGGTTCACGAAGGCGGGGTTTTCGCCGCTGGAACTCCAGACCGCCACACTCAATCCGGCGCGATTTCTGGTACGCGAGAAGTCACAGGGCACGATTGAAGTGGGCGAGCGCGCCGATCTATTATTGCTCGATGCCGACCCGTTGGCCGACATTCGCAATGTGAACCAAGCCGCCACTGTGGTCGTGCGGGGAAGGCTGTCGAACAAACCGGAAATCGATAAGATCATCTCCAGCCGCAGACCATCGGGCGGCGCGGAATAGGCACCCAAAGCCTTCCACGAGCAACAGTCCGGCGTCGGGCGAAACACAGGAAACTGGCGACGCTCTTTTCGAGCGCCGCCACGGTGCTGGCCCTGCCGCTGGAGAATTCCTGCCGTTCAACGCGAGTCCGGCTCCGCAAAGATGCGCTGCGGGAGGCTGTCTTTGATCCTTATGCCGTGCGCGACAACCCTTTACTCCACACCGTGATCGTGCAATTGCACGATCTGGTCGGCGTTCAGCTTGCGCATGCCGGAATCGCTCAGAGTGCGCAGATATTTTCCGTCAACGCCGTGATCGTGCAGTTGAACCACTTCGTTGGGCGTGAAGCGATATCCCAAGTCATGCGCCTCCAGAACAAAGTCGCGCGGCACGCCGTGGTCGTGCATCATGATCAGTTCGTCGGCCCGCGTAGAATCAAACCCCGCCTCACGGAAACCGCGCAGAAATTCGGGATCGATGCCATGATCGCGCAGCGTCACCACGTCCTGCGCGTCGGGGTGCAGGCCGTACTTGCCCAAAGCCCGAATGTATTCGGAATCGACGCCGTGGTCCTTCAACTGGATCACCTGCCCGGAATCGATCTGGTATCCGGCATCCTTTAACTCCTGTACGAAGCGCGCCTCCACACCGTGGTCGCGCAGGGCGATGAGGTCGTCCGCCTTCAGGTCGCGATAGCCTACGCGCGCCACGTCGTGGATGTACTGGCTGTTCACGCCATGCTGCGCCAGTTCCAGAACATCGCCCAGCGAGGTGGCGATGTGCGAGTCGTGAACTTCGCGGATGAAGTCGAGGTTCGTCCCCGTAATTACCAGCAGGAACAGGTCGTCCTGGTTCGGCGAAGCGAATCCCAGACGATTCAGTTCGGCGGCAAACTGCGGGTTGGGAGTGAGCGTGAAGCTTCCAGAACCCCGGCCCCATCCGTACCGGCCCTCGCACTCGAGGGTCGCGGCGTCCTGGACGTAGCTGAATTTCGCCGGACCACGGTGGTCGAGCAGGTCGGGTGAAAAGCCGCGGAAATTCGCCAGCGGCACATCGCTCGAAGTGACCATGCGGCTGCCATGGCGCGAGCGCTCCAGCGTCAGCCGGACTTTGCCCCCGTCATCGGAGCGGCTCAACTTCCAGCCTCGACCCGAAAGCCCGGTGCCGGGAGCCGTGAACGCTTCGAAAATCACCGCGCCCGCGATGACGGCAAACCACCCGATTTCCTTCATTGGATTACTCCTGCCTGTTTCAACTTGAGGATCTGTGCCAGCGTCAGGTGGGTGCCATATTCCGCGGCGTTCTTGAAAGTCGCGGGACGCACTCCCTGATCCCAGGCGTAGATGATGTCGTGCATCTGAACATGCTGGAAACCGAAGTCGCACATCGCCCGCAACATCTCCGCGGGCACACCGTGATCGTGCATGTCGATCAGGTCGCGGGTGCTCAGCTTGTCCCACCTGGCTTGCGTGAGTTCGGCCAGGAAGCGCGCGTCGATGCCGTGGTCCTTCAAGGCGATGATGTCGTCCACCGCAAGATCGCCGTAGCCGGCGGCGACCAGCGCCGCCAGAAATGACCCGTGTGGGTTCACCGGCTTCGCGGAGCGCGCCTGATCGCCCGCCGGCGCCGCCGTCGATTGCGCCAGTACGACCCATTTCGGTGCCTGCGCGCCGGCAGCCAACAGCCCCAACAGTGCCGCAACCGTAACGGCTACGCGGAGCAGGGAAGCGCGGCTGGTGAATTGCCGCCCGCCCGCGAGCAGTCGCTCGATGCGCTCGCCCAGCCGCGATGCGCTTTCGGCCATGCCGGTCGCCAGCATCACGCGACGCCGCGCGCGGCACAATTCGAAAAGACGGGCCAGGCTCGCGGCATACGGCCGTGCTTCACCCAGGTGCGCCACCACCCATTCGTCGCATGCCAGTTCCCGCTCGCGGGCAATCTGGCGCAAACTCCAAGCCACCACGGGATGCCAGCCGGCGAACGCGCCGATCACGCGCGCCAGCAGGTTCGACCAGTCGTCGCGGCGCGCCATGTGCGCCAGTTCATGCAGCAGCACGTGATCCAGTTCGCCTTCATTGAAGTGGGAGAGAAGGGTGGAGGGCAGAATTACCGCGGGACGCCGGAAACCCATGGCCAGGGGCGATCCGACCCGGTCGGAAATGAGCAGCCGCACGGGCCGGCGGATACCGCCGGTTTCCATCCAATAGCCCATGCGCTCCAGGAGTGCGTCGGCCGCCGGCCGCGACCGGCGCTTCAGTTTCCACAAATAGAGAAAGCTCCAGGCGTTGCGGCCCAGTTGTACCAGTGCGAATGGCAGCCACAGGCAAGCCAGGAGCGCCATCCAGTCGCCGGTGCGCAGTTCCAAGGGGAATACATTGCGCGCCGATGTTCGCGGTTCGGCCGGTGCAGGAGCGGCAACCGCGGGACTGGTGATCGCGATGGCGGCGGGGGCTTCCGGCATGGATGCGCTCGCGGTATCGGAACGCGGCTGGAGTGCCGCGAAGGGCAGAATCAGCACCAGCGCCAGCACAATCCACCACAGCAGATGGCGCGTAGCGGCGTTGGTCCTCAGGAAGCGCGCCAGCATCCACGCCGCGGCGGCCATGGCGAGCGCAATCCAAAGGGTGTTGAGCGCCGCAGCCAGCCCCGCGGCGGCAAAATCCGTGCCCGTCATTTTGCCTCCCCGGCGATCATCCGGCGAATGCGCGCCAGTTCCTTCTCGCTAATCTCTTCGTCTTCGAGCAGATTGAGCACCAGCAACTCAGGCGAATTGCGGAAAAAGCGGCTCACGAGATACCGTACGGCGTTCCGCCCCGCTTCGTTCCGTCCCACTAGCGGCTGGTAAACAAAGGCTCGGGCGTCGTCGCGCTTGGTATGGCACAGATACCCTTTCTCCTCCAGAATTCGCATGGTGGTCAGGACGGTGTTGTAAGCCAGCCCCAGCTCTTTGGGCAACGCTTCGGCGATCTCCGATACGGTCGCCGCCCCCTTTTCCCAGAGGACATCCATGAGGCGAAGTTCGGCCTCGGTCAGGTTCGGTGATTTCTTTCGCGCCAATCGCCTGCTCCTTCAACTATGGAATTAAGAGTATTGTGGACCGGATGGCGCGGGATGTCAACTATAAAATTAAGAGGTGCGGCAGCCAGGAGCCGGCCGCCCTGTCAGGAGGTGGCGAGGATCGGCATGGCCAAGCGGCGCATGGCAATCCCGGCCAGTTGTTCTCAGTACGACGCGTATCGCAGCCGCCGGTGATCCTTCGGAATGCAGCGATCCATCACCCCTACGAGGCGTACCGCAGCCGCCGGTGATCCTTCAGAATGCAGCGATCCATCACCACCATGAGCCCGGCTTCCTCGGCGCGCCGCGCTGCCTCTTCGTGTATCACGCCCTCTTGCATCCAGATCACCTTCGCGCCCTTACGAATCGCCGCTTCCACAATTTCCGGCACGAACTCGGACCGCCGGAAGATGTCCACGATATCCACCTCACCCGGAATCGAGTCCAAATCGGGGTAGCATTTCTCGCCCAGCACTTCGGCGACATTCGGATTCACCGGGATGATGCGATAACCGGCCCGCTGCATGTATTCCGATACCCCGTAGCTCGGGCGGTACCGCTTGCCGGAAAGCCCCACTACCGCAATGGTGCGGCTGGAACGAAGGATCGCATCGATCTGCCTCATACCGCCTCCTGAACCGGCGGCTTCCCCGCCGGCGCGTGGAGCGCGCGTTTCAACTTGCGCAGTTCTTCAGGCGCCAGATGGCGGAATTCTCCGGGCTTGAGTGTACCTAGTTCGATAGGCCCTACGCGCACCCGCCGCAACTTCTCCACCAGCCGGCCGAAATGCTGGAACATCAGCCGGATTTGATTATTCCGGCCCTCAAAAAGCCGCACTTCGTACCACGGATTCTCGGCTGCATGGACCATCTTCAGCCCCGCCGGCATGGTTCGCCGGCCGGAGAGCGGAACACCCTGCCGGAACTTCTGTTCCTCGTCGGCCGAAAGAGTGCCGTTGGCTTTCACCAGGTAGGTTTTCGCCAGGTGCGTGGATGCCGACATGATGGCGTTGGCCAGTTCGCCGTCGTTGGTCAGCAAGAGCAGTCCCTCGGAGTGATAATCGAGCCGGCCGACCGGGTAGACGCGTTCTTTGACGCCGCGGATCAGGTCCATCACTGTGGCGCGATGCTGCGGGTCGCTCATCGTGGTCACCGTGTTGTTCGGTTTGTTGAGCGCGATGTAGACGTGCCGCTTGGGCGCGTGGATCAAGCGGCCGTCCACCTTGATGTGGTCGTGTTCGAGGTCGGCCTTCGAGCCCAGTTCCGTGACGGTCTCGCCGTTGACCGAAACCCGCCCGTCCACGATGTATTTCTCCGCCTGCCGCCGCGAGGCCACGCCGGCCTGCGAGAGGATCTTCTGAAGCCGCTCCTCCGCCATCATTGCTCCTGATTTTCGGCTGGCGGCTCGGCGTCAGCCTGGGGCAGCGGAGCTTCCTCCTCCGCCGGCGCCGCTTCCGCTTCAGGTGTTGCCGCCTCCGCGGCGGGAGCCTCGGTCGCGGGCTCACTGTCCCCGATTGCCATGCGGCGGATCTCTTCGAATTCCTTCAGCGTCGGGAGTTCGCTCAGATCTTTTAAACCAAATTGAATGAGAAACTCACGCGTTGTTTTATAAAGTATCGGTTTACCGATCACGTTCTTGCGGCCGGCTTCCGAAATCAGCCTGCGCTCCAGCAGCGTTTTCAGCACGCCAGCGCCCTGTACGCCACGAATGTCCATGATTTCGGGACCCGTGACGGGCTGCTTGTACGCCACAACTGCCAGGGTTTCAAGCGCCGGCAACGAAAGTTTCAAGGGGGCCTTGAGGCTCTTCACGAAGTTGCGAACCGCCTCGTGATGCTCCGGCTTGGTCGTCATCTTGTATCCGCCGGCGACTTCGCGGACGCTCACGCCGTGCTCCGGCTTCTCGAATTCCGCCATGATCTTTTCGAGCAGCGCGCGCACTCGCGTCACATCCTGATTGAAGGCGGTGGCGAGTTGAGCCGCGGTCAACGGTTCTTCGGCGACGTAGATGCACGCTTCGATCACCGCCAGGAGCTGCGCATCCTCCAACTCAACCGCCTGGGGCGCTTCCTCGACACCGGGTGCGCTCGACGCCATCCATTCCTCGATGGAGATCGTCTGTGGCGCTGGCGGCGTCTCTTCCGGTTCGGGCGTGTTATCGGGTTGTGTTTCCAGTTCTTCCATTCGTACCAATTTCGATTTTAAGCCAGTGAGCCGCGG
>Ga0335072_10007291_pt1 | contig 16118 bp, 12 predicted proteins | sample Lox_Sample_21_FD_206725 | JGI IMG/M metagenome (GOLD analysis project Ga0335072, IMG submission 206725) | Soil microbial communities from Loxahatchee National Wildlife Refuge, Florida, United States - Lox_Sample_2.1 | ecosystem: Environmental > Terrestrial > Soil > Wetlands | place: USA...
TTTTCTCTGGCATTGTGTTGACCGTATTTGGCGCCGCCAGCGCGGTAATGTAAAGCACGTCGGAGGCTTTTGGATCCTTCGTGCCGGTACTGGCAAACAAAAGTCTCTGGGGCCGCGCGCCAAAATTGGCCAAACGTTGCCACCGGTCGGAGGCGAGGACGTCACGATAGGCTTTATAAACCCGCTGTCCAATTGCAATACCAAGCTTATCCCTCAGTTGATCGGGAACCTTGTCCATGGTTGCGCCGTCCCACCGGCTCAGGAAAACGGAGGCAACCGATCGAACGTCGGGAGTGAGACCCGCTGCGATACGTCTTTCCAGCCCACGCATGTAGGCGTCTGCCGATGCCAGATAGTGCTCTCGAGAGAAAAGCAGCGTGACATTGACGGCGACGCCAGCGGCGATCGCCTCCTCAATTGCCGGATTCCCTTCCTTCGTTCCAGGGATTTTGATGAAGAGGTTCGGACGATTCGCCTTCTTGTGCAATTTCGTTGCTGCGGCCACGGATCCCTTGGTGTCATAGGCCAGAAGGGGCGACACCTCAAGAGAAACGAAACCGTCATTGCCTGCGGTCCGCTCGTGAACAGACGCGAATAGGTCGGCGGCTCGGGTCAGATCCTGCAGGGCTAGTTCGAAGAACAACTCCTCGCCCGAAAGCCCGGTTGACAGAAGATGGCCAATTTCGCCGTCGTAAGATTTGCTCTTTGAAATGGCATGTTCAAAGATTGTCGGGTTCGACGTCAGCCCGGTCACGGAAAGCTCATCGATATAGCGTTTGAGTGTTCCGTTGTCCAGCAAGTCACGAGTAATGTTGTCGAGCCACAAGCTTTGCCCGAGATCATGGAGCTGCTTTGTCGCCTTCATCTCGCCTCCTGTTAGTTTTTTGCCGTCACATGCTTTTTGCGGACGCGCGTTACTACTTGCAACAATTATGCTACCAAGCATTGCCGGACCAAACGTAGGTTCGTCGTGCACGAGAATGACCGGCAATGGCAGGTCGGCCCGGCAGCCTCGCCACGCGACTTTTTACGCCATATTAACGAAGTGCGCAAAAGAGTGCGCCTTCGAACTCCTGGCGGTTTGATCCGCGGCCAACCGCGCGCGTGCCCGCGAAAGCCTGGACTTGACGGCAGCCTCAGATATTTCGAGCGCCTGAGCGATTTCTCTGATCGAACAGTTCTCCGTCATCTGCATCTCGACAACCTCGCGGAGTCGCGGCTGCAGTTTCCAGACGGCTCGAAGCACACGAGCATACCGCTGGCGGTGAACGCAAATATGTTCCGGGCTCGGGCACGTATCTTTGAATTCGAACGCAAAAATCGTTTCTTCTCCACTCGAATTCTCAAGGGATACCTCGAGGCGGCGCCGGCGTTTGCGAAGGATCATCAATGCAGAGTTAATCGCAATTCTGGTAATCCAGGTATAGAAGCTCGATCTTTCTTCAAAGGTGTGGAGCGCCCTATATGCCTGCAGGAAGGTATCCTGCAGAGCATCTTCGGCATCTTCCCGATTCTTGGTGATGGTCAGAAGCTTGCGATAGATTCGTTGCCCATAGATCTCTCTGAGTTCGGCAAACGCCGCGGGACACCCCGATCGCGCTGCGGCAATCAGCTTTGCAGTTTGTAGCGCTTCGTTGTGGAGCGATGTGACTTCAATCGCGATTTTGTTATCGGCACAAATCACTGCTGTCTCCTTTCAAAGCGGCGCTGTCTATTCAGGCGCTCGCGACGTGTGTACGTTCACGCGGTTACAGTTCCCTTGCCAGATCACCCGAAGCCTGAGGCGGCTTAACCACATCGAACATTCCTTCTGTCTATCGACAGATAGGCAGTGGAATCCGCGAGCGCATCGAGGATCCTCGTCTCTTCGTTACGTGTATAGCTCACATAAAACCCCTGAACTCGATTGAGCCGGAAGAACGGAAGAAGGGCAATTGGACGATAGTATTGGGGGCACTTTGGTATATGCGATTGCTGCAAATCGACGAACTCGCAATCACTCGAACCAATCATTCATGCCCCGCCCGATGCCCACCACCGCATACGAAGGTATCGAACGATACCTTCGTCCAGTAGGTCTCTTTCGGCGTTCGCGATGTGATGGCTCCAGGTGCACCGATGTCACCAGACCCGATGGCCCAATGAACATGCGTCTATCGGTGAATGGCTACTGGGTGACGTCGAGCAAATCTATCATAATGGAGACGAACAATGAGTCTTATCAATAAGGCAGTTAGAGCGAATCGGAATTACGCGAGAAGCTACGACCCAGCGTTAGGGAAGCGAACCGCCCCAAAAATCGCAGTGGTTACCTGCATGGATCCTCGCCTCTCAGACCTTCCGGGGATCCTGGGCCTGCCGCACAGCGATCTCGATGTAATCCGAACCGGAGGACCCGCGGTCACGGAGGACGTTCTCGGTGAGCTTGTTGTTTCCACCCGCATACTCGGAACCACAGAGATTCTGCTTCTTAACCATACCGGCTGTGGGTTCACAACCTTCACAGACGAAGAGCTAAACGCAAGCTCAGCGCCTCCACCGGAGATGCTTCACCGGCTCCAATGCGGTTTTTCTCCTATAAGGATCCAGAGGAAAATACCCGTGAGCAGATCAAGAAAGTCACATCGCATCCCTGGATTGCAAGAGCCATCCCCGTCCGCGGCTTCATTTTCGACGGGAAACCGGTCTACTGCGAGAAGTGCAGACGACTGTGCAGCAAGCCGCTGACTGAAAGGTAGCCTTGGAAGATTGACATTGCGGAGTGTCCTCCTAAGAAGAGGGTTCCCCGCAAACCACTCCCGCAGGGCAAGAGGAATGTACCGTTTCAGCAGAATTGTCATCCCGAAGCGTACTCATATTTCCTGCGTTGGCAGGGAATATGAGTCGCGAAGTGGAGGGACTGCTGTTTGCTTTCCCGCAAAGAATCTGTTCATTTGAACACCGCCTGCGGACTTTTTCCGGACCGTTTCCTGGTTTTGACGTTTTGACGACCCAGCCAGATGTTTCTCCATCTTTCCACGAAAGCCGTCATCCTGGGAGGCTGTGACTTTTTTGAATCCAGTTGTATTTCGTGGCCGGAAAGGCGTGAAAAAGGATCTGTCAACCGAAATCGCTGAGGCCCCCTCGGCTTCGCTCGGGACAGGCTCGCAACCGAACGATGTGTCCAGGCGCGACGTGGAAGCGGAGTGCCGGGACCCGCTGTTTGCCGATATGAAGATAGGGTTCGACCGAAGCGAAAGTCCACTACAACTTAGCATTCGTTCCGCAGCAGGAGAAGGGACGAGAACATCTTTTGACAGATGTCAACGATAGCCCGCGAGTTTACGGAGCGGTCACTCTCGAAAGTCTGCTCTAGTAGCCGGATAGCTTCATCGCTGAAGCGCTCCGGTGTCTCCTCTTCGTTTGCGATCCACGCGGCGATGTGCATGAGTTTATTGCCATATTCGTTCAGAAAGCGGTCCAGTGTCTGTCTTTGCTCCACCGTCAATCCGGGATCGATCTCAGATCGTCTGCTATGCGAGACCAGACTAAGTTCCAGGAGGTAGATGGACCGTAACGCCGGCTGAGCCTTCTGAATCCGGTCACACTCGGCAATGTCTTCCTCGCGGCGACGGCGAAATTCAAATTCAAACTGAGCGGTCTCCACCTGCGATTCCAGACTCGCGAAGTTATCATTGATCTGACGCCGGAGGCGGCCCAGCTGGGAAACGGCAACGGCCCTGTCGCGTGTCACCGGACACACACCGAGTTGTGCCAGCATCCGTACGTTTCCCACCAATAGTTTCTTGAGCTGCTCGGCATCGCTCTTCGTCCCGAAGCGGTCGAAGACAAAGCCCATCACGAGAATCCCCAGGAACACGCCCATTACCTTATCGCGCGCGATCGTGAGGTCTGTCTGGATACGGAAATCCGTCAGGTTGACGAAGTAAAAGGCCAGCGCCATCTGCACGCCAAAAAACGCAAGCCGCGGACTAGAAGTTGTGAACCATGCGGCGATCGCGGTCGCTGCCGCGAAAAAGACAGCAAATCCGAAGATAGTATCGATACCGGGCAAGATCAGAATCTGAGCGGAAATCCCGAGAACCAGCCCACCGGCAACAAATCCCGCAATGCGGAGAAACTGCGCCTGGAGCGAGGTACCAATGGTACCTAGCGCAGTCACGATGCAAGTAAGGACGCTGGTGTTGATCCCCGGCCAGTCGAGCGCGTTGTAGAGTATGTAGCAAATGCTGGCAGCCAGGCATCCGGCAAAAGCGAAACGTAGATGTTCGGGGTTCTGGAATGCATCCGGCACAAACAGGGTCCGCCACCACACTTGCCGCGGCGCATACTGAGCACCGTCGGCCATCTCATCGCGTTGAAAGACCTCCGTGGTGAGTGCGACGACTCGTTCCATCTCTTGCAGCATGGCAAAGGTGGAGGACGGCTGCCCCTCGAACACAGGAGATGCCGAAATGCTCCCCGACGCACGGAGTTCCGCACGAATTGTCTCGAGCCTCTGAGACAGTTCTCGCAGGCGCTTCGCGTCTGCGTCGCCGGGCTGGGAAGAAATGCGCGCGAGATCCGCCGCAAGATCAATCAGCCTGCTCGCCAGCGAAATCAGGGCGCCGCGCTGTGCCCGGTGAGTCGGGTCCAAACCCTGGCGCTGCAACATCAGTCGCAAGCGGCCGGTACCGATCATTTCGTACTGACGAACTCGGGCGAGGACTGGCTGTGGTGGGACCTCCAGATTGGCGATGCTTTCCGCTACTTGCTGGACCGCGAGCAAAAGATCGTCGACGAATGTGATCAGCGGATCGGAGCGATCGAAGATGCGGTAGAGCGCTTCGGTGACCACAGTGGCGCCGGCGCCGATTACGATGATCAAGACAGGCCGCAGAGTACCTTCCACTTGGATCTCGCTGGGAAAGGCGCGATCCCATATCGGCAGGGCAACGCCAATCGGAATAGCGAAGGCCAATGCGGCTGCATAGTTCGTCGTCGTACGCATCACGAAAAAGAGCAGGTAAAGGCTTCCGATTACCCAAAAGAAATAGGTCATGGGGTAACCGCGAAACAGCATCATGCCAAGCAGCGTGTAGAGGCTTGCGGCGGAGAATCCGAGGACGATCATTTGTCCGCCGCGCCAGGTGGCGCCAAGATTTTCCCGAGCCAGGAGAATGGAAAATAGACCTGCCAAAGCTGCGTTAGGAATGCGGAAGGTTACGACGATGAGCATGACCAACGTAGCTGCGATCGTCATGCGGATGACCGTATTCGCGCGTTCCGGATAGGGAGCAACTTCCCACCGTATAAATTCGCGAAACCAGGGCCAGGAGAAAATTTGCCCCGTTGCCTGATGAGGAAGCTGCGTGGCTCGGGTCGCCATGTCAGGACTTCTGTTTGTATCCGCGAATAACGACGACAGCAGATTCACCCAGGCGGATGCCGTCAGCGGGCGGCGACTGAATCCGGATGCGGACAGGGTACCGGCTGGCAAGATGCACCCAGCTTAGCGTGCGTTGTACGTCGGGCAGGCCGGGGGTGATTCGGCCCACGAGCGAAGGATCGAGTGTCACACCGTACCCTGTGCTCTCCACGGTGCCGGTAAATTTTGATCCCGGGTCCGACATAATGTAAATGTCCGCAGTCATCCCCGGCCGGACGTGTTTCAGTTGCGTCTCACGGAAATTCGCGAGCACCCACCAGACGCGAGTATCGATAAGCGTGAAACTCTCTTGGCCTATGTGGGCATAAGCGCCCTCGGAAATGACAAGGTCAGTGACACGTGCGTCAAATGGAGCATAGATGCGGCACTGGTCGTAGTTGTATTGGGCATTGGCAATTGCGGCGGCGCGTCCCTCCCGTTGGGCCATCAGGGGATCCAGGGTCAGTACGCTGGACTGTGATTGTTGAAGTTGGGCTGTACTCTGCTCGGCCGACGCTTTAGCTTCCGCCAGGCCAGCCAGCATTGAGTTGAGGTGGGCTTGATTGAGAGCTAATTGCGATTCCGCTTCCTGCACCGCCTGCGCGCTGGCTTGCTCGGTCGTACGTGCCTGATCCACCTGGTCGGCGGTCACGAACTGTTTGGCAAGCAGGGGTTCCACGCGGTGCAGGTTATTTCGGGCGTATGCCCACTCCGTCTTGGCGCGGTCCAGCGCAGCCTGAGAGTGGGCAACATCGGCCTGTGTCTCACGTATCAACGCTTGTGCCCGCTCGACGTTGGCGCTGGCGCTGCGGGTTGCCGCCCCCGACGCGGTGACCGCGTGCACTTCGGCGTGAATGCGGCGTTGTTCGTCGACGATTTGGCCTTCGAGGCTGGCCTGGTCAGACACGGCACGATCAAGAGCGTATTTATAGGGTCGATCGTCGATCTCGAAAAGCAGATCGCCTTTTTTCACCCGCTGGTTGTCGGCGACGTTCAGGTGCAGGATGGGACCTTCGACAACCGGGGCGATTCCGATGTAGTTAGCAAAGATTTCGGCGTCGTCGGTCTGAGGATGCCGCGTTGAAACGAAATCGACAGCAATCAAAGCCAGCACAGCGAGCACAACCATGGCTGCGGTAAAGACGCGACCGTACCAGTGAAGTCTCACTTGGCGATCGTCGGGCTCAGGTTGTGCAGTATTTTCATTCGCCATCGCGTTTACCTAGCCGTAGAACAGCAACCACAAAATGCACGACAGGACGATCGTCATGCTGAAGTACAAAAGCACAGGCGAGACCAGGTGTTCGCCGATAGCAGTGCGCGCGATCAGGGCGCGAGCGCCCGTCATCAGTACGAGGCCACCGACGCAGCAGAAGATCCAGGCGGGAAAAAAAGACCCGAAGATGCTGTATTCGGGCGCGTGGGCGCAACCCGCAAGCACCAGCGGCGCCGCCAGAAGTAAACCGGCGAGAGGGCGAAGTGAAGTCATCGGGTGTCGGTCTCGCTCGATCGATTCGGTCTTCATGTAAGGCCCACCATCAAAACTCTTGCGGTTCGATTAGGCCACTGAGTTAAAGGCCGGCCAATTGCACCAAGGTATCGACCAATACTTTCGTATCGGATGCCCGCGAGGACAACCTCGCACTTCCAACGGAAGCGCGGGAGACAGCCTCACATTCGTGCGGGGGGAAGAGCGCTACAGCGGTCCATAAAGAGTCTCCGCTTCACTTCTGCGCTTTGGCTCTGACTGTCTTTCGTGTGCCCGCCCAATCTGGATTTCGAAGCAGCGCAGTCGAAGGACCCCGGTGATGCTTGGCGGCTAGATGCTGGTCGAAGCTTTCCAATCCCGACGCCCGTGCACAGATACTTCGGGATCGACCCGATACGTTAGTTCAATAGACTCCGCCTCGCACTTCTGCCCTAATCACTACTGGACGCAAGGACTCCTTTCCTATTCGGCGCGAAACGACGCACATGGCAAAGCCATCATTGAGTGTCCTATTTCTGTTTCTGTTTCTTGACTTTCTCCCGGCACAAGTTCGGGGGCAATGTGCCGGCAAAGTGTCTTCCCCAGCAGCCGTCGCCGACTGCGCCGCTCGCGAAATTCCGCGAGAGGGACCAGCGATTCTCGATCCGGCTCACCCTTATACCCTGGCCGAGCTGATCGACGTTGCCGAACATCACAACCCCGGCACGCGCGCCATCTGGGAGCGTGCAAAACAGAAAGCGCGCGAACTCGATTTAACAAAAAGTGCTTACTATCCCGACCTGGACGGCTTAGCTGTTTTTGGCGACGAACGGTTGATCAATCCATTCCCGAAACCGCTGGCTCCTCGCGGCTACGTCATGGTCGAGGTGCCAGTCGTTCGGCCTGAAATCGCGCTCCAATATCTGATCTTCGACTTCGGTAAACGCGAAGCAGCCGTGAACTCCGCGAAAGCCGAGAAGCTCGCTGCGGGTGCAGACGTGATCCAGGTAAATCAAGCTCTGGCCTTTCGCGTAGCCGGTGCCTATTACCAGCTGGTGACCGCACAGGAAAGGTTGCTGGCTACCCAGGACACATTGCGAACGGCACAAACCACACAGGATGCGGCTGAAGACAGACTCAACAACGGCCTTACAACTCTCCCGGATGTTCTCAACGCCCGGGCCGAAACGTCACAGGCGGCGTTCGATGAGGAATCGGCGGATGGGGACGAGAAGATTGCCCGCGTGATTCTGACGGAAGCAGTCGGAGCTGACCCCTCTCCCAATATAGTGATTGACAGCCAGAGGAGCGCGCCATTGCCGGAGAAACTCAGCATGTCCATCGAAGCGCTGATGGATCGTGCGATGAAGGATCGTCCTGAGCTTATGGCGCAAACTCTGCGCATCCGTTCCGCCGAAGCTCGCATTCGTGCCGCCAAGGCACAATACAAACCGCAGATCGTTCTCTCCGGATCGGTTGCGCAGACCTCCCTTTGGCCCTCGGCGGACTACGGCCAACTCGGTGCCGCGAGTGAGCCTACCTGGTCCGCCGAACTCGGGATCCATTGGCGCATCTTTGACGGGGGTGCGCGCAAGAACGAAGTGTTGATCGCCGAATCAAAACGCCGCGAAGAAGAGGACGAGCTGACGACGATAAGTGACGAGACGACGCGCGAGGTCTGGACCGCTTACATAGCCTTCCTGACGGCGTTGCGAAAGCACGAAGCTGCTGTGGCGCTGCTCGAATCCGCCAACACTGCTTACTCGGCATCGCTCGAGTCATACAAATATGGAGTCAAAAATCTGGTCGATGTCGTCACGGCGGAAAAGCAATTGGCCCAAGCTCGACTGGCGAACGTCTCCGCACGATCAGAATTATTTCTGGAGGCAGTCAACCTCGAATTCGCGACCGGAAATCTACTAAGGAATGAGCCGCCGGCGACACAGCTTCAATCTCAAAACGAACATCCCTGATCCTGTTCGAAGTGCTAGCGCCAGGATTCGCTATGAGTCTATATTCGATAGCTTCGTTCACATGTTTGTTCGTCTGGCCTCCAGCATGATGGCATCACCGTCCCGATTCATTCGGGGATCGGCATACTGGGAAGTTGCGGCGTTTAGCCGTCATCTTGATCGAAGGAGTTCAACCAATGCGTTCTGACATCGTCCCGGGGAAGACTTTTCCCGACTATCAACTGCCCGATCACACGCGAACACTACGGAAGCTCAGCGAACTACAGGGTGATGATCCATTGATCCTTACTCTTGCGCGCGGTCACTACTGTCCGAAGGAGCATCAGCAACATCTGGAACTGGCGTTGTTCTATCCGAAAATCGCCGTGAGCTACACTCAGATCGCTACGATCTCCACCGACGACCATCACACACTTCAGGAGTTCCGAGCATCCGTCGGTGCTCAGTGGCCGTTTCTCTCCGATCCTGAGCGAATGGTGCAGAAGGACCTCGACATTCAGGAATACACCGATCCCGAGAACGATCCGATGATTCCCCACACTCTTGTGCTTAAGCCTGGCCTCGTGATTCATCGCATATATAACGGCTACTGGTTCTGGGGGCGGCCATCAATTGCCGAACTTTGGCAGGATCTCCGCGCTGTCACCAGCGAGATTCGTCCAGACTGGGACCTGGGAAAGCCCGGGCTCCGCGATGCGTGGAACGCAGGCGATCAATCGGCATTTCACGGCTGGAACAAAGGCGGGAAGACGTCAGCTACCGGGCCCAAATAAATGGTGCCCGACCGGGAAGCGGGTCCATAATACTTCAGCGCGTGAGTTGGCAACGCGCCCCAAGCTCTCCTGCTTGGTACGCCTCTTTTTGACCCTCGATCCGACGTCTCCTCATGAAGAATCATGAGCAACGTTTAAGCGCAATAATGGAATGTATGGCTTCGCGGCAGCTGTAGCTCACTGCTCCGAAGCCACCAAATTGAGATTAAGAGGGGATGAAGCTGATGGCAAAGTGGACGAGAAGAGGATTTGTGGGATCGCTTTCGGGGATAGCAGGGGCAACGATGCTTGGCGGTCGGGCGAACGCTGCTCCCATGAGTCCTCCCGAAACACCGAAGGTAAGCGGACCGATCAAGATCACCGACCTGAAATGCGCCATCATCGGCCGTAACCCAACAGTTCGCATCGTCACCGACCAGGGAATCTCTGGCTACGGCCAGGCGGAGAGCGCCAAGCCATATCTGAAGCCGATGGTTCTGTTCTATAAGCGCTATCTGGTCGGCGAAGACCCAACAAACGTGGCCGCGATCATGCTCAAGATTCGCAGGATGGGCGCATTCAAACCGTGGGGCGCGGCGGTCAGCGCCATTGAGATAGCACTTTGGGATGTGGCCGGACAGGCCGCCGGCTTGCCGGTCCATAAACTGCTGGGCGGGAAGATCCGGGACCACGTCCGTCCTTACGGAAACTCCGAAAACAATATCGGCGCTACGATGACGATGCCCCGCACGCCGCAGGATTACGCCGACTTCGCATCCAGGATGAAGGAGGCCAAGGAGGGCTACACCCTGGTGAAGATGCCAATCGGCTTCCACAATGCAGCCATGATGAACGCCATCCCGAATACGTGGTACGGCAAGAACTGGAACGGAAGTGGGCCGGCGGCCCCTTACATGGACCGTGGGTTGATGACGGAACGCGGCATCGACAATTGCATCGCCTGCGCTGAAGCCGCAAGGAAAGCACTCGGCGATGATGTTGGCCTCGCGTTTGACTGCGGGCCAGGGTGGGTCGTCAAGGATGCCATCCGGTTTGCGCGCGCCGTCGAACCGCTGAAGCTGGCATGGCTCGAAGACCTGATCACCGGAGATTATGAGCCTTACCCGAAACCCCAGGTCTTTAAGGAAGTGACCGTGAGCACGTCCACTCCCATCCACACGGGCGAGGAACTCTATCTGCGGGAGAACTGCATGGAGTTGATCGAGATGCAGGCCGTCAACGTGCTCGGGCCAGACCCGGAGGATGTGGGCGGAATTGCCGAGTTGAAGTGGATCGCTGAGTACGCCGATCTCCACGGAATTCTTGTGGCGCCACACGGCATTTTCGATGGACTGTTCGGGGTGGCCGCACAGGTGCACATGGGAGCAGCATTGCCGCAGAACTACATCGCTTTCGAATACGCCAAGGGCCAACCGGAATGGTGGTACGACATCGTGGAGGGCTTGCCGGATCCGGTGGTCAAAAACGGTTTGATCGAAGTGTGGGACAGGCCCGGCCTTGGTATCACTTTCCGAGTGCAGCAAGCGAAAGCGCACTTGTCGGAAGAGGATCACGACTTCTTCGATTAACTGGACCGCGCCCATAACCAGGAACTCTCAGAAGGGCGAATAGACGTGGGGCCGGCAAAATAATGCCGGCCTCGCAATTTTTTCCTGTGTTACACCTTTCATGGTTGCGGGTGAAAAACGAGCAAGGTTAAGAATGAGGAGATTCGCAATGACGCAAGCCCGTCTTTTGATGATCGTCGGAGACTTCGTGGAAGACTACGAAGTCATGGTTCCGTTCCAGGCATTGCAGGTTTTGGGACATACCGTCGACGCCGTATGCCCCAACAAAAAAAAAGGCGATTCGGTCCGCACAGCCATCCACGACTTTGAAGGCGATCAGACCTACAGCGAAAAGCGCGGCCATAATTTCGCGCTGAACGCGACATTTGACGAGATCAACGAGACTAGCTACCACGGCCTCGTAATTCCGGGAGGGCGCGCGCCGGAGTACTTGCGCCTGAATCCACGCGTGCTCGAGATCGTTCGCCACTTCGATCGGGCGGGCAAACCCATCGCCGCGCTCTGCCATGGGCCGCAGCTGCTGGCTGCGGCGCGGATACTCAAAGGTAAAAAAGTGAATGCGTATCCAGCGTGCGCGCCTGAGGTGGAGTTAGCCGGGGCGGAATTTGTTTCACTCGCTGTGACCGATGCCGTTACAGACGGTAAGCTGGTTACTGGCCCGGCGTGGCCTGCCCATCCCGAGTGGCTGAGGCAATTTCAAAAAGTGCTGGTGGCGTATCTAGGTTAGCCTCTATCGGCTGTTTTTCCCAGATTTACCACGCATTTCGAGCGTTTCTGCCAGCTTCTTCGGTGCGTCATTACGTAGCTATGCTTGATTAATTCGCCCACTTCGGCCCAATCAACCTTGCCACGGTCCAGTCTGAGTTCCGTCTTGTGAACCGCCACCGGTACGGAACGATAAAGCAGAATGCAACGTAGTGTAAGCATCCCTAGGCCCTGGGTAGAATTGGACCACTCCCGAATTCGTTGCGGTCCGGGACCGAAACCCGGAAGGCGGTAGGTGCATGAGCAACTTCCTCAGCGATGTGCGCTATTCCCTGCGTGCGATCTTAGCCAGCCCGGCCTTCACCATTACTGCCATAGCGGCGCTTGCCCTCGGCATAGGCGCTAACACGGCCATCTTCACAGTCGTGAATGCTGTCCTGCTCAAACCGCTCAGTTATCCCGATCCGGATCGCATTGTGCAGATGATGAACGTCGCCGCTCCCTGGCAGCCTTCAAGATTCATATTCTGTATCGCCTGCGGATTCTTTGTGACGCTGAACATGGCGCCGAAGCAGAGCGCCAGCTAACGCGCGGCATCGCCGAGCGCTCGTTGGTACTGAGAGAGTTACGCCGGGAAGAAGATCCGAAGGCCCACGCTACGCTGCTTCAAGCGGTCGTGGAATCCCAGACGCGCAGCACCGATCTTGTAGACGAACTGACAAAAGAGCTACGCGCCAACCCCTGGGTTGAGTCTGTCGATGTAACCGGGACAGATCCGGAGGCGGAATAGGGCCCCATCATCGGCCTCACTGAGCCGTCTTAGGCCGACCGGAAAAACCGCTCGCTGTGCGCAGCGCATCGGCGTCCATCCAGTCACCGTCCATCATGACGACGCGCGTCTGCCGCAGGTCGCCGATGTTGCGTGACGGATCGCCTTCCACCAGCACCAGGTCAGCTACTTTACCCACGTCAATCGAACCAGTCTTGCTGTCTACGCCCACCAGGTGTGCAGGCGCAAGAGTGGCAGCGGCGAGAGCCTGCTCCGGAGTGAAGCCGGCGCTCACGTAGAGTTCAAGCTCGCGTACCAACTCCAATCCGAAGCCATCGGTTCCGGCGACGATAGGAACCCCGCTGCTGTGCATGAGCTGAACCAGGGACGCCATCTTGGTAAAGCTGGCGCGAAAGTCCCCCCGGGTGAGGTCTGGAGGAACGGTGAGGCCGCCTTCCCGGAAGCCACGCTCCATGGTCGGCGGAAGCGTGCCTACGTATGGCGCATAGGCGGGCGAAAGGTCTCCATTGTCCGGCACCAGCAGACTTTCCACCACAACCAGTGTGGGGTCAGAAGTAATGTGGCGCTGGCTCATGGTTTCGATGAGTGATTTCATGGGTTCGGTCTGGAGGTTCACATCCTTGGCAAAACGGCCCGGGCCCTCCATGCGTGCGATGCCGTTTGATTTTGAGACCACCGAGTCTGGCATGGCCTGCATGATCACAAAGTAGATGTGCGTAATTTCGTCGTAGCCATCGTCGATGGCCTGCATGGGGCGCATGCCTGCGGGCAGATGACCGTGCACGTGCAGACCGAGCCGGTGTGCTTCGTCCGCCGTGGCCTTTACCCAGGCTGGGTTGAAGCTGCCATAAATCTTGATGCCGGTAAAGCCGTCAGCTTTGGCCTTGCGCACGATCGCAATGGCCTCGTCTTGCGATGTGGCCACACTGCCGAGCTGCGCTGTGTTTGGGCCTTTGCCGTCGATCAACACCGACGGGTAGACATGAGGCATGAGCAACAGTCCGCTTGCCCGGCGTTGCGCGCGACTCATAGTCAGATTGTTGTTATTGCCCGGATCCCGCACAGACGTGATGCCGAGCGCCAGTAGCATAGGGCCGCTCGATTCATCCATCACATGTTGATGCGAATCCCACAGGCCAGGAACGAGAGTCTTGCCTGCGCCTTCCACGATGCGAGCTCCCTCCGGCACCGGAGTCGAAGCCGACCGCCCGGCGGCCGTAATGATGCCGCGGTCGACGATCACCGTCTGGTCCGTCGCGAAATGGTCGCCATGCAGAAAAGCGCGCACATGCGTGAACGCGATCGGGCCGGTGGGCAATTGCAGAAGCTGCTTGCGCAGCGCCGGCGACTGCCTGGCGAGCGCATCTGCCTGCGCCTTATCAATCTCTGGCTGGTAGGTCTCGTATCCTGTGCGAATCCAGGTGATGCCCTGATCCAGGGCAAAGAATTTGCCCTGCGCATCCATCCACACAGGCAGCGGTGAATTTTGCAGTCCGGTGATCGCGAAAGCGCGTACCGCGACTGCGGTAGCTCCACTGCCCAAGGTGAGCGTGGTAAGTGGCGCCGCATGAACGCGTCCCCCGGGCAAAAGGCTGAGAGTCCTCCCGGGAGCAGCGATCACAGCTTCGAACAGATCCGCGTTCGCGTCCATCGGACCGCCAAAGCTGGTGTACATCGCGGGCGAAGAATAGGCGGAAGACCCAGCATCAACAGGGCTCTTCCAACTCGCGCGGCGGTTCGTAATCGAGAACGTCTCCGCCGCATCTCCTTGTGGAGTAAATCCGCGGATGACGAGGTGATCGATCATGCCGTCCGCAGCAAGGTGAATACTGCTGTCCATCTCGTAAATCTGGCCGCGCAGCCCCAGGCTCTCCCGCCCATACCGTGTGCCGTCAGGTGCCGTCCAGCGGAAGGACCGTCCGTGCTGGGCCGCAGAGGACATGATGGTGAATTGCTGGGCGTCGGCAGGCGGTTTAGCGAGTTGTTCCACAGGGACTGGATGCGCATTGCCCAACGCGGTCGCGCAGAATATTGCAAGCAGAAGAGACGTGAGACGCATGCTCACCCTCGATGATGAGATCAGAACTGCGAGGAGAGTATCATGCGAGGACTGAAAGTGCTTTTTGTTGACACGGCTTTACCTCCGCGCCGGTGGAAGGGCGAAGGGTCTGCTATTGTGAAACCCTGCGGAAGCGCGACTCCTGCCGCAGTCGTGAATGGGAGGCCTGTCTTTATGCTAGCCACCGGGCGTATCATCGTCTTCGCCTGCTTGTTGGCTGTGCAGCTCACGCTTGCACAACAACCTTCTCCGACCACGGCAAGCGAAGCGCCGAACCGCGATACCAGCTATATCGATGCGAACGGGACTGCCCATATCACCCGCGTGGTTCCGGTTCCCCAGGATCTTAGCCCCGAAGCGCAGAAGTTCATCAGTAAGCCGGCGCCGGATGAGGCTTCTCCTGAGCCACTTGCCACGCGTCGAAGCCGCATGGAGGAGTGGGGAAGCCGTGCCAACGCAGAGTGGAGTAAGCTGTGCCCGAACAAAATCGTGGACACCAGGATTGCCGGAGTTCCCGTTCGCATTGTCACTCCGGATAACATGCCTGGCGCCAATCGGGAAAAGGTTCTCATGAATCTGCATGGTGGCAGCTTCAACGCTGATTCCGGCTCCTATGCTGAAAGCATCCCCATTGCCGGCTATACGGGCATTAAAGTTGTGGCGGTTCTTTACCGGTTGGCTCCAGAGAATCCGTTCCCTGCTGCGGTGGATGATGCAGTCGGCGTGTATAAGGATCTGCTGAAAACCTACAAGCCCGATCACATCATCATCTACGGCACCTCGGCGGGAGCCACGCTTACAGCTGAGGTCGCTGTGAAGCTCAAGCAGCTTTCACTGCCCATGCCGGCCGCGCTTGGCATTTTCAGTGCGCTCGACAGCTTTGCCCACATGGGAGATTCGTACGCGATCTTCACGTTGAGCGGACTCGCGGGTCATCTTGAGCCTCCGGGCCCAGGCGTCCACGATCCTTACTATGTAGGGTCGACCGACCCCAAAGATCCGGTGCTTTCGCCGATTTACGCTGACTTGCATGGGCTTCCACCAGCCCTGTTTGTCTCCAGCGGCCGCGATGCGCTTTTAAGCGGAACTGCAAACCTGCATCGGGCCTACCTGCGCGCCGGTATTGACGCCCGCCTGGTCGTCTTTGATGCCCTGCCGCATGCTTTCTGGTACCACTCCGAGTTACCGGAGTCGATCGAAGCCAACCACATCATGGCCAATTTCTTTCTTCAGCATCTGCCAAAATAGAGCCGGTCAGCAGCTTCCAACGTGATGGTAAGCTGATGTGACCTATCGTGGAGCCCTACAGCACATGCCTTCCAGCTTTCGGGTTCCTGTTTGGCTTATGGGCCTCACCAATCTGTCGTACGGTCTC
>Ga0335072_10007292_pt1 | contig 16117 bp, 8 predicted proteins | sample Lox_Sample_21_FD_206725 | JGI IMG/M metagenome (GOLD analysis project Ga0335072, IMG submission 206725) | Soil microbial communities from Loxahatchee National Wildlife Refuge, Florida, United States - Lox_Sample_2.1 | ecosystem: Environmental > Terrestrial > Soil > Wetlands | place: USA: Florida...
ACCGTTGGCTGACGACATGTGGTTCTGTTGGCACTCTTCTTCCGAATCAAACTGCGAAATACATGTCGCCTGAAGAGAAAGAAGTCCCCGTTGGTGAGACTGGAGAGCTTTGGATTAAAGGCCCAAATATTTTCATGGGCTATTTGAACAATCCTGAAGGGACTAGAAATGCGCTTACCGACGACGGCTATTTCAAAGTAAGTCTGAATCAGCCTCTATCGCATCACTTCGGCAAGGATTGAAAATCTTTGAAGCTTTTTCATTTTAAGCTCGTCATAGTTATTCCCACTAACTTATCTTATCTTACAGACAGGGGATGTCGGCCATCAAGATAAAGACGGAAACTTCTACATCACCGACCGCGTCAAAGAGCTAATCAAATACAAAGGCTTCCAAGTTCCTCCCGCCGAGCTCGAGGGCTATCTTTCCACACATCCGGACATTGAAGATGTGGCTGTGATTGGTATATATGTAAAGGATCAAGCGACCGAGGTGCCGAGGGCTTATGTTGTGCCGAAGAAGGGCGTACCGAAGTCCCCGGAAACTGAGAAGAAGATCGTAGATTGGCTTGGGAAAAGGGTGGCAAATCATAAACGTCTAAGAGGTGGCGTAAAGTTTGTGGATGCGGTGCCTAAATCAGCCAGTGGTAAGATTCTTAGAAGGGTGTTGAAGGTCCAAGCGGCAGAAGAAGAAAAGAAGGGTGTGAAAGCGAAGCTGTAAATGATAGGGGTAAGGTCTGTGTAACTGCATAAATCCTCGAGGGTGACTTTTTATACGTACAAGCTATATCTTAGACTTACAAACTTCAATAAAATGGTTTCTTGACGGTTAGTCTAGCTTGTCCTATCCATCAAAGCATTTTGTCTTATCATTAGAGCCGTTAGTTCTTCAGACAGGGTTAATTATTTTGAAGTTTCATTACGCCGACGGAGACCTCGGCTTCCTAACAGATTGCTCTATACCTTGGCCAATTACATTTCTTTATGAATCTCAGCAACTATTCAATGCCTTTCAGGTACATGATTGCCATTAGTGAGAGTGCTGGCAATTGAGCCCGGAAATAGGACCAAAATGCATATACTGAAATTTGGGAAATGTGGATATAGAAATGTTGACCAAAACACCAAATGGCGAAGCTGGAGCTTAAGAACGCGTCCATCAGGTGGGTTGGTTTGTTCAACATCAGAGCGATTCTTTTACATATTACTCTTCTGATCCCGGTTTTTACCATCACGTAGACACATCTCTCCTTCCAAACTCCAGCATTGTTTTCTTGCGGTCTGTTACTACCGACACTTTCCTGCGTTAATAGTCGTATTCGTAGCAGCAAAAGAACTGTCGCCGCGTCCAGAACCGCTGTTGAAACCTCCATGAAACTCCGCCGTTATTGGGACTTTACCACCAACACGGCAATTTGCGGCTGTCAGGACCAACACCGTTCTTGGCGTTGGATCTCGGACTATGCGCATGCGGAGAAGTTGTTATCCTCTTTATGCTTTGGTCGAGGCAGTACCGCGGAACCCAACGGGGAGAAAATTGGTGAAATGACCGAGGGAAGACACAGTGTAAATGACTGCATGCGACGAGCTAGAGGATTGGGAGACTTAGTCATCAGATATACGCATTTCTTCGATCATTAGAGCCATTGATTTTACAAAAGGCTCTTCTGATCCATAGTTTATTTCATCATCACGTGTACTAGTCCTCCATGCTAAAGAGCCATAGAGACTGACTTAAGCGGCACCTTATCGAAGCACAGTATCCCTTCGATGTGACACAAAGCTAGTACAGTAAACAAGAGGAAGCACTGTAGATGAGATAGAGGATTGCACGTGGCAAAGTCAAGGAATAGAAGACTTGCTCATCAGGTTGCTGCAGAGTTGCTTGTCATTAGAGCCGTGTTTTCGCACAGATATCTTTCGACTTGAGGGTTATTAGTTCATCATGTGAACAAGTCTTCAAAACACAAATCATAAGATTCGTAAAGTCAAATGCCATTAGAGCTGTCTGAGCAGAGAACTATTGAAGCACAATATTTTTTCAATCAGGCCACTTTTGGCATTTGAGTGCGAACAAAACGTTGAAAAAAAAAAAATCAGTAATAAGATGGAGGGAAAGGAGAAGATATCGCCAGCAACGAAGTTGGGAATTAGGGATTTTGGGGACATGTTCTGATGAACAAGTCAGTATAGACTTCCTCAGAGCCGGCATTTCACACAAACCTCCTCTGCTAATCAACATTTCTCATCGCATGAATAAGTCTCTCTCAGCCGCTCTTGATCCGAAAGGGTTTATGTGCCTGATCTTTAGCACTTGGTTTTGAAAGGTCGTGCTTGTGGAGCACACATGAGAAAATATATAAGAACCAACAAAAACGAACATAAGGAAACATGCTAAAATAAATTGCCTATCTCTTACAAATGGCGAAACTCGAGTATAGAAGACTTGCTCGTCAGACTAGCATGTTATAATACAGCTTCAGAGACATTACTGTTACACAAGACTCCTTTGAGTGCCTCCAATAATTTTCATCGTGTGAACAAGTCTATTTTCGATTCTTCTCCATCCATAAGCTGCCCATTGATTTTATTATGCCATTTCTGGAGCCAGAGCATGTGCAAAATTGTATCGGATCGCAACATCTTTTTAACTCTGACATTTCAGGTATTGAAGGAGTAGTGAAGAGATAAACAACGAAGAAAAAGATAAGGTGCTGTCTATGGAAGTGATGACGGTAGACATTGGAAGACGTATTCATCAGACCAATCTCAATTTGACGACATTAGAGTCGTTGCTGTTAGTCTTCTGAATGTGCAGTTGTTTCATCACGCGAACAAGTCTTCCAACCTCACCCGATATTTGCAATTTGAATGGCCAAACCAAATATTATACATTTCAGATAGTACCACTCTTGGCGCCCCAGATTTTCCATAGTGGCGTTGATTGTTTTCGTGAATGAAGAGAGAGCAAATGCGTCAGGATGCACAAATTTCCATCAGAAGGATATTTATTGTATTCTCATTAGGGTCTTCTGCTTTGACACAGAGCCCTTTGGATAATTGCTCTTGCCATCACTTGAAAGCCTGGTTCGTTACCCCTTCGATCGATTTTGGAGAACATCGAATCTAGTGGAATACTTGCTCAAATCCAAGCACCACCTCCCAAAAGGGCGCTGGTTTTCCAAGATACCGGGAAAAAGAGAAAGAGGCTGTAGAACTGAACGAGAATTATAACTACCATTCAGCAAAGCCTACGACAGATCTGAGCCGATAATGGAAGACTCACTCATCAGAAACAAACATGTATAGCATGGAGATCCTTGGAGGGTCAACAGGCAGCTTCTTTTCTTATATGCTCAACTCCCCTTCTGTGAACAAGTCTTCCATTCCTACCTAATACTTGTCCTGAGACCAGAACTCACCGAAGCGGAGTATATGATGGCTTTCAGTGAGAGAAAAGGTCATGGGATGGTGTTATGTTTTAGTGAGTAAGTCTTTTGCTTACAGAGGCTGTATGTCGATAGTGATGAGAGCTTCATTGACTGTGCGGAACATCATTAGAGTCAGCAAAGTCATTTCATAAACTTCTGGTATTATAAGTAGCCTAAGCAGTGATTGAATGTCCGTCAGAAAAGTTCAGCAGTAATCATCAGTTCACTGCTGTTACACAGAATATCAGACAGAAGGACGGCTTTCTTTCATCACTTGGCCAGCCACCTCGCTGATACTTCGAGAGCTCAAAGATTCCCATCAGGAAAACATATTAAGATATATGTGAACTTACTTGTAGGTTAGAAACAGTTCACTGCTGTTCCACATTTGTGAAATATGTCTGTGTTAGTGTCACAGTGAATATGAGATCGGATTAGGTCGGAGGTAGGAGCACCTTAATTGTTGTCTAGAAGGACTCTAGTAAAAGCATGATTGCTCAATACAGTGTTAGTCGGCGTCTGATCGTATAGCAGAAAAGGAGTGAGACGGTGAGCAGATGAGCATGTTGTACTCCAAAGGGTAAGAACAGACTTCTTCTACTGAAAGATGTGAGACAAGCAACAAACTGATATGGAAGTGCTAACATAACAGCTGTAAGAGTGAGTATTAAGAATTTGAGCAAAGCAAGCCATGATGAGTAATGTGAGTGAGACAAACGAAGTAGGACGAAGAATGTTCAAACGGAGAAGTGTTTTGAATGTGTTTAAGATCTTAGAATGTATTATAAGCTAAATATTTACACTCAAAACACATTAAAGTGCGCACTAGTCAAACACCGCCTTCTCTTCCGTCTGCTCTGAAATTTCCCAATTCGGACTACTGTGTAACGTGTCCCGAAGCATCAACACGCGCTCTGCTTTTGCCCGCGCCAACAGACTTTCCAAGAGCACCCATAGTCACCGATAGCGATATTTAGTCGTTATTGGTGCTGGAATAGTCTGGTCAGGGTCGGGTATCATCAAGAGTTGTATGTAGGATTGAGATGCTTCTATGGATTATCTAAGAACGAAGAATGTTGGAGCGGCATGGCATTCGTTGGAAGCGGTGTGAATTGGCCAGTTATATATAGAATGTAGGCAGTTACCCCGTCCGATAATAGACCGGATTCCACATGCACATTCACCCTTCAGACTGTTGGCTTGAGTATTCTTGACGCGTGCTACCTAAGAATATACCCGGCTTTAAAGCCATTTTTATGGAGTAGTTGTCACTGCAGCCTGTTACTTCCAAGTTGGCACCTTCATGGATTGGAAATGATTTCTTAGGTCTTCTAAAGGTGTACTTCTCAGTGTATCCCGAGAATGCTCTAAAAATATCAATTCTACCCCACCACACACAAAGCTAGAGCCACCTGAGAGTCTATGATTTTAAAGGTACCTCTCTCTCTTTCTTAGATCTAGGAATACAGCAATTGGACAGAGTTATACGGCGTAATGTCACTTCACTGGTGATAGTCGGTACATGCTTGCTTTGGCCCTTCGTGCAGGCAGAATCGATATAGAAGTATGCCACAGAATAGACACATCTTTGCCGAGCCATTAACTGTGCTTCATTAAGCAAGGTGACGACGAGGTTGCCCAGTAATACGTTGCTACCACATCTAAGAAAGGAAACACGGTTCGGGAGGATCCGGCCGCTACGCAGTTAGCAGAGTTAGTAAAAGCTTATCATCCACCGCATCGCCTGAGCCCAGTCCGATTGCATATAGCAGGCAATCTTTTATATATGTGTTACAAACTAGACATCGTATTATGGTTGACTTCTAACAACGCCCTAGGGCGGAAAGAACAAAGTCCAGATATCGATAGCTTCACACGTTGATATAAAAAAATTCACATTCTCACTCAGATTAGGCACTGTGATTTGGGAGGCAAGGCCAAGCTGTAGATTCCTAGATCATCCCCAGAGATCCCACCACATAGTACTATGGAGCCTCCCGCTGTCGAAATTGTTAAATCAGTCTTAAGGATTTTAGGGCATAGGTGTTCGGCCGTGCTTCGTTTCACAAGGCCTAGGGCGACCAAGTTTAAAAATACGGCCGTGGGAGACGCGACCAGCCCCACCTAACTGCGCTACGCATTCTCACCTTGAGAGTTGCAGCCAACACGTGCTACATGTTCGCCGATTCACGTCAACCATTGCATAGTCATAGCAACATACAGTCGCCATGGAACTGTGCAAAATATGACAACGGAACATGAAGGGTTCGGCTTCTGAGTTGTCCCTGGCCGAGTCCAGGATGGTGGCTTCGGAGCGAAAAGACGATTGACAGGGAGAGCTTGTAGTATCCAAAGTAAGCTCTAAGGGATCTTTTCATATCGCGCTTCTCCTTCACAAACAACTCCTCTCAGGCGGTCCCAGCCAGGATTTTATAGGTGGTCGAGAAATTCTTTCCTCAGAGCAACTCACTCTTAAGGCCCAGCCACCAACCCAGCTGTCCGGGAGGTGGCCGAAAGTCATCAGCCAACTCCTTTCCTGTTCCCTAAGTATCCAGAGAGACCACGATAAAACAATTTGTCTTGGGCCTTTTTATGTGATGCCCAGCACACAAGGATCTGATGTGCTGCTCTGATATCTTGTGACGCCTCCTTCTAAGAAAAAATAGTGTTTGGAAATCACCTCATGATATATTAGCATTTTTAATTGACAGTGGATGCTCGTTCGCAACTTACAATAGTTCTACTATCCAGCTCGTTCTTGTGACCGTTGACCGGTAAAGCCATTAGTAAAGCAAGTGCCTTCAACCCACAAATTCGCCTGACACAAGTGTTTCCCATGGCTTCCCAGTATCCCACACCTTTTGCATTAAAGTTCGCGCTCTTTGTACCTGAAAATAAACTCAGCGCATTCTGGGGAAAAGGCATCATCGCTACAACTTACCTGACTCATTCCAAAGTCCTCAATGCCTCGAAATCTATCCATTATAAACAGTTTCTGCTTCTCATCCTGAGTATCGCAGCCGGCCGTAAACATTGGGAAAAGCAGGCAGAATTCTGCACTGGACCCTTTCCGGACCTTATATAGGGCTCTAATAATTTCGGACACGGCATTCTTAACGTCTGTATGTGTTGTAGGCTTTCCAAGGATACGTCGATGTAAGTGAACTAGACCAGCCCAATGATATGCTTCGTTTGTCGCAGCCATCTCACGTGTGTCCCATTGGTATGCAGCTTCTCCAGCAGAATGAAGATGTTGACACGACTGGACCCGAGCATTAGTTCTGGCAGCTTCAAGATCTGCTATGAGTTTTTCAGCTCGGGTTATCACCTCCTCAGACGGCTTCCATTCAGGGCGAATATTCTTGTCGCCGTCTATGCGGTTCATATCGCATCCACGAGCTAGCTCAGCAATGAGCGCAAGGATATTAATGCAGCGGCCAGTGAATCCAAACAGACAGTCTATTTGATAGTCCATTTCGTCATCGAAATCGTACTCATATAACCATCTGCTTTTGCTCCTTTCATCTGGGGGTGACTGGACAGATCCTGTTGGAGAGGGTGGATCTGCTGGCCCATCGATAAGACTCCCCAATACGTCAAGGTATGCAAACCAACGCAACAAGAAACGTGACACGTCAGAACGTTCATAATACATGGACCTGACCCCTCCTCGTGCTAACACCATGGAACGGGCCATGAGTAAATGTTGCTGCCAAGGAACGGAAACACCAAACGCTTTGGGAGAGATGATCTCTAAAGACGCTAGCATGATGGCCGTGGCAAGGTTTGCATTAGAGACGATATTGTTTAGATTGTTGAGAGCATAGCGTAGTTTTGGAAAGACGTCCTTGACCCATAATGCTATTCTTGTGGCAGGTTCAGGCTGCTGAAGAAGTCGAGCTCGATGGGAAGCCGAGTATGCGAGTAGAAGATTCATGAGGTTTTCATCCTGGATGGCCATTTTTGGCAGGATCTTCTGGAATGGATTTGAACTGCAGTGGTGAGGCACGAGTAACCTTGACGTTATCAGCGGCGGTGAGTTGGTAAAGCACAATTACACTCACCGTGCAGTGTGTGATATAAAATGATGGAAGTAGAGGAGATTCATAGGATTTTCCAGGAGTGAAGGTGGAAGTGGTTCAAATGATCGGGGGATTTTGATGGCGACAGGCCTAAACTCCCTATGTGTCAGCTTGGTACTACTTTATAAATCACATGAAAGTGGGTGGGAAGTTGTGCTAGTGCGGATCAAATGGTTTTGGCCGAAGTAGATAGGGTAAGCTACCAGCGTGATCCAAGGCCAACATGGCGACGATACCCTATCCTTAATAAAAGAAACAACAATGATTGCTACCATACACTGAATTCGGACCATAGAAGGGCAGAGAAAGTACTTCTTACTGCGCATAATAATCATTCTTCTCAAAGTTGGTATCCTTTGCCTGCACACCAAAGCCGAATTCGATAGGAACATCGTCACTTTCGAAGTCCAAATGCTCCCGTTTCGTAATTGGAGATCCACCTGTTATCGCATTGGCATCATCGTTTTTGCCAATGTCGAGATCGTGGAAGCCTCTATCTACTCCCCAAGTCGTTACTTCCTCCGAGTATTCTCCGTTCCCTGACGAGTTTGGATGAGGTGTTCGCGGGTCAGAAGTTACTGGGTCACTGTATTTACGAATTGGTTCGTCTGGCATTCCAGGTGGTCCAGAAAGCAGCGACTCCACCGAGAGTCGTCTAGGATCAGAATCCTGTGACAGTCGTCGGATATCAGGGGAATTTTGTGCTACGTAAGGTGATAATTTAGCAGGATAGAACTTGTAGCTCTCGTCACTCTGTGTCGATGATGCAGCTGGCGTCATTGGTGCGTTTATAGGGACGATCGAGGGAATCGGCGGCTGGTTGACCGGATAAGCGCCATAACCATACGCACAGGAAGCCATGTGTGGAGGTGGCATGTCTGTGGGGCCTATTGCGCTGCTATCACGCCTGTCGGGATACTCGTATCTGACACGCTTAGAAGGTCGATCCATGAAACTATTTTCAGGGCCAAGTCCTTCATCTTCGCCTGTAACGTCGTCAGCTGGTGAAGGAAAGAGAGATGTCTTGTGTTGAAGTATGTCGAAATGTAAATTTTGTCTGAGCTGGCGTCTCGGACCTATGGGAACTCGCGTCGCAGTCGAATGCTGGGCAAGACTTGCTGGGCTGGATGTTCGAGAATTATATCGCTCATAACTTTGAGCGTACGTCAGGTCTGGTGGAGTATACGTTTGAAATGGATTTGGCAAATAGATTCCTGGCTGGTTTTGAGAGTCCATCAATGCAGGATCTATTGCAGAAGCAAACGGAGATGGCTGCAGTTGATATTGCGCAAGTATCGGAGTATGTGCTGGGTACGGCTGAGATTGAGCTTCAGAATCTGCTATATCGGGTCGCGTACTGCCATCCATGATTGTCGAGAGGTGTTGAGGTTCTATTAAAGTTGTCGATGCGGTATCCTCCTGCGAATCTGTGTTCTCCCCTCCGCTTGTCGCTCTGAGCACAGAATCGATCATGCCAGAAGAGAAGATAATCTGCCCGTTGCCCTCGGGCTTCTTCTTCCCTCTACCATCCCAATTGAGACGTATACTGTAGTCGCAAGTCTCGCCCTGCCGTTGACAGTTAAGGCAAGACGGATGCGCTTCATCACATTTAACCTTGCGTGATTTGCATGGCCTGTCGGCGAACAGAGTCAGCATCTAGTTGTCTGAAATGTAAAAGTATCATTCATCCATCACAAGTGCGCATCACAAGTGCGCGTCGCAACTCACCAGCATCCATTACGGCTGCGCTTCTTGGGCTGGGGAGCGCCTGCTTTCTTTGGCCGGGGCATCGTGACATAGAGGCCTAGAGGAAGTAGTTCGGAGTCGTGGTGGCATGCGAAACTGGTCGTGGAGGGTCGGAGCCTTGTTCATCGAAAGATTTCATGCAGCCTTGGGCTTGGCAGGCCAGATATATGAAGCCTTGGAAAGCCTTTTTTCCATCTCAGAAGAGCAGCCTTCCTTCCCCTTTAAAAAACCACCCCAATTGTCAGACGGCAATGCGGGTAATCATGGCTCAGGCGTTTGGTGACTGCGGCGGAGCTGCGGTTTTTCAGCTTACAGGCATCTAGATAAGGGACCAAAGTAGCATAGCGCAATCGTACACGTGATACAAAAGGCACGGGCACACGGGATCTCGTGGGGTATCACAATGATATTCTGTCTATGCGATCGAGATATTGATAATTTTAATATCCTCTTCTGGCTTCTCCTTATACACTCTGGTGTTCTCAATCTTGTGTATAACATCCAGTCCCTGAATTGCCCTCCCGAAAATTGTATGCTTGTTATCAAGCCAAGGCTATTTATCGTCAGCAATCTATCCCTGGTACAGCGCGGTAAACTGACCGTTTTCTCAGTAGTAATGAAAAACTGGCTCCCATTCGTGTTTGGGCCTGCGTTCGCCATGCTTACTGTATATGGTTTATCATGCTTCAGTGTACTGAACTCGTCTTCAAACTCCTTCCCCCAAATACTCTCTCCGCCTGTCCCATCTCCTAACGGGTCGCCGCACTGGATCATAAACTTTCGAATCACACGGTGAAAGATTGTGTTATTGTAATATCCTCTCCTGGAATGTGTGACAAAATTCTCGACGGCTTTCGGCGCTGCATCAGGGAAAAGTCGAATGTGAATATCACCATAGGAGGTGTGTATAACTGCGGCGGTTCCGGTTTCGGCAACTTTGGGCTGGACCGCTTTACGTGCATTGGGATTCGTAGGCTTTTCATTCTGGACATCGCGCTCAGACTTTGAGATCTCTTCGTCATTGGTGAACATGTAGAAACGGACTTTGCCTACACCGGTCGCGACCAATATGGGATCACGCGCCTCCGATTCTTGTAGGAGGGGATTGTTAGAAGCAGCCATGGCGACGGTTGTTATCCCCTTCTTCTGCGGTTGACCTTGATAGATAGCTAAACTTAGTGGCCTGAAGTTTTCATCTCTGCCATAGACCTTTACGACCCGGTTGGTGTAAGTATTGATGACTTTGGTGCCGAGCACGGATCCATAGAGAATGAAATGACCACTCTCATCGAAGATAACGTTGACCTTATTCTTCAAGGCGGGCGTCTCAATTTCTCTTTCTATTGCAAGTCGTCGTCCGAACTCCACGTCGTCCAGCTTCTGGAGAGTTGTTCCAGCTTGCTGCATCTCCTCAATTATCTGCAAAGATTCGTCATACGTGCGATAGAGTCTTCCAGTGGGAAAGTCAAACACGCGGATCTTCCGGTCCGGAAACGAATACGTCGCAAATTGAGCACCTGAGGGTGATATTGTGATAGACGCAGGAAGCGACTTGGATTTTTTGAATTCGTAGAGATTGGTAGAGCTCTTATACTCGAAAACGTTGTCTGGCTTTTCATAGTCACCACTTGGTCGCCAGTATTCGATCATGCCATTCCCATCTGCGGAGATGACACAATCATACTCACTGTTAAAAGCCATGAGGAAGACAACGCTTCTATGCAGGCCTGATATTGTGTGTATAGGTTCTTGGTTCTCGCCTCGTCCGTCATATATGCGTATCGAGTGGTTGACCTCATCCGAGACGGCTAGAAGGGGCAGCGACGCGCCTCGTTTGTGAACCCAGCATACACACTTTGGGGTAAACTCTACTGTCAGCATAGACAAGAGATCGAACGTGACAACATCGAAGATCTTAATACTTTTGTCGACACCCGCCGTAGCAAAACTTCTGCCATCTGCGCTAACTGACACGCTTTGGATCTCTCCAACGTGCGCTTTGAACTCCTTAACAAATTCAATTCCTTGATTTCCCTTCTTCCAGAATTTCACAGTGCCATCAGCAGAGCTGGTGATGAGAAAATCGGTCAGTGGGGTCATTGTGAGAAAAGACAATTGCTCCTTGTGCATCAGTGACTTCGAGTACCGTTCCGACTTAGGTAAAGCAGAGATGTACAGCTTTTCGAAGGGAAGTATGCGGCGTTTTTTCTTTGGTGCAGCAGACGGCAGCTGCGGTCCCATCTCATCTTCTGAAGAGGAATCTGCGACCATGGTTAGCAACAAGCATGGCCATCGGTGGAATCTCTCACCCTCTTCGCCTGCTCCAGATGCTTTACCACCATCTTGCGCATTCGGTGAATCAATCTCTGCTCGGGTTCTCTTATTTGACTTCGGCGTGTCTGACCCTGTTCCGGCCATATTGGGCTGTTATACTGGTGCTCAGACGAGGCTGAACATTTTCGAAGACGTTTCGTATATATTTTGCCGCAGAATCCAGGTATACATGCATGGCAAGGCTGTTCGGCAAAATGGCAGGGCTGAAGAATGCATTCGCCCGAAAGGATTGCGTTTTCCTCTCTTCATAGACCTTGTTATAGATTTCATCTTCACACTCTTAGTCTTCGCATTCGCTGCGAGCTGTCTGTATATTATTCAGTCCTGAGGTTGCTGTACCTGAAGCTCTTTTTGCAACATGGTTTCCACTTCAGGACACCTCATGGCGCGTCATCCACTTCAACGCCTATCGTCACCATCAAGAGGCGCCTCATTCGTTCTTCATGCACTATCTCTTTGTAGTTTTGCTGGTTCTTTTTGGTACCTAAATCATTTCCCTACAATGATTAACTACTCGTACGGAGTGAGTGACACTACGCATTTGTTGATTGTCAGGCATCTAACAATCCTAGTGGCATTGGCAGTATTTGACTATCCTCGGACTTGCAGGAGCCACACTTACTTGCACTTTTGGGCTCTTCGCTGATCTCACTCTTTCTCCGACATCATTCTTAATCAAGAACAGCTTAGCATTGTGTACTACTCCCCTCGAAGTTCTTATCTCGATACTCTATTGGGGCATCTGCGCAATTGATAAACGGCTTGTCATACCGCCCGAGATTCAGTTGTCCCCTCTTGCAGATGTAGGATTTCATCTCATACCCGCAGTTGTCCTAACCATGGATCTGTTGCTTTTCTCTCCTCCCTGGACAATACACGCCATTCCTGCCATGGGACTTTCTTCAGTACTTGCATTTGCATATTGGGGTTGGGTTGAGCACTGTTACAAGCATAATGGATGGCATGTCTACCGAATCATTTATAAATTGCATAGAGCTGACAGAATTTCAGGTATCCTTATCCACTTTTTGCTCGTATGTCACCTCACATTTAGCTCTCTAGACTTCTTCTAACGAAACAACCACAGTTCTTTCCACTCCACAACGGATCCTTCTCTTCGCCATCGCAGCTACGACAATGACAGGCAGTACGGCAATGTTAAAGTGGTTATATGGATGCGTGAATGGATTGCAAGGCGCTCAGAAACGGGCGACTCGGGCAAACATCAAGGGTGAGTAGCTGGAAGAACCCGAGTAGACTGATTGGGACCTTGCGGACATATAACTCAAGCTGATTTGGAGTGATTGGCCCTTGTTATGTACGCCAACCCTTCGTGAGCTTAGATATGAAGGACCTAATAATGATGTATGTGAATGATGCTTTGGCTGTGTTGTGATCCTTTTCAATCAGGTGCTTTGATGCTTTTCAATGCGAAGCCCACTGTTAGCGCATGGCAAATACCCCTGTACCTGCAGCACCCCTTGAAGCTCAAGCATCCTAGTAATAACTTAGGCGGCTTCCAAATCGATAGCACTATAGTTCTACTCTGCCACGCGAATGTATACATTTTCATAGATATTCTCCTTGTCCTACTATTTTCTTCATTGTGCGATATGTAGCTTCTTGGTATGCGTTATGCCTCTCTCTTATCGCTGCTTGATATTCGCGATGACTTTTCGGTCAATTCCCAAAAGGCAATATCACCTTGCCTTTCTAGCAACTTGTATTGCAGTCTCTACATACGGAATCACTGTTGGGAGGCCCGTTCTACAGAGTAAGTATTCCATATCTCCATTGTCTAGAGGATGTTCAGTTGCTTACAAGCATAGCTGGGGCGCTTCGATTCCCATACGCCGAGACGCTACCATTCCCTTATCCTCTCACGACAACGCTATTTCAATTGATATGGACGCATGCATGCCTGTTGCTCGGCGGTTCATTTGCCTGCTCTATCAACAAGTCTCTTGATGATCTAGAAGCGCGGGAAAATAACCACCCCAGCAATGTTAAGAATGCATTATCCGCCCTGAATTGGTCAACAATACTTAGGATACTTCCACTGCCAGTCACAATCGCGGCGGAAGCCGCCTTGGGCAATTATATTTTGTATAATATGCCTTTCGAGGTCTACCTGCTCTCTCGAGCCTTAGTTCTACCTTTCTTGTTGCTCTTGGATCGATTTATTTACGCAAAAGTCAGTGCCGGCAGGCTGATGTATCCTTCTATTGTGCTAGCAATAAGTGTTTTTATAACGGCTTTTAAACTGCGTCTTCCTCACTCTGGATGGACATTCTTGGTTGTCATATCTTCCTCTATTCTGTCTGCTCTCTGGCCTCTTCAAGTACAAATCCACACCAGATCCGCGGAGCCTTTGTCGAAAGGAGAATATATTACTGTTGGGTCGGCAGAGACTGTGTCGAAGAAGGGTAACATGGAAACTTACACCATATGGCAGTTGCTCTACTATACATCCCTGCTTTCAGCTATTATTCTTATCCCTGTTGTGCTGTATTCTGGCGAGCCTGGTCACATTCTGCGCAACTGCTATTTTCTGAACGAGTTCCGATTCTGGCTATATATGGCTGCTGGGGGTATGTTCCGGTTGACCTTCTTCACCTCGACAATATTGCTTATTGAGAAAACATCTGCATTGATTGTGACATTCTTCTGCGTTCTTGTCAACATAACCCAAATAACATTTTTCACCTTCGAAAAATTGCGAAGGTTACAGTTACTCGGGTTGACGGGCTCCCTCCTTTCATCACTTTGGCTTTTGATAGCCTCGTTTGACTTCAATTCCACTTGGGGGACAATCTGGGAAAATAATCGTCTTGCTTTTCGCCGACGGTTCTATTCTGTTGTGCTTCTGATCGCTATTGTAATTGGATTTGGTACCATTTTGCAGATTTGGCACGATGAAGGAATTGTGGATACTTCACCACCCCTTGATAGGGATGATACTGGTGATTTCCCTGCTAGTTTATTCACTTCAATGGTCCAGGGAACTGATTCATACCTTGGCCATCGCCCTCCTACCAACAGTGTAATGAATTTACAATTGTTGATGGAAGAATGTGAAGGGACGGATAATCCAATCACTAGGGACGTTTTTCGATGTCTCGAGTTTCTTTCTACAAAGCGAGACTTATACCTCATTTCTCCAAGCGAACCATCTCAAGATCTTTCTGGCGATGGCGAGTCAACTGTGACGGACCCAGTAGACCCTTCAGCAAATATGTGCGATGGCCCGATTATTCCATATCATATATGGTGGAGTGGTCTTCCGACTTGGCGTGTAGAGCTATTCATAAAAGCCTACCTGCACACTCAGAATCTGCCCTGTTCAAGATTATGGATATGGGTTCATGGTAGGGCTGGAGAAAACACTGTAGGAATGTGGTTTGTTGATCAACGGTTTCGACGGTTTATGCCTTTAATCGAAACTGGAGACATCGTTGTTAAGCAATGGATGTTACCTAGTCGAATACCTCTACCTCCTAGGGATAGCATTGATGAACTCGACAAGGCACGTTACCACAGAAATCCTACGCAAACAGATTCGAAAGGCGTAAGACTTGTAGCAGATTCTGTGCTTCAAGATGCGACTGGTCAGGAGTGGCTGCAATTTTATGATGAAAATCAGATCATTTACTACGAAAAGGCCTTATCTAATGTCGCACGCTTCTTGATAATCCACATGCACGGAGGCATCTACCTAGACCCTGGTACAATTCTCCTCCGCGATATTCGGCCCCTGCTCCTTAGCAACATATCCTTCATTGAGAAGCCCGATCCGAGGGAGCCATTTGGCAATGCTATCATTGCTCTCCCCGCCAATTCTTCAATCTCTTCCTATATCCTGCGCGGCGGTACGAGAATGGGCCTTTTCTTCCATGCGGCGGTATTGCAGCGGATGTTTGTTAAGGAAGGCCGGGATGGAAATAATTATAATGGAGGATTGGTCAGATTAGAAGACGCAATATTTGATCCTATCTGGGCTGAGAGTCATGGTTCCCGAGAAGGAAGATGCACCGTCCCTTGTTTGAACAGTTATGTCAGTGTCTTCAAAGCTGCACCTGTACAGAATGAATGGTCGAGCTTTGACGGGGAGCGTCTTGGTGGAGCTGCATACAATCGTACCATGGAAAACTTCTATAAGGGTGCCTTTGCTTATCACATCCACGGCCAAGTGAGACGCTCTTTTATTGCAACCTATGTATGGGATTGAATATGAAATGCTGACGGAGTGGATAGAAAAAAACCCAATATGAACGAGGGTCATGGATGGATGTGATTTGTAGCGCACATGACCGGTGGCTCGCGGGCATGCAACTCAACCCTTATGGCGAGAAATGGCATGGCCCCCCAATCACGAGCTACCGACATAACAGTTAGAGAGAGAAAGTAACAACGACGCTCGATATAATTTCGGTGGAGCTGTGCAACCCTAACTTGTCCAAGCTGCATTTCGTACCCGTCTAAAAGGTTTCTGGAACACAGCTAACGTCGAGCAGCGGAGAATGGC
>Ga0335072_10007293_pt1 | contig 16113 bp, 14 predicted proteins | sample Lox_Sample_21_FD_206725 | JGI IMG/M metagenome (GOLD analysis project Ga0335072, IMG submission 206725) | Soil microbial communities from Loxahatchee National Wildlife Refuge, Florida, United States - Lox_Sample_2.1 | ecosystem: Environmental > Terrestrial > Soil > Wetlands | place: USA...
GGCGGCACGTCATAGGACCTGCGCCACAGCATGAACTGCTCGTCGCCGTACTGCTCCCTGGTCGCCGCCTTGTCCTTGCCCTGCAGCGCGCCGTAGTGCCGCTCGTTCAGCCGCCATGACCGGCGCACCGGCAGCCAGCTGAGGTCAGCGATGTCCAGCGCGATATTGGCCGTCTCGATGGCCCTGCTCAGGATCGACGTATGCACTGTGTCGGGCCGCAACCCGGCCTCGGTCAGCTGCTGCCCGGCCCGTGCTGCCTCGGTGCGGCCGCGCTCCGAGAGGCGAACGTCGACCCAGCCGGTGAACAGCCCCTTGTCATTCCACTCGCTCTCGCCATGCCTGATCAGGATGAGCGTGCTCATGCCCGAAATCCTAGCCGCGCCCTCGCGATCCTGGTCGTCGCTCACGGCAGGTGTGACAAAAACCCTATAAATCAGGCCGGGAACGCGCCTTAACCTGCCCGTTCCGTCTGCACCTGCGCGGCCGGGCCGGCGGGAATCTGACGGCCGGCTGCGGAGTTGAGGTGTTCCGGAGGTGAGAGCCTGTGCCGCGACGCTTTCCCCGGCGGGTCGCGACCGTCAGCGTCCACACATCACCGCTCGAGCAACCGGGAACCGGCGACGCGGGCGGGCTGAACGTCTACGTGGTGGAGGTCGCGAAGCGACTGGCTGAGCGAGGCGTTGAGGTCGACATCTTCACCAGGGCGGTGTCCCGCGATCAGCCGCAGGTGGCCGAGCTTGCGCCTGGCGTGCTGGTACGTCATCTGGCGGCAGGCCCGTTCGAGGACCTGGATAAGTGTGACCTGCCAGGGCAGCTGTGCCAGTTCACGTTCGAGTTGCTGCGCACCGAGGCGGCACATGCTCCCGGCCGGTACGACCTTGTGCATGGTCATTACTGGCTGTCCGGCCAGGTGGGTGCGGTCGCCAAGGAGCGCTGGGGCGTCCCGTTGATCCAGTCCATGCACACCCTGGGCAAGGTCAAGAACGCGGCGCTGGCGGCAGGCGACACCGCAGAGCCCGACTTCCGGCTCCGCGGCGAGGCTGAGGTCGTGGCCAGCGCCGACCGGCTGGTCGCGAATACAGACGACGAGGCTCAGCAGCTCATCGGGCACTATGCCGCCGACCCCGCCAGGGTTACCACCATCAATCCCGGCGTGGATCTGTCGGTTTTCCAGCCCGGAAGCCAGTGCGAAGCGCGCCGGAAGCTCGGCCTGCCCGAGGACGGCGTTGTGCTGGTCTTCGCCGGACGGGTGCAGCCGCTGAAGGCCCCCGATGTCGTGCTGCACGCGGCCGCTCAGCTGATTGCCGACGATCCGGAGCTGGCTGGCCGGCTGACAGTCGCTTTCGTCGGCGGCCCGAGCGGCACGGGCCGGCAAGACCCTGACGGACTCGAGCAGCTCGCTGCCCGGCTCGGGCTGTCCGGGCTGGTGCGTCTGGAGCCACCGTGCCCGCAACGGGAGCTGGCCCAGTGGTACCGGGCGGCGACGCTCGTCATGGTGCCGTCTTATTCGGAGTCCTTCGGCCTCGTGGCGATGGAAGCCCAGGCGTGCGGCACGCCGGTGGTGGCAGCTGCTGTCGGCGGGCTGCGCATCGCAGTCAGGCACGGGTACTCCGGTGTTCTGGTTGACTCCCGCGACCCAGGTCACTACGCCAGGGCGGTGCGCGACCTCATCACCGCGCCAGCCAGCCTGGCCAGGCTCGCCCGCGGCGCGCGTGAGCACGCGTCAAGGTTCGGCTGGTCAGCTACGGTCGACGCGCTGTTGCAGCTGTACGCGACCGTCACCGCCGAGGCATCTGCGCCGGTAGACGCGTGAGGACGCCGGACTACGACGCGGCGCTGCGGGCAGCGCTCGGCTCGCTGGACGTCAGCTATGAGTCGCCGAAGCCGGGCAGCTACCTGGTCACGCTGCCGGGCCAGCACAAGCTGAAAACCATGACGTGGCTCATTGCCGGCACGCACAGCCTGCTGGTCGAGGCCTTCTTCTGCCGGCAGCCTGATGAGAACCACGCGGAGTTCTACCGGTTCCTGCTCGAGCGAGGCGCCCGGATGTACGGGGTGCATTTCGCGCTCGATCCGGTCGGCGACGTGTATCTCGTGGGGCGGCTGCCGCTCGACGCGATCAGCCCGGACGAGATCGACCGGCTACTCGGGTGCGTGCTCAGTTACGCCGACGACACCTTCGATCAGGCGCTGATGATCGGCTTCGCGTCGGCGATCAAGAAGGAGTACGCCTGGCGGGTCAAGCGCGGCGAGAGCCTGGCGAACCTGCAGGCATTCGGCCGGATCACGCACGAGGATCAAGGCGAGGACACCCCGCGGTTCCGCGAGCACCTCGGCTGACCCGAGCGCCAGTCGCCCCCACCGGGCGACTTAGCACCCGATCCGGCCCCCGCATATGGTGCATACCACTGTAAAAAGGTTCCTCAGAAGGGCCACTTCGGATGCTAAGTGAGATCCAGAGGCGCTCATAGCGCGCGCATTCCCGGCAAACGTCAGGATTTGACGAGTCGCGAGACAGCATCAGCCGCCTCCCTGACCTTCGCCTGCGCCTCCGGGCCGCCCTGCTCGATCGCCTGGGTCACGCAGTGCCCGAGATGGTCTTCCAGCAGTCCGATGGCCACGGCCTGAAGCGCCCTTGTCGCCGCCGAGATCTGGGTGAGCACGTCAATGCAGTAGGTGTCGTCCTCGACCATCCGCTGCAGACCGCGGATCTGGCCCTCGATCCTGCGCAGCCGCTTGAGGTAGGCATCCTTGTCCTGCGTGTACCCGTGCATAGTCAGACGGTACACGGGCGCCCGCCGGCTTGCCGAGCGCGCCAGCACCTGATGAACCCAGAGCCTCGCTTCACCGATTCTTAAGGCGGGGCGGCGACTTTAGACTTGCTGGCAGGGCCGGGCGCGAGCTAGCGAGAGATCGCCGGCGAGCGCAAGCATCCATCGGCCGGCTGCTGGCAGCCCGCGTGGTCAGGAACGGCCCACGGGACCAGGAAGGACAGTGTCATGCCGCAGCACGACATCGGCGCCGCTGTGCAGAGCCGCGATCTCGGCATGGCCAAGATCACCGCACTGAGCTGGCGCGCGGGCGCCGCCGGGGTTGCTGTCGCCGGGCTGCTGACCGTCGTGCTCGCCCATCACCCGGCAGCCGGCACTGTCCCGGCAGGACACCGGGATGACCACGGCAGCATCTTGATCCCGGCCCAGCCGCCGAGCCAGGCGCCAGGCGCCGGCCAGGTAACATCTGGCTCTTCATGACGGCCGGTGCGTGATGACAACGAGCGCGGTAACCAGGGACACCTTCGAGGTGTTCGGCACCACCGCGGTCCTGCTCGTCACACGTCCGGGCGTGATCGGCCAGGCCCGCAGCATCGCCGACCGGTTGCTCGCAGAGATCGACCTCGCCTGTAGCCGCTTCCGGCCGGACTCCGAGCTCTCCAGGCTGAATGCGGCCGGGGGCGAGCCGACCCCGATCAGTAGCACGTTCACCGACTTGATCGCGGTCGCCCTCCGGGCGGCGAGGCTCACCGGCGGCGACGTCGATCCGACCTGCGGGCGCGCGCTGACGGGCCTGGGCTACGACCGCGACTTCGCCGACGTCCGCGCTGCTGGTGACGCACCGCCGCGGCTGACCGGTCCGGTCGGCCCGGTGCCCGGCTGGACCCGGGTGCAGCTCGACCGCGGCGGCCGGCGGGTGCGGCTCGAGCACGGTGCTCAACTCGATCTGGGCGCGACAGCCAAAGCGTGGGCGGCCGACAAGTGCGCGGAGCAGATAGCTGACCGGACTGGCTGTGGCGTCCTGGTCAGTCTCGGCGGTGACGTGGCGGTCGCCGGCCAGCCGCCGCCGGACGACTGGCGGATCAGGGTCACCGATGACCACGCCGCGCCGCAGTGGGCGGCCGGACAGACCGTGACGATCAGTTCTGGGGGGCTCGCGACCTCGAGCACCACCGTGCGGGCCTGGACGCTCGGCGGCCGCAAGGTCCATCACATCATCGACCCGTCGACGGGTGAGCCCGCCCGGTCGTGCTGGCGCACGGTCAGCGTCGCAGCCGGGACGTGCACCGACGCGAACACGGCCAGCACCGCCGCGATCGTGCGCGGGGCGGCCGCCCTGGACTGGCTCCACGATGCCGGCTTGCCAGCCCGGCTGGTGCGGCATGACGGCACAGTGGAGACGACCGCCGGCTGGCCGTACGACGACCCTGGCGATGCCGCGTGACCGTCAGCGGGCACGCCGGTGCCATCGTCGTCACGTCCTCGACGCCACTGTGGTACGCGACCAGGGCAACGGGACTGGTAGCCCTCGTCCTGCTGACCGCGAGCATGGCATTCGGCCTGCTCTCATCGGTGGGTTTCCAGCGGCCGGAGTGGCCCCGCTTCGTCACCCTGGGGCTGCATCGCAACCTCGCGCTACTGGCACTCGGATTCACCGCGGTGCACGTACTGACGACGGTCCTGGACAGCTTCGTGTCCATCCCGCTGCAAGATGCGTTCATCCCGTTTATCTCGTCCTACCGGCCAATCTGGGTTGGCCTCGGCGCGATCGCGCTGGACCTGATGCTCGCCCTGATCATCACCAGCCTGCTGCGGACCAGGATGGGCTTGCGGAGCTGGCGCCTCGTGCACTGGACGGCGTACCTGTGCTGGCCGGTGGCTGTGCTGCACGGGCTCGGCACCGGGACCGACACGCCGGTCCGGTGGGTACTCGTCCTCACCGCGTGCTGCGTGCTCGCCATTACCGTGCTGACACTCTGGCGGCTTGCGCTCGCGTGGCCGGACCGGCCGGTGGCGAGCACCGCAGGCGTCGTCCTGATCGTGGTGACGCTGATCGCGAGCGGAGCCTGGCTGCGGGCCGGGCCGCTCTCGCCGCACTGGAGCGCGCGGTCCGGGACGCGGTCAACCCCGCCGCCCGCGGGAGCAGCCCGGCCAGGTCACCGGGCTAGCCCGTGACGGCACGCGACTGGGCAGTGCCGACGGGGCGGCCGGCCGGGCCAGCGCCCGGCGAGCTCCGGCTGATCGTCAGGGACCAGCCACTGTCGCTGGCCGAGCACCTCGATCACTACGGTCCGCTGTCAGCTGACCAGCTCGAGTCCGACGCGCTGATCGCGGCGATCGAACGCTCTGGACTGACCGGGCGTGGCGGTGGCGCATTTCCCGCTGGCCGCAAGATCCGCGCAGCGGCAGAAGCGACCACGCGGCCGCATCACATCCGCTTCGCTGGAGGCGGTGCCGCAAAAGGCAGTGCCGCAAACGGCAGTGTCGTCGTGGCCAACGGCTCGGAATCGGAGCCTGCGAGCAGCAAGGACCGCGTGCTGCTTAGCCACGCGCCGCACCTCGTGCTGGACGGAATCGCGGTGTGCGCCAGGGCTGTCGGCGCCTCCCGTGCGTATCTTTGCGCCGGCCATGGCGACGCATCGATATCGCGGTTCCTGACGGGAGCAATCGCCGAACGAGACCGGGCCCGGCTGGACAACGTGCCCGTCGAGCTGATCGCAACGGCCACCGGATACTTGTCGGGCCAGGAGAACGCGCTGATCAGCGCCCTGAATGGCAACGCACCGCTGCCGACGTTCGTCCCGCCGCGACCCGCCGAGCGGGGCGTGCACCGACGGCCCACCCTCGTGCTCAACGTCGAGACGCTCGCTCACATTGCATTGATTGCCCGTTTTGGCGGCGATTGGTTCCGCACAACCGGGACGCCCGCCGCTCCCGGCTCCACCCTCGTCACGGTTACCGGCGCGGTAGACAGGCCGGGCGTGCGGGAGATTCCGCTCGGCACCGCGCTCGGCGAAGTGCTACAGCGGTCCGGTCTGAACCAGCCAGCGCAAGCAGTGCTCACTGGCGGGTACTTCGGGACCTGGCTGCCGTTGCCAGCCGCGCTGGCTGTCCCGGTCAGCGACGAGGACATGCGAGCTGCCGGGGCAGCACTCGGCCCCGGCGTGCTGGGGGTGCTGCCTGAGGGAGCCTGCGGGCTGGCCGAGACGGCGAGGATAGCCAGCTTCCTGGCGGCCGAGAGCGCAGGACAATGCGGGCCGTGCCGGAACGGCCTGCCAGCGCTGGCCGAGGCCCTGAACTGGATCGCCTTCGGCAGGCCCGGCCCGGACGCTGTCGGCCTGGTCAAGCAGCTGGCCGACCTCGTGACCGGCCGCGGCGCGTGCCATCTGCCCGATGGCGCTGCAGGCCTGGTGCGCAGTGCTCTCACCGTGTTCGCAGCTGACGTGCAGGCACACCTGACGGCTGGACCGTGCGCGCGGGCCGCGGGGCCGGCCATCCTGCAGATTCCGGTCAGGGGCGCGCAGTGAGCCAGCATGACGACGGGGAGACCGGCCGCCAGCCGCCGTTGCCGCGGCTCCTGCTTAAGGTCAACCCGATCGCCTGCGATGCCCGCGGGCTATGCATCGAGTTGCTGCCTGAACTGATCTCGGCCGATCCGTGGGGCTACCCGATCATCCGGTCAGGTCCGGTGCCGCTGCACCTGCAGCCGCTGGCCCGCCGGGCCGTCGCCGCCTGTCCGACACTCGCGCTGATGCTGACCAGCCAGCCACCGTGAGCCTGGTTTACGGTCGACTCCGCGGGGCCTGTTGACGGGCCCCGCGGAGTGTTCCGGCTAGCTGGCGGTTAGTTGAAGAACACCTTCGGGCTGTGCTTGGCGGAGGTGTCCCGGATCGGCCCGTAGGTTGCCGAGAATGTCACCGAGGAAGCAACCTCGCACTCAGTGGATGACGACTTCGCCTTGTCCAAGGCGAACTTCTGCTTGGCGACGGACACCTTGTTGCCAGTGTTTGATGCGTGCCCGCTCACCTTCTTCGCGGTATAGACGCATGTCAGGGTTCCAGCTCCAAGTGCACTTGCGTCAATGGTCGCCCGGAGGCTCACTGGCTTAGCCGACGACCGCCCGGCGATCGTGACCGGGAATCTCTTCGCCGGGCTGATCGTCACGTCGTAGGGCAAGCTGAGGACCTTGACGCCAGTGAGACTGACGCCGGGCGGTGCGCCCTTCAGCGTGCATTTGCTGACCGTCGCCCTGGTGAGTGAGAGCGTGGCCTTGCCGCGGCTCGAGGGGTTGGCCGTGACCTTCGCCTGCAGCGTCGAAGACTTGCAAGTGGCGCTGAAGGAGCCAAGCGCGAACGTGGCGCTCGTGCCCTTTGCCAGGCCCGATTTCAGCACCGCCCGCTTCTTGACCGCGGGCCCGCCTTTCTTCCCAATGGTCAGTACCGGCTTAGCCGCATGATGGGCAGTCGCGGCGTAGGCTGCGCTGGCCGGTGCGGCGAGCGCTAGCGCGCAGGCAGCAGCCAGCACCACCGGACGGTACCTCGGCATGGACATCACTCCTTCGTAGTCAGCGCGTAATGGTCGCGTTCCTGCTTAACACTGTCTTGCCGGTCAAACAACCACTCATTGGCCATAGTGAGCTGTCCGTCCGGGTGGCCAGCGGCGGGCGATGACTACTATCGCTAGACGGGCGACGCGGACAGCGCGTCTGCTGTCAGCCCGTCCTACCCCCGGAGGACATGAGCGATGGGTCCACTCAGCGGCGTGCGCGTGATCGAGATTGCCAGCCTGGCTCCTGCCCCGTTCGGCTGCATGATCCTTGCTGACCTCGGTGCCGACGTGCTTCGCGTCGACCGGGCCGAGCGGTGCGGGCCGCAGGCGTCTAGGCCGGCCGATCCGCTTAGCCGGAGCCGTCGCTCGATCGGACTGAACCTCAAGGACTCTGCTGCCATCGACTTGCTTCTCCGGCTTACCGACGATGCCGACGTGCTTGTCGAAGGTTTCCGGCCTGGCGTGGCCGAGCGGCTCGGCTTCGGCCCGCGGGTGTGCGCGAAGCGCAACCCGCGCCTAGTTTTCGCCCGGATGACCGGGTGGGGTCAGGACGGCCCGCTGGCGCCGACAGCCGGACATGACATCGACTACATCGCCATCTCCGGCGCGCTCAGCATGGTCGGCCGGGCCGGGGAGTCCCCGGTGCCGCCGGTCAACCTGCTTGGTGACTTCGGCGGCGGCGGCATGCTGCTGGCGCTCGGCATCCTCGCCGCCCTGCTCGATCGGTCACACAGCGGCCTCGGCCAGGTAGTGGACGCCGCGATGGTAGACGGCTCAGCGCTGCTCACATCGTTCGTGTACGGCATGCGCGCCTCAGGTACCTGGCAGGACGAGCGCGGGAGCAACCTGCTGGACGGCGGGGCGCCGTTCTACGACACGTACGCAACCGCCGATGGACAGTACGTTGCCGTTGGCGCGCTCGAGCCGCAGTTCTACGCGGCATTGCTGGCCGGCCTCGGGCTCACCCGAGCGGAGCTGCCTGAGCAGCACGACCGGGCTGGCTGGCCGGTCTTGCGAGAGCGGTTCGCCGCCGCCTTCGCATCCCGCACCAGAGCCGAATGGGAGCAGGTGTTCGCCGGCACCGATGCCTGCGTCGCTCCAGTTTTGAACCTCGCCGAGGCCCCCGCGCACCCGCACGCGGCAGCCAGGGGCGCGTTTGTCAAGACCGGCGGCATCACTCAGCCAGCGCCCGCGCCGAGATTCGGGCGGACAGCAGCGGCTGAGCCCGCACCCCCGCCCCGGCCTGGCCAGGATACCGACGCGGTACTGACGGGGTTCGGTCTGACAGCAGCCGAAGTCGCAGACTTGCGCGCCAGAGGCGTGGTTGGCTGACGACGAACAGCGCCGCGGGCGAGCCAGGCTGCTGGCAAGGCTGCACAGCCCGCAGGACGCCGAGATCGTGCGGCTCGCGATTCCCGCGTTCGGCGCGCTGGTTGCCGAGCCGCTGTTCCTGCTGGCTGACTCTGCGATCGTCGGCCGGCTTGGCACGGTCCCGCTCGGCGGCCTTGGCGTCGCCAGCCAGGTGCTGGCAACCCTCGTCGGTGTATCGATCTTCCTCGCCTACGGCACCACGGCCGCCGTCTCGCGCCAGCTCGGGGCCGGCCGCCGGGACGCCGCGATCCGGCACGGTATCGACGGCCTGTGGCTCGCGGCAGCCATCGGCGTCGTCGTCTTCGCAGTCGGCTGGCCACTCGCCCCGCGGATTGTCGAGGCGTTCGGCGGCACCCAGGCCGTAAGCCACCAGGCGGTCAGCTATCTGCGGATCAGCCTGCTCGGGGCACCCGCCATGCTGGCGGTGCTCGCCGGCACCGGAGTGCTGCGCGGCCTGTTGGACACCAGGACGCCGCTACTGGTCGCCGTCGCCGCGAACGCGGTCAACATCGCGCTCAACGCGACGTTCGTTCTCGGCCTGCACTGGGGTATCGCCGGCTCAGCCTGGGGCACGTTCGTGGCGCAGACCGGGGCAGGAGCCGCCTACCTGTACGTCGTCGGCCGCGGTGCCCGGCGGGCAGGCATCAGCCTGCGGCCGGACTGCCGCGGCGTCACGACGGCCGCCGTAGCCGGAGCCGCACTCGTCCTCCGCACGCTCGCCCTGCAAGCGGTACTCATCCTGATGACCGCCATCGCCGCCCGCCAGTCGGATGCCGCGATCGCCGCGAGCCAGGTCGCCATGCGGGTCTGGAACCTCTTCGTCTACGCGCTTGACGCGATAGCGATCGCCGCCCAGGCGATCACCGGCCGGTACCTCGGAGCCGGCGACGTGGCGGGTGCCAGGGCCGCCACGCGGCGGATGATCGGCTGGGGTGCCGTCTACGGGGTGATCTTCTCGCTGTTGCTGCTCGCGCTCCGGCCGGCCCTGCCCGTACTGTTCGGCGTCTCGCCGGCGGTACGCAGCTTGCTGCTGGCCGTGCTGCTGGTGATCATCGTGCAGCAGCCGGCCGCCGGCGTGGTGTTTGTCCTGGACGGGGTGCTGATAGGGGCCGGCGACCAGGACTACCTGGCGCTGGCCGGGCTAGTCACGCTCGCCGTGTTCGGTGCGGCGGCTGCCGCCGTCGTCGAGGCAAGCGCGGGGCTTGTCGCGCTGTGGCTGGCGTACGCGGCCTGGATGCTGGCCAGGTTCGCCACCCTGACGCTGCGCAGCCGGACGTCGCGCTGGCTGGTGACCGGCGCGGTCCGTTAGGTCTGCCTGGCGGGCGGCGAGCAGGCAGGCCGTCTCAGTGACCCATCGCCACCTCGACGACGCGGAACACCACTGCGCCCATCGCGATGGCCAGGTAGATCCACATGCCAGCCAGGCCGAGGCGCCGAGCCACGGACATCGGCGCGGGAGCGAGCATGGTCAGGGCAGGCATCCGCCAGTTTTCCTTGCTCAGGCTGTCCGGCCGGGTCAGCCGACCGGGTTCGGCGGCGCCAGCGGGGATGGTGCGCTCGGTTGCTTCCCGGCCCCGGCCGCGGGCCAGGATGACGGCCACGGCGGTCAGCGCGAGGCACGCGAACCCGATCATGATCATCAGAATCTGCCGCGAACTGATGTGCGGGAAGGTCACCGACGCCACCAGGATCAGCGACAGCATGACGAGCAGAGCAATGACCGCTCCGGTGAAGGCATTGGTGAACCGCCCGTTCACCCACGGGCCGAGCACCGCCTTGTCGTTGCACAGCATCAGCAGGAATACCGTGGCGCTTGGCAGCAGGACGCCCGCCAGCACCTGCACTCCCTCGGTGAACAAGCCGAGCGGAGAGCCAGGAATCAGCACGATGGTCGCGGCGCCGGCGATCAGCGCCGCGTACAAGACATAGAAGCCCTTCGCCTGCCGGATCCCGCGGTGCAGCGAGTGCTTCAGGCCCAGTACGTCCCCGAGCGCGTAGGCAGTGGACAGCGAGACCGCGAACGCGCCAATCATCGCCGCGTCCAGCAAGGCCACGGCGAACAGCGCGCCAGCGGCCTTCCCGGCAGCCGCGGCCAGCCCGGCAGCCAGTCCAGCAGCGTCGGTGTAGTGGCCGGCTGCAGGCGTCCCGGCGAACGCCGCTGCCGCGGCGCCCATCAGCGCGGCGCCGCCCGCAATGACGATGGCGATACCGATGACCAGGTCAGCTTTCTCGTACGGGATGAACCGCGGGGTGATGCGCTTGTCAATGACGTACGACTGCTGGAAGAACAACTGCCACGGCGCGACGGTAGTGCCGACAATGCCGATGATCAGCAGCATGACCGTGCCTAGCTGGCCGCTGCCGCCCGGCATGCTCGGCAGCACGAATCCGGTGGCGACCTGGCCGGCAGCCGGATGTGACAGCACGTAGAGCGGGATCAGCAGCAGTGACCCGGCGCAGAAGGCAATCGCTATCCGCTCGAACCTGCGGAAACTGCCAGTCATCGCGGAGGCCACGATGACCAGCGCGGCCAGCAGCACGGCCACGATCCTGGGTACGCCGAGATAGCCGGCCGCCAGCGTGATCCCGATGAACTCGGTGATGATGGTCAGGGCGTTAAGCAGGAACAAGTCGATCACGCTGAACGCGCCCCAGAACCTGCCGAACCGCTCCAGGATCAGCCTCGCGTGCCCGACGCCGGAGACCGCGCCGAGCCTGAGTACCATCTCCTGGTTCACGTACAGGACCGGGATCAGCAGCACGAACGTCCAGAGCAGGTGCGTGCCATAGTTCTGGCCAGCCTGGCCATAGACGGAGAACGCGCCGGCGTCATTGTCGCCGACCATCACGATCAGGCCGGGGCCCACTATCGCCAGCAGCGTCTTGATCTTGGCAGTCGCTGAACTGCGCGCCGCCAGGTCGTCGACGGAGATCGTGCCGAGCGCGCCACGTATGTCGCCTACGTGCGCACTGTCGAGTACCGCGCTATCAGGTACGGCACTGCCGCGTGCAGCGTTGTCGAGTACGGCACAGTCGACTACCCCACGATCGACTACACCACGGGGCAGGTCCGAGGCTGCTGAGGTCACGATGGAGCACCCCTTTCACCGCCGTCGCCGCGGCGGGTTCGGGGGCACGCACAGCCTGGTGCGGCGGCAGCCTTAGGCTGGCCGGCTGCGGCTGAAGACCGGGATTAGGCGCGCGTGCCGGGGGCAGGCAGGATTAGCGGCGAGGGGCCATTTTCGGCCCGGACTATCGGAGTCCATTGCTCGCCTCCTTCCTGCCGCGGCTCAAACCGCGCCATGCTCAGCGACCCGCCAGCGATGGCGGGCCTGCCTGAAGCAGGCACCTTGCGAGGACAGCGACCGCCGGGCGGGACCGGCCAGGCACCCCCTCGTTAGAGCTTTGGCACTTCACGGCGTAGCGCGCGCCCGAAAGCCCGCGCAGCCACTTGGCCTCACCCCTTACTCCGGGGAGAGGTGTCCTGATCCGGAGCGTCTCTCGACGGGTGGGATCAGTGGCCTGTGTCCGTGAAGACGCCTCACCGAACAAGGTGTCCGTTATACACAGCGTCTTGAGGATGCCTGCCGGAAGGCGCAGATGTCAAGCCGACGGACAAGTCGGACAGCCAGTACTCTTAGTCGCGGCACCGGAGGCCTCCGCAGTGCGCCGAAGGGAGCCGGCCTGCTTCCGGCTAAGCGGCCCGCGGCCAGAGTCCGGTATGTGCCCGGTCTCCCCCCGGCGCCGCGGCAATGGTATGAAGGCCACGTCAGGTGCTATCGGAAGGGGAGGACGCTGCAGCGTGGCCATGCGACGAGCGGTTGGCTCGCTGAGGCAGCGTGGCGACCTAGCTGAGGGGCTTGGCTACACCCTCAAGAGCCGCCTCCTCGGCAAGCCGCTCATCAACGAGCAACTCAGCGAGCAGCGGCTATCCAAGCGGCTGGCGCTCGGCGTGCTGTCGCCGGACGGGATCTCCTCTTCCGCGTACGGCACCGAGGAAATCCTGATCGAGCTGCTCAGGGGCGGGCTAGCGGCCGCGGCGTTCACGCTGATCCTGCCGCTGACGGGCGTCGTGCTGTTCGTGATGGTCCTGGTGGTGCTGTCCTACCGTGAGGTCGTCTCGATCTACACCAGGGCGGGCGGCTCCTACGTCGTCGCGCGGGACAATTTCGGCCCTCGAGTCGCACAGATCGCCGCAGTGGCGCTGCTGGTCGACTATGTAGTGACGGTCGCGGTGCAGGTCGCGGCCGGCACCGCGGCAGTCGCCTCAGCCTTCCCGCCGAGCAGTCCGATCAACAACGCCACGATCATCACGCTGATCTCCATCTGCGTGGTGCTGCTGATGCTCTACGGCAATCTGCGCGGTATCCGCGAGGCAGGCAAGGTATTCGCGGTCCCGACGTACCTGTTCACCAGCGTCGTCATCATCATGATCGTCGTCGGCATCGGCCGCGAGATCTTCGGCTCACTGCCGCACGTGCCCATCCACGCGGGCACCTGGGGCTCGGGCGTCGCGGAGAACCACAGCGGCCTGATCACGTTCGCGATGATCTTCGTGCTGGCCAGGGCGTTCGCCAACGGCGGTTCGTCGCTCACCGGCATCGAGGCAGTGTCGAACGCGGTCAGCGCGTTCAAGCCACCCGAGGGCAGGAACGCCCGCAAGGTGCTGGTCATCGAAGGCGCGATCCTCGGCACGCTGGTGGCCGGCATCTCCTGGCTGGCCCACGTCACCCACGCGACCCCCTACAAGCTGGGCGTGCCGACCGTGCTGTCCCAGGAAGCAAAGACGGTGTTCGGACCCTCCTGGGCGGGAACGGCCATGTGGGTGCTAGTGCAAGCGGCCACCGCACTGATCCTCTACACCGGCGGCAATACCAGCTTCAACGGCTTCCCGTTCCTGGCGAACTTTGTCGCAGAAGACGCATTCTTGCCGAGGTGGCTGACCAAGCGCGGCCACCGGCTCGTCTTTTCCAACGGCATCATCGTCCTGGCCATCGTGTCCATCACGCTGCTGGCCGTGGTCGGCTCGAACGTCAACTCGCTCGTGCCGTTCTATGCGCTCGGCGTGTTCACCGCGTTCACCATGGCCGGTTTCGGGATGGCCAAATACCACCACCGGACGCGCGAGCGGGGCTGGCGCTATAAGGCCGTCATCAACTTCTCGGCCGGGGTCACCTCGCTGATCGTTGTGCTGATCTTCGTGGTTGTGAAGTTCGGCGAGGGCGCCTGGCTGGTGGTGCTGCTCTTCCTCGGCGGCGTGCCGGCCCTCATCTTCCTGAACCGTCAGTACCGGATGGAAGCCACGGTTCTGGAACGCATCGGCAGCCGGGCCAAGCCGCCCGAGCCGCCCACCTACTCCCGCCGTAGCGTCTTCGTCTTCATCGACGATTTCGACCTGGCCACAGTGGCTGGCCTCCGGTACGCACGCAGCCTGCGGCCTACCTCACTGCGCGCGGTGCACTTCGTCATCGACAATGTCCAGGCTGACAAGCTGCGGCAGGACTGGGTGCGCGCGAATCCCGGTATCCCGCTGGACTTCGTGGACTGCCCGGACCGCCGCCTCGCCAACGCGGCTGCCAACATGGTCAGCGCTGAAGCGGTACTGCCCGGCGTAGGCGTCACCGCGATCTTGCCGCGACGCAGCTACGCTCCGATCGTCGGCCGCCTGCTGCACGACCGGACTGCCGACAAGATGGCGGCGGTGATCAGCCGCATTCCGCACGCCGCTGCCACCATCGTGCCCTTTGACGTGCGCAGCAGGGTGGAGAGCCTGACCCGCCGCGGACAGGCCGCAAAGCCAGGTGCCGACGGCGCCGGGGGCATGCCGAAGCCCGCGACCGTGACCGGCGCGCCGCCGGCGCCAGCCGGCCAGCAGCCTGCGGTACCGGCAGGCGCCGAGCCGGCCAGCGGCGGCGGCTACGAGCACCCGGCCCCGCGGCCCGGGGTGACGCCGATCGGCTCGCTTACAAGGCCGGGCCGGGCGCTGACTGAGGGCCGGGTGCACACGGTCGAGATCCGCCCGGTCGAGCACAACACCGTGCTGGCCTGCGACGTGGAGGACTCCACCGGGCAGCTCACCGCGCTGTTCTACGGCCGGTCGAACATTCCGGGCCTGCGGCCTGGCTCCAAGGTGCGGCTGCGCGGTCAAGTTGGCATCCGGGACGGCAGGCCCGTGATGATCAACCCCGCCTACGAGCTGCTTGCCCCCGGCGAGGCGGGCGCGGCCGGCTCCGAACCTGGCCCCGATCCACGGGGCGGCCGGGACCGCAGGGACGAACCGGGCCGATGACCAGCGCGCCACCGCCCGGCCGCGATCAGCCCGATCGCGGCAGGGACCGCGAGACATCAGGCCCTGAGGCCATGCCGGAACGTGATGGCGAACTCACGCACAGCCACTGCGGCCCGGATGACCGGCCAGGCGCCCACGGCCGGCGCGCACGGCGCCGCAACGCGCACCAGCACGGGCAGGCACACCAGCACGGCGGGCAGACTGCCACTGGCAGGCACCGGCGCGCGCTCACCGTCGTGCTGCTGATCAGCCTGGGCATCGCCGCGGCCGAGGTGGTCGGAGCGATCATCACCGGCGCACTCGTGCTGGTCGCGGACGCGGCGCACATGGCGGCCGACGCCGGCGGGATCGGATTGTCGCTGCTTGCCGCCTGGTTCGCGGCCCGCCCGGCAGCCGGCCGGCGTACCTTCGGCTTCGCCAGAGCGGAGATACTCGCGGCGATGGCGAACGCGCTGCTGCTGCTGGCCATGACCGTGCTGATCTTCACCGAGGCCGTCAGGCGGCTGACCTCGCCCCCCGAGGTGAGTTCCGGGCTGCTGATCGGTTTTGGCGTGGGCGCGCTGGCGGCCAACGCCTGCTCACTGATGGTGCTGCGGCACGGGCAGGCCGAGAGCCTGAACGTCCGCTCCGCGTTCCTGGAGGTTGCCGCCGATACGCTGGGGGCGGCAGCGGTGATCGTGACTGGCATCATCATCAGCGCGACTGGCTACCTGCTGGCCGACCCGGTCGCGTCGCTGGCCGTCGGCACGCTCATCCTGCCGCGCACCTGGCGGCTGCTCAGGGAAGCGGTCGACGTCCTGCTCGAGGCCAGCCCGGAAGATATCGACCTGGCTGAGATCCGCCGCCATCTGGCCGAGGTGCCCGGCATCCGCGAGGTGCACGAGCTGCACGTCTGGACGATTACCTCCGGCCTGCCGGTCTTCTCGGCTCATGTAGTGGTAGATCCGGCGATCATCGAGCGCGGCCAGAGCGCGATCATGCTGGACAAGCTGCAGGAATGCCTGCGCGGCCATTTCGACGTTGACCACTCCACGGTCCAGCTCGAGCCGGCTGGCCATGCCGATCACGAGCAGCCGATGCACGAATAGTCGCGCCGATTGCCCGGCATTGAATTGGTTCTGGTCAATTAGCTTG
>Ga0335072_10007294_pt1 | contig 16113 bp, 12 predicted proteins | sample Lox_Sample_21_FD_206725 | JGI IMG/M metagenome (GOLD analysis project Ga0335072, IMG submission 206725) | Soil microbial communities from Loxahatchee National Wildlife Refuge, Florida, United States - Lox_Sample_2.1 | ecosystem: Environmental > Terrestrial > Soil > Wetlands | place: USA...
GCGATAGAGGCCGACGCTCATGCCCGCCGCGCGCAGCGCCTGCGCCGCCGCGGCAAGCTGCCGATCGGCCTCCCACTGAAGGTACTGCGAGAATTCCACGCGAGCAGCGTGCTCTGCGGCAAAGGCGTGCGTATCGGCAGAGGCCGGGTCGCGGTAGGGCGCAGGCCACGCGCGCCACGGGATGCACCGCCCGCCCTCGTGGAAATGGTCCTGCAGCGCCTCGAAGGTCGCGAAGCGGGCGAGGGTCTCGCCCCCTTCGGCGACGAACCGTGCGAAGTCCCCGCCGCGCTCACCGTGCGCCGCACCGGTTTCGATACGGCGCGCGCGTAGCTCGCGGTGCAGCGCCTCGAGAACGCTCCGCTTCAGCGCCCATACGGCGGCGTAGTCCACGAGTTCGCTGCCGCGCGCCCGCGCGAGCGCTGCCTTGAATGCGGGCTCGTCCACCATGCCGCGGGCGGCGTCGCAGGCCGCGAATTCCGGAACCGCCGCCACGTCGATGTAGACGGGATTGAGGAAGAGGCGGCTCGACGGCGAATAGGGGCTAACTTGGTCGGGCCTCGCCGGGAAGAGCGCGTGCAGCGGGTTGAGGCCGATGGCGCTGGCACCCGCCTGCGCCGCCGCGCGGCCGAGATCGGCGAGGTCGGTGAAGTCGCCGATCCCCCAGTTGCGCTCGGAGCGCAAGGAATAGAGCTGCGCCGAGAGCGCCCAGTCACGCCGGCCCTGCGCCCATGCCTCGGGGAAAAAAGCTTGCGTCGGCGCGACGATCAGCGTCGCGGCCTTAGAGGCGCCGCCAATCGCCACCTCGAGTCGGTGATAGCCGTGCGGCAGGCGGTCGAGCTGCAGCCGCGCAGCGGCACGGCGGCCGCGACTGCGCGGGCGGGGATCGATCTTGCCTGCGCGCACCTCGCCCGTCTCGGTCACGACCCGCCAGGCGACGCGCACGGGCTCCCCCGCTGGCGGCCGGTCGATCTCCACCGGCCGTCCTTCCTCGACCACCAGGACCGGCGGCAGCAGACGTCCGCGCGTGCGCTCATCGACGGCAGCGGCTGTGGGCGACCCCTCGGCCATGCCGAGCGCGCCAGCGAGCGTGCGCAGCGTCTCGTCGGACACCGACCGGCGCTCGCCCCAGGCGTCTACATAGGCCTCGGCGATGCCGATCCGCTCCGCGAGCGACGCCAGGCGCGTATCGCGTCGCGTCGCCGTCATCGGCCGTCTCCTTCGGTCGAGGTAGAAGGCCGCCGAGTGCGGCGGCAGTTGCGAGGACGCCCCCCCGATCGGCGGCGTTGCGAAGAGCAGCTCACCCGCGGGCGTCCCGCCGGGATCGACCGGCCGGTCGCCGTAATTGGCGCGCAGCATGAGCCGTGACCCCTCGCCAAGCGTCCAATTCACCTCGAGCGCCTTCTCGGCGAGCGCGCGGTATTGCCCGGCATAGCCCCCCATGCCGCGCAGGCGCGGCGCGATCTCTCGCGCGCGCAGGCTCAACAGATCGCGGTAGAAGCGGAGCCAGGCGGCGTGCGGCTGCCGCTCGGGCGCCGACCAGTCGAGCTTCGAGCCCTCGTAGGTCTCGGGCGCGGTCGGATCGGGAATGCGCTCGCGCGCCTTGGGATCGGCGAATTCCGGGAACTTCGCGAATTCCTCCCGGCGCCCCTTGCGCACCGCCTCGGCGAGGTCGGGGCCGAACTCGCAGAAGAAGGCGAAGGGTTGTTCGGCGCCCCATTCCTCGCCCTGGAACAGCATGGGCACCTGCGGCCCAAGCAGGTAGGTGGCGGCGGCGGCGCGGATCGCATCAGTGCCGGCAAGCTTGGCAATCCGTGTGCCGAAGGCGTCATTACCGACCTGGTCGTGGTTCTGGATGAACGAGACGAAAGCCGTGGGCGGCAGCTGCGCCGATAGCTCGCCGCGGTGTACGCCGTCGCGATAGGCCGAGGGGTCGCCCTGGTACACGAAGCCCTCGGACAACGCGCGACCGAGGCGTCGAGCGGGCTCGTCCGCGTAGTCGGCGTAGTAGCCGCCGGTCTGGCCGCTCGTGACGACGCGCAGCGCGTGATGGATGTCGTCGTTCCACTGCGCGGTGTGCAGCCGCGGCCGGCCATCGCCGGCGCGCTTGAGATAGCGCGCCTGGTTCTTGTCGTTTTCCAGAATGAGATGAACGTGCCGCTTGTCGCCGACATGGCGACGTACTCGCTCGGCGAGCTCGGTGATGATGTCCGGCCGGCTGTCGTCAGTGATCGCGTGCACCGCGTCGAAGCGCAGGCCGTCGAACTGAAACTCCTCGAGCCAATAGAGCGCGTTGTTGACGTAAAAGTCGCGCACCGGGCGGCTCTCCGGGCCATCAAAATTGATGGCGGCGCCCCAGGGCGTCCTGTGACGGTCGGTGAAGAAGTTGGAGGCGTAGACCGAGAGGTAGTTCCCGTCGGGACCGAAGTGGTTGTAGACGACGTCGAGAAAGATGCAGAGCCCGCGCGCGTGGGAAGCCTCGACAAGCCGCTTCAGGTCCTCAGGCCGGCCGTAGCGGGAATCGGGCGCATAGAGGAGGACCCCGTCGTAGCCCCAATTGCGCGCGCCGGCGAAATCGGCGACCGGCAGCAGCTCGATAGCCGTCACGCCCAGCGTCGCGAGATGGTCGAGATGATGCTCGATGCCGGCGAAGTCGCCCGTCCGGGAAAAGGTCCCAGTGTGAAGCTCGTAGATGACGATCTCCTCCCATGGTCGTCCGCGCCAGCTGCTGTCCCGCCAGTCATAGGCGTCAGGATCGATCACCTCGCTTGGCCCGTGTACGTCCTCCGGCTGGTAGCGCGAGGCGGGATCCGGTACGACGAGGTCGCCGACACGGTAGCGGTAGCGCGTCCCCGGCCGCGCCCTGGCAGAGGTGAGCGCGTGCCAGCCGTCCGCCTCGCGCTCCATCGGCAGATCGTGCCGCTCGGGTGCCTCCAGCACGAGGGTGACGGCGTCCGCCTGCGGCGCCCACAGGCGGAAGCGGATGCCGCCATCGGCGCGCTCGGCCCCCATTGGCAGAGGGTGGTGATGCTTCATTCGAATGATCCGCTGTTAGTCGAGGATGGCGGCGTCGCCTTCCAAGGGGTCGAGGATGCCGTCGGCGGCGATACCCGATGGTCTGCACGGCGAAGGGAAGGGTACGGGGCTGGCGGCACGCACCGAGCAAACATCCGCCGCCGCGTTCGGACGCCCACAGCAACCAGGGGTCGCTTGCGGCAGGCCGGTCAACGGGAACCAGTGATCGCCGGCTATCGTCGCAACGCCGCGCTCACGGCGCGGGCTCGATCTCTCTCGCGTCCACTTGGACGGACTCCTCGCTGTGCCGCTTCTGCGTGCCCGCCGCCGTAGGGATTGGCGCCGGCCGCTCCGCCACCGCGCGCAGCGCCGCCTCGGCGCGGCGGATGATGCCCTTGGGCGTCGCCGGGCGGAGCGCAAAGAGCAGGAGCGAGCGTCCGGTCACCTCGTACGCGTTGCCGAAGGCGAACGGCTTGATCTCCTCCAGTTCCGGCAGGTTGGTGTCGACCAGAAGTTCCCATCGCGCCCCGCCGGTCACCTCCGGCAGGCGAAAGCTGACCACGTCGTGATAGCTGTTCGCGACGAGGAGCAGCGTGGCGTCGCCGGCGGGCCGTTGGATGCCGGTCGCCTGGGCGCGGCCGTCAAAGATCACGCCCATGCAGCGCGCCAGGTTGTCTTGCCAGTGCTCCGCCGTTATCTCTGTGCCGACCGGCGTGAGCCAGGTGCAGTCCTTGACGCCGAGCGCCTCGTTGAAGGTTGCGGTGAAGAAGCGGCCGCGGCGCAACGCCGGGAAGGTCTGGCGCACCGAGATGAGCCACCGCACGAAGTCGATGAGCGCTCGACCGTCGGCGTCGATGCCCTCCCAATCGTACCAGTTCGTCTCGTTGTCCTGGCAATAGGCGTTGTTGTTGCCGCCTTGCGTGCGGCCGAACTCGTCTCCGCCAAGCAGCATCGGCGTGCCCTGCGCGAGGAGCAGCGTCGCCAGCATGTTGCGCTTCTGGCGCTCGCGCAGCGCGCGGATCTTGGGATCGTCCGTCGGCCCTTCGACGCCGTGGTTCCAGGAGAGATTGTTGGAGTGGCCGTCGCGGTTGCCTTCGCGATTCGCTTCGTTGTGCTTGTCGTTGTATGAAACGAGGTCGTTGAGCGTGAACCCGTCATGCGCCGTGATGAAATTGACGCTCGCCCAAGCCTTGCGGCCGCGCCGGTTGAAGACGTCGCCGGAGGCGGTGAGGCGGGTCGCAAGATCGGGCAGCTTGCCCTCATCGCCCTTCCAATAAGCGCGCACGGTGTCGCGGAACTTGTCGTTCCACTCCGCCCAGCCCGGCGGGAAGCCGCCCACCTGATAACCGCCTGGACCGCAGTCCCAGGGCTCTGCGATAAGCTTGATCCGGGAGAGCACCGGGTCCTGCCGGCAGCTGTCGAGGAACCCGCCGCCCTCGTCGAAGCCGTAGGGCTCGCGGCCGAGGATCGTCGCCAGGTCGAAGCGGAAGCCGTCGACGCGCATCTCGCTCGCCCAGTAGCGCAGGCTGTCATTGACCATTTGCAGGACGCGCGGATGGCTGAGCTGCAGCGTATTGCCGGTGCCGGTCTCGTTGATGTAGTAACGCTTTTCGTCCGGGATCAGGCGGTAGTACGAGGCGTTGTCGATCCCCTTGAACGAGAGGGTCGGGCCGCGCTCGTTGCCTTCGGCCGTGTGGTTGTAGACGACGTCGAGGATCACTTCGATGCCGGCGTCGTGGAGGTGCGCGACCATTTCCTTGAACTCGTTGACGAACGGCGTCGCCATGTAGCGGGGGTCGGGGGCGAAGAAGCCGATCGTGTTGTAGCCCCAGTAGTTCTTGAGTCCCTTGTCGAGGAGATAAGCGTCGTCGACGAAGGCATGGATCGGTAGAAGCTCGACCGAGGTCACGCCCAGGCTCTTCAGGTAATCGATGACCGCGTTGTGGGCCACGCCGCTCACCGTGCCGCGCAGCTCCGGCGGGACGGCGGGGTGGCGCTGGGTCATGCCCTTGACATGCGTCTCGTAGATGATCGTGCGATCCCACGGGATCGCCGGCGTGCGGTCGTCACCCCAGGTGAAGGCCGGATCGATCACGCGGCACTTTGGCATGAAGGGCGCGCTGTCCCGGTCGTCGAAGGAAAGATCCTCATCCGGCGAGCCAATGGTGTAGCCAAAGACAGCGTGGTCCCACTGCAGGCGGTCGACGAGGGTCTTGGCGTATGGGTCGAGCAGGAGCTTGTTCGGGTTGAAGCGATGGCCCTCCGTCGGCGCGTAGGGCCCGTGCACGCGGTAACCGTAGACGGTGCCGGGGCGTGCATCGGGCAGATACCCGTGCCAGACCTCGTCGGTAAACTCCGGCAGCACGATGCGCTCGAGCTCGCGCTTGCCCTCGATGTCGAAGAGGCACAGCTCTACCTTGGTCGCATTGGCGGAGAACAGCGCGAAGTTGACGCCGAGGCCGTCCCACGTGGCACCCAGCGGAAAGGGCAGCCCCTCGCGGACGGGCGAGCGTTGCATGACGGCAGGAGCGCCGGTCTCGCGACCTCCGCCGACGGGGTTGGACGACATGATGCACCTCGGACGATCGAAGATGAGAAAGAGAGGGGAGGGAAGAACAGTCGTGAAACAGCGCGCGGCGGCGCCTGTTCCTCAACCCGCGTGTCAGTTGCGAGGTGATGCCGATAGAGTTGAGGGCGCAGTGGATGCCCGACCAGCAGGGATATTAAGCCTGATCGCCCTTGACCTACTGCCAGCGGATAGCGAGCTGATGCGTAAGCGGGAAGCGGCGTAGCTCTGCGTTCGCGGCGCAGACGGGCGGGGCGATCATCGACTTGCCGAATCGTCAAGCGCCACGAATTGCACAAATTCGTCGTCCTGCCCAAGCGGTGGATCGTCGAGCGAACGCTGGGCTGGGCATGGATCAGCCGCAATCGCCGCTTGGCGCGCGACTTCGAGCGATATGCGCGGCATCGCCGCAGCCTTCGTCCGCCTCGCCATGATCCGAATTGTGCTGCGACGCTTGACCAGGCCAACTCATTCAACATGAATTCCAACTTTCCGGATCGGCTCTTAGCGATTTTCGGCAATACGCTGACCGCATCCGCAGGCACGCGCTGGTTTCCCGATACCCGATAAGGGCTCATCTGCTGAAGCTCGCCCATAGGCTGGAGCGACTGGTTGGGGACACCGAGCGGCGGGGCGCCGCGAAGAGGGAGCGAGACAGCGAATGACGACGACTGACACCGCGACGCGTCGCAGAGCCGGGGGATCAGCTTACGGTTGACGCTTAACCTTGTGGGCGCCGCGATTATCGTGGCTCAGCTCTGAGACGGCGCTAATCGACTTCAACACAACGAACGGTTTCCGGCGCCCGCTTAAGACTAAGAGCAACGGGAGAGCCAACACTCTAATAAACCGTTTCGGGCTTCGCGCACTACCGTTCGGCTCTTTCGGAACGGTCAAGACAACGGGTTGGTTTTCGGAAACAGGTCCCGAGCGGGACAGGTCATCAGCCGATCGATCCCACCCGCCGGGGAACGTTCTCTATCGGAGGAAACCAAATGAAGCGTCTTATCATGACTGCCGCGTCCGTCTTGGCGCTGAGCCTGGGGACGGCCGCCATGGCCCAAACCAGCAGCACGGGGAACGCCGGCAACAGCTCCGGTCCGAGCGGCGCGGTGAGCACGGATCGGGCTACGAGCGGCATGCACCACACCGACTGCGGGCCGGGCAGCAGCGCGTCTAACGCCCCCACCAGCAGCTCGGGCGCTGGGGCCAACAGCAGCGGCGAAACCTCCTCGAAGATGGCGAACAGCGACTGCGGCTCGGGCAGCAGCGTCTCCCCGGGCTCGAATGCGGGTGCGTCCGGAGCTGCTTCAGGAACCGAGAAACACTGAGGGCTCTCTGAGCTTGCATTTTCGCCGATGAGAGCCCCGCGCGTCGGGGCTCTTTCCGCTTGCAGGCGATCGGTCTCGCGTGATCGCGCCGTGCGGCCGTTTTCCCGCCTCGTTTCCGCACAACGCTTAAGGTTTGCAGCAAGACACCGGAACCGCCCGAAGCGGCTCGATGTTATCGGCAGGCAAGGTCCAGGGCGCATTGCGGGGCCGCTCGCGCAGTTCCCCCAGCGAGCGGCCCTTTTTGCGGCCCGGATCTTCGCTTCGCGGGGTGGCAATTGGATGCTTAATCGACGCAGCTTTGTAGAGGTCCCCGCTGCGCATCCCGGCTATGGCGCCGGGCGCGTCGCCTTCCGTCGTGCCACCTAATGCCGCCGCACTCGGAATTGGGGCCGCGCGTCTTGTTCGTTGCTGCGGAAGATTTCCCCTGGCGAAGACCGGCGGACTTGCCGATGTCTGCGGCGCCTTGCCTTCGGCGCTGGCGCGGCTCGGCATTGAGATTGTCTCGATGATCCCCGGATATCCGCAGGCGCTCGACGCAGCAATCGCCAAGGAGAGCGTCGGCGAGCTCGATTTGCCGGTCGCCAACCGTCTCGTCGCAGGGATCAACCCGCTCACCGGCTTGCCGGTGCTTCTGTTCGACTGCCCCGCCCTTTTCCGGCGTGGCGGCACGCTCTACCAGGATGCGGATGGCGAGGACTGGCGCGACAATGACCGGCGCTTCTCGTTCTTCTGCCAGGCGGCGGCGCAGGTCGCGCTCGGCTCGACTGTGCTCGCCGCGCCCGACATCGTGCATGCGCATGATTGGCATGCAGGTCTCGTTCCAGCGCTGCTTCGGCTCGCCCGGAGGCACCGTCCGCGCACCGTCTTCACGATCCACAACTTGGCCTTCCAGGGCAATTTTCCGCTCGAGGCCTTCCGCGATCTGGGCGTGCCCGGAGAAGCGCTGTCGCCCGACGGCATAGAGTTTTTCGGGCGCGGCTCCTTCCTCAAGGCCGGCATCCGCTACAGCGATCGGCTCACCACGGTGAGCCCGACCTATGCGCGCGAGATTCTGACGCCGGAGCATGGCTGCGGCATGGACGGGCTGCTGCGCAGCCGCTCGCGCGATCTCGTCGGCATACTGAATGGCATCGATCACGAGATCTGGGACCCCGCTGCCGATGCTGCGCTGCCGGCGCGCTACAGCGCCGACGACCTTCTGGGCAAGGACGCATGCAAGTCCGATCTGTGCGAGGCCCTCGGCCTCGAGCGCGACCGCGGCGCGCCGCTGATGATCTATGTTAACCGGCTCACCCATCAGAAGATGGCCGATGTTGTTCTGGATGCGCTGCCGCGCCTCGTCGAAAGCGGCGCCCGGATCGTCGTGCATGGTTCGGGCGAGGCTGCCTTCGAGGCGGGCTTCACGGCCGCTGCCGCTGCCTATCCCAGGCAGGTGGCAGTACGCCTGGGCTACAGCGAGAACCTCGCCCATCGCATCATCGCCGCTGCCGATGTCTCGCTCACGCCGTCGCGCTTCGAGCCGTGCGGGCTCACCACAATGTATGCCATGCGCTACGGCGCCGTTCCAGTGACGCGCAAGGTGGGCGGCCTCGCCGATACGGTGAGCGACTGCAAACCACGAGCGGCACCGGCTTTGTCTTCGAGGGTGGCCGTGCGCAGGATCTCCTGGTCGGGATTGGACGGGCGCTCGCTCGCTACGAGCGGCGTGAGGTCTGGGCGGGGCTGCAGCACCGCGCGATGAAGCGCGATTTCGGCTGGGAGCGCTCCGCCGCGCGCTATCGCGAAATCTATCTCGACATGCTCGGGCGCGCCGGCGAGGCCGCTTCTCCGGAAAGCTGCGCCGCCGAATGACCGAGGCGCAGAAGGGCTTGTTGACGGAGTTGCTCGGCTGGGGCGCGGCGGTGATCCTGCTCGCGACCCTGACGCGGCAGGTCTATGCGCAATGGCGCGACGGCACCTGGCGCGGCGTTTCCCAATGGCTCTTCATCGGGCAGGTCTGCGCGTCGGTTGGATTTGTCGCCTATAGCTGGGTGCTGGGGAACTTGGTCTTCGTGGTGACAAACGCTCTGATCCTGGCCACTGCCGTCACTGGCCAGTTCGTCTATTGGCACAACAGACGTCGAACCGGCCGACGTTAGAGTCTCCGCAGGACGGGCGGTTGCAGCGTCGAGAGGCCGAGACAATCAATGGCGCTGCGCGCGAACGTCGCGGGGATCGAGCTCGAACAATTCGGCGAGGCCCGCCGTCGGCGGTCAAGGTGAAATTGCCAGGGCCCCATCGGACGCGCATAGCATAGCCCCTTCGACATCAACGCGTCAGCACTGTTCCGCGATATGGGCTCCGAGAGCGCTATCTCCCGGAGCTGCGCGACGTTAGCCGCTCGGCTAGAAGAGCGGCTCTGCCTGCGGGAGGGAACTCGCCGATGCGCCTTATGTTTCCTCGCTAACAGGAGGAGCGGCATGTCCATCTATGACGAGCTGAAAAGCGACCATGACAAGGTACGGGCGGTTCTCGCAGAGATCAGCGACATGTCGGAGAAGGCCTCCAAACGCAGGGAAAAGGCCTTCCTGCAGCTGAAGGAGATGATGACGGCTCATTCGCGGGCCGAAGAAAGGATCTTCTATACAGCCCTGAAGGAATTCGAAGAGACCAAGTCCGATGCTCTGGAAGGTTACGAGGAGCACCACGTCGTCGATGTGCTATTGCGCGAAATCGCTCGCCTTGATCCCGGCGGCGAGCGCTGGAAGGCGAAGTTCACCGTGCTCAAGGAGAACATCGAGCATCATGCCCAGGAGGAAGAGGGCGAGATCTTCACCGCCGCCCGGAAAGTGTTGAGCGACGAGGAGGCCGAGGAAATGGCTGAGAAATTCGTCGCCGCGCGAGACCGGCTTCTCAAGGCGGAGGCTTGAGGCGCATTCCTGCGCCCGCGAGATCGACGACGGGCATGAAAGAGGACCGCAAGGCTGTCGCTGCCGCGACGCAGGACGACGGCGAGCGCAAAGCGAGCGCGCCAGTTTGTCGCCGTGGGGGAACAACCTGAGTCTCAGATCGATTAGTATCGTCCCGTGCCAGGCGATCGGGTCGCGCGCGGGGTACTGGCGCGAACGCCTTCCAGTTCCAGGAACTCCAGCAGCTTCTGCTCGCCTCCGCCATCTCGCTTCTCCTCAAGTATGGTTGCGCGGCGCGTTCCCGATGCATGCGGATGCGAGCAAGTATCGCAGCCGTGTCAGGGGCCGTCATTGCCGGCGTTGGAGCCGCGCTGGCGCGCAGGCGGGCCGTCGTCCGGCGCGGGCCGTCCCTTGCTGTGCTCCGGCCGCGTCAGCTCGTGATGCGCCGCGGCGCTTTCGGCATCGGCGCGGTGTCGCTCTTGCTCGTCCTGGGGCTTTTCGCGCGCGCCCTGCTTACGTTCTGCCGCGCGCCGCAGCTTGCGGGCGCCTTCGTCGATACCCATGGTCGCTCTCCCTGCCGGGGCCAGGCTCAGCGCTGGCTGTAAACGATGCCGTGGCGCGCGCGTCGCTCCGCTCTACCGCGCGCTGCATAGCGGGCGCGCTGAGGGCGGGCGGGAACCGGGAGCACCAACGCCGCGTTACGACGGCGATGGCCGACAGCAGCATCCATGACCGCGGCAGCATCGAGGGGATCTATCCACGCGAGCTGTTTGCCAGCGACGCCAACGCTAACATGCGTGCCGAAACGAGCGTGCTGCGCGGCGTGATTGTGCGCTCGGCGCTCAATAGCGGCGGACGCTTCGAACTGACGCGGGCGCAGCGCCACATAGGCGAGGCGCAGAGCGGCGAGGGCGGCGTCTTCCTCTGCCCTTTCGCGCAGCAGACCGGCCACAATGATGACTACCCTGTGCGCGCCGCGCCGTCGACTGCAAAGCCGGCGGCCAGCGGCGACGCCTATGCCGCCTTTATCGACGATATCATCAGCGCGGCCCGCCGCGCGGAGCCGACACATGCGAGCGGCGACAGCGATGCGCGGATCAGGGGAGCACGGCAGTAGCGGGTGCAAGAGCCGCGACCGCACCGAAGTGGGACCCATGGCTAGGCGATGTCGCGTGCCTATCGCCGAGGATGACAAAGAGATCCGGAATTTGCTGCGGAACGCACTCTCGCTCGAACGCTACGAGGGACGACCACCAGCATCACCTCCCGCGAACTCGATAACGCAACCCTGTCGACATCGTCATTATTGATTTTGCGTCTACAGGCGACGCCGGACAGGCGGCCCACCGGTCCCATCCGCGAAGAGGAGGGGTTGGTCACGCCTACCTTATGAAGCCTGTGAGCGTGAGCGGCATCTCCGAGCTCATCCGCGAGACCCTCGATCAGACGAGGGCCGAGTGCGAGCCGCCCCCAGGCCGCTCTTCGCGTCTCGCTGACGGCAGGTCAGGACACCTTGCCGAGCCGCCGATTGACCGCACGCAGCAATTCCTGTGTCCGCACCGGCTTCATTAGGTAGTCGTAAGCCGCCAGGCTGTCGAAAGGCAGCCTGAGCACATATCCAGTAATGACCAAGTCGCCAATACCAGCCGTCTGCGCAGCGTCGGCGATGCCCAAGCCGCTGCCATCGGGCAGCACAACGTCGGCGATGACCATATCGAATGGCTCGGACGCCATCATGCTACGCGCGTCCTCTACGCAGTTTGCCGTTGCAACTGAGTGGCCGGCGCCGCGCAACATGTGGTCCAGTACCGGACGTACATCGTCATCATCTTCAACGACCAATATTCGCGGCATCGGGTTCCCGCACCAGGTAAGTATCCTGGAAACGCGTAGAAGGTCTTCGAGGCTTGACGCTCCCGCGGCGAGCAAGTATGCGAAAGCCCGAGCTACGGCCCGTTGCCTGTTTTCGCTCAGACGCGCTGGCAAGAACCCAGTGCGCGCCTAAAGGTTTCGGCACGAGCTAGGCGTCGGGAATTCAGTTCGGGGGCACGCGCAGCGAAGCCCTCGACCTGCTCATGCCGATCTGCGGCCGGTTCACCGGGAGGCTTCCATATGCCGAATCTCAAGCAGGCAAAGGGGCTGCTGTAGACGGGTAGGTGAGGACGCCGAAACCTGTGGCCCTTAAGGATGCGCTAGAGATCGCATCGCCAGATCCGCCGGCTTGCTCAGCTCCTCGAGGCTTTTCCCCTTGGTCTCTGGTAGTATCAGCAGCGTGACCAAGAGGCCGAGAACGCTCACCATCGCCGCGGCGAGTTCGGCCGAAAGCAGCCCATGCCAGCGCAGCAGGATCGGGAAGAGAAAGACGCCGACGAAACCGCCGAGCTTGCCCGCCGCCGCAGCGATGCCGTGGCCGGTCGTGCGCCCTTCCACCGGAAAAATCTCGGCAGGATAGACGAAGGTGGTGGCGTTGGGGCCGAACTCGGTGAAGAAGTAGCTGATGCCATAGATGATGACGAAGGGCACGACCAGCTTCTCGATGCCAGGGATCAACGCGATCGCGGCGAAGGTTGTCGCCATCATCGCGAAGCCCAGGACCTGGATCGACTTCCGCCCCATGCGGTCCATCAGGGCCGCCGCCACGAGATAGCCTGGCGCAGCCGCGATGGCGAACACGGCGAGTTGCATCAACACGTGCCAGAGCAGCGAGCGTTGCGGCGTGATCGCGTTCAGCACCATGGGGCTGCTCACGGTGTTGCCGTAATAGGCGAAATCCATGAAGAACCAGGCGAGGCTGGCGCCGATCAGACGCAGCAGCAGATAGCGCTGGGCAAGGAGGGTCTGAAAGCCGTCGCGAAACGACACCTTCGTGGTCGCGCTCCCTTCCGGCGGCGGCCCGACGGCGACGCCTTGAAGCTCGCCGAGGACGTGATTGGCGGTTTCCTGGAAGGCTTGCTGATGACCGGCCGCGAGCAGATAGCGCGGCGTTTCGGCGAGGTTGCGCCGCATCTGGAAGACGGCGAGCGCCGGCACTGCGCCGAAGGCGAGAAGCAGGCGCCAGATCAAAGGTTCCTGCAGCCCCGAGGCGATAAGCGCCGCGGCGAGCAACGGTCCGAAAATCAGGCCCGCGGCCTGCATGGTGAAGACCAGCGTCACCATCATGCCGCGTGTGCGCTTGCTCGAGTATTCCGCCATGATCGTCGAGCTCACGGGATAGTCGCCGCCGATGCCGATGCCGAGAACGATACGGAAGGCGATCAGCCACCAGATGCTCGGCGAGAAGGCGGATGCGATGGCCCCCGCCGCCAATACCAGCACCTCATAGCCATAGATGCGCTTGCGCCCGAGCATGTCCGCAACGCGACCGAACAGCAGCGCGCCGACGGCCGAAGCGAGGAGCGCCGTCGAGGTCACCAAGCCTTCCGCGACGGGGGAGATCGACCACTCATGCTTCAGCATCTCCATTACGACGCCGATGATGAAGAGATCATAGGCGTCGGTGAAGAAGCCCATGCTGGAGATGAACATTATCCGCCAATGAAGCCGCGTGGTCTTGGCTTCATCCATACGCGCGAGCAGATCGATAGCGGCGGTCATGCAAGCAGCTCCTTTGATCAGCGCGGTTTATGATCCCGAAAACTCGCGGACCGATCGCTCAGTTCCTATCGTAATCATGACGGTTCTGTGACCGCACCAGGCGCGATCTAGCCGAGAAGCTCGAATAACAAGAGCGCATTGAGCGCCAGCACGAAGAGCGCCGCGGCGACCGCGCCGATGCGTGTCAACTATCCATTCGTGAGCCCGCCCATAACCGACGGACTGCTGGTGAACAGCACGAGCGTGACCAGCGGGACCGGCAGCACGAAGCTAAGCACGACCTGACTCAGCACCAGCACTTTTGTGGCGTCGGCCGCGAAAGCCGCGATTACTATCGTCGGCAGCATCGTGACGAGACGGCGCAGCCAGAGGGGAAGCCGCCAGTCGACGAAATCCTGCATGACGATCTGCCCGGCCAATGTGCCGATCACCGAGCTCGACAGACCCGAAGCGAGGAGCGAGATCAAGAACAGGGCCGCGGCCATGCCACCGAAGAGCGGCCCCAGGAGCCGATAGGCACTGTCGATGGTCGGGTCTCCTGGTGCACCGGCGGCGCCGAATCCGGCAGCCGCGACGCAGAGCATGGCCATGTTGACGAGACCGACGCCGCCGAGCGTGATCGCGATGTCGAGGTTCGACGCACAGACCAATCGCCGCAGCGCTTGCTCGTCGCGGGCCGGTAGTCGCCGCGCGGCAATGCTCGAATGAAGGAAAAGCGCGTGCGGCATGAGGGTCGCGCCCACGATGCCTGCTGCCAGCATCATGCCGTCCGCGCCACCGAAGGATGGCGCCAGAGCCTGATGGGCCACAACGCGCCAGTCTGGTGCCACCAACGGCATCTCGATCACAAAGCAGAGCCCGACAAGCAGGGTGAAGGCGGCAGCGATAAACTCGACGATGCGAAGCCGTCGCTGTTGCAGGCTCAAGATCGCCCAACTGAAGCCCCCCGCGAGCAATGTGCCTGCGAAGAGCGACGTATCGAGCAACAGCGCGCAGCCGATACTTGCGCCAAGAAATTCCGCAAGGTCGGTGGCCATGGCGCCGACCTCGCTGATCGCCCAGAAGAGACGAACCAGAGGCATCGGCAGGCGGTCGTGGCAGACCCGCGCCAGGCTCCGGCCCGCGACAATCCCGAGCTTGGCGGCAAGCGCCTGGAAAAGCATCGCCATGAGATTGGCAACCAGCACAACCCACAGCAGGCGATAGCCGAGCCGCGCTCCGGCATCGATATTCGTCGCGAAATTGCCGGGATCGACATAGGCGACCGACGCCACGAAGGTGGGACCGGCGAAGGCGCGCAGCGCCGACCCCCGGCCCTGCCAGCTGCGGCGATTGAGCGGAGAGCGGGCGAGGACCGAGGCCGGCCGCGAGGGATCGAGAAATACCATCCGGTCCCCGCCCGGCTCAGGACGGCGATCGGCAGTGGCTCACTCGGCCGCTCGGGCTTTGCGATGCTCGTCGTCCGGGTTCTTGACCTTGTCCGGCGCTTGGCCGCGCGGTGCCGGGTCGGCGACGTACTTGAAGGTCGGCTCCTCGTTCCACGGCCCGCGCGCATCGAGCTGACCGTCCTGGGACAGATTGAAATAGAGATTGACGGTCTCATCGGGGCGCACATGGCCGAAAGCCGGATCGTCCAGTTTGCCGAGCGAATCGAGCGCCTTCATGAACATGTTGGTATGCGAAATCTCGCGCGTCAGCAGGAAGGTCAGCGCTTCCTTGCTTCCCGCATCGGGCGCGAGCTTGATGAGCGCCTCGTAGGTCTGCCGCGCGCCAGCTTCGGCGGCGATGTCGGTGCGAAGATCACGCACGACGTTGCCACCCTCGTTGACGTAGGCAGACGTCCAGGCCTGCCCCTGGCTGTCGACGAGATGCGGTCCGATGCCGCGGACCGCGAAGAGCGTGCTCTTATACGCCTTGTCCTTGTCGCCTTTCTCGGTGTGCTGCTCGATCATCCGGCCGACCATCTCCAGATGACTGAATTCCTCGAGGGCGATGTCCTGCAGCATGTCGCGAATGGCTCTGTCTTCGACGTGAAACGACTGCGTCCAATAGGTGAGCGCCGCGGTCAACTCGCCGGTCGCGCCGCCGAATTGTTCGAGTAGCATCTGTCCGAATTGCGCCTGGGGATCCTCGACCTTGACGTCCAGCATCATCTGTTTGCGATGGAAGAACATGTGTCGTCCTGGGGGGTGGAGGGCGCCGCTGCCAGCGGCTCAGTCCGCGAGCAGCCCCCAATCGCCGCTGTTCTTATCGTGCCGCCGAGGCAGCGCCGTCGCCGGCCACGTTCGCGCCGCGCGGGCGAAGGAAGTCATCGCCGGTGTTTTGGTGGGGGCCAATGCGCGCACTAGGTTGCATGCTTCGATCACCGCTGAAATGTCGCATGCTCAAAACGCCGACCAAGGGGGGCGTTGAGGGGGCTGCCGACATCCGCGATGAGCACCCTTATGCGCTAAACTGTGCTAGCCGTGGAGGGCAGTGACGACGCAACTCAGTCAGTGCAGCCGCCGATCAGGTCGACTCTCGATCTCGTGCGCGCGAGCGTCCATTTCGTCTGCCAGTTCCATTAGCCTGTTCGCGACGTCGCGGTCAACCTCACGCACGATTGCGCGCAGTTGCGCCGCTTTACGACGGACAAAAGTGGCGTCGTCATGGCCGTGCGGCATGCGGGCGGTCCATCACTCATGACCGTGTCGCGCTGCACCGTGCTTGCGGGTTGCCGCGG
>Ga0335072_10007295_pt1 | contig 16113 bp, 14 predicted proteins | sample Lox_Sample_21_FD_206725 | JGI IMG/M metagenome (GOLD analysis project Ga0335072, IMG submission 206725) | Soil microbial communities from Loxahatchee National Wildlife Refuge, Florida, United States - Lox_Sample_2.1 | ecosystem: Environmental > Terrestrial > Soil > Wetlands | place: USA...
TGCCCGTGATCAACAGCCGCGTCCACTTCCAGACGATGATCGCGTTCGACCGCACCGTTTTCGGAACACTCCCCACCATCGCGCTGCAATCGCGGTTTTACCACCCCGATGACCCCGCCTGGTACGATTACGCCGCCGTAATCTGCTACCTCTCGCACTTCATCGTGCCTCTCGGCGCGGCGTTCTTGCTCTGGCTCCAGGACCGCAAAATGTTCCGCGAGTTCGCCGCCGGAATCCTGATTCTGTCCTACGCCGCTTACCTGACTTACCTGATTTTTCCCGCGGCGCCGCCCTGGTTGGCCGCCCAGGCCGGCCTGCTGCCCAAAGTGGATCGCATCCTCGGCAACACCCTGCTGCAATTTCGCGATCCCATCTCTCTGCCCACAGTCTACGCGGCGCTGGGCGTGAATATGGTGGCCGCGGTGCCGTCCCTGCACGCCGCCTACCCTCTTCTGACCGCGCTCTTCGTCGGCGAAAAGGCGCCGAAGCTGCTGCCGCTGCTCGCGGGGTATGTGTTTTCCATCTGGATCGCCGTGATCTACCTCGGCGAGCATTACGTTTTCGATGTCGCCGCCGGCATCCTGTACGCCTTGCTCGCCTACGCGCTGGTAGTCTACTGGCCGGCGATCAAAGCGATACGGCGGTAGTGTTCGCCCCGCACACCAGCACCCCCACCCGCTCCCCGCGCCCGGCCCGGTACCGTCCCGATAAGACGGAGGCCAAGGCTGCCGCGCCGCCCGGCTCCGCCACCACCCGCAGCGTCTTCCACAATGCCGATTGCGCCGCCGTAATTGCTTCGTCCGTCACCAGCACCACGCCGCTCACGTAAGCCTGCGCGATCGGGAACATCAACTCCCCCACCCGCCGCGGCGCCAGCGAATCCGCCGCGATTCCGCCCGCGGGCGCGTCCACCGGACGTCCCGCAGCCATCGCCATGTCGAGCGTTGGGCACAATTCCGGCTCCACTCCGACCACCTTCGTCCGCCCGCCGTACCACGCCGCGATTCCGCCGATCAATCCGCCGCCGCCCACCGCGACCACCACCGAATCCACCGCCGCATCCTGCTCCTCGAATTCCAGGCCGACCGTTCCCTGCCCCAGCAGCGTCTCCACCTGCTCGTACGCATGGACCTTCAGCGCTCCCGATTGCGCCGCCCACTCCTCGCTGGCGGCGAGCGCGTCGGCGTAACGCTCGCCGGTGATCACCAGGTCCGCGCCGTAGCTGCGAATGCGATCCAGCTTCGCCGGCGACGCCACCGTCGGCACGAAAATGCGCGCCGGTTTTCCCAGTCGCATGGCGGCGTACGCCACCGCCGCCCCATGGTTTCCGCCCGATGCCGCCACCACTCCCGCCGCCGGCACTTCGCGCCGCAATAAATTCGTGAACGCGCCGCGCGCTTTGAACGACCCGGCATGCTGCAGGAACTCGAGCTTCAGCGCCAGCGTGATGCCATCGAGCCCGAAATCGGCGCCATCCACTTCCACCACCGGAGTGCGCCGGATGTAAGGCCTGATAAGCGGGTACGTCTCCGCGATCGCGCCGCGATCTATCATGCTATCCGAGAGCCTGCTCGAGATCGGCGATGATATCCTCGGCCGCTTCAATCCCCACCGAGAGCCGCACCAGGTTGTCGCGGATGCCCATGCGCTCGCGGTGCTTGGGGGAAATCTCGCGATGCGAACTCATGGCCGGGTAAAGCATCATGGTGTGGACATCGCCCAGCGACGTCCCGCGTACGATCATCTTGAGGCCATCCATGACGCGGAAGATCTCGGCCCGTCCGGCATCGCGGATTTCGAAGCTGACCATGGCGCCGTAGAGATTCGCCGGGAAAACGCGGCGGATCGTGGCGGCGTCGGGATGCGCCGGGTCGCCGGTGAAATAAACGCGCTCCACTTTGGGGTGCGAACTCAGCCAGTTTGCCACCCGGCACGCGTTGGCGCATTGCCGTTCCATGCGCAGCGCGAACGTCTTGATGCCCCGCATGGTGAGGTAACACTCGAACGGTCCGAGCACCGGGCCGACCACGCGCGAGAGCGCCCGCAAGCCCTCGTAATTCGGCTCGTCGCTCACCACCATTCCGCCCAGCACGTCGCCGTGTCCGGCCAGGTACTTAGTCACGCTGTGAACGCTGAAATGCGCTCCCATTTCGAGTGGACGGCACAGCAGCGGCGTGGCGAAAGTGTTATCCACCACCAGCGCCGCGCCGGCTTCGCGCGCGATTTCCGCCAGCCGGTCGATCTGGCCCACCCGCAGCAGCGGGTTCGAAATCGTCTCCATCACGATACAGCCGGGCTTCGCCTCGGCCACCGCCTTGCGAAATGCATCCAGGTCGCAGACGTCGGCGAACCGCACCGCGACGCCCATCGGGTCGAGCACCTTCATCAGCAGGCTGACGGTAGCGCCGTACGTGGCGTTGGCGGCGACAATCGACTTCCGCCGGTCGGTGAGCGCCGCCAGCACCGCCGTGTGCATGGCCGCCATTCCCGAGGCGCACGCCAGCGCTCCGTGGCCGTTTTCGAGCGACGTTACCAATTCCTCCAGCGCCGCCGCCGTCGGAGTATCGTAGCGGGCATAACACGGCCCCTGCTCTTCCTGTCCGAAAATGCGGTCGAGCTGCTCCATGCTCTCGTACACGTAGCTCGATGCGCTGAAAATGGGGGTGGTGCTGGGGATGTAAGGGCCGAGTCTCTTGCGGTCGCCCGCGTGTACCGCTTTACTGTGAATTTGCAACTTTATTTCCTCTTCCAGCGCACGCCGGACTTGGTGTCTTCCAGGATGATGCTTTGGTCCAGAAGCTCCTGTCGAATCTGGTCGGCGCGCGCGAAGTTTTTGGCTTTCTTGGCCGCGGCGCGCTCCGCGATGAGCGCCTCCACGTCCGCATCGCTCAGTTGCCCGGCCTGTTCGGTGGGCTTGAGCACGTCGAAGATCGAATCGAATCGCGCCAGAAATGCCAGCCCCGCGGCCGCATTTCCGGCGCGGAACTCGCCGCCGTCCATGGCGCTGTTGGCGTCGCGCACGTATTCGAAAACTGCTGCCAGCGCCTCGGCGGTGTTCAGGTCGTCGTTGAGGCTGCCGGCGAATGCCTGTTCCGCGGCTTGTGTGCGGGCGATCAATTGCTCGTTCGTGCCCTCCGGAAACCGGTCGGTCTCCAGGCGCAGTTTGAAATTGCGCAGCCGTCCGATGGCCGTTGCCGCGGAGTTCAGCCCGTCGAACGTAAAGTTCAGCGATTTGCGGTACGGCACCGAGGCCAGCAGGTAGCGGATGGCCTCGGGCGCATAGCCTTTTTCCAGGATGTCGCGCAGGGTGTAGTAATTCCCCAGCGACTTCGACATCTTCTGGCCTTCCACCATCAGAAACTCGGCGTGCATCCAGAAGCGCGAAAACCGCTTGCTGGTGAGCGATTCCGACTGCGCGATTTCGTTTTCGTGGTGCGGAAACACCAGGTCGATGCCGCCGGCATGGATATCCAGCGTCTCGCCGAGGTATTTGATGGCCATCACGGAGCACTCGATGTGCCAGCCCGGGCGTCCCGGGCCGATCGCCGTCTCCCAGAATTTTTCGCCTTCCTTGGGGGCTTTCCACAACGCGAAATCGCGCGCATCGGCCTTCTCGTACTCGTCCACATCCACGCGCGCGCCCGCAAGGTTACCGCTGAAATCGTTGTGCGAGAGTTTGCCGTACCCGGGAAATGTGCCGATGCGGAAATACACGCTGCCGTCGCTGTTGTAGGTGTGGCCGCCGGCGGTCAGGCGGGCGATGGCATCCACCATATCGTTGATGTGCTCGGTCGCCGGCACCAGGTGTTCCGGCCGCTCCAGCCGCAGGGAGGCGCAATCGTCGAGGAACGCCTTCGTATAGATGGCGGTGTAGTCCTTCAGGTCCTTGTGCTCGGCCGCGGCGTTGCGGATGATCTTGTCGTCCACGTCGGTGATGTTCATGACGTGGTCGAGCCCGAATCCATTCGCGCGCAGAGTCTTGCGCAGGATATCCACGAAAGTGAACGTCCGGAAGTTACCGATATGAGCGTAGTGGTAGACCGTGGGGCCGCAAGTGTACATGCGGACGGTGTTATCGCGCGCGGGCGAGAACTCCTCCACCTGCTGAGACAACGTGTTGTAGAAGCGCAGCGGCATAGATGATGAGGGGGAAATTTTTATCGTAGCAGGTGGGGCGGGCGTTTTTGCCCGAGGTCAGGAGAGCCAGCGGATGCGGCGCCAGACGCGGATGGTCCATTTCTCGGGCTCTGGCTGCGGCGCCGGCTCGCATGTTGCCGCGCGATACCGCTCCACCAGGCGATCGACATCGTAGTGGATCGCCTGCGCATATTGCCGGATGTAGCCGAGACCGTATGCGCCGCCGGGCAGGCTGCGGAATTTGCCGTGCTCGATGTCTTCAAGGTAGCGCTCGCTGATCTTGGTCGCTTCCGCAATCGCGGACAGAGAAATTCCTGCCTTTTGGCGCCAGGCGGCGAGATCGATCATGCGCGCGGACTTCTTGCTTCGCATCGGGCCTGTACTAGCAAGTTTAGTGCAAACGGACAAACGCAGAAAGTGCCGGAACTTACGGAACCGCCGTTTTATTTAATATGTAATTCCGCCGAGGCGAAAAGGATGGGGAATCGTGTAAGTCTTTCAACTCGCACGAGGGCACGGGCGGTGGCGCGGGAGCCAACATCCGGTCGTAGGTTCCATTGACGTTACCGTGATTAGCGGGACCGGGTAAACTTTGGTTAACTCCCGCTTGGTTTGCGCGTTTCCTCCCAGCTCACAGAAATCGCATGGCGCAAGCTGCCTTCGGCCCCATTGGGGAACGTCGCCGGAGCTTTCCGGTTTTGGCGATTGCGCAGCTGAGAACCATGGCCGCGTTGATCCACTCGGGATTGTTCCACAAATCGCCAGTCCCGGCGTCATACTGTTCGATGATGCGCCTTCTTTCTGCGGTGCTGCTGGTCTCCGCCTGTTACGCGCAACCGCAAACCCGCCTGGAGTTCGAAGCGGCGTCCGTAAAGCCCGCGCCGCCGTTTGACGGCGGGTCGATCACGATGAGGTGTTGGGGCGGTCCGGGATCGACCGACCCTGGCCTGTTCCGCTGCGAGAATTTCAGCCTTTCCAACCTGCTCAACTGGGCCTTCGAGCTGGGAGCGAACGACCTTTCCGCGCCCGATTGGGCGCAGGCCGCGCTGTTCAACCTGGACGCGCGCGTACCCGAGGGGACCACGCACGACCAATTCCGCCAGATGTTCCAAAACCTCCTGACCGATCGCTTCAAACTCGTCGTCCACCGCGAGAAGCGGGAATCGTTGGCGTACCGGCTCGTGATCGCCAAGGGCGGCCCGAAATTCCAGGCCGCCGCGGAGGTGCAGCCGGAAGAGCCGAAGGCGGATGCCGCGGCGACTCCGCCTGCTCCCAAACCACTCCAACCCGACGCCGACGGGTATCCGGCATTCGAACCCGGCAAAGGCGGGATGGCCGCCATCAACGGGCGGTCTCGCATGGCCGAACCGCGGGCGACCATGGCTTGGCTGGCATCGCAGCTGTCGGGCTATTTGCACTCGCAGGTCGTCGATGCCACGGGACTCACCGGCAGGTACGCCATCGATCTCCGCTGGGTGATGGATGACGGACCGTCCGCCGCAGCCGACGACACGCCTGGCCCGACCCTCGGCGAAGCCGTCCAAAAGCAGCTCGGCCTGCAGCTTCAAAGGACCTCAAACGGGACAAAAAGTGTCCTGGTAGTAGACCACGCTGAAAAAATACCCGCCGGGAATTAGCGTAAGCCCCCACATCGGTGGGCGTAATCCCCTAATTCACACCTCTTTATCCTGTTTAAATTCTCAACGATTGTATTGATTCTCCACGTCTTGCGGCATGGCCCACCGATTGCACCAGCCCAAAGTTCCTCACAGAAAGGACCTTTCCGTGACCCAAGCTGCGACGGAAAACAAGACCGAATTCCTGCGGGCTCTTCCAGGGGACGATGTCCGACAGATCCTGTGGCGCTTCGAGGATCGATTTGATCTACAAATGCTGGTGCAGTCGGTGCGCGGCGTGGCGCGCGGACCGGTGGCGCGGCTGGTGGCGCAGGGTGCTCGCAATACCCACGAGTGGACCGCCGATAAACAATCGCTGCTTCAGGCGTTCGACGAAGCCGGCGTCACCGGAGTCTTCATGGAACCGTCGGAAGGCGGATTCATCGAGGGTCCGAAAAACCTGGCACTGGCGCTGGTGGCATTCGAACTGGCCTGGGTGGATGCCGGCGCGGCCACCGGCAGCCTCGCCGGATGCCTCGCGCTTTCACCCATCCACGAGCGCGGCACAGAGGAACAGAAGGCCTGGTACATGAGCCGCTGCGCGCCCGCGCAACCCGGCGAGGATCGCAAACCCTGGCGCGGCGCCTTCTGCCTCACCGAGCCGATTCCGTATGTCGGCGTCGAAACCGGCATGTTGGGCGGCAAGATCCGCGTGGCCGAGTGGCGCGAAGGCGAAGAGCCGATGCTCCAGGTGGAGAAGCGCGGCCGCTTCATCACCAACATGGGGTTCGCCAACTTCGTGACCGCGGCGGTGGAATCGGACGACCCGAAGATCAAAGGCACCTGCATGGTGGTCCTCGAAGAAACCGACCCCGGCACCTTCGACCGCGGCGTGCCCACGCGAAAACTGGTCCACCAGCTTTCCTCCACGCGCGATCCGATTTTCAATCTGCGCGTGCCGGCGTCAAGGATCGTCGGCGGCTACACCGTCAAAGATGGCGTCATCGTGCCGCGTTACAACCACGGCGAGATCATCGAGGCGGTTTTCCGCCGCACCCGCGTGACGGTGGCGATCATGACGTCGGCCAAATTGTTGAGCGCAATCGAGCCGGTGATCCGCTATGCGCGCAGCCGCTTTCGCGGCAGCGCCATCGTCAACCCCGGATCTCCGCGTTATGAGCTCGGACTTCAGTTAAAGGAAGACGTTCCCCATCGCCTGGTCGACATCTGGGCAACCGGCGAAGCCAGCGCGTCGCTGGGGTTCGAAGCCGCGCGGGTATTCGACCAGCTCGACCCGTTGGAAAAACCGAAGACCGAATTCCTCGCGGCGAAGGGCATCGGCGGCGGCGTGGCGGCCATGAAAGCCATGCGTAAGGTGCAGAAGGACGCCATCGAGTTTCTCCACGGCACGCGCCCCGAGTTGGCGGACGATCCCATGGTGCAGTATGCGCTGCTCGATTCGCTCGCCAACGTGCTGTGCCCCGCCTGCAAGCTCTGGAATACCGGCCACGGCGCGCAGATGATGCGGGAGGCCGTAAGCCTCATGGGCGGCTATGGAATCACCGAGGATTGCCCCGGATTCCTCGGCCACAAATGGATGGACGCGCAGCTCGAAGCGACCTATGAAGGTCCGGAAGCCGTGCAGCGCCGCCAGCTCAGCGTCACCATGGCGGACGATCTCTTCCTGGCGCAGTTCCGCGGCTGGATTCGCGAGATGCGGCACGTCGCCAACGATCGTCCCGGCACCGGCGCATGCCCGCTCGCCAGCGCCATGGAACTTTGGCTGTGGACGCTGAAGCGCATGCAATCGGTACCCGACGCTTACGGCGCCAAACTCTACCAGAGCTCCCGGCAGGGTGTCACGTTCCCACTGGCCGACGCGCTCTGCTTCCTGCTGGCATCGCGCGCGCAGATTCTCGACTACCTCGAGCTCGAAAAGAAGGGACCGCAGAATCCCACCGTTGCCGAAGCCCTGCCGGGATTGCTCACGTTCCTCGGCGATCTTTGCCATGTGCAGGCGGCGCGGGCCGCGGGCGAAGTCGGCCGCATCTGCTCGGAGCTGGTGTTCGGTTACAATCGCCACCCGGCGTGGGATGACGATGGCTGCTCCACCTGCTATCGCGCCGACGAACTCGAAGCGCTCGAAGGACTGGTTCCCGGCATCGGCGGCGTGGCGCGCGGCTACACCGACGTCATCGAGGAGGATGGCTCTCACACCCAGAAGGCCGGTCCTTGCGTGCCGTTCGATGGGCTCGATCAGTTTGCCCGCCGGCGCCTGCGGCTGGACGCCTGCCTCACCGGCTCGCAACTGGCCAAGGACCGGGCCGCCGAAGCGCTCACTAAGGTGATGATTCCGGAAGCCGCGAGTTACCCGGCATGAGCCGCGGGGTGGAACGGCAGGTGATGGATGTCGACATTGCCTGCGTCGGATTCGGCCCGGCGACCGCCGGTTTTCTGACAACGCTCGCCAGGAATCTGGTGAATCCCGATGGCAGCCCCGCCATCGAGAGCCGTGTCATGCCCGGCCTGCCGCTCCAGGTAGTCTGCTACGAGCGCGCCGGCGATGTGGGGTTCGGAGTTTCCGGCGTAGTGACGCGCGCCCGCGGCATTCGCGCCTCGCTCCCTGAGATCGATTTCAGCCGGGTCCCGATGGCTGCGCCCGTCGTCAGCGAACATTTGGTCTACCTCCTGGACCCCGCCGGCGCCAGCCGCCGTTCCTTCGCGCTGCGCATGGCCGATCGCGCCATCCGCATGCTGCGCCTCCATAGCCATTGCGGATATGAGCTTCCCTATGTGCCGCCGTTCCTCCGCAAAGACGGCGGCGTGGTTCTCTCCGTGGGCCAGTTCCTGCAGCACATGGCGGGCGAAATTTCTTCCACCGGGCTGGTGCAGGTCTGGCCCGGGATGCCGGTGGCGGAGGCGCTGCCCGGTGAGACCAAAGCCAGCGTGGCCGGGATTCGACTGGCCGATCAGGGCGGCGAGCCGGGCATGGATATTCACGCCGCGCTTACCGTAATCGGCGACGGTCCGGTAGGAGCGGTGGGCCGGCAACTCGACGAGCGGATCGGTATGCCGCAAGGACATCATCGTCGCGAGTGGGCGCTCGGCATGAAGTTCGTTGTCGATCTGCCTGAGGGCACGGGTCTCGAGGCCGGCACGGTGTTCCACACCTTCGGCTATCCCGAACCGGAAATCTTCGGTTTCTTTTACGTCCATCCCGGCAACGTAGCCTCCGTGGGGATTTTCATCCCCTCCTGGTTCCGCAGCCCTATGCGGACGGCCTATCGCTATTTACAGCACTTCGCGCTGCATCCATATTTATGGCGATACCTCGAGGGTGGAAAACTACGCAGCTGGGGCGCCAAATCGTTGGAGGAATCCGGCCGCCGCGGCGAGCCGTTCCTAACCGGCGATGGATTTGCGCGCATCGGTGAAGGATCGGGTAGCACCAACGTGCTCACCGGTTCCGGCGTAGACGAGGCTTGGACCACCGGTACCTTGCTGGCGGAAGCCGTGGTCGAACTGGCGCGCCAGTCGCGGCCTTTTACGCGCGAGAACCTCGAGCGCACCTACGTGGCGCGGCGGCGTGCGAGCTGGCTGGAAGCGGAAGGCCGCATCGCCGAAAAAGCCCGCGACGGGTTTCACCATGGTGTGGTTACAGGCCTGATGGGAATGGCGCTCGCCGGCATCACCGGCGGTAGAGCGTCGTTGAGTGGCGAACCGCGCCCGATGCCCACCGTGGAGGAATTTTACACCGGGAAAATTCGCGCCGAAGAAGTTCAGCGGATCGTCGCAAATTGCCAGGCGCGAAGCGTTCCCGTTCACGACGCGTTGATGGACGCTTCCGGCTGGCCGGCGATTCCCTTCGACGGTCAACTGCTCGTCACGCATCAGGATGCACTGCTCGTCGGCGGCAAGGTCCAGGCGCCGGCCGGTTTCGCGGACCATGTACGCTTCCGCTATCCCTACCTTTGCGAACGCTGCGGGTCGAAGCTGTGCATTGAGATGTGCTCCGGCCAGGCTATCGTGCCCGGACCCGATGGCGTGCCGGCGTTCGATCGCGAGAAGTGCGTGTATTGCGGCGCCTGCGTATGGAACTGCCCGAACGGTTCGATCGCGTTTTCAGCCGGCGCCGGCGGCCTGCACTCCAACGAGAACTGAAGACTCATGACACCTTTTCAAATCGTAGTTTGCGGGAGCATTGTTCCCGACCCCTTGCAGACGCTGGAGCCCGTCACCGCGGCCGGCGGCCCCGCCCTGAAGAATGAGATGATGCTGCCCGCGGTGCTGGATCCGTGGGCCGGGCATGCGCTGTTCGAAGCGGCCCACCTGGCCGGGCAGGTTCCCGGCAGCCAGGTCTGGCTCGTGGCCATGGCGCCGAAAGCCAAACTGCAGCAGGTGATGATGACGGTGGCGCAGAAAGTTCCCTTCCAACTGGTTGCGCTGGATGGGCCGGCCTCGGGGTTCGCCGATTCGTTCGAAACCGCGGCGGCGCTGGCGATGGCCATCGCGGCAATCCCCGTCCTCGACCATTCTCGCCTGTTGATTTTCGGCGGTTGGGAATCGGCCTCGCGCGGCGCTGGTTCCACGCTGCAAATGGTTGGCGAGCGATTGGGAATTACGGAGCAATTCCAGGGCGTGGATCGGCTCACGGCCGGCGATGGCGGCCTCGAGATCCTGGAGCGTATCGAGGGCGGCAAGCACCAGGTATCGCTGTGCGCGGCGCCGCCCGCGGTGCTTGGGTGGGCCACCGGCCATCTGCCGGAGCCGCGGAATAACCCGCAGGTCGGAATGGTGAATATGCGGGCAATCATGCCTGCGCTCCAGAAGGCGAAGGCATCCCCGGTGAAAAGCGAGGGCCTCACCTTCGCCTCTGTGAGTCTGCCGAAGCAGCAGCGCGAGACGCGTGTGGCGAAGGACATGGCGCCCGCCGAAATCGCGCGCGAAATCGTCGCCTGGATTGCCGAAGAATAGATCGGGGAGGAATAACGTGGAAACGGTTCTATTGTTGGCTCACACGGAAGCCGATGGATCGCTTGCCAAGCCGGCGCTCGAAGCGCTCGCGGCCGCGAAGAGTCTCGGCGGCGAGTTGCACGTCGGGTTGGTGGGGGAGAAAGTGCGGGGTCTGGGAGGCGCCGCGCGCGTTCTCGGGGTGGCAGGCGCAGCGTTCGCGCAATCGCGTTACTCCACCGACGCGGCAGCGGCGGAAGCCCTCTGCCGCGCGTCGGGAGCTTCGATCGTAATCGCGCCCGGAACTTCGCGCTGGTCGCGCGCTCTGCCGGGGGTGGCGTTCCGCTTGGGCGGACGCGTGGACGCGCACGCCACCAGCCTGGCCATCGAGAACGGCGCCCCGGCGGTGACGCGCTGGTTTTACCGCCAACGCATGGAGGCTGTCCTGACTCGGTCGCAGAGGCCGTGGATCGTGCTTCTCGACCCTGGTTGCGTGCCGGCGTGGAGCGGCGAGCTTGTGGATGCCACGGTCGAAACCGTGGCCGTGCCCGCCGTCAAAATGCGCACCACGGTCACCGGGACGCGATCGCCGGAAGCCGGCGAGCAGACCATCCGGCCGGACGCCAGGCTCCTCTTCGTAGCCGGGGCGGGCTGGACTAAGAAGCAGGCGGACGGCGCCACCCATACCGCCGAGGCGGAAAAGCTGATTCTGAATTTCCTGCGCGCCACGCAGGCCTCACTCGGCGGCAGCAAATCGCTGGTGGACCTGAGCGGCGAGGGCGAAGCGGTCCTGCGCTTCATGACGCACCTCAATCAGATCGGACAGACCGGCGCCACGCCCCGCCATCCCAAAGGACTTTCGACCTGCTGCCACGGCGAAGAGCCTCACGCGGTCGGCTGGCGCTTCATCGGCCAGCGCCGCGCCGTCAATCTTGACCCCAACTGCGGATGGGCGCGCGGGAAGGCCGACGTCCTGTATGTCGCGGACGCGTTCGAGGTCATGCGCCAGGTAAATGCGCTGCTGCAGGGGTGATTGCGTCACCCCCGTCCGACCGGGAAAGTAGTGCTAAGGTGAAGAGTCCTGGTATGTTGGGCGGTGGGAATGCACCATGGCCGACGCCATCAAGAAGCTGACAATTGAGGGGTTCAAGTCGATCCGCAAGCTGGAGGACTTCGAGCTTCGTGCGCTGAACGTTCTGATCGGCGCGAACGGCGCGGGAAAGACCAACTTCGTCAGCTTTTTCAGGCTGCTACGAGAGATGATCGAGGAGCGATTGCAAGTGGCAGTCGCCGCAACGGAAGGCGGGGCAGACGCATGTTTGTACCTCGGGCCTAAGATCACCCAGCAATTCAGTGCCAAGCTCTATTTCGGGCGGAACGGTTACGAGTTCTCGCTCGTTCCCACGCCGGACAATCGACTGATTTTCGCCGATGAGAGAACCGTATTCTTCGGGGATATCGCTACGGGCGGGCAGTCGTTGGGATCTGGGCATTCCGAGTCAAGGTTGGCGCAAAGACGAGATGACCCAGGTAAGTCGGGCGCGATTCACGGTGTCGCTTACCATGTTTTCAACGCGCTTTCGAATTGGGTGGTTTACCACTTTCACGATACGAGCCTTTCGGCGCCTGTGCGCCGCGCACGGCCGATCAACGACAACGAAGTCTTCCGGCCGAATGCCGAGAATCTCGCGCCGTTCCTTTACCGGATCCAGCAAACCGATCCGCAGACCTATTCGAAGATTCGCGATATCGTCCGACTGGCCGCCCCGTTTTTTGACGATTTCAAGCTCCGCCCGATTCCCGCGACGCCCGACCTGATTCAACTGGAATGGCTGCAACGGGACTCGGATTATCCATTCCGCGTGAATCAGCTTTCGGACGGGACGCTTCGTTTCATCTGTCTTGCAACGGCCCTGCTTTCGCCGCTGCGGCCAGCTACCGTTTTGTTTGATGAACCGGAGTTGGGGCTGCATCCCTACGCCCTTACGCTGCTGGGAAATCTGTTCAAGCAGGCTGCCGTAGCCTACGGCAAATACATCAACAGGCAGGTCATTATCTCGACACAGTCGGCGTTACTGCTGAACGAATTCGCCCCGGAAGAAGTGATTGTAGTCGAGCGCAAGAACGGTGAGTCGACATTTCGGCGGCTCGATTCGGCGGCGCTCTCCGAATGGCTCGAGGACTACAGCCTCGGTGAGCTATGGCAGAAGAACGTTCTGGGTGGGCGGCCGCAAGAAGAGCGGAGCCGTGCGCCGGTTAACGGCGGAGGCGATCCTCTTCCGTGAGCAGCGTAGTTGTGATTGTGGAAGGGCCGACGGAGGAATCGTTCGTAGGCGGTCCATTGGCAGAGGCTCTGTGGCCGAATCAGGTCTATCTGAAGCCGATCATCTTAGGCATTCCCGGCCATAAGGGCGGCAGAACGAATTATGCCCGGGTTCAGAAGGACCTTTTGCGGCTGCTCAAACAGGACCGGTCGGCCTACTGCTCCACCATGATCGATTTCTACGGATTGGGGCCGGGCTTTCCCGGTGCGCCATTGACGTCCGGGCTCACCAATATAGCCAGGGCCGAACGCATCGAACGCGGCATCCTGGATGACATCTGTGGGCGGATTCCCGACCTCCGCCCCGATGTGCGGCTGATTCCATATCTTTCGCTGCACGAATACGAAGCGCTGCTGTTCAGCGATCCGGCCGCCTTCGCGCGCGGAATCAAGCAGCCGAACTTGGCACGGAGCTTTCAGGCGATTCGAGATGGATTTGCGAGCCCGGAAGATATTGACGATAGTCCTGTAACGGCCCCATCAAAGCGCGTGATTGGAATTTACTCTGCCTACCGAAAGGTTATCGAAGGGACGTTGGCAGCGCGGGCTGTCGGAATTGAGACGATGCGCCAGGAATGCGCCCACTTTCGGTGGTGGTTTGAAAAGCTGCGGGGCTTGCCTGAGCTCCGAGGGTGAGAAGCTCTCCACGCTCGCGTGACTCCGCGCGTCAATCCGGGCAGGAGAGTATCGACAGCATGTACGTCCCCACAAGCCTGATTGCCGCCGCCATTTTCGCTTTCACACCCGCATCCGATACGCCGCAGGCGCCCTCTTACAAGGTGGAATTCACCATCAATGACGGCACCGCCGCGAACCCGCAACCGTCCAGGCGGTACAGCATGCTGGTGGATGAGTCGCGAAAAGCGGCTTTTCAGGCGCTGGGTGACGTCTTCAATAACTGCGGCTCGCCCCAGTCCATCGATACTGGCGCGAAGATCGAACTCACCCTCCACTCATCGGGGGACAAGGTGGCGATCGAAGGCTCCATTGACCTTAGCAGCGTCACGGGTATCGGGAACGTGGGCAGCCTCTGTGAGCCGATCATCGGCGAGCGAAAGATCGCCTTCCACACCAAGCTTGACTTGGGCAAACCTGCGACGCTTGACGACGACCCTCGCGCCGGCGCCCAGCGCCACGTGGAAGCCGTCGTCACCGAAGTGAACTGAGAAACGCCCGGATCTCGCGCAGCACGTCCGCCTCGTTCGAGAGAAACACATAATGATGGGCATCGCGCAGAACAACCACGCGCGCGGCGGGGACGCACTCCTGGAACACCTTGATTTGCCTTTCCACCAGCGCCGCGAGCGCCGTCGAATAGACGCCGGCCGCCCGGCGCACGGCAGGATCCGTATTGTGATCGATCCAAGGGCCCAATGCGTGTGGGTTGGCGAAAATCGCCAGTGCCGGGACGCGAATCTCCGTGTACTTCTTCAGGCCCGTCATCAACAGAGGCCCGCCCGGAGAATCGCGGCGTCTGGTGACGCGCCCTTCAGGCGTCGATTGCCATTCCTCGCGGAGTTCACCTTCGGGAAAGGCAAACCCGTTCATGCGCACATAGTACTCAGAAAGCGCCCGGAAGCTGGCCAAATCCGCGTTGCCCGGCTCGGGAAATTGCGGCCCGTGGAGGGCTTGAATGTCCTCCATGTGCGGCCCTTTCCCGTTGTCGAAAGCGTATGGATAGGCGGCGTCGAGATAGATCACTCCGGCGATCCGCTCGGGATGCCGGCTGGCCACCGAACTCAACTCCTCGCCGCCCAGAGAGTGCGCCGCGAGCACGGGGCGCGTGAGCTTGAGCGAATCGATGACCTTCAGGACGTCGTCGCCAAGCCGGTCGGGCCCGAAGTTCCTGGCCGAGAAACCGGACGCCCCGAAGCCGCGCCGGGTGATGCCGTATACATGGCATCCGGCAGTTAGCTTCGGCGCGAAATCGTCGAATACGTGCGCGGTGTCGCCGCCGCCGGCCAGTAAGACCAACGGCCTTCCCGAGCCGCCCCAGTCGAGCACTTCCAGCCGGACGCCATCGTCGACGGTCACAAATCGCGTGGTGCCCTGGGAATACAAAGGTGAAATGAGGAAGAGAAGGCCAATCCAGCGGGTCATAATCACCGAATACGGCGCCGCGGCACGAAAAGTTCCCTTGCAGCGGCGCGGCACCGGGTGTACCATAGCTATCTACCCTAGCAATCTATGGCAGATACGCTGCAAGGCACGCTGGACCTCCTGATTCTGAAGACCCTGGAACAGGGCCCGAACCACGGGTTCGGCATCACCCTCCACATTCAAACCGTTTCGCAAGGCTTGCTCCGCGTGGAGGAAGGTTCGCTCTACCCCGCCCTGCACCGCCTGGAGCGCGACAAGTTGGTGAATGCCGAATGGAAAACCACCGATAATCGCCGCCGCGCGCGCGTCTACACTCTGACGGCGGCCGGGCGCAAGCGCCTCGGCGAGGCGGAAGAGAGCTGGACCGCCCTCGCCAAAGGCGTCGGACGGCTGTTGAGGTACGCATGAAGAACTGGTTTCGGCGGCGCGACCACGCCCGGGAGATTCACGAGGAGATCGAAAGCCATCTCGCCATGCGAGCCGAGTGGAATCGCGAGGCCGGCATGGCGCCCCATGACGCTCGCGGCAGCGCGCAACGGCAGTTCGGAAACGCCGCGCTGATCGAAGAGGAAACGCGCCGCGTGCGCGGTGTCCCCTGGCTCGAAAGCCTGGCGCAGGACGCCCGCTATGCCCTGCGCGGATTCTCCCGTTCGCCCGTCTTCACCGCGGCCGCGATCCTCACTATCGCGCTTGGCATCGGCGCTTCCACCGCCGTCTTCAGCCTCGTGGACCGCATCCTGTTCCGCTCACTCCCCTATCCGCAGGCCGATCGCCTGGTTTCCATCGGCGTCGTCGCGCCCAGTGTGGACAAGAACGAATTCGTGTTTCCCGACGCCTACGTGCGCCTGCGCGCGCGCCAGACGGTGTTTTCCAATATCACGACCTTCGGCTTCATTTCCGATTGCGATTTCACGGAGCAGAATGGGGCGCGCCTCGAGTGCGCCATGGTGGAATCCACCTTCCTGCCGACCTTCGGAATCCAGCCCG
>Ga0335072_10007296_pt1 | contig 16112 bp, 11 predicted proteins | sample Lox_Sample_21_FD_206725 | JGI IMG/M metagenome (GOLD analysis project Ga0335072, IMG submission 206725) | Soil microbial communities from Loxahatchee National Wildlife Refuge, Florida, United States - Lox_Sample_2.1 | ecosystem: Environmental > Terrestrial > Soil > Wetlands | place: USA...
TCCGATGTTGTTGACGCCGTTGTTCCCACCGCCCATGTTGCCGGTGCCGCTGTTTCCGAAGCCGAAGTTTTTATCGCCCGCATTCCCCATGCCCACGTTCTGGCTGCCGGCCGTTTGGATACTGATGCCGCTGTTTCCGAAGCCGATATTGCCCGTGCCGAGATTTCCGGAGCCGACGTTGCCGCCGCCGTGGTTCCCGCTGCCGACGTTATTCGAGCCGAAGTTCCCGTTGCCGACGTTGTAGTCGCCCCCGTTGCCATTGCCGATATTGAGCGTGCCGTTGTTGCCGCCGCCGACGTTGGCATTGCCGAGGTTGCCGAGACCAAGATTGGGCAGGCTGGCCAGCACGTCTTGCAGGCCTGCCGCCGGCGCCAGTTGGGCGGCGACCGCCGAGGCCGCGGCGTGATAGCCCGACATCACGGTGACGTCCTGGGCCCACATCTCCTCGTAGATGCCGTCGACAGCGGCGATCAGAGGTGCGTTCTGCCCGAACAGATTCGATCGCACCAACTGGACCAATGAGGTGCGATTGGCGGCCACCGACGACGGATGGACCATCGCGGTGCGCGCCGCCTCGAACATGCCGGCCACCACTTGGGCACCGGCCGCCGTGCCGGAGGCGTGCGTCGCCGCCGCGCTCAGCAGCCCGGTATAGGGGGCTGCCGCCGCGACCATGGCCGCCGACGCGGCACCCTGCCACGGGCCGCCCGCCAGCCCTGAGGTCACTGACGAAAACGACGACGCGGCCGCGCTCAACTCGGCGGCCAATCCGTTCCAGGCCGCCGCCGCCTCGAGCATCGGCGCCGAACCCGCCCCGGCGTGAATCAGCGCTGAATTGATCTCCGGAGCAAAAACCGAATAATTCGCCATGACGGCTTTCCTCTCGCGCCCGGAACCGCGGAAAAATCTCAGTTTGCAACGAGGTAGTTTATCCACGGGCCGGATCATTGGGTGCGCATTTTGAACAAATAGGATTGGCCGTGATTTGGTCAGCTAAGTGAAGGATTCCCTTGCTCGCGCGTACGGCGCGGAACCCCAGCTCGCCAAGCAAGCGCTTGGTTGATACTCTGGTCGGATGGACCGAGTGACCGGTCAGGCGAACAGCCGACGCGACGAGTTGCTGGAACTCGCCGCGACGATGTTCGCCGAGCGCGGATTGCGCGCCACCACCGTGCGCGACATCGCCGACGGTGCCGGCATCCTGTCCGGCAGTCTGTATCACCACTTCTCCTCCAAGGAGGAGATGGTCGACGAGCTGTTGCGTAGCTTCCTCGACTGGCTGTTCGCCCGCTACCGCGAAATCATGGACACCGAGTCCAACCCGCTGGCGCGGCTCAAGGGGCTGTTCATGGCGTCGTTCGAGGCGATCGAGCATCGGCATGCGCAGGTCGTCATCTATCAGGACGAGGCTCAGCGGCTGTTGTCACAGCCCCGGTTCGCCTACATCGAGGACATGAACCGTGAGCAGCGCAAGATGTGGGTCGAGGTCCTCAGTCAAGGCGTCGACGAGGGTTATTTCCGCCCCGACCTCGACGTCGACCTGGTCTACCGTTTCATCCGTGACACCACCTGGGTGTCGGTGCGCTGGTATCAACCGGGCGGGCCGCTCACCGCGGAGCAGGTGGGTCGGCAATATCTCGCCATCGTGCTGGGCGGTATCACCAAAGAAGGAGTCTGAAACATGTTCCGTGTCGGCGACGATGCAGAGCGAGGCGATGAGGAGGAGCGACACCAATGACAGAGGCGTACGTCATCGAAGCTGTACGTACCGCGGTTGGCAAGCGCGGCGGCGCACTGGCCGGGATACATCCCGTGGACCTGGGGGCGCTGGCCTGGCGCGGCCTGCTCGATCGGGCCGACGTCGACCCCGCCGCCGTCGACGATGTGATCGCCGGTTGCGTCGATGCCATCGGGGGGCAGGCCGGCAACATCGCCCGACTGTCGTGGCTGGCGGCGGGCTATCCCGAAGAGGTTCCCGGTGTCACCGTGGACCGGCAGTGCGGCTCCAGCCAGCAGGCGATTTCCTTTGGCGCACAAGCGATCATGTCCGGTACGGCCGACGTCATCGTGGCCGGCGGCGTGCAGAACATGAGCCAGATCCCGATCTCGTCGGCGATGACCGTCGCCGAGCAGTTCGGATTCACCTCGCCGACCAACGAGTCCAAGCAGTGGCTGCACCGCTACGGCGATCAGGAGATCTCACAGTTCCGCGGCTCGGAGCTGATCGCCGAGAAGTGGAACATCTCGCGTGAGGAGATGGAGCGCTTCGCGCTGACCAGCCACGAGCGCGCCTTCGCGGCGATCCGCGGCGGCCACTTCGACAACGAAATCCTCACTGTCGAAACCGAATCCGGCCCGTTCCGGGTAGACGAGGGCCCACGCGAGTCGTCGCTGGAGAAGATGGCCGGCCTCAAGCCGCTGGTCGAGGGGGGCCGGCTGACGGCCGCGATGGCCAGCCAGATTTCCGACGGCGCCAGCGCGGTGCTGCTTGCTTCCGAGCAGGCCGTCAAAGACCACGGGCTGACCCCGCGCGCCCGCATCCACCACATCAGCACCCGCGGCGCGGACCCGGTGTTCATGCTGACCGGGCCCATCCCCGCCACCCGCTACGCGCTGGAGAAGGCAGGCCTCTCGATCGGCGACATCGACACCGTCGAGATCAACGAGGCGTTCGCCCCGGTAGTTTTGGCCTGGCTCAAGGAGATCAAGGCTGACCCGGAGAAGGTGAACCCCAACGGCGGGGCGATCGCTCTCGGTCATCCGCTGGGCGCCACCGGGGCCAAACTGTTCACCACCATGCTCAACGAGCTGGAGCGCACCGGCGGCCGGTACGGGCTGCAGACCATGTGCGAGGGCGGCGGCACCGCCAACGTCACAATCATCGAGCGGCTGTGAATCGTTGCCCCTGAGGCTTTAAGTTTTGGCGACCCGCCAAGGAGCTGTCGGCTCACCGTCCTCAGACAGCCGGCGCACGACCGGATACACGGTCTCCTTGACCTTTCGGCCCTTGATCGCGACTCGCTCGGCCTCGCCCCAAACATATTGCGCCGCAACGGCGTTGTGCACGGACTCGGTGACCATCACGGCCGCGTGCCCGGCTCGTCCAGCGATGCCGGACAACCGGAACGCCACGTTGGTCGCGTCGCCGATCACGGCCTCGACCGTCCTCGTCATCGCCGTGATCGCTGCGGTACCCTGCACCACCCCCCAGCCCATGGTGATCGGCGAGCCGTGCGGGTCACGCAATGCCAGCGAGGGCGCGATTTCCTCGACTTTCTTGTTCGCGGCGAGGGCGAAGTCGATCGCGAGCTCGTTAGCGCCAGGCAGTCTGTCCAGTTCCCAGACCGCGTATATCGCGTCGCCGGCGTAGTGGTTGAGCGTGCCGCGATGGTCGCGCAACACCCTGCGGAGGTCGCCCCAGAGGTGGTTCAGGCTGGTAGCGATCACCTTGTTGTCGGTGACTTCGGAGATCGTCGAGTAGTTGGTGATGTCCCCGACCACCATCACCATGGCCGCTTCGGTGATTCGGGCCACGGTGCGGTTGAGGGTGCCCTTGCTCTTCTGGCCCGCGTTGAACCGGTCCGATCGAAAGGTGAGTTCGACGTCGCCGATCTGGATCTCGTCTTCGGGCTTGATGGGGACCGGGACGGCGCGCTCTAGCCGCGCGCCGTTCACCGACGTCCCGTTGGTGCTGGTGTCGATGATGAATGCCTGGTCGGTGGCGGCGTCCAAACGGATTTCAAGGTGGGTCCGCGAGATACCGGGATCGCGGATCACCAGTCGGCGATGTTTGCTGATCCCCGCGCACTCGCGGCCGACGAAGAGTTGATCGAAGATGGGCACGATGCTGTCGCCGCTGTCGGCGTGCATGACCAGATGGGCCAGCTGCACGTCCTCCGATTCGGTATCCACGTTGACCAAGTTAGTCGCACTCGGGTAGCTCACATAGTGAGTTGCTGGCTGCACAGGTAGTAGTACAGACCTTCGCGCGCCATCAGCTCGTCGTGCGTCCCGACTTCGGCCAGTCGACCTTTCTCAAGCACCATGATGACGTCGGCGTCGCGCACGGTGCTGAGCCGATGCGCAATCACGAACGAGGTGCGACCCTGCAACAGCTGGTCGAGATTTTCTTTCACCGCCCGCTCCGACTCGGTGTCGAGCGCGCTGGTGGCTTCGTCGAAGACCAGCACGGGCGGACGGTGGTAGACGGCGCGGGCGATCGCGATGCGCTGGCGCTGGCCGCCGGACAGCAGCAGGCCCGATTCGCCGATGCGGGTTTCGTAACCCAGCGGGAGGCGCTCGATGAACAACGCGGCGTTGGCCACCCGTGCCGCCCACATCACCTGCTCCGGGTCGGGATGCTCTGTACCGAACGCGATGTTCTCCGCGATCGTCGCGTCGAACATGTGATTGTCTTGCAGCACGAAGCCGATCTGGCGTCGTAGCTGGCGCAGGTCGAGGTTGGTCAGCTCCATGCTGTCGTAGAGGACGTTGCCGCCGGTCGGCTCGAGCAGTCCGCACAGGCACTTGATCAGCGTGGTCTTGCCGGAGCCGCTCCGACCGACGATGGCCACCCGGGTACCCGGCTGGACTTCGATGTCGATCTCGTCCAGAACGGGGGCCTGCGCCGGACCGGGATACCGAAAAGTCAAGCGCCTGAAGTGAACATGGCCGGAGAGGGTTTTCACCGGCGTCGGTTCCGAGTGGTCCGCACCCCGCTCCGGCTGTTGCTCGAGGATGTCGTTGAGCCGATCCAGCAAGACGACCGACCGCTGCACCACGTCCCATGTCATGACCAGGTTCATGATCGGCTGGTTGCTGAGCAGCACCAGGGCGTTGAAGGAGATGAGTTCCCCGATCGTCATCTGGTTGTGCACCACTTGCAGCGCGCCGAGCCACAAAAAGAGGGCCAGTGACAAGAAGGAAACCAGTTGGACCGCACCGTTGTAGAGCATTGCGGTGCGATCCGCCTTGTAGACCTTGCCGGACAGATCGTCGAACTGGTCGAGCAGGATCCGGCGCAGCGACTTTTCCGCACCCATCGCCTTCACGGTCTCGATGCCCCGGATGGAGTCGATTTGCCGGGACTGGTATTTGCCCCAGCACTCTTCGAGCCCCTCGTAGGTCGGCCGCAACCGGGTCTGGCTGTAGCGCATCAATGCCCAGTACAGCGGCAGTGCGGTCACCAGATAGATGAGCGCGAGTCGCCAACTGAAGACGAACATGATCGCCAGGGCGACGACCACCTGCGCGGCGGCGGTCAGGCACTGGACTCCGCGATTTATCGCGAGCTCACGCACGATCTGCATGCCGCCCAGCCGGCGGGCGATGTCGCCGATGCGGCGCGCGTGAAAGTAGCTCATCGGCAGCGAGAGCAGCGCCGCAGACAGCGAGTCCAGGCTGTCCCGGTCGATGTGCACGGCGACGCGGCTGAGCATGATCCGTTGGACGACCGTCACCAGCACGGACAGCGCGAGCGCGCCGAGCATGACCAGCACCAGCACTGTGAGCAGCCGCACGTCGTGTTCGCGGATCACCCGGTCGACCACGAACTTGCTCAGCACCGGAATCAGCATCGAGCCGCCCGCGGACAGGAAGGACAGCACCACCCCCGTCAGGAGTAGGTGCCGGTGCGGCTTGAAGAAGCCGAACAACCAGCCGAACCGCGACTGTTGTTCGGGGACTTCCCCTAACGCCTCGGTAGGGGCCAGGAAGGCGGCATAACCCGACCATTTCGACTCGAAGTCGGATCGCGTCAGGCGCCGGCACCCTTTCGCGGGATCGGCAACCCATGCGTGCTGGTCACCGATGTGGTAGACAACGAGCCAGTGGTTGTTCGGCCAGTTCAAGATCGCCGGCAGCGGCATCGTGTCCAGCTGGCTCTTGGACACCTTCGCGGTGCGCGCGCGGAACCCGAGTGACTCGGCACCGCGGCCGATACCCAGCAGGCTGGTCCCGTCCGCAGCGGTCTGGACAGCGTCGCGCACCCGCGTGGATGACACCTTGCGACCGTGATAACGGCACATCATGCCCAGTGCAGCGGCGCCGGCATCCGCCGCGTCGACCTGCAGCAGCACCGGAAACTTGCGGATGCGCTTGGGCGGCCGGGCGAATCCGTCGAATTCCTCGATTTCTATGGCGGCCTGCGGCTTTGGTCGCGGGTACGGGCTGTCCGCCGCGGGGGCCTGCTCGGAGCCCAGAACTTCCTGTCCCGGCGCGTCCGCCGGCAGCAGCTCCTCGGCGAAGTCGAGCGGGACGTGCGCGATGCGGCGGTAGTCGAACGAGGACACGCGCTGCTCGACGCGTTCGGCGAACTTCGGGTGCTCGGCGATCAGCCGGGCGAACAGTTTCGGCGGCAGCGCCCACAATTCGCAATCGCTGACCGCCTCGACCGTGGCCGTGCGATCGGTACCGCGCAACAGCGACACCTCGCCGAAGAAGTCGCCGCGGCGCAGATACTGCCGCTGTTCGCGGGAGCCGTCGCTGTCGACATACGCGCGCAGCCGGCCCTGCCGGACGACATACAGCGGGCCGGCCGGCTCGCCCTGGCGAATCACCAGCTCGCCGGCACTGACCGACTCGGCGGTGAGCCCGTCCAGCAACAGCAGTACACCCTTGGGGGGCAGATCGGCGAAAGCCGGGTATTGGCGCAGGAAATCGCGTAGCTCGTGGCGCCGGACGTACAGGTCGACGTAATGCCTGACGCCCGGCTCGCTGCGGACCAGCGCGTCGAACACCGCGCGCTCCAGACGCAGCGCCTCCACCGGGCTGGACGCGCGCACCGTGGCCGTGCGTCGCCGCTCGGGCTCCAGCAACGCGCGTTCACCGAAGACGTCTCCGGAGTGCAGAACGTTGAGCGGCACCTCCTCGCCGTGATCACCCGTTTTGATCACCCGCGCGGTACCCGACTGGATCACGAACAACGCGTCGGCCTCGTCGCCTTCGGCGACGATCACTTCTCCGAAACCGAATTCCACCGGCGTCAACGACGCCTCCACCAGTCGGCGGACATCGCTGGGCATCAGCTCCAGCAGCGAGATCCGGCGCAGCTCGGCCGGCGGCCCTGCCATGCTCGGTCTTCAGGCGTCGTAGTCGACGGCCACGAACGGCGTCGTCGGGTGTGACTGGCAGGTCAAGATGTAGCCGGCGTCCAGCTCGGCCCGCCCGAGCGCGAAGTTGTGATCCATTTCGACGTTGCCGTCGACCAGCTTCGCGCGGCAGGTGCCGCACGCTCCGCCCATGCAGGCGTACGGCGCGTCGCTACGACGCTGCAGCGCGCCCTCCAGGATCGAGTCGCCGGGGACCAGGTCGAAGGTGTCCTGTTCTCCGCCCAGCGTGAAGGTCACGGTCGCGGCCTCGTAGCTGCGCTCGGTCGCGGGGCGGGTCTCGTAGCCGTGGAACAGCTCGAGGTGAATGCGCTCGGAGTCCACGCAATGCTCGAGCAGCATGTCGCGCACCGTGGTACTCATTTCCATTGGGCCGCAGATGAACCACTCGTCGACGCTGTTCGGCTGCAGGCTGCCGGTCAGCCAGAGATTCAGTTTCGCCCGATCGATCCGGCCGCGCAGCTCCGGGGTGTGCAGCTGCTCGCTGGACAGCACGTGCAGGATCTCCAGGCGGTCGGCGTAGCGCGACTCGAGCCGATCCAGCTCGGCCCGGAACATTGTCGACTCCTTGGTGCGGTTGCCGTAGATCAGGGTGAATCGGCTCTCGGTTTCGATCTCCAGCGTCGTGGCGAGGATGGACAGCACCGGGGTGATCCCGCTGCCGGCCACCACGCCCACGTAGTGCTTGCGGTTCAGTGGGTGCAGCGGGGTGCCGAACCGGCCGGTCGGGGTCATCAGCTCCAGCACGTCGCCGGCCTTGAGGTCATTGGTCACGAATGTCGAAAACGCCCCGCCCGGAATGTGTTTGACGGCGATCCGCAACTGTGCGCGGGTGGCCGGGGCGCAGATCGAGTAGTTGCGCCGAATGCCTTCGCCGCCCAGGTCGGTGCGCACCGTGACGTGCTGGCCGGGCTCGAACCGGAACGCGTCCTGCAAAGCCTCGGGCACCGCGAACGTCACCAGCGTGCTGTCGGCGGTGATGGGATCCACCGACGCGACCGGGATGCGGTGCGGCACCGCGTGCGGCGAACTCGAGCGGGCCGGCATCCGCACCGGAAGCAGCTTTGAGAGCCTGCCGTTCAGCTCCTTCCACTCCCGGAACTCGTCCGGATTCAGTTGCTGCCCAAAGACTGTGGAGATCGCGGCGTTGCGCTCCAGGTACGCCTCTTCGTTGCGGTGCCAGGTCCGCAGGTAGCGATAGAAGGGCACCGACGGATGCAGGTGGTGCACCAGGTGGTAGTTCTGCGACAGCAGCACCGGCGTGAACAGCCACTCTGCGCCGACCCGGTTGCGGGTGGCGCGATAACGGTTGGTGCGCTGGGTGTCCCGCAGCCCGTGGTGGGGCAGCCAGTCGAACCACCAGGCCAGGATCGTGAGCCCGATGCGTTGCGGGATCAGGAACACGGCCGCCAGCGTCCAGAAGTTTCCGGTGACGACAGCGACGATCAGGCCGGTGACGCTGAGCGTCAACATCACCAGCGTCTCGGCGACCTCGGCGACCGGCCGGCTGCGGGCGCGCGGGAGGTAGTACCTGAGGTAGAAGTACTCGACCATCGACCAGCGCAACGGGAGCATCCACCACTTGCCGTGCGAGGCGAACGTGTCGGGATCTTCGTCGTCGTCGTAGGAGTGCCGGTGATGCTGGATGTGGATGTAGCCGAACGACGGGAACGCGACCACCGGCCCGACGAAGAGCCAGGCCAGCCGCCCCATCAGCCCATTCACCCAGCGCGTCGAGCTGATCGAGTAATGCGAGGCGTCGTGCACGACGGTGAACATCACGAAGGTCACCGTCGCGTTGACCGGGATCGTCACCCAAAACAGCATCCAGCCATTGACATAACCGACCGTCGACACGACGAAAGCGGTCAACGCGGCGAGGAAGATCCCGACGGTGGGCAGGGCCAGTTTGGGAACCGCCTCGCCGGGATCCGGCAAAGCGTGATGCGCGGGAGCGGCCTGGTCTACCTCGATGGTCGACATAGCTGAAAGAGCGTAGTCGACACCCGTCAACTACTCCACCAGCAAAGACGCGGCCTGCAGGTGGGTGATCGCGTCCTGCACGATCGACTCGATCAGCTCGGCGCACGACGGCAGATCCTCGATGATGCCGGCGACCTGACCGGACGCCAGCACCCCGGCCTCGGTATTGCCCTCGACCAGCCCGGCCTTCAGCAGCATCGGGGTGTTCGCCGCCATCACCACCTGCGACCAAGTCAGTTCCTTGCCGTGCCGCATCGCCAGGCCGTCTTGGATGATCGACCTCCAGGTCATCTGCGACATCTGCTTGAACTTGCCGGCGTTACGCACGGCGGCAGTGAAACCCCTTGCCCGAGAGCCGCTTTCCAGTTTCTCGACCAGTCCGGTGCGCAACACCCGGTGCGGCATGCCATCGACGCGGGTGGTGACCACGGTGCCGTCCAGCGCCGCCTCCAGGTAGCGTCGCTTGACCGCGTCGGGCACGGTGGAATCCGACGTGAGCAGGAACCGGGTCCCCATGGCAACTCCAGCCGCCCCGTACGAAAGCGCCGCCGCCAGTCCGCGCCCGTCGAAAAAGCCACCGGCCGCCACCACCGGGATGTCGGTCCCCTTGACGGCGTCCAGCACGGACGGCAGCAGTAACGTCGTCGCGACGGGTCCGGTATGCCCGCCGCCTTCGCCGCCCTGCACGATCATCGCGTCGGCGCCCCAACCCGCGACCTTGCGCGCGTGTTTGGCCGCACCGATCGACGGAATCACCACCGCCCCGGCTTCTTTCAGCCGAGCGATCAACTCCTGCTTGGGCGCCAGCGCGAACGACGCCACCTTCACGCCCTCGCGGATCATCAACTCGACGCGATCGCCGGCGTCGGCGGCGTCCGCGCGGATGTTCACGCCGAACGGCTTGTCGGTGGCGGCCTTGACTTTGCCGATAGCCGTCGCGAGCTCGTCCAGCGTCATGGTGGCCGACGCGAGGATGCCGAGTCCGCCTGCGTTGGCCGTGGCCGACACCAGTCGCGCACCGGCCACCCAGCCCATCCCGGTCTGCACCACCGGATGCTCGATGCCGACCAGCTCGGTGAGCGGCGTGCGGAGCCTCATTACCGGATCTCTCTGTCGCGCAGCGCTTTCGGATCAATGGCCTCGCGGATAAGCCGCAGCTCGTCGTCGGTCGGCAGCCTGGATTCCGCGGCGCCGTCCAGACCATGCACCTCGAACGAGGTTGCCTCGCGGACCTCGTCGGGCGCGACGCCGGGATGCAGGCTCACCGCGCGCATCGTCCCGTCGGGGCCGCCGAAGTCGAACACACCGAGGTTGGACACCACCCGGAAGACATTGACGAACCGGAACGCCGGATTGTCCTTGTCCACTTTGTCGTAGCCGATTCCGGAAACGATGTCGACGGCGTCGGTGAACACCCGCTTGGAGTGGTTGCCCACCCAGTAGCTGGTCGCGTGGTTGATGGTGTTGCCTGGCGAGCCTCGGAGGCCGAACATCTGCCGGGTCGGGTGCTGCAGCGGCCCGAACGCCGAGATGTTCTGATTGCCATAGCGGTCAACCTGATTCGCGCCCATCACCACGTGCCGCCGCCCCCAGGCGAGCGTCTCGAACACGCGGCCGAACGGCATCCAGCCCTCGATTGCTCCGGTCTTGCCGAGCGCCGGGGTGTCGGCCAGCAACTGCGCCTCGCCGTCGGTCAGCAGGATGTCGGGGGAGAAGGTCAACCGCGCCAACCGGGCTCCGACGGAGGCCATGTTCGTCATCGGGCTGATCATGATTTCGCCGGCATCCCTGAACAATTCGGCGCAGGCTATGGCGCACACTTCGGCTCGGGTCGCACTCATTTGGCAGCCTCCTCAGCGAATGCGCGCACCGCCGCCTGGTAATCGTCTTCGCTGCCGGACAGATAGGTCGCCACGAACTGCTGCCAACCCTCTTCTGTCGAGGCGGCCTCGGCGTAATGGCGCTGGAATTTCTCGTCGCGGCCGTAATCTGGTGCCGCGGTGGTGAAGTGGGCGCCGTTGGGGGCTTCCACGACGCCGTCGACCATCATCCGGTTGATCAGCAGTGCCTGCGGCGGCACCGCTTTGACCAGTTCCTCGGTGGGCACGATGCGCTCCACCGACAGGAAGCGCTTTTCGGCGGCCATCAGGAAGAGGTCGTCGAAGTAGGGGTCGATGCCGGTGTAGGCCGCATTGCCCCGCGCGTCGCCGAGATTAAGGTGGGCGAAGGCGACGTCCAGGCGCAGCGCCGGCATGGCGATCAGCGTCTCGTATCCGCCGCCGGGCGCCGGGTATGGGCTGGTGACGTTCTTCAGCTCGCCCTCCCAGAAGTCGAGTACCGAACTGCCCAGCCCGGCGCGGATCGGCAGGAACGGGAGCCGCTGTGCCGCCGCCTGCAGCCCGCAACGCAGCATGCCCTCATCCATTTCCCGGGCTTCGATCGCACCGGTGGTGCGGGCCTTGGCGAACCACGGGTCGTAGAAGGGCGGCGAGTCCAGCGACACGAAGCCGTAGTAGACGCGCTTGACCTTGCCGGCCGAGCAGAGCAGCCCCAGGTCGGGCCCGCCGTAGGTGATTACGGTCAGGTCGGTCACGTCGGTGCGCAGCAGGGCCCGCACGAAGGCCATCGGTTTGCGCCGCGAGCCCCAGCCGGCGATGCCGATGGTCATGCCGCTTTCTATGTGCGCGACGGCCTCGTCGAGCGTCGTGCGCTTGTCGCTCATTCCTTCTTGCCCTTCGCCGTGCCGGCGAACGCGTCGCGGTGCTCGTCGGACACTCCGGCGAGGTTGAGCTCGAAGGTAAAGCCTTGCTCCATGCGGTAACTCGAGTTGACCCGCTGCACGTCGATCAGGTTGAGCGCCTCCTTGGCGGCCCGGATGACCCGGGTGTCCTTGGCGGCGATATCGCGGGCCACCTTCAGTGCCGCTTCGTCGAGTTCGGTGCGGGGCACCACCTCGTGCACCGAGCCGAAGTGATGCAAGGTGGCGGCGTCCACGGTGGCCGCGGTGAAGAACAGCCGCCGCATCATGTGTTGCGGCACCAGCCGGGACAGGTGCGTCGCGGCGCCGAGCGCGCCCCTCTCCACCTCCGGCAGCCCGAAGACGGCGTCGTCGGAGGCGACGATGACGTCGGCGTTGCCTACCAGCCCGATACCGCCGCCGACGCAGAATCCGTTCACCGCCGCGATCACCGGCACTGCGCATTCGTACACCGCGCGGAACGCGGCGAAGCAGCCGCGGTTGGCATCGAGAAGGGCGGTAAACCCCTGAGTAGATCGAGTCTTCTGCATCTCCTTGATGTCGACGCCGGCGTTGAAGCCGCGGCCCTCGGCCCGCAGGATCACGGCGTGGGTTTCGGGGTTGTCGCCGGCGGCGGTGATGGCGTCGCCGAGCTCGAACCAGCCGCGGGACGGGATGGCGTTGACGGGCGGGTAGTCGACGGTGACCGCGACTATGCCCGGTTCAAGGGTGGTGGAGGTAATGGTCATGGCACTTCCTGCTGGGGTCAGCTACCTAAGCAAGCACTTGCTTGGTACGCTAGCACAGTGACCCGCCCCGAATCAGGTCCCCTTGCCGGGGAACCCATCAGGTTGGGACTGAACGGGCGGGTGGTGCTGGTCACCGGGGGAGTCCGCGGGGTGGGCGCCGGGATCAGTTCGGTCTTCGCCCAGCAGGGCGCGACCGTGGTGACCTGCGCCAGGCGCGCGGTCGAGGGCCTGCCCCATGAGTTCCACTCCTGCGACGTGCGCGACGAGGAAGCCGTCAAGGCGCTGATCGACTCGATCGTCGAGCGGCACGGACGGCTCGACGTGGTGGTCAACAACGCCGGAGGCTCGCCGTACGTGCTGACTGCGGAATCGAGCCCGAAGTTCAACCGCAAGATCATCGAGCTCAACCTCATTGGTGCGCTGCTGGTTTCGCAGTACGCCAACGAGAAGATGCAGGACCAGTCGGACGGCGGGTCGATCGTCAACATCTGCAGCCTCAGCGGCCGGCGGCCGTCACCCGGGACCGGCGCTTACGGGGCGGCCAAGGCCGGCCTGGAAAGTCTGACCCAGACGCTGGCGGTGGAATGGGGGCCCAAGGTGCGGGTGAACGCTTGCGTGGTCGGCATGGTCGAAACCGAACAGGCCGACCTGTTCTACGGCGACGCCGAGTCGATCGCCGCGATCTCCAAGAACGTGCCGCTGGGCCGGATGGCCCAGCCCGAGGACGTTGGTTGGGCCGCAGCGTTTTTGGCCTCCGGCGCGGCGTCCTACATCAGCGGCGCCTCGTTAGAGGTACACGGCGGCGGTGAGCCGCCGCATTATCTGGCCACCACGAACGCGAGCGCGATCAAATAGAGGAGACAGAAACAATGGGGCTAGTTGACGGCCGCGTGGTCATCGTCACCGGAGCGGGCGGCGGTATCGGGCGCGCGCACGCGCTTGCCTTCGCGGCCGAAGGCGCGCGGGTGGTGGTCAACGACATCGGGGTGGGCCTGGACGGTTCGCCCGCCGGCGGGGGCAGCGCCGCGCAGGGTGTGGTCGACGAGATCACCGCTGCCGGTGGCGAAGCCGTCGCCGACGGGTCCAACGTCGCCGACTGGAACCAAGCGGCCGGCCTTGTTCAAACCGCCGTGGACACGTTCGGCGGCCTGGATGTCCTGGTCAACAACGCCGGCATCGTGCGCGACAGGATGATGGCCAACACCAGCGAGGAGGAGTTCGACGCCGTCGTCGCCGTGCACCTCAAGGGTCACTTCGCCACCATGCGGCATGCCGCGTCGTACTGGCGGGGACTGTCCAAAGAGGGCAAAAGCGTTGATGCGCGGATCATTAACACCAGCTCGGGTGCGGGCCTGCAGGGCAGTGTCGGGCAGGGTAACTACAGCGCCGCCAAGGCGGCCATCGCGGCGATGACGTTGGTCGCGGCCGCCGAAATGGGCCGGTACGGCGTGACCGTCAACGCGATCGCACCGTCAGCCCGCACCCGCATGACCGAGACCGTCTTCGCCGAGATGATGTCGACGCAGGGCGACGATTTCGACTCCATGGCGCCGGAAAACGTGTCGCCCCTGGTGGTCTGGCTGGGCAGCGTGGAATCACGCGACGTCACGGGGAAGGTGTTCGAAGTCGAGGGCGGCAAGATCCGCATCGCCGAGGGCTGGGCGCACGGCCCGCAGATCGACAAGGGCGCGAGATGGGATCCTGCCGAGCTGGGGCCCGTCGTCACCGACCTATTGGCGAAGGCGCGCCCGCCGGTTCCGGTCTACGGGGCCTGATTCCGCGTATGGCGCGCTAGCGGGCGGCTTCTCCTGCTTGTCGAGTGCGGCGCTGCTCGAGCGTCGATCGCAGCACTCCGCGAACCAACCCGGCGAGGTTTGGTTCGTCCGCCCGGGCTTCGCTCGCGGCGGTGATCAGCGCATCGAATGTGGTTGAGCCGCTTGGCGATGCGCTCGTCCGCACGATTCGTTCGAGGATGTCGAGCGCTTCGCTCAGTTGGGCGGACGGTTCGGCGATCTTGAGTGCGGCCCGCCACCGCCCGCCCGGGCGCGCGTCTGCCACTAGATCGAGCACTCGCTCGGGCGCGTAGGCAAGCGTTTCCGCGACTGCCTGGGCCCAGCCGGTGAGGACGGTGAGCTCCTCGACCTCGAGCGTGGGCCGAGGCGGCGGCTGGGTCTGCTTCGGTTGTGGTTCCGAGGGCGTTGTGGAGGCGCGGATTTGGTGCACGGCCACGTCGAAGTAGTAAATCGAGTTGTCGATGGGCTCGCGGCTATCGGCAGTGCGTCGCAGCGCACGGTCCCCGCAGATCGTCAGCAGCACGCCGTGCGCACCGGCCTCGAGTGGCACCTCGCGGATTCCGCGGACCGGGTCCTTCCACAGGCCGACCACCGGGGAGGGAGGTTGCCCGGGAGGTCGGCATCGCTGCACCATGCCGTACGCCGATAAGGTCGCGACGGCCGAGCCGGGGTCGTCGGCCAGCACGCTGGCGTATCGGGCCGCCCAGCGCGACGTCAGCTGAGGTCCGTCGAGCAGCGGTGTGAAAACCAGCGTCGGGCCAACCGACCGGACGACTTCGGCGACATCGTCGTGCTGGGCGAGATCTTCACACACCAGGCAGACAAGGGTCAGTTCTTCCCCGAGTTCGACGAATTGCACCGTCCGGCGAGCGACGTCCATCGCTTCCCACCAAAGGATGTGCGGATGCAGGGCACCACCCAGGTGGTACTGGTAGATCTGTGATTCGTCGAGCGACCATCGATGGTGTTTGTTCTGGCGGACGTGGAACCACTGTTCGCGAGCTGAACCTGTTGCGGCGGCACGCTTTTCAAGTATCGAGCTGACTCCGATGTGCACCCAGTTGCCGGGTAGGTGCCCGGGTTGCGGTGCCGGCTGGCGCACACCGGTCATGAGCATGGTGACACCGTGGTGATCCAAAACCGCCTCGAGGTCATCGATATCCGCCTCGTCGACGGCGCTCTCGGGCAGCACCACCACGTCGACGCCGCCGACCTCGTCTCGGGCCGCGAGAACCGTGCGATCCACCAAGTCCAAATCGAGCGGTTCGGCCGGCGCGAACTCGAAATAGCCGAAGGGCTCGGTGGTCAGGGTGCGCACCGAGCCTTCCACCGGGTGGAAGTCCGACTCGCGCACCCGCAGCGGCCAGGGCAGCAGTAGCACGTTGGCGTACTCGGCCTGGGGATTGGTGCCGCGGTGCCGGGCGGGGATCTTGGACCACCTGACCTGGGCACCGGGACGATGGACGCAGGCGTAGCGTGCGAACGAACCCAACGAGGTCCCGTTGGGCGAAGTCCGCACCTTCGGTAGTACGCGCAAGAGATGTGGGTGGATTCGGGCAAGCGACCCGGTCCTCGCCAACAGTTCACGTCCCCGGGCTCGGTAACCGCATCCCTTTGCGTCGGACCGACCCAGGGGGATGCCCAACCCCGCGCAAGCCTCGTCCGCGACCGCATGAAGCGTCAGCAGTGCCTCACACATCTGCCAGTCGCGGCCCTCGGCCAGATGTTCCAGCGGCATCTCAAC